>Ga0265301_10002612_pt1 | contig 20448 bp, 57 predicted proteins | sample AusTroGonzalo_MG_2_FD_193488 | JGI IMG/M metagenome (GOLD analysis project Ga0265301, IMG submission 193488) | Bovine rumen microbial communities from tropical cattle in Woodstock, Queensland, Australia - Gonzalo_04 | ecosystem: Host-associated > Mammals > Digestive system > Stomach > Rumen ... | reverse complement strand
ATAGCAAATGATTTGAAGGAACATACAGAGGAAATTACAATACCAAACCCGTTTTATCAACCTGCATTGCAGAAATTAATAGAATTGGGTGTTAAGTTTAAAGATATGGACGGTAAAATAATTGGGGGTAAGATAAATGACTAACGGTCAGTTAATGGACTACTGTAAAACTTTAGGAAAAATTGAGGGTAATCGTAAATGCGATAATTGCAAACACAGAGACAAAGACTGTGCAGGCTTTCAAGCGAAATATGAAGATACGCCTGGTTATTATTTTATGAAATATGCTTATAAAGAAGACGGAAATTTTGGGAAAGCATTGGGTATTTCGTTTCTTGACGAGGAAATTTTTAATTTTGAAATTGGTGATTTTATTGTATTTGAGTGGAACGAAAAAAATATATTTAAAATAGGTTGGATTGAAAGAATTCTTGATGATGGTGCTTTTATTAAATATGAAAGGGAAAATTCTGCTTTTATTCCGTTTGATAAGATTTACAAGATATTCAATCAATCAATTATAAAAGAAACAGAAATAGACGGTGATTAATATATGACAATGTATGCTGTATGTGCAGGCGATTGTATTATAAGTATATATGATAATTATGAAGATGCAGTAAGGGCATTAGATAATTACGAGCAGGAAGAGAAAGATAATGGAACATACATTGAAGATTTTTATCGGATAATTGAGGGATGATAAAAAAAATTAAAAATTTCAATAAAAAGTGAATTTTTATGTATTATATATAGTGTAAGCAAAAACAAAAAATTGAATATTATCCTACTTTTGTGCCAATAACCGTAATGCCATCCACTTTGTATAATTGAATGATGAGGATTATCTGCAATTATTCTTCGCAGACCTCTTTCAGATATGGAAGTATTAGCGTCTGCATTCCTTATTTCGGTCATTGCTTCTTTTATAGTCCTCATACGAGATGGTGTGATATGCTAAAACAGTTGTAAGGGGATACCGCATTACATTGATTTGAAATGTTTCGCATATCTTCGTCATAATCTCTGTATATGCTAAATAAAGATTATCTCTCTTTCACAAGCAGTCAAACTTATTCCCTTCAGTTTGATTATACTTGTTATTCAATTGTGCACTGATTGCGGTTATTGGCAGAGGGGTGGGACAGTATTCAAAACAAATGACGGAATAGCCAAGGGGTAAGGCACGGGACTTTGACTCCCGCATCCGCTGGTTCAAATCCAGCTTCCGTTGCCATAAAAGTTGATAGTGCCACGAAGACGAGGAATCGTCAGGTATAGTTTGGGTCGCTGATTTTGCAACACCTATTTGAAATAGTTGTACAATAAAAGATGAGCCTATGCTTGATTATTGTATGTAAAATACCCTATATATAGCAGTGGTTAAATGGAGTTTGATGAACAGCTATCATAAATAATTAAATTGTAAATAACAGGGGTAGCGGTTATGAAAACAGTAACAAAGTATATTGCAAATGACGGAACAGAATTTAACGATGAGCAAGAGTGCCTTGATTATGAGTGGGAAAAATTTGTATACCCATTCGTAAAAGAAAATGTGTCTATTACTTTTGCAATAAGTGAAGACAAGGGAGTAACTGTGGGCATTGACGATGAGATGAAAACTTGTCCGTCAAAGTTTTTTGACTTGCTCGAAATGAAGTCTTTGCACAGTTTTGCATTAAACTGTGATATGCCTTTTGAGATTCACGAGTTTATTGGTAATTGTGGCTTTAATGTTCCTAATGAAGTTGGATATTATCTTTTTGACGAACATAATGGTTGGGAAAAATTGTGTGGTTAAATTAAATGGAGTTTGATGAACAGCTATTAATAATGTAAAACTTTGAGTAGTGAGTACAAAGCCATAATGAATATGTCACATTGTACAAACTGTTGATTAAGGTGTCTGTACAGCACTTCAATAGTGTGACAGAAATTAGTCACTTTGGTGTAACGGAAGCACACCACACCGATGATGTGGAGGAACGGTTCGACTCCGTAGTGTGATGACCAAAAAGAAAATTTCTTAAAAGTATTTATTATGAAAAAGTAGTGTAAAATTGATTGGGAAAGTCGTAATCGGACAGGGTGCAGATTGTTGGTAACGGAGTGTACAGCCAAAATCCAACCACTACTCCCATAGGTGAAAGTCCTATGGCTCAAAGTAAAATTATACGACAGTGTAGCTCAATTTAGGAGAGCTGTCGGGCTTAGAGCAATAATAAGACGACTTACGCTTGAAGCCAACGGAAGGGTGTTTGTCGTCAAAGGAGCCTTTTTATACAGGTGCAAGTCCTGTCGCTGTCTGTGATAAGTATTTTGTGGTATAAAACACTGACAACCATATAAAATTAGGTGAATATGTATGGTAAAGAAATTAAATGAATTAAAAACAGAAGATGATAATTATTTTTGTGGACCTTTTTGGATAATTGCTGATAATTTAGAGTGTATTTTAAAAGGTAATTTTCAATTAGAGTGTACCAAATATTTGTGTGACATTAGTGGTAATATTGTAAATGATATTACAAGTAAATCACAAAAAACACACCAAAAATTGTGGGATGGATTAAAATCAAAGTACAATAATGTTAATTGGAAATATTATCCAAGAGGTAGAGTTTCAATTTATAATGGCAAGGCGTACATTCATATAAATAGTAGGTGTAATTTACCGAAAGTTATTGATGCTATAATTAATGAGTATGGTATATCTAAACTTGAAATGCAAATTGATTTAAATGACACCTATCAAGGAAGTCATTATGATTTTGAACTTAAATAATAGTTATATATAGTAGGTCTTATGCCTGGCGGGTATAAGTTGGTCAGCAGACGAGTCTGTAAAAGAAACACGGTAACAAAAACTACATTACTGTTCCATATGGCGGTTTGTAGAGAATATAATCCTAATAGATGACTATGACTGTGTTTGGTATAATACCTTTTATGTAGGATTGTGTTCAGACAGAGAAAGGAAAGAAACAGAATTATATGACAGTATAGCTCAATCGGTAGAGCATCTGGCTGTTAACCAGAGGGTTGTAGGTTCAAGTCCTACTACTGTCGCCATATCCAACTCATAGATACCCTACCACAAGAAGTTGGTAGCCGAATTGGTATTTATGCAGGAAAAGTTATGTTTTGATGGTACAGACTGTGCAATCCAGTAGTAAAATCCATTGTAGTGCAGGATAAGCATTGTTGGGTGTGAAACCTGCACAAATTATACCTAACGAGGTGTGGGAAAGTTGGTAATCCGCCAGTTTTGGGAACTGGAGTAACCGCAGGTTCGAGTCCTGCCACCTCGACCAAAACTCTGACCTGCCTAATATTGTAATTGTTAGGTAGTTGGCAAGCACATTAGCATAATAGGGAATGCACTGATATGGGATTCAGGGATATACGGTGAAGTTCCGCCCGTATATGTGTAAATGAACACTAAAATTAAACTCACGAGTAGGATGCATACTATTTGTGACTATATGTCACCCATAAACGCCATAAGTGTTCGGAAATATGAAAGTCCTTTGGGTGTGGTATAGAAATAAGAATTAATGATGAACATTTAAGTAGACAGTAATTTTGGTGATTAGTATGGATTTTGAATTGAATAATGAAATAAGAGTAATTGCAGTGGACTTTGATGGTACACTGTGTGAAAACAAGTACCCAGAAATTGGAGAACCTAATCTTATTCTCATAAAGATGTTAAAGGAAGTTCAAAAATTAGGTCATAAAATTATATTATGGACTTGTCGTTCTGGTGAAATGTTAGAAAAAGCTGTAAGTTTTTGTAGAGAGCAGGGCTTAGAGTTTGATGCAGTTAATGCTAATATTCCAGAAAGGCTATTATTGTATGGTGACGACCCAAGAAAAATCGGTGCTGATTGTTATATAGATGATAAATGTGTTCATCCCGATTTGTTGTGTCGTTATTGTATTGATATGGCGTTTGGGTCAGGTATTAATTTTAATGGCGTGTTTACTGATTGTGAACATAATTGTGAACATAATAATTAAATAAATTGGAGGTAAAATAATGAGTTATATTCCTAATTGTAGAGAAGACGAATTTTATAATGTCGAAAAATTAAACGCTACTGATAAGCGAGATATTTTTGGCTATGACTGGGCAATTGAAATGGTTATTGATAATTTATTTGATAACACTGATTTCTTTGAGGATGATGTTATTGAAAGATTTTTTGATATGCCATATGATTTTGGAATAGAGTATGAGATGACTAATCCACTTAACAGTGAGGTCGAAACAAGAGATGTCAAAACTTACGGAGAATATATCAGATATAAAATTAATGAGTGGGCAGAATGTCACAGAAATGAATTGATAGTGTCAATATTAGATGGGTATGAGTTTACTTGGGATGACAGTGAAGAATCTGCTAATAAAGATACGGTAAACAATATAACTGGGGAAGTAGATTCGACAGTTGATGAAAATATAGAAGAATAATTAACGAAGTGTGGGTAACTTTATAAAGTCAAAATAAAGTTACCCCATTTTTGTCGCCTGCAGATAAAAATTGAAATTTTTTCAATAAAAAGTGAATTTTTATGTATTATATATAGTAGAAGGTATTGTGAGGTGTCATAAATGATTTTTGATATAGAGAGTAGAGTGACAATTGAAGGTATTGGAAATGTTACTCATAAGCATATGCAGGAATTTAATGATAATTCAAATGTATTTGGTCGAGTTTATGATTATCATCAGTATATGAAAAAGACATTTCCAAATTGCAATTTTGAAATGGTGAGTGCAAAAGAAAGGAAGGGCTGAAATGAATTACTCTGAAATTCAAAACGAGATTATTAAAAAATACAGGGTAAAGATAAAGACAGAATCTACTTGCTGGGGCAGAATGCACGCACATATAAAAACAAGAACGGTCTGTAAGTGGAAGCCCAAGAACAGTATCCAGGCTACATTTGATTTAATGCACGAGGTTGGTCACATAATGACAACCAAAGCAGGTATGAGAAGAGCAGAGGAAGAGTTGTATGCAACACTGTGGGCGTTTGACAGGTGCAGGGAATACGGTTTGAAAATCCCCAAGAAACTTTGGGACGATTATAACGAGTATATTCAAATGGAACTTGATAGGGGTAAGCGCAGGGGTGGCTCTGATTATCCTGATATAGAGTTACCTACTGATATAATAGCATAAAGTGGGGGTAAAATAATGAATAAGGAATCTATTAATTGTAATGATGTTAGTGAAAAATGCTTTGATTGTGATAATCTGAATGATTGTATTGAAGAGGTTGAGGATACTTTTGACGAAGCATTTGATTTAAGCGGTATGCTTGCAGACATTATTATACATACCGTTTTAGAGTCAGACGAACTGTTGTGAGGTTGGTTTGACAGGTAAGTTTACTATGGTTTACTATGGGTTAAAAAATTCAAGGAGTGATTTTATGAGACTTTGGCATAAAGATTTGATACCTGCGTTACCGAAATATCAGTTAGTGGGACAGTGGCGAGAGTGTTGCCTTATTGCTAAAAATCTTTTGGAAAAGGGCAGTGCAGGACATTTGCTTGTAAATAGAGTGGAAGAATATCCTTATGAAGATTTTGTTGCATATACTATGATTGTATACAAGGAAATGCTCAATAGAGGGTATGACTGCGATTTTCATAAGTTTTCTAAATATTGGCAAGAAAAAGAATATGGTCTTGTATCTAATGATTATATATTTAGAGACTGGCATAACTATAGGTATCTTAAACAGTGTTTGTATAATCTTGAAGAGAAATACGATTGTGGCGGAATCTCTGTTGAAGAGTGGAACACAATAATTGATTATATTAAAGACAATAATCTAATTAATTTTTAACAATAAGGAGCGTATAATTGTGAATAAACTTAACGAAGATTTTGGCAACAATTTTAATGACATAGAGCTTCCGAAAGATTTTGAGCCGAAATATAATAACAAAATATTTGAAGAAACTGAAAGAGATAGCAAGCCAATAAAGATAATTACGGTAGAGGATATTGTTAATCTAACAGATTATCATACTTTTGTAAGGGGTCTGTCTGGCAAAACTGGTAAGATACTGTTTGATACTCACCAGAACACAAGAGCATTTGTTGACAAGTATAAAGACAGAGAAGTAATAAATATGTGGGCGGCAATGGTTCCAACGGTGAGTAATGCTAACAGTCCAGAGTGTTCTGTAAGGAAGTATATAATCTGTTACATATCTTCATATAATTCTGAAACAGGCGAAAGTTACGATGACTAATAGAAAGGGGTATTGACAAAATGAACAATCTTGTTGACACAGTTATTGATAATGCTGACTATTGCAGAAGTATTGATGAGGACTGTTCTAAATGTAATCGAGTAAATTCCTGTTTAAGTTCGTTGGACAGTCTTGCGACAATTTACGCTGAACTTTTATTTAATGAGAGACAAGGTAAGGCTGGAAGAGAGAAGAAGCAGACTGAGCATTATTTGATTTGAGGTGATTGAAATGAAAACACACAATCTTAAAATTAGCAAGTTTTTTGCAGATGATGTTTTTAATGGTCGTAAGTGCTTTGAAGTAAGATTGAATGACAGAGGATTTCAAACGGGTGATATAGTGGCATTCACAGCGATAGATGAGAATAAGTTTCCAGTTTACCATCCATTAAATGATAAAATATATACTATTACATATGTTTTGTCTGGCTGGGGCGTTGAGTCAGGATATGTAGTATTTGGAATTAAAGAGTTAGACAGTAACGGTTAATTTTATAAATAAGGACGGAGAGAACACGATGAATAATAAAGGTTTTAGAGATTATGCAAAATCAAGGGGTATATATCTTTGGGAAGTTGCAATTGAACTGGGTGTTTGCCAGGCAACAGTGACAAGGAAGTTAAGGTTTCCAATGTCAGAATCAGATGAGAAAAAATACAGGAACGCCGTAGATAAAATTTACAAGAGAAAAAACGGTTTCAGAACCGAAAAGTCATCTAATTCTTATTTATTGGAAAATATTAAAGACATATTGTCTGAACATATTGGCGAGGAAAATGCTATTAAATCAAAAGAAATAAGCACGGTTCTGGGATTACCTCTTGAAGACACACAGTTTCTTACACGACAGTTAATAAAGAATGCATTAGAAAAATTTAAAATTCCTGTTGTATCATCTGTTAATGGATATTTTATTCCTAAAAATGAGGATGAGTTAAAGTCATATAATATGCAAATGCAGAAACGAATTAATGGCATTGAAAACCGTAGGCGTAAAATTAATGCTAATTATAATAAATGGATTAAGCAGAATGTGGGGTAACTTGTTATGGCGAATTGGGAAACAATAGAAGATTTTTACTTTTATAAGTGCAGTAATTGTAATTATATTGAGGGAAAGAAAAGAAAATACTGTGCTGGTTGTGGTAGCAGAATGACTGATTATGTTGACAGTGATACTGACAGCGGGCAGAAAATGAGAGTATTTTTATGGATACCCGTGTCTGAAAGATTGCCAGAAAACAATGTTCCTGTAAACATCACTTGGATAAACAGAAACCCTGCACCATATTATGCAGAGATAAAAGACAAGCCGTTTACGGCAATGGCTGTGTTTTTTAATGGAAAGTGGTTTTGGTGGTCGGTAGATGTTGAAGATATGCTTGGCGAATATGGATATTGTAATGCTGATGATATGTCAAGTGATATAGAAGTTACTGCTTGGATGCCGTTACCCATTCCATATACGGGAAAGGAGTTAAAAGAGTCTAATGACAGTTGAAATGTGTTGTCGCATTCTTGCTTATGGTATAGTTTTTTCTTTTGCAGTTTTTCAAATAGATGCCACAAGAATAGAAAGAAAAATTAATAAGATAACAGAAATGGTTAAGAAATCAGAAAAATCAAGATGTAATGTAAAGCACGGAGAGTGGATAAAAGTTACAAATGGCAGGGGCGGTCACGAATGTTCACTATGTGGAAATTATGCTCTGAATTATCAAAGCGGTGCTGAAAATTTAAGTGATTTTTGTCCTTATTGTGGTGCAGATATGGTAGAAAGGAAAGAAACAGAGTGATAAAATGTGAAAAATGTGGAAAAGAAATAGAGTGTGTTAAGGTTGATTATTTTCTCTATGGCGGTAGTGATGGATTTGAAAGTGTTCCATTTGAAGAACACAAGAATGGTATTTATATAGATTTATCACTCAATTGGTGTGGATATGAATTTGACGAAGACAGCGAGGAAATTTTAGATTGTATCAGGTGTCCACATTGTGGTAAATATCCATTTATAGATACTGAAATTCAAAAGTATGAATTTGAGAGAGTTGTTATGTTCAAGCAGAACTGCAGAGACGATATTAGGGGTGAATCAAATGAAAGCAAGAAAATGTGATAGATGTAAAGGTTACTTTGATATAAATTCAGAGCGTTCAGAAGTTAAAATGATACCGTGGAATGAAAGACCACTTGACTGGATTGATTTGTGTCCTGATTGCACAGTCCAGCTACTATCTTGGTTTAAGAATGAGGCTGATGTTATAGAGGCAAAGCACGGAAGGTGGCTTGATGGAGATGGACATCAAATAACGGGTATTTGTTCTGTTTGTGGTTTCGAGTCACACTTATATGAAAACGATGTTGCAGGAATGAACTATTGTCCGAACTGCGGAGTAGATATGCAGGGTAGGATAGAATGAATTGCTGTATGGGGGAACAAATGATGAGTGTAAATAAGTGGAATTATGAGCCGAGCAAGTGTGATGGCAGACCGTGTATAGGCGATTGCGATGAATGCAATTATGAAGAGTCAGGTGCCGATATTATCAAAGTGGTAAGGTGCAAAGATTGTATGTACTTTATAGGCGGTTGTTGTGTGCAAGAAGACATAAGATACGGATATGTGTGTGAATACGGAGATGTATGTGGAGATGATATGACAACATTTGAGCCAGATGAGGATTTTTGGTGTAAATACGGAGAAAAGAGAGAGACAGAATGACAGAAAAAGAATATTATTATAATTTGGAATTATTAGAGCTATTAGAAGATTTGGTTAAAACACTTCCAAACTCTTCTACGCCACATAATTATTTTATATGTAAAATTTATGATTTGAGAGAAGAATTAGTTAAAATATTTGACGGAGAATGAAAGAATGAAAGTAAATAAAATAATCAAATCAACGGTTGAAGAAGAGCTTGAAATTACAGGAGCAACACTTTTATCAGTTGAAGAAGTGATAGAATATTTGACTGAAGAAGAAATAGAATACAATGATATGTGGTGGCTACGCTCACCTGGCACTTATTCCGATTATGTTGCCTGTGTCAACTATGACGGCTACATTTACAACTATGGCAACTATGTCAATGATAGAACTAATTATGTGCGTCCTGCTTTGCAAATTAAAAATCTCGAATCTTCTAATTTTAAAATTGGTGATATATTTGAGATAGGCAATTATGAATTTAAAATCATATCCAAAAATCTTGCTTGGATGTATGAGCAGGATATAGGTTGCTGTGCATTCAATGAGGATTTTGAAAAAGGAAATGACTATGAGACTTCTGATGTTAAGAAGTTTGTTGATAAGTGGTTTAGATTATTAATATTCAATGAATCAGAGTGAAAATATTGTGTTTATGACCAATATTAGAGGTAAATAAGTGTGAGTAGATTATTTGAAGAATTAAAAAGAATTGCAAAAGAAGAATTTGATTGTACACTGATTAAAGGAACGAAAAAAAGAACTTTTAGCGAAGTTTTTGGTTTTAAAGCAAAAGATGTTGTAATTGATAATCTTAAAGAAAGATTAGATAATATGTTTGATGGAGAAAGGAAAAAGACAGATGAGTGAATATGTGTATCCAGGCTATATTAAAACAGATGATATTGTAAAATACTGTGATGAAAAAGCCAGAGTTTATGAATTAACAAATCCGTCATATTCTGATGCGTGTAGTGATATAGGAAATAAATGTCTTGATTTATCTAAAGACATTACTGAGGTAAAACACGGCAAGTGGATTTCAGGAACAGACTACGCACTTAAATGCTCCGAATGCGGCATTGATGATATTTTTGAAGAGTATAATTTCTGCCCGCACTGTGGTGCAGATATGAGAGGTGAATTGAAATGATGTGCGATAATTGTTCTCATTTTCCTATTTGTCCTTTTGAAGTTGCACCCGATGAATGTCCGTATTTTTTATCAAATGATGTAGTAGATGTAGTAAGGTGTAAAGATTGTAAGCACAGAAACAGACTTGCATATTGCCCTTTATGTGGGGTAATGGTTACACCTGATGATTATTTCTGTGCAGATGGAGAAAGGAAATATGATGAATAAATACATAAATGCAAGTGAAGCCGAAATGATAATTGAAAGCGAAGCTGAAAATCTGGCTGGTGAGGGGCTTAATGTTTCTGCAAGCAGATTGTGGAAACTTCAAAATAAAATAAGAGATTTGCCCTCTGCTGATGTTGTAGAGGTTGTCAGGTGTAAAGACTGCAAACACTTTGTAGAAACTGGCGGAACATTAAAAAACTGTTTCCTATTTCAGGGAATGACTAACCCCAAAAGCGATGATTTTTGCAGTTACGGAGAATGGAAAGACGATGAATAAATGTGATTTATGTATAAATTCAAGAGTAATTATAAGCGAAAATGGGTATCACTATATTTGTTGCTTGTCTGAAAAAGAAATAATGGAATGTATTTTAAATAATTATTCTCGTTATTTTGATGTAACCCGTTTTTCAAATTGCAGAGAATCAAATTGCAGAGAAAGGAAAGAAACAGAGTGACAGAATATACAAATTATGGAATGCTTGGCGGTTTACGAGATATTTTTATTAAGGCTCTTCAGTGTAATAACCCATACGAATATAGCGAGTTAATAAGAGAGTGGAATGAAGAAATAGATAGTATAAACAAAATATGTGGATTTGATTGCAAAAATAAAGAAAGGAAAGGAATAGATGAGTAAACTTATATATAATAGCAGGATAGATGTAGACTTTGATGAAGTGGATGAAATTACATTAAAGATGCCGAGCGGAAAAGAAGTGCCGTTCCGAAAGGTAAAACACGGAAAGTGGAAGGACGGTAGTCGGAATGGTTATAACGGAACATTTTGGTATATTTACTGTTCCGAATGTTTATACGAAAGAGATGATGACAATCCCGACAATAACACACCATATTGTCCACATTGCGGAGCGGATATGCGAGGTGAAACAGAATGACATATAAAGCAATATTTACTGATGAGTTTTTGTCATATTTTCGCCTTGACGATAATGGTAAAACCCCTGTTCTTACGGATAAAACAGGATTAACACGGGCGGTAACGCTTGAAGCGGAAAAACACGGAGAGTGGGTAAAAACTTATGAATATGATAATGATTCTCCTGTTCAATGTTCAGACTGTTTAATGGAATTTGATTATATTGACGGAATTGGTCATTTGACAGACAAAGAATTGCCGAACTTTTGTCCGAACTGTGGTGCGGATATGAGAGGAAAACAAAATGGAATATCAAGCAATGAAATGTAAAGATTGTAAATACTATGAAAGTTACCGCCAATATCCAAATCCTAATTCAGTTGCCAAACATTACTGTATTAAATGTAACGAGGAAATTCAATATGTAAGAACAAGTTATTATTCAGATGTTTATACAGTATGGCTTCCAAAAGGTTGTTATTTTAACGATTATTTTGAATTTTCTGATGAATATTTAAAAAGGCAAAAAGAAAAATATACCACAGGTCTTTTAGGCTGTCAAATTGAAGATTAGGGAGAAGTAGAATGAAAAAATTTCCAATAGATTGTTCAAAAGATTGTCCGCATTTCCATTGTCGGGATATTGGAGAGGGCTTTTCTTTGGATTGTGATTTTCTGGTGGATAAACAAATGGATGACATTGTTATGGAATTATTTAATGGTGCATTTTTACCTATTTGTCCGTTAGAAGAAAGGAAAGGCGATGATTAAATGCGACCTTGCGAAGAAAAAAAGCCGTGCAAATATCTTGTTTTTGATTATCAAGAAAATTGCCAATGTTGTGCGATTGATTTTGACGGGACGGATTGTCCCTACATCAAGCCTTATGGAAGGAAAAAATATGAAAATGAACATTATTGTGATGCAGATATGAGAGGCGAAATAAATGAGTGAAATAATTGATGGATATGTAGCAGATGTTATGAAAGGTAAAATAAATATTTCTACTCCAATATCTATAACAGCAGATGATGTTATGGAAATTGCAGAAAATATGAAAAACAACAGAATGATGGATGAAAAAACAGAAATTAAAGATAAACTGTTAAATATTTTTCAAAAACATTATTGTATGATATGTGGTTCTCAAAGATGCGCTGGTGATTTAAGAGAAGGGTGTTCATATTACAGGGATTATATTGATAAGATTAAAGAAGTTTATGATGATATGAGGTGTGAAATAGAATGAATGAAAAAGGAGATTGCATACATTATTCCGAAGTGCAAGATATGAACGCAACAGTTCCTTGTTGTGATTTTTACGAATTTGGAAATACACCTTGTAAAGATTGCAAGAGATATTATTCAAAGAAAGATTTGGTGGCGATTGTAAGGTGTGAAGATTGCAAAAAGTTTAGAAATAATTTATGCCGTAAGTTTATGGTATCTACGGAACTTACTGACTATTGCTCATACGGAGAAAGGAAAGAAACAGAATGAGTGCAGTAAAGACACACGAAGATGTCAAGCGGAAACTCAAACACAACGAAATAACATTAGGCGAATTTGAGGAAATGACAAAACCGCTTGAAAATGTGATAGAGGCTATCAGATGTAAAGACTGTAAATATAAGAATCGTTATTTCACGGTGTGCTGTTTACTTGATGGTCTTGAAGCAATCAATTTAGGTAGTTTTTATAGTAAAGGAGTAAGGCAATGAAAAATAAATATATTTGTTCAAATTGTAATAAGAGCATTATGCTTGATGAAAAACCTTTTTGCTGTCCATTTTGCGGAGAGAAAGCAATGATTTGTAAAACTATGAATACAGTAATATTCAAAATTCAAGCAATGCAATCCATACTTCCAGACCTTTATGAAGCAGAGAGGACTTATTCAAAACTGTGGTGTGAATTTGAAGATTTAAGACAAGGTGTTGCACCATATGCTTTAGCATCAAGAGGGAAAATGATAAATAGAGAAGATATACCGAAATATGTTCGGAAACCTCTTACTGAATATTTTAAGGAATATAGAAAGGAAAGAACAAATGAATAAAAATATAAATGCAGATGAATTAACAGAAGAATTAGAGAAACAGCGTGAGTTCAAAGACAACGAGTATTGTAAAGGCATAAATGCAATGCTTGATACGGCTTTAATGATTATTCATAATTTCACACTTGGAGATGAAATATGCGACAAGGGAGAGAAACAAGTGAGTAATGGGGAATGTGGCGAGATAGTATGCCATTGTAATGTGAAAGAAAATGCAGAGTTAATCGCAAAGATAATGGACTATGATGTTGAGAGTAAAGTCTGTACCGATGTTGTAGAGGTAAAACACGGAAAGTGGATTGACAAAGGTTCATTATCGTGTCGTTGTTCAAATTGCGGTTGCAAATCGTCAAAAGAGTCAAAATTCTGCTCGGAGTGTGGAGCGGATATGAAAGGTGAAACAAATGATTAAGGAATGCCTGATGAGGCACGAAAACGGAAATTGTCAGCCTGCAGGTGGCTTTTGCACAGCAGTGAGAGAGACTGTTTGTGAAGCCCTACAAAACGCATATCAAATGGGGTATATGGATATGGGAATCCAAGTAAAAGCAGAAGATATTGTTAAAGTTATAAGGTGTAAAGATTGTAAGAATAGTGTATGTATTGGAGAGCGTTATTTTTGCGACATACAGTATGATGAATGGGGTCAGCCGTATGTTGTTAAGTCAGATGGATATTGTGATTGTGGAGAAAGGAAAGAAACAAAATGAATTATATTAAATTGCACAATCGTGAAACAGGAAAAGAGATTATTGTATTTCTTCATAATGTTTTCTTTATAGAAGAAAATATGATTACAGGTAATAATCCAGAAAATAGGATATTTGTAAAAGAAACCGCCGAAGAAATCAATGATATTCTATTAAGTGAAGTTTATAGAATGTGAGTGGTAAGATAAAATTTGAAAGGGTAGTTAATATGGATTTATATGCTTATTTACAGACAAAAGATGAAATGATAGATAAATATTTAAAAGAAAATTATGGTGAAATACCAAGATTTCGTGGCGTAAGATTTATGAAAATTGAATCACCTGTAGAACTTGGTGAATGTTATGATAAAGAATTTGAAGTGTTTAATAGATATGTTGGACAAGATGTTATTTATATCCACACAAGGTGTGGTGATTGTAATATGGGATACGAAGATGAAGATTCCAACTATGTATACTGTGGTGCAAAAGATTGGGAAGAGAAATTTAGTGACTTATTTTTAGAACATATAACAGAAGATTTTGATTCAACATATTGTACGCATTATTTTAAAGCAGTTATAAATGATGATTATGAAAAAATTCTTAAATCATTATCTTTTGAGAATAGAGGCGGAACAGAATGACAGACAATAATTATTGTTATTATTTAACTTGGAAACATAAAGATTATGAGCCAATTGAAGTGCAGATTGACAAGTTCATAGAAACACAGATTGAGTTGTGTTTGTTGGGTATGAGAGGTGAAACAGAATGAGCATTATTGAAAACAATTGGATGTATGAACCATCAACAACAGGCACAAATAAAGATGTCGAAACAATCATAGTTGGCGATACAGACAGCGATTATGTCAAGGTAGTAAGGTGTAAAGATTGCAAATATCACCGTGGTTATTGTCGTCATCTTGAGTTGCCGTTTTGTCCTGATGATGATTTTTATTGTGCCTATGGAGAGAGGAAAGAAACATAATGAGTAAATACATAAATGCAGACCAATTTGAGCGAGATTGTATGTTTGACCGAAATTGCGAGGATATGCAAGATGTGATTTACAAATTGCGTGATTATCCTGCCGCCGATGTTGTAGAGGTAGTCCGTTGCAAGGATTGTAAATATTACAAAGAAAGCATACATTTCGTTCCTGATAAAATGTGTTACAAATACAAGGATAACGCAGGAAACACAGTTGGATATATCAAAAGTGGTTACGATTTCTGTTCATACGGAGAAAGGAAAGACGATGAGTAAATACATAAATGCAGACAGATTGATAATTCATTTATCGGATTGGCGGTTTGGAGATAATCTCAAAGCATTTCCGTGTAACGAATTGATTGAAGCAATAGAGCGGTCGCCCTCTGCCGATGTTGTAGAGGAAATTGAAATAATTGAATGGCACGAAGTTAAAACAAGGAAGCCAACAGACGAAGAAAAGCACGCATTTGCCTTAGATATGATGGATGTTCCGTATATTTTTATTTGCGATATGCCCCAAGATGGTGAAAATATCCTCATTCAAACACCGTGGGGAGTATCTTCTGATGTTTGCGAATATGATTGTGATTACGGCTACGGGCTTGAGGAGTATGGAGATTGGGATGATGTCATTGCTTGGGCATATCCACCGAAAGGGCTTAAAAGTGAATCACTTAGTAATGGGGGAAAACAGAGTGAGTAATACAACTTGGGAAGATTATTTTGCTTCATTGCCTGAAGACGAAGCAGATAGAGCAAGGAAGCAATTTGATTTGCCGATTAATGAGTTTGACGACAGAGTTAAATGCTGTCATAACTGTCCGAATTGGAATAGAGATTATAGCCTTATGGGAGATTACGCATATAATAATTGTCCCGTGATTTCATCAAGAGAAGATAAGAAAATTTATATGACAAGATGGGATTATTGTTGCGATGAGTATGACGGAACAAGGACAGAAGAAAACCTTTTATGCGGAGCAGATATGAGAGGAGAAACAGAATGGAGATAATGATTACAGTTCTTGAGTTAATTGCCTGCCATTTTATAGGAGACTATATTTTACAAACAAGATTTATCGCTGAATCCAAAGGAGAAAACTTTTACCATCTGTTTATTCATTGTTTTACCTATTGCATCCCCTTTTATGTTTTGTTTGGGCTTAATTGGCAGTTGATTGTTGTGTTTGTAGTACATTTTATTACCGACCCATTAAAAGCACGGTGGCATAAAATCAATTACTTGACCGACCAAATAATACATTTTGTTGTGATGTCGGTCTATTTCATTCAGTAGAAAGGAAAGAAAAAAATGAATAAAATGATATTTTACATTAACAAATGGATAAAGGGTATTCAGTATAAGAAATTCTGCAAGACATATTCAAGGCAAGAGGCATATTGCAACGATTGTCCCTATTTTAACGGGGAAAAACACGGCGGTCACAATTATTATTGCGATAAACTTGGATACACAGGAACAAGCATTTGTTATGCAAACGAGGTTGTAGAATGAGTAAAATTTATAAAGATTATGATTTAATAGTTGAAACAATTTGGAAGTATACATCATTTACTGATGCCGAAAAGTCACGCATAATCAATGCGATTAACGATGTTTCGTCTGCTGATGTTGTAGAGATACCTGAAGGTGGTATTGAAGATATATCAGATGGCTATCATACATTCAGAGATTTATATTATCAGAGAATGGTGTTATTTGCCACTATTGTTAAACAGAATAAAGAGCTTGCTTGGAAATCACTTAGACACGAAGACGGCGAACTCTGTTTTGGTGGTGGCTGGTTTATTGTTGGTATCGATACGCCCGAAGGAAGTTATACATACCACTATGAAACAAATTTTTGGTCTATGTTTGACTGCCGAGAGCTTGAAAGGGGTAAGCGTTGGGACGGTCATACAGATAAAGATGTCACTCGTTTACTGTCCCTAATTTCAAAAGAAGTGAAACACGGAGAGTGGGTTGGAAATTCTTTTGACTTTTATTGCTCGAATTGTAAGCAGTATCAAAATCTTTATGCTGGCAAATCAAATTTCTGCCCATACTGTGGTGCAGATATGAGAGGTGGAACAGAGTGACAGAATTTAAATGTCGTATAAAACAATGGATATATCGCATACACCAGTGGTTATCCGAGCAGGGAAAAATGAAAGGTAGCTGGATAGAGTGTGAGTCAATGATGATATGTAATTGTTGTGGCAAACACTATTTGTATGCATACAATGAAACAGATGATTTCGATTTTTGCCCTAATTGTGGTGCTGATATGAGGTGAGGCAGAATGATTCTTAAAGAGAAAATGTTTGAGTGGTCAAATGAATTCAAATCACTTAAATACGGAGATTATTTTAATGATTGCTGTGGAATACACTCATTTGAGCTTAGTGATGACGATATTCAATCGCTTAAAGACGGCAAAGTATTGTGCAATGATGGCGGAGAATATGTAGTTTTGATAAGGAGAACAGCAAAATGAGCAAATACATAAATGCAGATGAATATAAACATATACTGCACAAAGAAATCGGCAAAATGTATGAATTTAGGAGTGCAGAGGAAATTGAACAAAACCCGTTTGATGAAGAAAAAGTAAAAGCCAAGAAAGAGGTGCTTTATTTTGCAATAACAAAAGCAATGGAAATGCCAAGTGTTGAGGTAGTAAGGTGTAAAGATTGCTGTTACAGAAACAAATGGGGTGAGTGCGAAAATACAAGTGTTATTATGCGGGGTAAGTTTGACCGAGATGCTGATTATTATGTTGACCCTGAATTTTTCTGTGCTGATGGAGAAAGGAAAGAACAAAATGACCAATAGAGAATTAGTTACATATTGTCAAAATGCAGAATGCGAGGGTTGTGAATACAAAAGCGAATGCGATAGGTTTTGCAGGGCATATCATTTCACGCCTTGTAACGCAGAAGAAGAGAGTGACGAATTTCTTGATAAAGAAGTTGGTGAATGCGGTGAGTTTTGCAAAGCATATCATTTCTCACCTTATAGCGGAGCAAAAGAGAGTGACGAATTTCTTGATAGAGAGGTGGGAGAAACAGAATGACGAATAAAGAAGCAATAGAAATGTTGAGAAGTAAAATGGATGGAAAGACAGATACTTCTTATGAGTGGTGTGAGTGTGTCCGTATAGCGATTAAAGCATTGTCAGAACAGAATTCAAATACAGGAAATGAGGGAAACAGAGTGGACAATATTCCCAACGATAACCGATTTGATATGATTGGAAAATATCTTGAATTATTAAAACAAGGCACAAACATTGAATCATCTTATGAGGAAATGCAAGTGATAGATAACATATTGTTTCGCTTTTGGCAAATGGGCTGGCTTGATAAGATTGAATTTGCAGATACGGTAGTCAGGTGTAAGGATTGTAAGCACAAAGGCGAAAGCGATGATGGATATCCGATATGTATGTTGTTTCAAAAAACAAAGGTATTTGTCGAACTTGGTCATTATTGTAGCCGAGGGGAAAGGAAAGACGAGAAATGACAACGGAAGAAGTAATAAATATTTTACAAAATATTGACCCACAGTGTCAAAATGATTGTCCTGTATCAAGAGAAGATTGTGCAAAGCAAGAGAATAAGTGTCTTGTTTCTGAAGCCCTCGAATATGCTGTAGATTCTTTATATGCAATAGAAGAAATGAAAACTGCGACTAATATCGTTTTTAAGACAAAAAATGGTGAGAATAAGTTTAGAAGAGTAGAACACGGAGAGTGGAATTTGCAAGAAATTAATGAAGACCACGAATACGAATGGTTTTGCTCTGAATGCAAGGAAAGAAATGATGTTAAAACAAACTTCTGTCCACACTGCGGAGCAGATATGAGGGGTGAAGATAAATGACTAATAAAGAAATGTATATTATTTGCTGGCTTGTGGTATTAACACTTGTCAATATTGCCACATTTTGGGTAGAAAATTCAAGGATATCAAAATTTTTACTTGGTCTCGCTATTGAATTTACTTTTTTATATGCCGCATTTTATGGTGGGACTATGTGATAAAGGGGGTGAAAATATGACATATAGAGAATGTGCTATTGTTGAAGCATATACTGGATTTTGTATGTTAACAGGCAAGGAACGAAAGTATCTTTATGAGTATTTAGAAGAGATAATGGGACGACCTGTATACACTCACGAACTTGCCGTTGATGATGTATGTAAAGAAATAAGAAATAAGTCAAAGCCAGATTTTCTGGAATTATGTGCTACGGCAAAAGAGGATGATAATAAATGAGTGGAAGAATATTTGTAACAAATAAAACCATATATAGCAGTGTTATAGAGTGTAAAAGTTGCTGTTAAAGTTGAATTAAAAATTAGTATTGGAGTGAATTATAGTGCCAGTAAGAAAAGTTAAAGGCGGTTACCAGTGGGGAACTAAAGGTAAAGTTTACAAATCAAAAGAAAAAGCACTTGCACAGGGTAGAGCAATAAAAGCAAGTCAAGCTGAACAGCAGAAGAAAAAGGTTAATTACAGTTGTGAATAAATTGTAAATTATTGTAAAATGTGTTGACTTTTATAATTTTATGTATATAATGATATTGAGGTGATTATTTTGAGTAAATATTATTCTATACACGAATTTTCTAAAATTTTAGGCGTGTCTGCACAGACACTAAGAAATTGGGATAATAATGGCAAATTACATCCGCATCACAAAACAAGTAGTGGATATAGGTATTATTCCGATGAAGAACTGAATCAAGTTTTACACATTAATCCTGATAATAACAGAATTGTAATTGGTTATTGTAGAGTGTCAAGTAATAAGCAAAAAGATGATTTAAAAAGACAAATTGATAATATGCAAACCTATTTAATATCACAGGGTCAACCATTTGAAATAATTAGCGATATAGGGTCAGGAATAAATTATAATAAAAAGGGGCTACAAGAATTACTTAAAAAAATTTCTCAAAATAAAGTTGAAAAAGTTGTTGTATTGTATAAAGACAGACTTTTGAGATTTGGTTTTGAATTAGTAGAATATATTGCTTCATTACATAACACTGATATAGAAATAATTGATAATACTAAAAAATCTGAACAGCAAGAGTTGGTAGAGGATTTAGTGCAAATAATTACTATTTTTAGTTGCAAGTTAAATGGTAAAAGAGCAAATAAAACTAAGAAAATTATTCAAGAATTAAAACAGTGTGGTGATGATAGTGAAGAAAAGTTATAAAGTAATGTTATTACCTAACAACAAACAAAAAACAAAAATGTTTTTATATGCAGGAGCTACAAGATATGCATATAATTGGGTAATAGATAAAGAAAAAGAAAGTTATGAAAATAAAAATGGATTTATTTCTGATTATGAATTGAGAAAGCAGTTTACCCAATTTAAAAAACAAGACGAAAACCAATGGTTATATGGAATTTCAAATGATGTAACAAAGCAAGCAATCAAAGAT
>Ga0265301_10002611_pt1 | contig 20455 bp, 20 predicted proteins | sample AusTroGonzalo_MG_2_FD_193488 | JGI IMG/M metagenome (GOLD analysis project Ga0265301, IMG submission 193488) | Bovine rumen microbial communities from tropical cattle in Woodstock, Queensland, Australia - Gonzalo_04 | ecosystem: Host-associated > Mammals > Digestive system > Stomach > Rumen ... | reverse complement strand
TATCCTTGCGCCTTAATCCATTCGGTAAGTTCCGCGCAGTTCATCCCCGTCAGTTCAGTCATACTTCCTCTTCATCCTTATCAAATAGAACCCTTCCATCCCGTCCCGGTATTCCAGCAGCTGAAGTCCGCGGTCCCTTTTTGTCCGGTATTTTTCGGGAATCGACTTCGGCAGTTCAACCTCTTCAAACTCCGGATGCCGCTGCAGAAAGGCTTCAGCCTGCCGTTCGCTCTCATCCTTAAAAATCGAGCAGGTGGAGTATACCAGCGTTCCGCCCGGCTTCACATACGCACTGACCGTATCCAGCAGCTTTTCCTGCAGTTCTGTCAGTTCCTTCAGGCTTTCCTCTGTCACGCGAAGTTTCAGGTCCGGTTTCTGCGCCATAAATCCGAGTCCCGTGCATGGTGCGTCAAGCAATACGCCGTCCATGGTTCCGGCTATCTCTTCCCGGTTTTTCGTCGCGTCCCGGACCATCGGCCGGATGTTCTCCAGTCCGAGTCTCCGCGCCTGCGCCTGGATCAGTTCCGTCCGGTGCTCGTGAATGTCCCATGCCTGGATCCGTCCGGTCCCGTTCATCATCTCCGCCATGTAGCAGGTTTTCCCGCCCGGCGCCGCGCAGCAGTCCAGAATCTGCTGCCCGCGCTTCACATCCATGGCCAGGCTTGCCAGCATACTGCCTCCGCTCTGGATGGAAAAATAGCCCTGTGTATAATCGGTATCCTTCGAGATATCCATCGCGCCGGTGATCTTCCAGGCATGCGGAAGATCGCTCTTTTCCTTCTGCCACACTTTTTTGCCCAGCAGCGCTTCAAACCCGGTGTCGTCGGTCTTTGTCAGGTTCGGCCGGAGCAGCCAGCCCTCATCCTTATTCCTGTACTCCAGGATTTTCTCCGCCTCATCGCCGTAGTCTTCCCGCAGTTTTCGCCAGATCCATCCGGGCACGCTGTAGCGGATGGAAGCAGCCAGTTCCGGATCCTTTTCCGGATCCGGGAAAACCAGTTCATCTTTCTTCCGGATCAGATTACGAAGAATCCCGTTGCATACACCCTTGAGACCCGGCATCCCGTTCTCTGTGCACAACTGGACACACAGGTTCGTCGCCGCGCTCTCCGGAATCCGGTCCTCCAGCAGAATCTGGCAGGCTCCCAGCCGCAGGATGTTCTTCAGCTTAATATCGGTATCAGGCTTCGCCATCACCTGTGCAAGCACATAGTCCAGCCAGATTAGCCGGTCCAGTGTGTCGTATACCAGCCGCGATACCAGCCGCCTGTCAGCGCTGCTCAGTCCGCTGTTTTTCAGCACGGCGTCCAGGGCCAGCGATGCATATGCGCCGTCCTCCGTTACCTGACGGATGACTTTCAGCGCGGCTCTCCGTGCTGCCAGTCCTTCCATCGGAGCCGGCTTTGGAATCAGCCCCGGCTTTCCGTGCGCAGTTGTCTTTTGACTCGGCCCTGACTTTCCATATACAGCCGGCCTTCTGCTCATCCCCGGTTTTCGTTCGTTCATCCGATTTCCTCTCTCACCACGCTACCCTTTTGAATCTCGTGTCCTCTCAGATAATCCTCTGCTTTCATCTGCTTTCCGCCCGGTGCCTGCAGTTCCAGAATCCGCACCGCGCCGCTTCCGCAGGCGATCACCAGTCCGTTCTTCGGGTCCGCCCGAAGCACAGTGCCCGGCTCCCCGCTTCCCTCTGTGCAGACCGCACGAAGCAGTTTCAGTCTGCCGTCTTCCCACGGTACAGAGACGCACGGCCAGGGATTCAGTCCGTTGATTTGTCCGCGGATTTCAGCTGCGTTCATTTTCCAGTCCGGTCTTCCCATCTCTTTGGTCAGCATCGGGTCGTAAGTCATTTCCGCGTTATTCTGCTTGATCCGTTTCAGCGTTCCGGCTTCCATTTCCCGGATCGTCCGGATCAGCAGTTCTGCCCCGATTATGCTCAGCCGAGAAGTTAGTTCTCCGCATGTCTCACTTTCTCTGATTGCCGTAGCTTCCTGCAGCAGAATATCACCAGTATCGATCCCGGCATCCATCATCATCGTTGTCACGCCGGCCTCAGCATCTCCCGTCATAATGGCATACGCGATCGGCGCAGCTCCGCGATGTCTGGGCAGCAGAGAGGCATGCACGTTGATGTTCCCCATCGGAGGAATATCCAGAATCTCCTGGCTCAGGATCTGCCCGAATGCCGCCGTGACGCACAGGTCCGGTTTCAGACTTCGAAGATCCTCGACACCCGTCTTCCGGATCCGTTCCGGCTGAAAAACGGGAATCCCCGCCTCTGCAGCAGCCGCTTTCACGGGGCTCGGCGTCATCTTGTTCCCCCGCCCCTTTGGCCGGTCCGGCTGGGTAAATACGCCGGCAACCTCATATCCTTCGCGGATCAGTGCCTTCAGCGAAGGAACCGCGAAATCAGGGGTACCCATAAAAACAATTCTCACTGCGCGTCATCCTCCGGGATGTGCCCTTTGATTTCTTCCTCGGTCAGTTCGCGGTCCATCACGTCAATGTACAGTGTTCCGTCCAGATGATCCAGTTCATGGCAGATTGCCCGGGCCTCGAACCCTTCTGTTTCGAGTTCGTATAGGTCGCCTTTCCGGTCCTGATACCTTACCTTGACCTTCATCGGCCGGGTCACGACGCCCTGCCGTCCCGGAAGGCTCAGGCATCCTTCCCGTCCGGTCTGACTTCCGTCCCGTTCGAGGATCTCGGGATTCACCAGTTCCAGCAGCCCGCTGTGATCTTCCGTGATATCCACCACCGCAACCCGGCGTAGAATCCCTACCTGCGGAGCAGCCAGCCCGACACCTTCCGCTTTGTACATCGTGTCTGCCATATCCTTCAGAAGCACATGCAGCCGATGGTCAAACTTTTCCTGCGGTTTGCAGTGTTTCCGAAGTGTCTCGTCCCCGATTTCCACAATCTTCCGAATTCCCATACTTATTTCTGACCTTTCTTCCTCGTCAATACTACATCATTGTTGTCGGATTAACCTCAAACCAAACCTCAGCCTCATCGGAATGTTCCCTCGCCAGTTCTGTCAGGGCGGCAATCATCTCATCCGCCTCCCTGCTGACCAGCATCTTCATCAGTATATGCCTTCGGGTCTTCCCCCTCAGCACCTTCACCGATGGTGTGTCGTTCATCAACAACAGCATTTTCTTCTGCCATTCCGGATGTGCTTCCAGCTGTCCTCTGGCTTGTTTCTCCAGCGCTTCGGCTGTCTTCATGGCCGCTTCTTCCTTCAGGCTTTCCACCAGAATCCGCGCCAGCAGTGTAAAGGGAGGATACAGTCCGTTCCGCCGTCTCCGGAACTCATCTTCAAAAAAGGAACGGTAATCCTGCATGGCCGCATAACCGATGATGGGATCCTCCGGCTTGTAAGTCTGGATAATCACCCGTCCCGGCTCCTGCCCGCGTCCGGCCCGGCCGGCCACCTGCGTCAGCAGTTGGAAGGTTCTCTCCCGGCTCCGATAGTCCGGCAGGTTCAGCGTCATGTCCGCCGCCACCACGCCTACCAGCGTCACCCGGGGAAAGTCAAGTCCTTTGGCGATCATCTGGGTACCGATCAGGATCTTGGCCCGACCGCTGCGGAACTCTTCCAGGATCTTTCCGTGTCCGTCCTTGCCGGAAGTCGTGTCGTAATCCATCCGCAGCGTTCGGATGCCGGGAAGCAGTTTTTGTACCTCTTCCTCCACCTTCTGTGTTCCCGCACCGAAGAAACGGATATACCGGCTTCCGCATTCCGGGCATTTTTCCGGCGGGAGCATGGCTTGCCCGCAATAATGGCAACGCAGCAGTCCGTCCTGCGTGCCGAGGTGATAGGTCATGCTGATGTCGCAGTTTGGGCATTTCACTACATATCCGCAGCTTCTGCACGAAACGAAGGAGTTATAGCCCCTTCGGTTCATCAGCAGCATCGCCTGCTCGCCTTTAGCTGCGCATTGCTTCAGTGCTGCCCTCAGCGCACCGCTGAGCACAGTCCGGTTACCGTTTTCCAGTTCCTCCCGCATGTCGACCAGTTCCACCTCTGGCAGCGGCCTGTCATTCACCCGTCTCGGCATTTCCAGCAGCATATAGTCGCCGCGCCTGGCCTTGGCAAAGCTGAGCACGCTCGGCGTCGCGCTGGCAAGGATCAGAGTAGCCATCTCCCGCTCGCATCGGCTTAAGGCAACTTCCCGCGCGTCGTATCGGGGATGATGGTCGCTGAAGTAAGTGCTCTCATGCTCTTCATCCACGACGATCAGTCCCAGTTCCCTCACCGGGGAGAAGACCGCGCTCCTCGCGCCGATCACAACCCGCGCATCCCCCCTGCGGATCCGGCGCCATTCGTCAAATCGTTCCCCCGGGCTCAGCCGGGAATGAATCACTGCCGCTACCGGTCCGAACCGGCCCCGGAACCAGGCAACCATCTGCGGTGTCAGTGCGATCTCCGGTACAAGGATAATTGCGCTTTTCCCGAGTGTCAGTGTCTTCCGGACCGCTTCCATGAAGACTTCCGTCTTGCCGCTGCCGGTCACGCCGTGAAGCAGGAATCTTCCGCCTTTCCCCTGCAGGGCCGGGATGATCTCGCTCAGCGCTTCCTCCTGTCCGGGAGTGAGAGTGAATCCCGGGTCTTCCGGTGTTTCAAATACATCCCCGGGCGTGCGCAGTCTCTCCGTCTCACAGATCTCAATGAGTCCGTCCGCGGTAAGCTTTTTCAGTGCTTCAGCCGGATCTTTTACTGATTCTGCAAGTTCTTTGACGCTGATTTCTTTTTTCTCGGCCAGAATCCGCAAAATCTCGGCGCGTTTCCTGCTGCGCTTTTCCGCTTCGGCAGCAGTTGTCGCTTCTTCCGGTGTAACAGCCAGCCGGACGTTCCGTTCCGTCTTCACATGAACCCTGCCGCCCCGCATCTGGGCAGGCAGCATCAGCCGCAGCGTTTCCGCCAGCGGGCAGTGGGCTTTTTCCGCCATCTCCTTCGCCAGTGCCATCAGTTCCGGCGGAATCGCCGCGTAATCCTCCAGCGGACGGAGAACTTCCCGGATCCTGGATGGCTCCAGGTCGCATTCTTCCGTCAGTTCAAGCACAATTCCTTCCTTCTCCCGGGGGCCGAAAGGAACTGCGACACGCTGGCCGGGTTCGAGGGTCATCATGTCCGGAATCCGGTAGGTAAAAGGGCTTGCCACGTTTTCATGAACGATGTCGACAATCACCTGACAATACACCCTTTCCCCTCCTTTCCGGGCATAATATACCAAATTTAATTATACCGTTTTCGCCATCAGGATACAAGCACAAAAAAACCGCGCCATAGCGCGGTTCAATAGGTAAAGTTGATTTGATCGGAAAGCTCCCTAATTTTTACTTTTATTCCCGAATCTTCTCCAGAGCATGACTGCGCCGACCAGCGCAATGCCGAAAATATCTGTCTCGGTTCCGGGATAGATCAAAAGCAGTCCGCCCGCTATGGAAATGATTCGCTTACAGATTCCGGCGATGCGGCCGCTGCCGCTTCTTTCACCGGTCTCGAATCCGCTCAGTCCATAGCAAACGCCGTACATACCGATAATGGAAGTAATCGTGATCAGCACCACTTCATACCAGGTCGTGTTGACCAGCAGCATATCCGGACTCAGTGCGAAGACAAACGGAATAATGAATCCGGCAATAGCCAGTCTCGTCGCGTTCACACCTGTCTTCATCGGGCTGCCGCCGGAAATAGCCGATCCGGCATAGGCAGCCAGCGCCACAGGTGGCGTGATGTCCGCCACGATACCGTAGTAGAACACGAAGAAATGCGCGCAGATCATCGGTACGCCCATCTGGATCAGGATCGGAGCGCAAGTGGAAGCCATGATGCAGTAGGTTGCCGTGGTTGGAATGCCCATGCCCAGGATGATGCAGCAGATCATCGTCAGGAACAAACCAAGGAAGAGTTTGCCCTGGGAGATCGTCACGATGGCATTGATCACCGTCGACGCAAGTCCTGTCACCGTCAGGCATCCGACAATCAGGCCGGCGATACCGCAGGCCACTGCCACGGAGATACAGCTGCGTCCGCCGTTTTCCAGCGCTTCAAAAATATGAACCAGCCGGAACTGCTGGGCGTTCACCTTTTCGGCTTCCGCCTGGGTGTTCGGGTCTCCCTCGCGGGCCATCTTCAGCACTTTCCGCATCCGCAGATAGTTGGAAACCACACCGACCACGATCGTCGCAATGATCGACCATGCAGCCGCAGATTGCATTGTCATCGTCTGGGAGCAGACCAGGTAAATCAGAATTGCCAGCGGCAGCAGCAGATAGCTTTCCTTCAGCAATTCCTTCAGCCTCGGCAGCTGGTCCCGGCTCAGGCCCTTCAGTCCGAGGCGTTTTGCTTCCAGATGCACGGAAAGGAATACGCCCAGGAAGTACAGGCAGGCCGGCAGGATCGCCCGGGTAATGATGTCGGAATACGGTACGCCAAGATAGTCAGCCATCAGGAAGGCCGCCGCGCCCATGATCGGCGGCATAATCTGCCCGCCGGTGGAGGCGGCCGCTTCCACGGCACCGGAGAAGTTCTTGTCATATCCGGTCTTCTTCATCATCGGGATCGTAATCGATCCGGTGGTCACCGTGTTGCCCACTGAAGATCCGGAAACCATGCCGCACAGGGCGGAAGAAACGACTGCGACCTTCGCTGGGCCGCCCGAATATCGTCCGGTCAGTCCGTTCGCCAGTTCAATAAAGTAGGTGGAAATACCTGTTTTTTCCAGGAATGCCCCGAAGATGATAAATACTACGATATACTTGGAGCATACGTTGATCGGCGTCGAAAGGATACCGTTCTCGTTGTAGAACAGCTCGTGCACGATCTTCGCCAGCATCTTCCCGTCCTTCACATACCAGAAGATCGTGTATGCCAGGAATGCTCCTGCAACACAAAGGATCGGCAGGCCGACGCTTCTGCGACACAGTTCCGCAAGCACGATCAGCCCGATAATACCGGCAATAATATACACAGGATCCTGCAGTTTCGCCTTCATTCCGGTATTCAGCAGCGTGTTTGCGTTGAACGTATAGTAGAAAAAGGATGCGGCGCCCAGCACCATCAGCAGGATATCGTACCATGGCATGTAGTTGACCTGCATCTTTCCCTTCTTGGCGGGATAAGTCAGGTAACCCATCACGATCACCAGTCCCAGGAAAGAACTGAGCCGAACCTGCTCCAGAAAATTGGCAAAAAGGGTAACGTAAATGCAGAACAGGGAAAACAGCGCCAGAATGATCCCGACAACCGTTTTTGGCCAGCCTTCCCAGATGCGCGTGTTGCTCTCCCGGTCATACTTGCGCATGATCTCATCTACATTCGCTGCAACATTCTGCTCCTCGTTCACCGCTTCGGGGATCAGCTCTTTATCTTTGTTACTCACAGACGGCACTCCTCATCATCCATACTCATAAACAAAAAAAGGAATCGGGAATCCACGTCATCAGCGCGGACTCCCGGTTATATCCTTACTTGGTTTCCACAGTGATGCCCTGCTCGGCGAAGAACTTCGCAGCGCCGGGATGATAAGGCAGACCGCAGCTGGAGGCATAGGCCAGATCAAGATCAGCGCCCTTGGCATGCGCTTCGGTGATGGCGTCCTTGCCTTCGAAGATCGTCCTCACAATCGTATAGGCCTGTTCGTCGCTCACCTGTCCGTTGGCAATGATCGTGGCCTTAACACCCACGGTCACAACATCTGCATCCTGATTCTTATAGGTGCCAGCGGGAATGAGGCTCTCGGCATACACGGGAGATATCTCCTGCAGCTTCTTCACGTGCTCCTCATCCAGGGAGACCAGATAGGTATCCTTGCTGGTGGCCAGGTCGGTCACAGCAGGGGTCGGAGCACCGGCGACGACGAATGCCGCGTCGATCTTTCCGTCCTTCAGGGCTTCGGCGGAATCGCCGAAGGAGAGGTACTGCGGGTTAATATCCGCTTCGGTCATGTCATAGGCAGCCAGGAAGTCCATTGCGTTGAAATACACGCCGGATCCGGAAGAACCGATGGAAACATTCTTGCCCTTCAGGTCCGCAACGCTCTTGATGTCGGGGTTGCAGGTAACCAGCTGTACGGTCTCGGTGTAGAGAGCGGCCAGCGCGGTGAAGGAATCCACAGGCTTGCCTTCGTAGCGCTCGAAACGGATGCCGTTCAGCGCATAGTTGGCAACGTCGTTCTGCACAAAGCCCAGCTGCGCGTCTTCGATATCCAGTGCATCAATGTTGTCCGCGGAACCGGTGCCAGCCACAGCCGTCACGGATACGTCGGAATTATTGCTGACATAGTTGGCCAGCACAGTACCATAGGCAAAGTAGGTGCCTGCGGTTCCGCCGGTGGTGAAGGTCAGTCCGTCGGCCAGCGCGGTCGTCATGGCGAAAACCATAACCAGGCTCAGCAGCAATGCAATCAGTTTCTTCATGTTTGTTCATCCTCCGTAAAAGTAGTCAGAAACATTCTTCTGTTATTAATATGATACAACATTTTCCGCTTTTTCTGTGTCTTTTTCGTGTTTTACTTTCAGAAAGTCATATTTATCGTTATTTACCGTTTGAACATATTCCGTAGATCTTTCACAATCTCTCCGATAATCTTCACCGTCTCGTCAATCTCTTCTTCCGTCGTATGAATCCCTGTCGTCAGTCTCAGGCTGCTTTTCGCTTCTTTTTCTGTCAGCCCAATTGCCTTCAGCACATGGCTGACCTCCCGGCTTCCCGCAGTACATGCACTGCCGGCGGAAGCGGCGATCCCGGCCAGGTCCAGCCGCAGCAGCAGCGCCTCTCCGTCAATCCCTTCAAAACAAAGGCTGCAGTTGTTCGGCAGGCGGTCTCTCATCGCTCCGTTGATTGCCGCACCCGGCACAGCAGAGAGAATCCCCTCCATCAGCCGGTCCCTCATCCGGCACATATGTTTCGCGTTCTGTTCGAGGTTTTCACCTGCCATTGCAATCGCTTTACCGAGTCCTGCAATTCCAGGCACGTTTTCGGTTCCCGCCCGCAGCCCTCTCTCCTGTTCTCCGCCACCAATCAGCGGGCTCAGCCGTGTTCCTTCCCGGATATACAGGGCGCCGACTCCTTTAGGTCCGTAAAACTTATGGGCGCTCAGGCTCAGCAGATCGCACCCGGTTTCCTGTACATTGACTGGTAAGGAGCCGGCCGCCTGAACCGCGTCCGTATGAAAAACAATCCCGTTTTCTCTGCAGATTCTTCCGATCTCGCTGACGGGTTCGATCGTCCCGATCTCGTTGTTCGCCGTCATCACGCTGACAAGGATTGTATCCTGCCGGACCGCCTTCCGGATATCCTCGGGATCAATTTTCCCCTCCCGGTCAGGTGAAACAAACGTGACCTCATAGCCTTCCTGCTGCAGTTGTTTGCATGGATTCAGCACCGCATGATGTTCGATTTTGGTGGTAATAATATGTTTTCCTTTGTCTTTCAATGCGCGGGCTGTCCCGCGGATCGCCATGTTGTCGCTCTCGCTCCCGCCGGAGGTAAAACAAATCTCCTGCGGCTGCGCGCCGATTGCTTCCGCTGCAGCTTTCCGGGCATCCTCAACGGCCCGCCGCGCTTCCCGCCCGGTAGCATATACGGCGGAAGCATTCCCCCAGCATTCAGAGAAATAGGGCATCATCGCCTCCAGAACTTCCCCTGCCAAAGGCGTTGTAGCCGCATGATCCAGATAGATCCTGTTTTTCATTTACTCTTTTCTCGTTTTCATAATATCGTTTTTCCGCTTGAAAGCCGAAGGGGTTTCAGGGGGCGATCGGAAAGCCCCCTGTTTTTAGTTATTCGCCTGGAACAGCGTAAAGCTTCTCCCCATATCATTGATCACAAAATAGATCATATTGAAAAGCAGCGTCAGCAGCAAAAGAATCGCCACTGTCCCGCCGATAACCGCCACAAGGTTTCCCGCCCCGACTGCCAGGCGGAAGCGGTCTCTTTTCAGTTCTTTCTTGGTTTCCGGATCAAGCTCCGGCTCTTCTTCCTCTGTCAGTTCATCGAAACCGTCGTCATATTCCTCTTCTTCCGGTTCGTAGTCATCTTCGTCATATTGCTGATTGGATTTGAACAGTGCCATTCTCTTCACCTCCGCTCTTTTCGGATTCGGTTTTCTTCTATACGTAATCCAGCCAGGGTGCTCCCTGCTCCTCCCGCCCGGTCAGCCTGCCTTCCGTGCTCAGTCCGGCAAAGCCGTTCTGCCGCAGTGCTTCGTACAGGATAATCGCCACGGAATTGGAAAGATTCAGGCTTCTCGCCTCGCTCCTCATCGGAATCCGGATGCACCGGTCATACGCCTTCTCCAGCAGGTTCTCCGGCAATCCCCGGGTCTCGCACCCGAAGAAGAGAAAATCTCCGTCTGCATACACTGCCTCATGGTATCCCCTCGGCGCCTTGGTTGTCGCATAATGGCAGCGAACACCGGGATGTGCCCGGAAGAATGCCCCGATATCATCATATACATAATACTCCATCAGGTTCCAGTAGTCCAGTCCGGCTCGTTTCAGATATCTGTCCGAGAGTTCAAACCCCAGCGGTCTGATCAGATGGAGCACTGCTCCCGTCGCAGCGCAGGTCCTGGCGATATTCCCTGTATTCTGCGGAATCTCCGGATTAACCAGCACAATGTTCATCGCCATCTTCTTCGGTCCCTTTCTGTTTTTGTTCTGTCCTGATGATCAGTCTGCTGCCGAGAAAAACGCCGAAAAGCACGCCGCAGCTGTCCAGAAGAACGTCCGTCCATTCTCCGCTGCGTCCGTCGATCATCTTCTGATGCCATTCATCCGTCCCGGCATAGGCTGCACCGATCACAAACGCAGCCACAGCCGACCCGTACCGTTTTCTCATCCGGTGACCGAACCAGCTTTCCAGGCAAAGTCTGAGCAGAAAACCCAGCAAAGTATATTCGCTGAAGTGCGCGCATTTCCGCACTGCATGCTGCACACCGTCATAGATTTCCTGTCGCCGCACCGCTGTTTCCAAAGGATAATCCGGGTACAGCACAGAGATAATCGCATTGGAAATAAAGCCGCTGGTGGAATCCGACCGCTCCGCGGTCTGCGTGGACAGGTTGAAAATCATGGCCATCACGATAAACGTCAGCACCGTTGTCAAAGCCCGAACCCACATCCGCTGCCATCCCGTCCTGACCATGTCCACCCCTCCTTTCGCCATATTGCACATATTGTACCAAAAGAGAAAGCAGACCTTCAAGGCCTGCTTCTCACTTTACTGGAACAGCTCTTTCACCCGCTCCATAAACCCTTTTCGGTTATCATATTGCTTGTCGCTGGTCGTCTCGTCAAACTGCCTCAGCAATTCTTTCTGCTTGTTGTTCGGCCTCTTGGGGACTTCTACCTTCACCTTCAGAATCAGATCGCCCTTGCCGCTGCCTCTCAGTTTTTGAACGCCTGCTTCCTTGATCCGGAATTCGGTCCCCGGTTGGGTTCCTTCCGGAATACGGTATTTGATCGGCCCGCTCAGCGTAGGCACTTCCACGTCTCCCCCGAGAGTGGCGGTCACAAAGCTGATCGGGAAATCCAGCAGCAGGTTGAACCCGTCGCGTTTGAACAGCTTATGCGGTTTCACCCCGACCACAATGTAGAGGTCACCGTTCGGGCCGCCGCGCATGCCGGGCTCGCCCTGGCCGTTCATGATGATCGTCTGTCCGTCGTCAATGCCTGCGGGCACCTTCACGGTGACAGTTCTCTTCTTCCTTGTTCTGCCGGTTCCGCCGCAGCTCTGGCACTTGTCCTTGACCATTTTGCCGCTGCCGCCGCACACCGGGCACGTCCTGACGGTGGTCATCCATCCGGCGGACTGCCGGATCTGGCCGGCGCCCTTGCACGATGTACAGGTGACCGGGCTGGTACCGGGTTTGGCGCCGCTTCCTTTGCAGGTCTCGCACAGCTCGTTCCGGAAGATCTCGAAGCTCTTTTCGCAGCCCTTGGCGGCCTCTTCAAAAGTGATCCTCAGTTCATACCGCAGATCATTTCCCTGCACAGGGCCCTGGTTCCGGGCAGTTCTTGTGCCCATGCCGCCGTTGAACAGCTGGTCAAATATATCGCCCATCCCGCCGAAGCCGAAACCACCGCTGAAGGGGTTGCCCGCGCCGCCCATACCGGCCATCGGGTCTTCAAAGCCAAACTGGTCATACCGGGCCCGCTTATCCGGATCTGACAGAACCTCGTTGGCTTCATTCAATTCCTTGAAGCGCTCCACAGCGCCTTTATCGTCCGGATGCAGGTCTGGATGGCATTCCTTGGCCTTTTTCCGGTACGCGCGTTTGATCTCGTCGTCCGTAGCGTTTTTGCTGACGCCGAGTACTTCATAGTAATCACGCTTGTTCGCCATACAGCCTTCTCACCTTCTTCCTCAAAGCAAGCCCACCTCGTTTCCGGGGCGGGCCTGTCTGCTAGACTGACTGTTTCTGAAATCGTTCCGATTACTCCACGCTGCCGTCCGCGTTCACGCTGCCGTCATCGTTGGTTGTCCCTGCTTCGGGGCCGGCGCCGTTCATAGGATCACCCTGTGCTCCGCCTTGCTGCTGATACAGCTTGCCGAACACCGCATATACCTTCTGGGTGAAGCCTTCCATTGCGTTCTTGATCTCATCCGCATTGTTGCCTTCGCGCACCTTCTTGAAGGCGTCGATCTCGGCCTGCACCGTGTTCTTGTCTTCTTCGCTCAGCTTGTCGCCGTTCTCGCGCATTGTCTTTTCGGTCTCGTAGATCAGGCTGTCGGCATGGTTCAGGGTTTCAACCTCTTCCTTGCGCTTCTTGTCCTGCTCCGCGAACTGCTCGGCTTCCTTCACGCGCTGGTTGATCTCTTCCTCGCTCAGGTTGGTGCTGGCGGTGATGGTGATCTGCTGCTCATTGTTGGTCGCCTTGTCCTTGGCGGACACGTTCACGATACCGTTGTTGTCGATGCTGAAGGTAACCTCGATCTGCGGCACGCCTCTGGGAGCCGGCGCGATGCCGGTCAGCTGGAAGCGGCCCAGGGTCTTGTTGTCATAGGCCATCTGGCGTTCGCCCTGCAGTACGTGAATCTCGACTGTAGTCTGGCCGTCAGCCGCCGTCGAGAATACCTGGCTCTTGCTGGTCGGGATCGTGGTATTCCGCTCGATCAGCTTGGTGAAAATGTGTCCTTCCGTCTCAAGGCCCAGGCTCAGAGGCGTCACGTCCAGCAGCAGCACGTCCTTGACTTCGCCGCCAAGCACGCCGCCCTGGATGGCCGCGCCTATCGCCACGCATTCATCCGGGTTGATACCCTTGAAGGGATCTTTGCCGGTCACTTTCTTAACCGCATCCTGCACAGCGGGAATACGGGTGCTGCCGCCGACCAGAATAACCTTGTTGATCTGGTCTACGCTTAGTCCGGCATCCTTCAGGGCCTTCCGCATCGGTTCGACTGTCGCGTCGACCAGGTCGCTGGTCAGCTCGTCAAACTTCGCACGGGTCAGCGTCACGTCCAGATGCTTCGGACCGGTGGCATCCGCAGTGATGAAGGGCAGGTTGATGTTCGCGGTCGTGGTGCCGCTCAGCTCGATCTTGGCCTTCTCGGCGGCTTCCTTCAGCCGCTGGCAGGCAATCTTGTCCTGCTTCAGATCGATACCGTTCTCTTTCTTGAACTGATCGGCTACATAGTCGATGATCCGCTGGTCAAAGTCGTCGCCGCCCAGCCGGGTGTTACCGTTGGTGCTCAGCACTTCGAACACGCCGTCGCCGATATCGAGAATGCTCACGTCAAAGGTTCCGCCACCCAGGTCGTACACCAGGATCTTCTGGTTCTCTTCCTTGTCCAGGCCGTAAGCCAGGGATGCTGCTGTCGGCTCGTTGATGATCCGCAGCACTTCCAGTCCGGCAATCCGGCCAGCGTCCTTGGTCGCCTGCCGCTGGCTGTCGTTAAAGTATGCCGGCACGGTGATAACCGCCTGGGTAACTTTCTCGCCCAGATAGCTCTCGGCTGTTTCCTTCATCTTGCTCAGGATCATCGCGCTGATATCCTGGGGGGTATACTGCTTTCCGTCAATATTTACCTTGTAGGTGGTGCCCATCTCGCGCTTGATGGAGATCACGGTTCTGTCCGGATTGGTCACGGCCTGGCGCTTGGCTACCTGGCCGATCAGGCGCTCTCCGTCCTTGGTGAAGGCGACGACAGACGGGGTGGTCCGGCTGCCTTCGGCGTTGGCGATTACGGTGGGCTGTCCGCCCTCCATCACGGCCACGCAGCTGTTGGTGGTTCCCAGGTCAATTCCGATAATCTTACTCATTGTCTTTCCCTCCTGTTTATTCTGAAATTTGGATTGATATCATTTATTTCCGAAGACGCATTGCGTCATTCAGGCACAACTTTGACCATCGCATGCCGAAGCACCTTGTCTCCGATCATGTAGCCCTTCTGCAGTACCTGGCACACGGTTCCGGGTTCTCCCTCTTCCTCTGTGCCTTGCAGGATGGCGTTTTCCAGGTTCGGGTCAAACTTTTCGCCCATCCGGTCGATCGGCTTGACGCCCAGTTTCTCGTAAGCGTCTGTCATCTGCTTCAGGACCATTTCAACGCCGTTCTTCAGCGCTTCGTCCTGGCTGCCCGCCGCAGCTTCTACCGCGCGCTCAAGGTTGTCCAGCACCGGCAGCATTGCCGCGGCCACGTCCTTGCGCCCGTCTGCGTAGGCGTCCGCCCGTACGTTTTCGTTTCTCCGGCGGAAGTTCTCGAAATCAGCCTGCACGCGCTGGGCCAGCTGCAGGTATTCGGCCGTCTTGGCGTTTGCCTCGTCCAGTGCTTTCTGCGCAGGATCCTCTTCCTCCGCTTTCGCTTCTTCCACCGGCGCTTCCGGTGATGTTTCGGATTCCGGTTTGTTTTCAGCGGTTTCCTCTTCCGGGTTTACGTTTTGCTCGAGGATCTCTTCCTGTTTTTTATCCATCTTCCCTTTGCCTTTCCGTTTCTTCATGGGCTTCGCTTCCCTTCATCCTCACCGCTGAACATGTCCGTCAGCTCATGGCCCATCATGTTCAGGATGGAAATGACTCTTGAATACCGCATTCGTGTCGGACCGATAACCCCGATAGTGCCCTGTTGCCCGCTCCTCGTGGAGTAGGAAGCCGTCACGATGGAACAGTCAACCATTTCCGGCACACCCGTCTCCGGCCCGATCCGGACCGTAAAGGCCATCTCGCTGCTGCCGCGGATGATGTCCGCCAGTTTGTCCCGGGTTTCCATTAGGCTCAGAAAGTTCCGCGCCTTGTCCACATCGCTGTATTCCGGATAGCTCAGCATGTTGCTGGTTCCGCCGATCGCTATGTGTGGGCTTCTCGGTGCTGTCTTTCCTTCGTTGAAGAAGCCGTACAGGCTGCGCAGCACCTCATCGTTGCCTTCCATCCGTTGGATCAGCTCCGGCAGAATCTCGCAGGCTCTTGTCAGCGTACTGCCCCGCAGCTCGTTCGTCAGCGTTCTCGAGATCTGGTACAGCGTATCGCCGTCCACCTCGTTGCTGACGCGGATGATGCTGTCCCGGATCAGTCCCTGGTCTGTCACGATGACTACCAGTGCGCTTTCCGCGGAAACCGGCACCAACTGGATCGTCTGGATCTTCGGTGCATTCCCTTTCGGAGAAACAACCACTGCCGTATACTGCGTCAGGCTGGAAAGAACCTTGGCCGCATGGTCGATTACGTCTTCCATTTGGTGAACCCGGCCGCTGAAATGGCTCAGCACGCTCTCGGCCGAGTCGTCCGGGATGATCCCGGCCTGCAGCAGGGAATCCACGTACAGGCGGTACGCCTTGGCGGAAGGAATCCGACCGGCGGAAACGTGCGGCTGATCGAGAAAACCAAGTTCCTCCAGATCGCTCATCTCATTCCGGATCGTGGCGGAAGATAGGCCCATCTCGTATTTCTTGCTGATGGTTCTGGATCCGACCGGCACACCTGTCAGGATGTAATCATCGATGATTGCCCGCAGAATGCGTAGCTTCCGCGCGTCCATATCCATTCAACCGCCTCCTTTCCTGGTTGTTGTTAGCACTCGATGCCCGCGAGTGCTAACCACATGCATAATGTAACACCTTCCCTGTTCTTTGTCAATACTTCCGTTCTTATTTATTTGATGAAATCTGTGTGTAGATTTGTGAATGTTCGGTGAACGAATTTACAGGCCGTTGGTCTGGTACAATCCTCCGCCCAGTTCCGGCGCAACATACATCACTCCGAAGGAATCCGGTGCGTACTGATACTGGAATACAGCGGTCCCGTCTGCCGTCAGCCAGCCGTGCGCTTTTGTCAGCTGGTCAGCCTGATACCGTCCGGGATTCACAGCGTCCATCAGCACCTTGATCATCGTCGGATCCGCGTCTTTCTGTTCGCCATACAGGGAACAGAGCGCCCCCGTCAGATACTGGTAATCCGCGTCCGCATCCTTCCGCTGGAATTCATATACGATCATTTTCAGCTGTTCCTGCCGGAAGATGAACACCAGGTCGGCGGTAAACCGGCTGACTGCCACTTTCTCCGTCGTGACCATGATAGCCCAATCCTGCAGAACCCGCTCGACCATGTTCACGCTTTCCAGCGCCTTGACCTGTTGCGGGCTCATCCCCCAGCGGATCCCGTCCCGGAAACGGAAGGCGTCCGGCGAAGGTGTAATCGTTGGCTGTGGTGTCTCCGTGGGAACCTCCGTAGCTGTCCCGACCCCCAGCATCTCCCAGATGCTCGGCGCCGCCTGCTCCGCGTAAGCCATACCGAAAACCGCCCCTGTCATCATCAGCAAAGCAATCAAAAAAGCAAAGATCCTTCTCATTTCTTGCTCTCCCGTATATTATGCCACTCCATCATTCTGAACTATTCTTTTATCCCTGCCATGCCCAGCATCTGGGCTCTCGCATCCTGCATCACTCTCTCCTGCTCCGCCGCGAAACCGTTTTCCGGTTCATAAACAATCTCGTCCCCGAAAGTAAAAGTCCTGGCCTCCCGGTTGGCGTAAACCGGCAAAATTCTCAGCTTTTTCCCCGATTTCTTCCACCAGGCTTCCGCCAGCATCAGAAATCCGGGTGAAAACTCACTGACCCCGCCCTTCTTATATTTTCCTTCCGGATGTTCCGGGAAGATCATCAGGTTTTCCCCGTGTTCCAGCGCTTCCACACTCTCCCGCAGAGTCTGCCGAAGTTTCATCGGGGAGTCCCGGTATACCGCGATCGCCCGCAGCGAGTTCATCACGTTCACGCTCACCCACCCGAGACTCCTGGCAATAATTTTTCGCACAAACACAGGCAGAAATGTCTTTTTGCTGAAAGTATTCTCATACATGTATGCCCGGACCTTCTTCGGATCGAACATCATCATATTGATGACCCAGAACCGAACATCCACCGGAAAGCAAAGTGCGCTGGCAATCGGCCCGTAAATTTCCGCATGGTTACCGAGGAAAACGATCGGGTTCTCGGGGTCTTCTTTGATATGGTCCAGGTTGACCATCTTATGCCGGTTAAAGGGACGAAGGATTCCCATCGCTACTTTGGTAACGATGTTCTCCTTCAGGCTTACAGCACGTTCCCTGAAGGTATCTCCTCTCAGATTAAATACCTTGATCTTCACCGGTCTTACTTTCCTTCTGTTTCCTTATCTAATAGTCTCAGTCCCATTGCCGCCGGTGCTGCCACCGTCAGGATCATAATAGCATACAGCAGCAGCTTGTTCCAGGTTGTCCGGTCCAGGGCAAACTCAAGTCCAAGTACAATCCCGACCATCAGCGGAAGGCTGATCAGCGCGGCGATGGCAAGGCGCGGTTTCCGTTTCCTGCCGCGTTTAAAGGCAATCACCACACCGATCGCAAGCATAATCGCCGCAGCAATCTGCTGCAGACCGACAAACGAGATGCTCAGGAACCGGTCGTACCGGAGGCTCTCCAGTACAACTGCTCCGGCGCCGAACAACAGCAGAAACGCGATCACCGTATCCCCGTCCGTTTGACTTTTGAGTATTCGGATCAGCAGAATGACAAACAGCACCAATGCGGCTGCAGCGGCCAGATAATAGGTAGCCAAGCAAGGTTCATCTTCCCCCACCGCCAGGAAGCTTTTCGCCAGCCATTCACTGTCCAGTGCCCGGCTGATGTCGAAGTCCTCAATTCGGTTTTCTGCGATCCGTTCCGCGATCACCGTCGGCAGCAGTGCAACGCTCAGGATATCCAGGATCCGCGCAGTCTTTTCTTTCGTGATCCTCGCACTGACCCATCCGCCCAGGAATATGCCGCCGATCAGGCCGAACATGCTCCATCCGCCGCCTGCCACCTGCGGCCAGAAAGAAACCGGGGTCATCCGCCCCAGTTCCTGGTTCAGCAGACAGAAAGTCAGCCGGGAGCATACAATCCCGCAAACCATAGCCAGCAGCGCCGTCAGCGGTGCTGTCCCCGGTTTCACCCTGAAATTCTTCGCCAAAAGTCCCAGCGTGATCATGGAGCAGATCGCTCCCAGCATCACACAAAACCCAAATGCATAGACCTTCACCCCGAAAATATCGATGATGACAGCCTCTTCCAACAGATTCATTCTTATTAAAATGCCTTTCATTAACTACAGGACGATTTGGGAAAGCCGACTCAAAGTGTCATTTCGACCAAGGCCGCTTTGCGGCCGCGTGGAGAAATTTCCCATTTCTCTCTTCTTCCTGAAACCCGAAGGAGCTTGGGGGTAGGCGATCGGAAAGCCCCCAATCATTGTTCTGCTGAAGCGAAATAGATAATATCGCTCAGTCCCCGCTCATCCCCTCCGGCCATTCCTTTAATAACCTGATCCCCGAATACCATTTCGGCAGAATTTCCACCGTCCAGGTTGAACGCCTGCTTGCAGCCCAGCTCATGCATGAATTCACCGAGCTTCGTCTGTGAGAATCCGGAAGATCCGGACCGGTCCTTTGCCTCAACAACCACCAGCACGTAGCTCAGCGGCCCCATCTGCCCGATGGCTGCCCGTGGCTCACGGCCATGGGGATTGTATCCGTAGTTTTCATCGATTTCCATCAGTTCGCCGTCGATCACCAGCGCAGGCCCGAATGTGAAGGCGTTGACCAGTTTCCGGTCCATTTTCTTCAGTTCGTTCGGGAATTCCTTGATTCCCTGAGATTTGGGGAACAGATGGAAATCTCCCTGATCGTCAATAACCAGGATATCCTTGGTCCGGTTCGTTTTGCTTCGGATTTTGTTCGTCATCCGGTATTCGAAAGTGGTTTTTTCCGGTTTGTCCACGTAGTTGTCGCCGTTGATGGCAATCACGGCGTTGTATTTCTTCGCCAGCGCGGAAACGGAGGCTGTTTTGGAAGACCCCAGCTTCTCCGGATTAACCACGCCCGTCCGCAGTTGGGACGGATCCGCGATCTGGACATAAGCGATATGGATCTTGGTCCCGTCGTCCATTTCCTGATGCTCCGTCTTGACCCGGATGGATTCATCCTCGTATCCGTTTTCGGTATACTGTTCTGCCTTCGGTTCACAGCCGGGGGTAAAATCCAGCGGCAGCGCCCATTCCGGATGTGAAGCAAATTCACCCTCGTCCAGCGTTTCCTCTTCCAGTTCATCCTCAGCCATCGCGGAGTTGAAAATCAGCCGTCCGAAGTCAATCTCATCCTCGCCGTCGTTCATCAGTTCCATCTTGATGTCGTTCAGCATGTTCGGGGAGGAGATTGCAAAGGGCATCATGGCGATAATAGCCGCGCACAGCAGCACCAGAAAAACACGCACTGGCATTTTCATGATCATTCTTCCTCTTCTTCCTGCATTTTCGTATTGAAAATATCAACCAGTTTCGATGCCAGGTCCTCATCCTCGACCAGTTCAAAGCTTTCGGTCTCTTCCCCGTCCTCTTCCTCGGCAACAACCTTGCAGATGATGCATTCCTGCGTGTTGTCGTCGTTCACTTCCGCGTCTTCTTCGGTCAGCAGGGCATATTCCTCTCCGTTGTAGAATAAATAATCAATCACTTCGTAGCAGTATTCGTTTCCGTCTTCGTCTTCAAAAACGATGATGTCTTCTTCCATGTTGTTCATTTCATTATCCGTCATTTTTCGTTCCTTCTTTCTCCGGTTTCCCGGTCGTTGGTTTTCCTGAAAAAACACATGCGATTATACCCGATCCCATTGGCTTTGACAAGTTGACTTTCAGTCTCTCCCGCCTTATCATTGTTCAGGCGAATGATCCTTCTGCGTCAGCTGGTGGCGGCTTCCGTCCTCTTCCTGGATGACAATGCCGTCGAGGATCGCCTTCATGTTTTCACGGTACTCGGCCAGATACTCATGGCGCAGTTCCGCCTGCTCCGCCGTTTCCGCTTCAGTGAGTCCCCCGGCTTTCTTTTTCCGGGCCAGTTCATTGATCCGTTCAATCTTGGCTTTTTCCATCCGTTTTCCTCCTGTAATTATCTGTTTCTTCCGTATGCATTCACACACATTGTGGCCGAAGGGTCAAGGGGGCA
>Ga0265301_10002609_pt1 | contig 20456 bp, 23 predicted proteins | sample AusTroGonzalo_MG_2_FD_193488 | JGI IMG/M metagenome (GOLD analysis project Ga0265301, IMG submission 193488) | Bovine rumen microbial communities from tropical cattle in Woodstock, Queensland, Australia - Gonzalo_04 | ecosystem: Host-associated > Mammals > Digestive system > Stomach > Rumen ... | reverse complement strand
GGTATTATACCTGCCCGTAAGGCTGCACGTCTTGACCCCATAGAAGCCCTGCGATATGAATAATCTATCAGAGACAGGAAATACACCCCAGAAGAAGGGCGTCCTTCTGGAGGATTTCTTCTTCGTTAAGAGCGAACATCGTCTGGTTAGAATAGACCTCGATAAACTCTTGTACGTGGAGTGTGTAAAGGACTATATGCGATTGCATGCCGAAGGGATGCGCCCTGTCATGACACTTATGACCATGAAGGCCATCGAAGACCGTCTCCCCCAGCCTCAGTTCATGCGCATTCATCGCTCATATATCATACAAACCAGTAAAATTGATTATATCAACAAGGGCTCTGTAACCATTGCTGGCAACAACCTCCCCATCAGCGATGGCTATCGCGACGAATTCTTTTCTTACATCTCTAAGCACGAAATTATATAACACACATAAAATATACAACAAACATGAAGAAATTATTTTTAGCTCTCTTGCTCATGATGCCACTTATGGCAGTAGCAGCAAACCCCGTAGATTCCAAGTATCTTAAGGGTGGTGTACCTGAAGAGGATGGTGTAATCGTATTCCGTAAGTCATTTACTGTTAACAACATGACTTCAGATAAGATATTCACCACTTTATCCAACTTTATAAACAATGTGATTGTGGCACCAGCCATTCAGGAGAGACGTACACGCATCCTGAGCGACGGAAAGGAAGACGGCATCATCGTAGCCAAGGTAGAGGAATATATGACCTTCAGCCACGTTTTCCTGAACCTCGATCGCACTCGCTTTATCTATCAGATACAGGGTCAGGTAGAGGGTAACAAGGTCAAACTCGCCATCTCGCAAATTAGCTATTATTACAACGAGGATCGCGACGGAACAAAAGGCATAACCTATAAAGCAGAAGAGTGGATTTCCGATGCCGAAGCCATCAACAAGAAAGGCACAAAGCTCTATCCACGCAGCGGAAAGTTCCGTGTCAAGACAATCGACCGCGTAGAAGAAATCTTCGAGGACTGTATGGATGCCTTCGATGTTGACGAGACTACTGCCAAGAAAGTACGCCGTAGTGTTGTAGAAGATTAAAACCAGAAGAAAGAATGAGCAAAGCCGAAGAACTCTCACTCGAAGAGCAGGTCGAACGCATCCGACGCAAACGTCAGCGCTCAGCCGACCATACACGCATACGCCTGATTCTGAATTCAGCATTCATGCTGTTGGCAGCAATAGGTCTGGTAATGTATTTCTGGAACGACAGCAACCACACCTATGCCCTAATAGTTATCGGTGCGGGCATGTTGCTGAAAATTGTGGAATTCTTTATACGCTTTGTATTGTAAAAAAGAAGATGAGGAGAAACCTGTTCTTAGCTATTCTTTTCCTGTGCATAGGTTTTCAGGCTTATGCACAAGAACCCCGACGTCTGCCATTACAAAACCAGGGATCAACCCTGAATAACCAATCAGGGTTTAATGAATATTCCGACCAGGGCGACTATGCCGACCCTGCAGGAAACCGGACCACATGGGGACGAGACAGTACCAAGCACGGAAAGCAGAAAAAGATACCCATTGGCATGTTCCAATGGGTACTGGAGCCACGCCTGGGCACCGTTATCGAAGCTGAGAACAACGACACTGCGGTACATAATTTCCAGAATTTCAACCTCACGGATGGCTATACAGGAGAATACAGTCATTTGGGCAACACAGGTACACCCAGATACAATCGTATCTACATGAACCGAATTGACGATTCCGACGAGTTTCTCTTCCTGCGCCCTCTCAGTTACTTCAGGGGGGGATTGGGCGAGTTCCGCTTCACCAATACACTGAGCCCCTGGACCAATCTGGCTTATCATTCCGTGGGTAGCAAAATCAACGGCGAAGACCGTGTCCGAGCCTATTTTGCAACAAATATCAATAAGGATGCCGGCCTGGGCTTCAAGATCGACTACCTTTACGGCCGTGGCTATTTCGTTAACTCCGCCACCAGTTCGTTCGGAACCACCTTCTACGGTTACTATCGCGGCGAGCGATACAACATCCATGCCTACGCCAACGTAAACCATCTAAAGATGTTCGAGAATGGTGGTATCGAGGACGACAAATACATTCGCGAGCCAGAGAAGATCGAGCAGAACTTTAACACCACGGATATCCCTGTTCTGCTCAACGACACATGGAACCGCAACCACGAGCGGAATTTCTATCTGACCCACAAATACAATTTCGGTTTCTATCGCGAAATAGAAGTCCCCGATTCCCTAAAGCCCGAGCCACCTTCAGACAACGAACTCCTCTCCAACCTGTCAGACAGCATACAACAGGTATTCAAGACCGACACACTGGCACGTCGGCAAGCTCTCGACTCGCTAACTAACAAATGGCTCTCCGAGCAGATAACCCCCAAGGAATTCATCCCCGTCAGCAGTATCATTCACACGTTTGATATGCGCGACCTTACCCATACCTATATTGCCCAAGCCTCCAGCGGTAACTATTATACCAACAACTACTATGGAGACCTGGATAATGTCAGCGATATGACGGGAGCCATGAGCATACGCAACACCATTGGTCTCTCATTGCGCGAAGGCTTCAACAAATGGGCCGCAATGGGCATAACCCTTTTTGCCACCCATAAGATGAGGACTTACAAACTGCTCATCGACAACGAGCACGGCCAAGAGATGCAGCGTTATAACGAGAACGACCTGTCCATTGGCGGCGAGCTGGCTCGCACACAGGGAAAGCTGCTGCACTTCAACGTTAATTCAGAGTTCTTCCTTACAGGACAGAAGGTAGGCGACCTAACCGTAGACGGCAGCACCAACTGGGAATTCCGTCTGGGCAAACGAGACAGCCTGCTCCTCGACGTAAAGGCCATGATAAAGAACGAGAAGCCCGACTTCTTCTTCCGTCACTATCATTCCCAGCATGCCTGGTGGGACAACGACGATCTGGCCCGCCAAGTGCGGATGCGTTTCGAGGGCATCCTGCGCCTGAAGAATTTCGGAACACGCCTTAAGTTCGGATTCGAGAATATCACCAACTACACCTACTTTGGGATGCAGAACACGGTTCTCGATCAGAACAAGCCTCTTCTGCCCACCAACCTGTCACATGCTGTAACCGTCAACCAATACGATGGCAGCATACAAGTCCTTGGAGCATCCATAGCTCAGGAGATGAAGTGGGGGCTGCTACACTGGGAGAACGAGCTTGCCTTCCAGAAATCCTCCAACGAGGATGTCTTGCCCCTTCCTGCCGTAAACGTATATACCAACTTGTACCTCCTATTCCGTATAGCCAAACTCCTGCGCATACAGATAGGTGGCGACATGCGCTATTTTACCAAATACTACGGTTTGGATTATTCACCCAGCATACAGCAGTTTGCTGTCCAGGATGCTAATTTCGAACGTCAGAAGATGGGAGGTCAGCCTATTGTCAATGTCTATCTCAATTCACACCTCAAGCATTTCCGCTTCTACTTTATGGCACAACACGTAACAGGCGGAACCAATGCCTTCTATGCACCCTATTATGGTATGAATCCCTTAACTATCTGCTTCGGTCTCAGCTGGAACTTCATAAACTAAACTGCCCCACATCAGGCAGCGGCCGAAACTGAAGACAAGTAGTGTAATAAGCATTACAGTGCAATAAATGACACTGGCCAGAATCGCATACAGGAAGAAAGTCATGGGCAAATCCGCTGCATCGCCCATCATCATGCTACTATTTGCCTGAGTACGCACAGTCTGCAGTACTATCAAGGGAAATGCACCCATTATTATAATAATAAACTCAAGCAAGCAGCTTAGGAAATCAAAGGCGAATAGCTTTCCATAGTTTCTGTAGCTTATTCTCAGCCCACTGCTAAAGCACTCCTTAACAGGAATGTCCGAATAGCTTAGCTGCATCATCACAGCAGAAAGGGGTAATAGCAGTAGCCAGACAAAAAATAAGATCAGAAGGCACCACCATATCTTCAGGCCCAAGATAAAGGGGACCAAAAAGCATGTTATAGTAATACCTACCCATAACATATATATCAGCACCTTCACGGCACTGCGGTTGGCGCATTTCTCTATATCACGTCTCATAGCCTTCAACTTCACATTCGGCACGTAGCCCAGCTGAGTCCATTTGCGTAACATGGCATCCATCTGAGCAGCAAAGAAGAAGACAAACGGAATGGGCAGAATGACAGCCAGAACAAGGCTGGGCCATATATAACGCAGCAGCACACCCAAGTTCTTGAATCCGCATCCGCAGCCCTTAACCAGACAGCTTATATAAGAACGTTCTTTCTTTACCTGAAAAAGATTTTCTCCTGTTGTTTCCATAAATAAATTGCCTTTTAGACTGCAAAATTACACTTTTTCTGCGTATCTTTGCAACCGTATTGAGAAAATTATCAGGCAAATGGCAATATATAAGGAAATAAGATGGGGATTCATTGGTTGCGGCGAGGTAACGGAAAAGAAAAGCGGGCCAGCCTTCAACCTTATACCCGGCTCTTCGGTATATGCTGTTATGAGCAGAAGCAAGGAGAAGGCACAGTCCTATGCCCAGCGGCACAATATCCCCCGCTGGTACACCGATGCCCAGCAACTTATCAACGACCCCGACGTAAATGCCATATACATTGCCACCCCACCCTCCTCACATGCCACCTACGCCATTATGGCCATGAAGAGCGGCAAGCCCGTCTACGTCGAGAAACCCCTGGCCAGCAGCTATTACGACTGCCAGCGTATCGACCGCATGAGCGAGAAGACACACGTCCCCTGCTTTGTGGCATACTATCGCAGGTACCTGCCCTATTTTCTTAAGGTAAAGGAATTGCTCAAGAGCGGAGCCATAGGCAACGTCATCAGCGTCCAGGTCAGGTTTGCCTGTCCGCCACGCGACCTCGACTACAATGCCACCTCCCTTCCCTGGCGTGTGCAGCGTGATATCGCAGGCGGCGGTTACTTCTACGACCTTGCCCCTCACCAGATAGACCTCCTGCAGGAACTCTTCGGCCCTATTGTGCGTGCCAACGGTTTCAGCACCAATCGTGGCGGACTCTACGAGACAGAGGACAGCGTAAGTGCAGCCTTCCAGTTTGCCGACGGACTGACCGGTAGCGGCTCGTGGTGCTTCGTATCGCACGACAGTGCACGCACCGACCGCATCGAGCTTATCGGCGACAAGGGGCAGATCTGCTTCTCCGTCTTCACCTACGAGCCCATAGCCCTTCATACCGAGCAAGGAAGACAGGAGATAATCGTCGAGAATCCCGAGCACGTACAGTTGCCGCTCATAAAGAACGTGGTAGAGCATCTGCAGAAGGGCGATATTTGTACTGCCGACTGCATCAGTGCCACAGGAGTTAACTGGGTTATGGACCGAATACTTGGAAAAATATAATCATGAAGCCCCCCATCAAGCACGTCTTTCTCGATTTCGACGATACCCTCTACGATACGCACGGGAATGCATGCCTGGCACTTACCGAGCTGTTCCAGCATTTCCATTTAGAACAGTATTTCCCCTCCGAGGAAGCCTTCACAGTGCCTTATTGGCAGACCAACATACAACTGTGGGATCAATATGCCAAGGGGCAGATAACGCGCGACTACCTGATAGTAGAGCGGTTCCGCCGTCCCCTATCCGAGGGGAAAGGTCTCAATCCCACCGTCGAATTCTGTCTTCAGGTCAGTGACTATTTCCTATCGCGTTGTGCCATAAAACCCGGAGTAATCAAAGGGGCTCACCAGTTGCTCGACTATCTGCAGGAGCGCGGCTACATTCTCAGTATCTGCAGCAATGGATTCCACGAGGTGCAGTACAGCAAACTGCGTGCCAGCCATTGCCTCCCCTACTTCCGGCATATCATTCTCTCCGAAGATGCCGGGGCCAACAAGCCCAGCCCCCAATTCTTCCAGTATGCCTTTCAGTTAACAGGTGCCCACCCCGAAGAGACCATCATGGTAGGCGACAACTTCACTACCGATATCACCGGAGCTCACGAAGCAGGCCTGCAAACCATCTTCTTCAACCATTCGCCCGAAACATGGACACCACCCCCAGGTATAGCCGACTACCAAGTCAGCAACCTCATGCAAATCACCAAGATCTTGTAATATAAAACAACACAGTACCCCAATCATCTTAGAATAGCCGACACAAACACGCCGGCCCGACACATCACGTGCCAGGCCGGCGTTGTTAATCTTTGTCGGATAAACCGACTCAAGAAACAAACTAAACTAAACTAAGCACACAAAGTGCCATATATGTTTTTTTTAAGCAAACGAGCTATTCTTCGTCTCCATAAAATCTCAGTTTCTCCTCTTCATCACAAAGCTCTTTCTCGTCTTCTGCCAGGTAAAGCAGGAAAATCGCTACAAGCGGAGTGGCAAAGAGGCTTATCAGCACCCATATCAGGGCATTCCGGTTTCTGTATATAGCCATCACAGCCACCAAGGCATACAGGCAGGCTATGGTGTTTATCAGTATTATCTGCTGGGCCAGCGCTGTCTCGATAGTATACAGAGCGATGGATACCGGCAGTACCACCATCACCCCCCAGATCACAAATAACGCAATAGTCCTTTTCATACCCTCTCACGCTTCGTATCACAGACTTTCCGGTCTTTACGGCCGTCAGCCCTCACAGCGGCAATGCCTTTTAGCGAATTGCAGCCATTCATTATTAATAAAGAATCCACACCAAACATAGTTACATCATTTTCTATAGGTTCAACACTTGTCACAGAATAAACGCAAAGCACCCTGGCCTTTTTCTTTCTAAGATCGCTTTCGAGGCAATGCCCCATTATTTACACATCATCCCTCAACCCTCACACATCATACATCTTCCATCAGCCATCAGCCATCATACATCATACATCATACATTGTATTATGCTTAGAACAAAACGGAAAACGCCGAGAACATCGGATTGATGCCTCGGCGGAAATATTATTAACCAAAAATATCTAGGGTGAATTATTTCTTGTATTTCTTACTGAACAGGTCTGAATGTGTACCTGTATTCAGCATCACAAGAACGAGCTCCTGGTCATGTTGTTCCCAGATGAGCAGCCAATCTGGCTGGATGTGACACTCCCACTGTCCTTTGCGGTCTCCATGAAGGAGATGAACACGATACTTGTCTTCTAGTGTTTCGCCATTCAGCAGCCTCTCCACAACATCCCAAAGTTCATCTAACACCAGACCGCGCTTTTTACAACGCTTCAAGTCCTGTTTAAACTCGCCGGTAACCTTCAGTCTATATTTCATCCCTCTATTTCCTTTTTCAGATCATCCAGACTGTCGTACTCATATACGCGTCCTTCTTCAAGATCGCGCAATGATAGCTCGTAAGCCGAATACAGACGTTTACGGCGGGGAATTGTGACCTTAGCTACACCTTTCAGCATGCTGATGGCACGTTTAATATCCTTCAGCATGGACACATCCTCTATGTCCACCAATATCTGTCCCTCTTGGGGAACCGTTGCTGTTGTTGCCATATTGTTTCTTTGTTTTATGAATCTATCTTTCTGCAAAGATAGTGCAAATCGAACGAAAATCCAAATTAATTTGAAATTTTCTAAAATGCAGTCAATCTACGACCCAAAGCCAGATTTACAATTTTTTCCAATACAGCAAGAGAATACTTTTGGAAATTTCCGTTTGTTCCAATAAATTAAAGATCGCTTTCGAGGCAATGCCCCATTATTTATACATCAAACATCTTACATCAAACATCATACATCAAACATCATACATCTTCCTTCTTCCATCTTCCTTCTTCCTTCTTCCATCTTACATCTTCTATCATATTTCTTTAATTTTATACTCGGCGGGCGCGGGGTTACCTGCCCGCCGAGTCATTAGGATTATTTTACTTCATACTTCAGACCTCAGCCATCAAACTTCAGCCTTCTGACCTCAGCCTTCTTCCCTCTTCCATCATCCATCATATCCTCTGTGCATCCTGCCATAAATAGCGAGGTAAGTACGGACAACAGTTTGATATTCTTGGTTTTCATATACGAACTATATTATTATACAATTTCAGAATCTGATCAACATACAATTGACTTAAAAAATATCACCCTTATACAATCATTGACTAAAAAGCAAAACAGGGACGAACCTTATAACTATTATTTTTCCAGTAGTATGAAGCTAGAATCAGACAATCACTGCCATGCTCAGAAGTATAAATGTACCATTGATAACCACTGGTTCCACACTCCGTACTGGACCAATAATATCCATCAAATGGTGTTCCACCTGCATTACTAATTACATAATTTACATGATTATTCTGGCAATTTCCATTATCAAGGTCATAAACCGAATAATGAATATCTGTCCCTTGTAAGGCTTTCAGCATAATATTCCACTGTCCTAACGATGGAATAAACCAAGAACTTGAAACAGAAGGCCTACTGACATTAGATTCATAGTCATTAAGCGTCTGAACCGCATAATGATTATGCGATGAACTACACGAATTAAGAAACGTATTAGTGCATCCGATACCATTCTTATATCCTATGGCTGTCGTCTTATTTGAAGTATAGGAAGTAGTACAAATGTTACCTGTAACACCCCATTGAACTCCACTACTTGCATCCGTCAATGCCAATGCCAGACCATGATTGTAAGTATCGTCGCTTGTATCACCGTCGCCCACATAAGCAATGATACCAGAGGCAGAAGCACCACAGTCAATATCACTTACATTATTGTGAATATGTCCTTTAGAACATATCAATTTACCAACATCACTTGGTGTGACATAAGCAAGAGGAATCGGATCAGAGACCGGGCGAACCAAGCGCACCGACATCCCGTAGGTGCGGTCGCCAAGTTCTGTATTTATAAAGGAAGAACCGAAATGTATGCTATAGGCGGGTCTCGAATCCGACGGGTAGGGCGTCGAAGACCAATAGTGGCCGTATTCTCCAGCATTCCAGACTTTCGCTCCCAGCCGGTAGCCCGCAACGGGCAGGAACACACAACCATGGGGAACAAACTTTTCATTCCATTCATAGAACGAGATGCTGTTGCTGGTGAAGTCAGCACCGTCGTTGTTGGTAGACGTCAGAGAGTAATACGAAGTGCTCCAGTCGTCAGGCAGCAGGATAATGCCGATCACGTTGTTTACCGTCGCTTTGGCGTAGCGCACGCCGGAAGTAGTGCTCCGGGTGTTGAAGACATATGTCCATTCATCCTTCGTCAGCGTGTGCCAATTGCTGTTAGCGGTGCTGCCGCCATTGCTGATGGACAGTGTACCCCAGTCGGACTTCAAGGCCTCATTGGCTATGTTGCCATAGCCGTCGGTGAGGCTGTAACCGGTCGAAGAGGTGATGCCATATTGGGCGACACCCGTCCAAATGCTCGAGGCACCCACCCAACCGAACAGATCGACGGTGCCCGTTCCGCTGATGAACGGCGAAGATTTAGTCACACTGGTGTTACCGGCAGCATTACCGATGTAGTCCCACTGATTCGTGGCGAAAGACCAAGTCCATGAAGATCCGTTGTAGGTGGCCTGCAGGTTGCCCTGAGAGAAAAATACCTGTTTGTTGGCTGAAACAGAATACACGCCTGGCAATGCACCGTAGACGTAATTTGTCACCGTTGGGTTTACAGTAACAGATCCACTTCCCGTCCAACCTGTGATGGTGGTGGTGGTACCGATATTTGTCAGGCCAACGCTGATGTTGAGTGTATAAACACAGCCTCCAACGAATTCCTTGGCAAGCTTATAAGTAGCCGTGCCGGCATTGGTGACGATAGTAAGGAAATTGTTACTCTCACTTGTTGTCTGCGGCGGAAAAAGAACTGCGCCATTATTGCTCATAGTTATGTCGCCCGAATTAGTTAGTGCCCCCAATGCTCCTGTGCTATTGGAAAAACCTATAGTACGATAGAGGTTATTTAATGTTACACTTGTGATAGAGGACACGCCACTGGTAGGGGTAACATTAAGGATTATTTTTGCCATCTTATGCGTAAAGGTTAGCGTAGGAGATGGTGATGCCTTGGTGGCCGTAGCAGTGGCATACATCAAATCACTACCCTTGTAATTATCGTCTGTTGTCTGATTGGCATTAACAGTAAAAGAAGAAGCAGTTCGAGCCGACGAAGGATAGTAACCCTTGATGGTGGCTGTCAGACTTGCCTGGATATAAGGTTGCGATGCAAAACCTGTTCCTACAGTATAGGTAGTATAGTAGAGCCCCATAACATCACTATTAACACAATTTGCCAGTGCGATGCCTAGCACCTCACCATTGGAGAACGAGTTCAAAAGGCTAGTACCAGCACGGGTATCCATACTGTCGCAAATGGTTATCTTTAGATTGATGGGCACTCTCCTACCCTCATCCAACGTATCTTCCGTGCACCCTGCCATCAGTAGTAGGATAAGCACGGTCAACAGTTTGATATTCTTGGTTTTCATAATTGCTTTATATTGTATACACATTATCTTCAAGTTCGGTGACCGACACCCATATGTGTCAGTAGAGGTTGTCACGCTTTGTTTATATATACTCGGCGGGCGCGGGGTTAGCTGCCCGCCGAGTCATTAGGATTATATTACTTCATACTTCAGACCTCAGCCATCAGACTTCAGCCATCATACATCTTCCCTCACACATCATCCATCAAACATCATACATCATACTTCAGCCATCAGCCTTCGTATTAAAGCCTTCATATTAGAACGCGAAGCACGGACGCACATAGTGGTTGTACGTCTTGCCGATGTCAATGAATCTACTGTTGCTGAAACCGTAGGCCCAAGCGCTGCTGGGATATGCGGACCTCTCCGTAGCCGACCAGTAGTTGCCGGACTGAACATCATACACACCCTGGCTGTTGTTACCGCAAGAGGTCAACTTCGAGCGGAAATTACCATAGCCGAAGCTATTACTGCTCGTACTGAAGCTGCTTTCACTGCTGATGAAGCCGGCACTGCTGCCGCAACCAATCAGCATAAGCTCCCACTGGTAGGCAGTAGGCAACTGCCAGGTAACACCCGAAGGCTTCGCACCCTTATAGGCACCACATGCCGTTGATGCATTAGCCCAAGTCAGACGATTCGAATGACTTGAAGCAGTCTGCTTGTCACCTGAGGTATTGACAACATCTGCAAGGGCAATGGCCAGACCATGATTTAAAGTACTACTGTAGGCACTGGTGCCAGTGGGGCCATTCAGGTTACCCACATAGGCAATCATGGCAGAGGCCGTACCACCACATGTAACGTCAGATACATTATTGTGAATATGACCATTGGAACAGATCACCTTACCAACTTCACTTGGCGTGGCTCTATCAAGAGAAACCGGAGCTGAGACTGGGTAAACCAAGCGTACCAGACACCCATAGCGACGATCGTCGTGCGTGAGAATTAGATTGTTCGAATTAATGATCACACAGTGGGCGAGTGTCGCACTCATCGTGCTAGGCGTCGAAGACCAGTAGTAGGCGTTCGAGCCATTAGAGGAGACCGTCGAATTATACCGCATACCCCCTGCGGGCAAGAATACAGCGCCATTGGGAGCAAAATTGACGTTCCAGCTAGAGGATGAGATGCTGTTGGCGGTATAGTCAACATCAGGGGTATTAGTAGATGTCAGACTATAATACGAAGTGCTCCAGTTGTCAGGCAGCAGGATAATGCCGTTTACGCCGCTTACCATCGCCCTGGCATAGCGCACACCTGAGCTCGTGCTGCGGATATTGAACAAATACGTCCACTCATCCATCGTCAACATGCGCCAACCGCTGTTGGCGGTATTGCCGCCGTTACTGATGGGCAGAACACCCCAGTCGGATTTCAAGACATCGGTGGTGTTGCTACCGTAGCCAGTTGACGACGAGGTGATACCATATTTGTTAACATCCGTCCAGGTGCTCGAGGCACCAACCCAGCCGAACATATCGACGGTGCCCGTTCCGCTGATGAACGGCGAAGAGTCAGTCACACTGGTGTTACCGGCACCGATGTAGTCCCACTGATTCGTGGCGAAAGACCAAGTCCATGAAGATCCGTTGTAGGTGGCCTGCAGGTTGCCCTGAGAGAAAAATACCTGTTTGCTGGCTGAAACAGAATACAAGCCTGACAAAGCACCGACAGGTGGTGTAACGTGTTTTATAAAATTCACCGGTGGGTTCACAGTAACAGAGCCACTTTCCGTCCAACCTGTGATGGTAGTGGTAGTACCCACGGCAGTAGCATTAACGGTGAGGTCCAGCTGATAGGACTTGCCAGACTCGAAACTCTTGGACGAGGGAAGGCTATATGTGGCGGTACCCTGGTTGGTAACTACCTGCAGAAGGCTACCGCTGATGCTTTGGGGAGGAATCATCGCAGCACAACTGGCACTGCCGGAAGAACCGCCCGAATACATCGTGATGTATGAACTCGTGGAGAGTGCATTGCTCAGCGTTGTACCCAGCGTGCAGCTCAGGGGCGTAGAGATATTGATGGTGCAATAACCACCGATGATGCGAACATCGGTAATGGTTCTGACGCCTGCACCTGCTGTAGCATTAACTATTATCTTTGCCATCCTATGTGCAAAGGTCAGGCTTCCCGAAGGGTTGCTCTTCGTGATGTTTGTTGTGGCGTACATCAGGTCGCTGCTCTTGTAGTTGGCATCACCGCTCTGATCCTGCTGTACTGAGAATGACGAAGTGCTATTCGTATGGCTCGACGGATAGTAAGCATGAACGGTACAGCTGCTGGTGCCAGCGTTGAAGTAGGGCTGTGTAGCCGGTGACCAGGAAGAACCGTTGTAGCTATACGTGGTACTGCTGGCTGATGTGGTGCTGCCCACCCTCACATCCGAGGGGAAGTATACCTTGATGGCATCACCGTTGGCAAACGAGTTGAGCACGCCAGTACCGGCACGGGTGTAGACAGCATCACTGTCACACTCCACCGTTGCCGTCAGCGAGATGGGCACCTGTCCCCTACCCTCATCCAACGTATCTTCCGTGCACCCTGCCATCAGTAACAGGGTGAACACGGTCAATAGTTTGATATTCTTGGTTTTCATCAATACACGCATTTAGTTTTAGTTTAGAGTGTAATACTGCTACTAACAGCCGTTGTAGACGTCCATCCTGTAATAGAGGTTGTACTCAGACTGATGCCAGCAGAATTCACCGAAATATTATAGGTATAGACATAACCTGGCGAGAATGTCGTACTGGAAGGCAACGAATAAGTATAAGTATTACCATTGTAGGTTACCTCAATAAACGCACCGGACTTTGCCTGTGGTACGATGATTGCATTATGGGAACTCGTCACCGTACTGCCTTTTATTGACACATCTGCAGCTGTTCCAGTAGCAGTAATGGAACCTACAGCACCGCCACTGATTGAAAACGTGGCTGTTGGCTTCAAACTCTTTAACTTTACTGCTGTAACATAGGATGTCAAATCAGAATCGCTAACACCATTACCGGCTGACAAGTTTACCACAATCTTAGCCAGTGCATGGCGGAATGACAACTCATGAGTGCTTCCCTTAGCCTTATTTGTCAGCTTAATGGCATACATTAGGTCATAATCCTGATAATTAGCAGCAGATGTCTGGCTAGTGCCAACATTAAACGATGTTGTTGAAGAACTGACAATTTTGGGATAATAGGCACAAATGTCTATATTGGATCCGTCGGCAGGATAGTAGCAATATCCAGTCAAACCGCCACTGCCGTTTGCGGTGTATGTGCCTGAAGTATACGAACTAGAGGCTCCTGTCTTGTAGATCTCAACATTTATGCCCATAGCACTGGCAAACTGGGTGTTCTGAGTCTCCGCATCGCTCAGGTTGGCACGTGTGCCTAAGCCTCCATCATCAATGTTGGATGAAAGCTGAATAAGATCCTTACCCTCTGCGATGTTTATTTCTTCCTCATGATTTGAGCATGCCGTAAACAACAAGAGTGCTGTTATTGCTATAAAACAAATCTTTTTCATAAGCTCTGTTGTTTATTTGTGGACTATGAAACTAGAATGTAACAGATCCACTACCGCCAGTACCATTATTCCAGTTAGCAATGCTGGATTGAACAGTAATACCCGTAGCATTAAGGGTTATGGTGAAAGCATAAACCTTTCCAGCTTCAAATTCTGTTGAAGTAGGAATAGTGTACTGCCTTGCGGTACTTCCGATCGTTACTTCTATAATCTTATCGGATACAGACTGAGGAATAACAATGGCAGAATGGGCTGTTGTTCCGGCATTCCGGGCGATAATGACATTACCCTTGTCATCGGTTTCAGTAGAAGCTGTAAAATTGCCTGTAGTAGGGACGAACGTACCCTTGTTGATAACGTCCTTTAGGGTCACGGTAGCAGCATTGATTTCAGTAGTCTGAATGCCTGTGCCAGCTACCAGGCTCACCTTGATCTTAGACATCTTATGGTTGAACTCCAACGTGGGCGTACTACTTTGTTGAGTAATGCCTGAAACTGTTGCATACATCAGGTCAGCAGCCTTATAGGCATCATCTGCGGACGAACCAGCCTGATCTAAAGCAACAACAAAGCCATTCGTTTCGGTAGAAGCTGTTGAGGGGTAGTAAGCACTAATGTTTATAGAACTTCCGCTGGCAGGGAAATACTGTGGAGTACTTGTAGTTAATGCACCGTTAGAGGCTACTGTATATTCTACCCATTCGTAGGAAGCAATAGGGCCTGACGTGGCATTGTCTGTTGGCTTCACTTTGACCTTGGTACCGGATACGAAACTAGTCTCGAGTAGGCCATCTGTGGCACGGGTCAAACTACCAATAGAACTATTCAGACGAATAACATTGTCGTTCTGTACTGAAGGATTAATCTGTTCGCTACCATCATTACTGCATGCTGCCATTGCAATTGCAGCAGCAAATATAAAATACTTTTTCATGGTTCTTACTCTCCAAAAATGATTAATAATTTTTTCTGTTTAGTTTCCTCTGATTTTCTTTGTTTAGTTTTCTTTTCTAATACGTAGTTAAAGTTGATAAATTGTTGATTACTTGTATTTTACTTGTGTAATAACTGTCTGTTAAAGTTTAGAGTCTAATAGGTAATATCAACATTACTGGGGGCGTTGTCGTCCCAGTTGTAAATCTCTGCCTTAACCGATACGGGCACAACATCTATTGTTGCCTCTATACCGCCAGGGGCATAGTAACGGGTATCTGTGTACACATTATTGTTAACATTTGCAGAAAGAGAGACATGCTCTGTCCTATATTCAGCATCCCCCTCAAATACTCTGAAGGAATAGGTAGCCTGATCCGTAGTATTGGTATTACGGAAGGCCACCAGGATCTCAAGCGGATACTCCACGTAATTGCCTTCCTGAGAGAGCGGGGCAATGTTAATATCCAAATCGCCCGTCGTTCTTTTCCCTGCACCGTCGTCGGTCAGCACCAGACTGCCCACTTCGGCATGCATAATAATACGGGTGGGATGCAGATAGGTAGTCTCGTCCGTCCTCTTGAACTTCAGCCATGCCATGGCTCCGGCATAAGAGAACGAGGCATGGCTCATGTGCAGGACCCTATTCTCGCTATCTACTTCGGTTACCCTGGGCGAAGCCTTCATAAAGGTATAATAGTCAGAAGTCCTCTTGACAGAACCGTCCTGCCCCCTATAGTCAACGGCACGTGCCGGCACATAATAGGAAAGGGTATTTCCTACGGAAAACGTTCCCTGCCAACTGGAGTAACCCGTCAAAGAGATAAGAGCTGGGTTAAAGGAATCGGGAGTTACCGAAAGGGAACCTACATACATACCATACTGGTTGTAAACATCCACATTGTCGGTAGCCCTCCAGTTGTAGAAACGTGTCTTGCCGCTAAAGCTGACAGCACGTGTCTCCTCCTGTTCTCCCTGCCCACCAGTACCCGTTATGGTCCACTGCTGGGACGAGAAATCCTGCGCTGCAGGATCATCGTTTGAACACGATGACCACAGCGCAAGACCTATTAACATTAACAATCGAATTTGTTTTTTCATGATACGTAAGTTTAGTTTGGGATAGTTGTCAGTACAGAAACCGTCCTTACCATCTACTATCATCCTGGAACTCCCAACTGCGTACTCCGGGTTCATCACCACCGGGAGTGCTGCCTTGGTCTCCACCACCGGATGTCTGCAGGATTGCACAATTGGTTGATAAACGAACTACCAGCACTTCTGGTGCTTCATACATTTTCTTTTTCATAATGGTATAAATTAAAAATGGGTTAATAATTAGCTTAATTAGATTTTATCAATACTCCTTTCTTATTGCATTTTTTTATAATTAAGGGATTATCTCACTCGTATTTATTATGGTATTAAATTATCTTCAAAGAACTCTGTTTTTCCACCTCTGCCCAAGAGGTGGATTTTTGCCAATTTTCTTGGTATTAGAAAAATGATTGCTACCTTTGTGCGCAGATTATTAACCATCTAAAACTACAAGTCATGTTATTCGCTTTTTTACCCTTTTTCAGAGAGAAGAACAGACTGGAGCGCATACTCGATGCTGTCATCCAGAATCTGGAGCATTCACGCAGTAAAAGCACCACAGACAACTACAGGACGGCCAAGAGGTCCTTCCTGAGCTACGCGGGACAGTCCGTAACCTTGCGTTCCGTAAATGCCAACCTGATGGAGGGCTATCAGCGATGGCTGCAGCAGAACAATGTAGGTCTGAACACCATATCGTGCTACATGCGCTCGCTGCGCAAGCTGTTCCGTCAGGCTGGGTTGAAGGCGTGCGACGCCTGCTTCCGTAATGTCTTTACGGGCAATGCCCAGACCGAGAAGCGCTCGCTGGACACAGAACAGATAGGCTCCCTGAAGGAACTCAGGGTGGCGCAGGGATCGACCCTCCGCATGGCGCGTGACCTCTTCCTCTTCTCTTTCTATGCACAGGGCATGCCGTTCGTGGACCTGGCCTTCCTGCGAAAGTCAAACATCAGGAATGGATACATCGTCTATTCACGCCACAAGAACGGCCAGACCATACGCATAAAGATAGAGCGGCAGATGCAGGATATTATAAATATGTACGCACGTAAGGAATCGCCCTACCTCTTTCCCATCCTCAGCGTTACAGACCCCAATGCCGCTATGCGCGAATACGAGACAAAACTCAGGTATTATAACAATGCCCTGAAGAAGCTTGCCCGGATGGCAGGACTGACGTCGCTCTCCTCCTATCAGGTGCGCCATTCCTGGGCAAGCCTGGCCTTCAGCAGCAATATAGAGCTGTCCGTTATATCTAAGGGCCTTGGGCACACCAACCCGCAGACCACCCTGATCTACATCCGCGAGATTGATGACAATCGGGTATCAGATGCAAACAGAATGCTCATCAATGCAGTGGAGAGGCGCTTCTACAGAGTTGACAGTTGACAGTTGATAGTTGACAGTTATCGTTGACAGTTATCGTTGACGTTATCGTTTTAAATGGGTTATAGATTTTAGCAGATTTCCTTTGCAGTTTCAGAAAAACTGCCTATTTTTGCAGTATGAATAGAAGAAGACAAGAGAAATTTGCTGATTTGTTGCTTGACATCGCGAAGTACATCATTACAGCTGTTTTGTTGGCAACATGGTTTAGTGACGTTCGCGATTGGGAATGGTATTCGTATCTTATTCCTGTTGTGGTTGTTGTGACTATAACGATTGGTGGATTACTCTTGTATAAAGATGAAGATAAAAAGAAACCCAAAACAAAATAACTATGGCAGCAAATATAATGTTAATAGCAGTGCTTGTAATGGCAATTGTTGGCGTTTCCTATTTTTTGATTGAAGACAGGAAAAACGGAAAAGTCGCTAATTAACACATAGGCAACGCCTAACGTGTTTTAATACCCCCTTACAACACCCTGGCCCCCTAAAAAGGCCGGGGTGTTTGCTTTTTCTTGTTCTTGTTCAAAAAGAGCATAATATTTTACTTTTATATGCCATTTTCTTTAAAAATTTATAAAAACTAAACAAAATTTAAAGAAATTCGAAAAATATTTGCGAAAATATTTGGCAGATTCAAATATTCTTCCGATGTTTGCACCCAGTTAATACCGTCACCTCTTGGGCAGAGGTGGCGATTTTTTTTTGCTCATTTTTCCTTACTTTTCAACCAAAAATGGGACATTTCGCCAAGAAATGGCTCTTATTTGCTTTTAAAAAAAGAAAAAACTCTTATCTTTGCACTAGAAGCAGCTATTCAAAAGGCGAAACAAAGCTATAACAAAGGATAACAACATAAATTTAACGATTATTTATAACACCAATGACATGAAGGATGAAAAAGAAAGTCTGCAGCCTATCAATTTCAACATTAATTTTAACAAAGGAGCCATATCAGTAAACAACATCAATATAGGCCTACCGCCTGACTTTCTCTCAAAAAGGGAAAAGGGAATTCTATCAGAGGATTCGGCCTTGCCTAAGGAGCTCTGTACTGAGGCGGCCATGGCATTATGGAGTAAAGTTCAGGATGCAGGATATATAGACGAGAATTTTCAGCCGAAAATCTCCCGGACTCTGTCTGCCATCCTTGCCGACGAGATGGCTGTAAGATTGGAAATTGCAGAGAAGTGGAAGACCTTTGAAGGACTATGGAACAGACGCAATATGTATCGCGATTATTACAAGGCACTAAGCCAAAGCCAGACATTAGCGTTTCAGGAAAAAATGAAGCGCATCTTCAAATAAAATTTATCGCTTCCAAGGGTGGGATGTACCCGCTACATGTAGCAGGCATGTAGCGGGTATTATTTTATGCTTGTCAGTACCTTTGCACTGTTGATCAATAAATAGAGAAAAAATAACGGAAAATAACAGACAAAATCAATCAGAGATGGGAGAGACAATAGCCATGCTACGGACACAGATTCTGGAGCTACGGAAAGAGTGCCAAGAACTTAGGAATCAGTTGACGGAAATTAAACAAGAAAAACAAGATTCCCCCCACACCCCCTTTCAAATAAAAGAAAAAAACAACAACAACGACTCAAAGATGGGTTCCGCAGCAGAAACAAAAAAGGGCCGCAAGAAGGCGTTCGTTCCACCTACTATCCAGGATGTGCAGGCCTATATGGACCAGATAGGCGAGACACGCTTTACGGCTGTAAAATTCTGGAACTATTACGAGGCCAGGGGATGGACTCTGGGGAAGTCCAGGATGAGGTACTGGAAGGTGGTGCTGAACAACTGGAGCAGAGGAGACAAGACAAAGCACAAAGAGGAAAGGCCCGCCCCAAACATCGTAACCTTTAATGCCTACAAACCCGTAGACAACAGCGGTGCAGTGAGTTACGAAGAATACCTTAAAATGAGAAAAACAGCCTCACCCCCTGCCCTCTCCGAGGAGAGGGAGCTAAGGAGTTAAAAGGGGAGTTATAAGAGGAAGTTATGAGGGGAAGTTAAAGGGGACGATACTGATGCACGTGTAGAACTGTCGTCCATGAGCGGAAGCGAATTAACTTCCACGAACGAAGTGAGTTAACTCCCTATTTAACTTCATTCTATAACTCCAAAACAGTAACCCCAAACGACTAACTCCCCAAACAACCAAACGACCAAACAACCGTAAACGGTAAACGGTAAACAGTAAACCAAACGACTAATGTTCAAAATAAAATGTTATGGCCGCACGGAGCTGGCACAGCTGTACTGCCCGGACGTGCAACCCAGGTCGGCCTACCGCAGACTTAAGGCATGGATGGCCCTCAACCCCCGACTGCGTCCCCTGCTGCGACAGAAAGGCCGCTCCTTCACACCGGCACAGGTGCAGAGAATCATCAGTGTGCTGGGTGAACCATAATCATAGCTCAATTTGCGCAAGTTCCTCTGACGGAGAAAAAACCTATTTTCCTATGCGCTGTTTTTCAGTGGAGCGAAGCGGAACGGTGTTTTTCCTCTGTAGATGTCTTATGTTGCAAAGCAACGTGTGATGATGTCAGGGCTTGTGTGGGAGCTTGCTCACAGACACAGAGCCATGACGTCAGCACTGATGCTCAAAGAGCAAAGACATCGGAGGAGGGGTTTTTATGGTTTTTGTTAAAATAATTAATTGCCAATAAGTGCCCATAAGTATCCATAAGTTACAATAAGTGGCAGAGCGCCTCTCCCACTGCCGTACCTTTGCAGCGTCAATGACAGACAGAAACGAGGCAGAAGAACCGAAGGAGTACCTCAGGGGTACCTCAGGGTTTCCTCAGGGTTTCCTCAGGGTTTCCTCAGGGTTCAAGAACAACCACGAAGGTATGCTTCACTGCCGAGTACGTCTTAACAACATTGGCACTAACATTATGGCTATATCAAGTGGCTATTACGGGCTGCGCAAAGGCAGCACCAAGTCTCACACCTACAGTGTGCTTAACGGTAAGCAGATTACCAAGGACCGTGTGGAGGGCGGCA
>Ga0265301_10002608_pt1 | contig 20458 bp, 17 predicted proteins | sample AusTroGonzalo_MG_2_FD_193488 | JGI IMG/M metagenome (GOLD analysis project Ga0265301, IMG submission 193488) | Bovine rumen microbial communities from tropical cattle in Woodstock, Queensland, Australia - Gonzalo_04 | ecosystem: Host-associated > Mammals > Digestive system > Stomach > Rumen ... | reverse complement strand
ACGCGGAGCAGGTGTACAACCGGGCCGATGAAGCAATGTACAAAGACAAACGGAGACGCAAGGGGACTTAAGTGAGAGCAGGAGGTGAGCGGACTGTGAGGCGGGAGAAAAACCAGTACATCTTTGCTTCAGAGATGACTCGCGGTCAGGGTCACAAAGTCCGCAACTCAATCCTGCTGATTCTGCCGATCCTGATCGTGGCGGTATGGGTGCTGAACATTACGGTTTCCCGGCGAGTTACGCTGGATGAGATCCGGCTGACGGTGCTGAATCTGCCGGATGACCTTGAAAGCTATTCCATCCTTCACCTGAGCGATCTGCACGGCGCCCGGTACGGGGAAAAGCAGAAGGCATTTGCAACCGCACTGGGGACAACCCGGTACTCCTGCGTGGTGATGACCGGCGATATGCTGGGGAAGAACGGGGATGTAGAACCGCTGCTGGAACTGGTGGCGCTGATGCCGCCTGATACGCCCAAGTTTCTGATTCCCGGGGATATGGACGGCTCTCTGACAGAAAGCAAGGCGCACAGCAGTCTGTCGGTGTACGCGGATTGGGTGAATAAGCTGACAGAGGCAGGGGTGCAGATCCTGGACAAGCCGGTGCTGGTCACGCGCGAAAAGGGACGAATCTGGTTTGTGCCGGAGGAATTGTACGCGATGGACCTGGAAGGCACGCAGAAGGTCTTTCAGAAGCAGATCAGGGACATGAATGACCGGGCAACTTCGCTGACGGCGGATGACGCGGCGAGGCTGCGGGCGCTGGAGTATGAGGTACAGCGGATTGACGCGCTGAAGGAGATGAGAAAAGAATTTCTGCCGACCGACATTCAGGTTGTGCTGACGCATACGCCTCTGACCCGGGAATATGTGCATGACCTGGTCAGCTGGGGGGAGAAAGAGGATCCGTTCTCCATGCGCTACGCCAGTTTGATTCTGGCGGGACACTATAACGGGGGACAGTGGCGACTGCCTTTTGCGGGGGCGATCTATGTGCCGGAACTGGGCTGGTTTCCGGAAGACAGCATGGTGCAGGGACTGAGTTATCTGGAGGGGATCCCGCAGTATGTGAGCCCGGGGCTCGGGTCTGATCCGCATTATAAGTATCAGCCGGAAAGGGTGTTTAATCCGCCGGTCATGACGAGGATTGTCCTGACCAGAAAAGCAAATTGATCAGGGGGCTTTCCGATTGCCCCCTGGACCCCTTCGGCCTGACTGTAGAAAAGCAAAAAAGTACTAATGAATTTGGATTGAGAAAAAGGACGTAAGAATGTTCCGACTGAAACGGGGCGAAAAGGTCCGCCACGAAATCGATATGACCGAGGGACCGATTCTGCCGAAGATATTGGCCTTCAGCGGTCCGCTGATCCTGACCGGTATCCTGCAGTTGCTGTACAACGCAGCGGATGTGATCGTGGTGGGCAATTATGCAGGGCATGAGGCGCTGGCGGCAGTCAGTTCGACCGGATCGCTGATCAACCTGCTGGTGAACGTGTTCATGGGGCTGAGCGTCGGCGCAAGCGTGGTTATCGCCCGCTATTACGGCGCACGGGATGTCATCTCCCTGCGAAAGGCTGAGCATACAGCCATGACGATGGCCCTGGTCATGGGCGTCGGGGTGGGAATTTTCGGCTTTCTGGCAGCCCGGCCGATGCTGCAGCTGATGGATTCCCCGGAAGATGTGATCGACGGGGCGGCACTGTATGTGCGCATCTATTTCCTGGGTATGCCGGCCAATATGCTGTATAATTTCGGCGCCGGCGTATTGCGGGCGATCGGCGATACGAAGCGCCCGATGTATTACCTGATCGTGGCCGGAATGATCAATGTGTTGCTGAATCTTCTGCTGGTGATCATATTCCATCTGGATGTGGCCGGCGTGGCGATCGCAACAGTGGCGAGCCAGGTGATCAGCGCGGTGCTAGTACTGTTGTGCCTGTTCCGCAGCCGGAGTGTGATCCATCTGAACCTGCAGGAATGCCGGATTGACCGGAAGAGCGCACGCGAGATCATCCGGATCGGTCTGCCGGCCGGGCTGCAGGGCAGCTTGTTCTCCATCTCGAACGTTCTGATTCAGTCTTCGGTGAATTCCTTCGGATCGCTGGTGGTGGCCGGAAACGGCGTGGCCAGCAATATCGAAGGCTTCGTCTATACCTCGATGAATGCTCAGCATCAGGCGGCAATGACTTTTGCCAGCCAGAACTACGGTGCGGGCAAAGCGGACCGGGTAAGAAAGACTCTGTGGTGCTGCCTGGGCAGCGTGACGGTGATTGGCCTGGTGATGGGACTGGTTTTCCGCCTGTTCGGCCCGCAGCTGATGAGTCTGTACAACTCGGAGCCGGAAGTGATCGCGAACGGCCTGATCCGCATGGACATCATTATGCCGACATATTTCCTGTGCGGACTGATGGACGTGATGGTCGGGGAACTGCGCGGCATCGGATTCTCGGTGATGCCGATGATCGTGTCCCTGACAGGGGCGTGCCTGCTGCGGATTGTATGGATTCTAACGGTGTTCGCAACGGACCATTCGCTGACGGTCCTGTACCTTTCCTATCCGGTGAGCTGGTTTGTGACCTTCGCGATCCACTTCTTATGCTATCAAATTGCCGGCCGGAAACGGCTGCGGCAGCTGGAGGAGCAAGCGGCATGAATTCTGTTCTCCGTACTGCCCGGAAAAAACTGGAAAATGTGACGCCCCTGAAGAAAGACTGCGGGCGCGTCTGCGGTGCTGCATGCTGCCGGTCTCCCGAAGGCGAGGAGACGGGTATGCTTTTATTTCCGGGAGAAGAGGAACTTTACGCGGGGAAGAACGGATGGAGGATCCGGGAAACGGCAGCGGGACCGATGGTCATCTGTCCCGGGCAATGCGACAGGGACGAGCGTCCGCTTGCCTGCCGGATGTTCCCGCTGTTGCCGGTGGCGGGAGCGGACGGGGAGATCCGGGCAGTGACCGATCTGCGGGCAAAGGCAGTTTGTCCGCTGGCACGGCAGGGCAGGAGCGCAATGGATCCGGCCTTCGTTGAAGCGGTACGGGAAGCCGGGAGTCTGTTGGCAGGGCAAGAAGAACAGGCGGCTTTCCTGAGACGGCTGAAGGCGGAACAGGAGGAACTGAAACGACTGCGAAGAGCGTTTGGAGGCTGAGAGCATGTTGAAACAGGTCAGGGTTAACCGCGAAGTGTTCGGGAACGGGGAAAACCTGCTTGTCTGCGGGAGCGTGATGAAGCTGCCGGAGGAGATCCGGGGCCTGGCGGGGAAAGTGCAGTGCGTGTATGTGGATCCGCCTTTCATGACCGGGGATCATTTTGACCGAAGCAGGCCTTACGGTACAAAAGGATGGAAAAACGGCAGCCCGGTATCGAAATTTCCTGCTTTTGATGACCGGTTTTTTAACGAACGGCAGTATATCCGGCTACTGAATAAACTCGTATCGGAAGCAAATGAACTGCTTTCCGATACCGGTGTTTTTTATCTCCATCTGGACTGGCGGATGGCAGCCAGAGGCAAACTGATCTGTGATAAGGTGTTCGGTGCGGATCTGTTTCTTAACGAGATTATCTGGGCATATGAGAGCGGAGGCAGGAGCAAGAAGACTTTTTCCCGCAAGCATGATACCATTCTGATGTATGCGAAGACAAAGAAATACCGTTTTGATATTTCCAAGGTTCCGCTTGAGCGCCAGAGCAAGAGAAAGAACCATATGGCCAGGGGGATCGATGAGGATGGCCGTTTATATTCATATATCCGTTCGAACGGTAAGGAATACCGTTACTACGATGATGAACCGGTTTATCCCGGCGATGTATGGACAGATATCAGCCACCTGCAGCAGCGAGATCCGGAACGCACCGGATACGCGACGCAGAAACCTCTGAAACTGCTGAAACGACTGCTTCTGCCGGTGACGAATTCTGGCGACCGGGTGGTTGACCTGTGCTGCGGCAGCGGGACGGCTTTGGAGGCCGCACAGATTTTGGAGTGCCGCTTTGCGGGGCTAGATGTGAACCCGGAAGCGATCGCCGTGTGTCAGCACCGGCTGCGGCCGAAAGACCTGACCGTAATCTGCCCCTGCGGGGGAAAAGCGACGCTGCTGGCAGAGCATGACGCGGAAAACAACCGCTTCACGATCGGCGGGCTGGAGATAAGCCATGAAGCATTTCCGGAAAAAACGACGCCGATGGATAACCTGGAGAGCTGGGATACGGGCGAGATCCGGGACGGCGTGTTTTATGCGGAACGGAGTTTCCGGCGCAGTTTCCGCTATCCGGAACTGCAGCAGACGCTGAAGACAGCGCAGGGAATTGCCGCGGTAATGACTACGGACGCCGCAGGGATTCGGCGGGCATACAGCACAAAATAATTTTGTTCCCCTTGCTTTTTGCCAAAAAGGGTGGTACGATTGTTCTGTCGATAACGAATTGCCCTGACCGGGCGACATACAATCAGGACTGAAAATGAAAGGATGACTGACATGGCACCGAAGAAAAACGCGAAAACCGAGAAAGCACCCGTTCTTACAGGGGATAACCTACAGGAAGAAAAGCTGAAAGCGCTGGAACACGCGCTGGCTGACCTGGACAAGCAGTTCGGCAAAGGTGCAGTGATGAAAATGAACTATGATGCGGTGAACCGTGATATTCCCGTGATTCCGACCGGATGTCTGACGCTGGACTATGCCCTGGGCGTCGGAGGTATCCCCCGCGGCCGTATTGTTGAGATCTTCGGGCCCGAGTCTTCCGGCAAGACTACGGTTGCCCTGCACGTCGTAGCCGAGGCACAGAAGGCCGGCGGCATCGCGGCCTTTGTGGACGCGGAGCACGCGCTTGACCCGATGTACGCGAAGAAGCTCGGCGTCAATATTGATGAACTCTACGTTTCCCAGCCGGATACCGGCGAGCAGGCTCTGGAAATCACCGAAGCCCTAGTGCGCAGCGGTGCGCTGGACGTGGTTGTGATCGACTCGGTGGCTGCGCTGGTGCCGAAGGCCGAGATCGACGGCGAGATGGGCGACTCCTTTGTTGGCCTGCAGGCGCGGCTGATGAGCCAGGCCCTGCGGAAGCTGACCGGCGTGGTTAACAAGACCGGGTGCGTGGCGATTTTTATCAACCAGCTGCGGGAGAAGGTCGGCGTGCTGTACGGTAACCCGGAGACGACACCCGGCGGTCGCGCGCTGAAGTTCTATTCTTCCGTGCGTCTGGACGTGCGCAAGGGCGAAGCCCTGAAGAACGGGTCGGAGATCGTCGGTAATCATACGAAGGTCAAGGTCGTCAAGAACAAAGTAGCTCCGCCGTTCCGGCTTGCTGAGTTTGATATTATTTACGGTGAGGGCATCAGCAAAGAGGGGACGCTGCTGGACATGGCTGTTGAATACGGCATCATCAACAAGAGCGGCGCATTCTTCTCCTATCAGGATCAGCGTCTGGCCCAGGGGCGGGACAATGCCCGCACCTACCTGAAGGAGCATCCGGAGATTACCGCGGAGATTGACGCGCAGGTCCGAGCAAAGCTATTTGCCCCGAAGAATATGACGCCGGAAGAGGAAAAGGCGGTGGAGGATCAGAACAAGGAAGAAGAGGACGATCTGGCACTGCTTGAAGAAGATATCTGATGTTATTAGCACTCGCGTTTAGCGAGTGCTAAATTTTACTTGCAATTCAATTCTATGGGTGATAAAATAACAGTGTGACAAGAGTTAACGCCCGGCAAGTTCCGGGCGGGTTTTTTCAGGAGGGATTATCATGGCGATTCAGAAAGAAAAAGGTTCCGTATCCATCGATGCGCAGAATATCATGCCGGTCATCAAAAAATGGCTGTATTCCGACAAGGATATTTTCCTGCGGGAAGCGGTCTCCAACGCCTGCGACGCGATCACCAAGTTCCGGATGCTCCATCCGGACAGCGAGGAAGCGATGGCTGTGACCGTGTCTGTGGACAAGGAGAAGAAGACGATCCGGATTTCCGATACCGGTATCGGCATGACCGCGGAAGAAGTCAGGAAGTACATCAACCAGGTGGCTTTTTCCGGCGCGACAGAGTTTATGAAACAGTTTGAGGATAAGAAACCGGAGGAGCAGGGCGATATTATCGGCCATTTCGGCCTGGGCTTCTATTCCGTATTCATGGTCAGTAATAAGGTAGAGATCGAGACGCTGAGCAGCGAGGGCGAGGCGGAAGCGGTCCGTTGGGTTTCGAAGGACGGGATGGATTTCGAGCTTTCCGCCGGCAAACGAGCTACCCACGGCACAGATATCATCCTGCATATTGCGGCGGACGAAAAGGAGTTCCTGGAGATCTGGCGCGTACGCGAGGTCCTGACCCGATACTGCGGCTATATGGCTTATCCGGTGATGCTGGAGGATGCCAACGTGAAGCCCGTGGAAAAGGAAGTGCCCGTGGGCGACGAGAAGAATGAGGACGGCAGCCCGAAGACCGAAAAGGTCATGGAGATTCCTAAACCCCAGCAGATCAACGACACCGCGCCGCTGTGGCTGAAAAAGCCGGCGGACTGTACGGATGAGGAATACAAGGAGTTTTATCACAAGGTTTTCATGGACTTTGAGGATCCGCTGTTCTGGATCCATCTGAATGTGGACTATCCCTTCAACCTGAAGGGTATCCTGTATTTCCCGAAACTGAAGAACGATTTCGGCACGCACGAAGGGCAGATCAAGCTGTTCGCGGGGCAGGTGTTTGTGGCAGACAACATTAAAGAGGTCATTCCGGAATTCCTGATGCTGCTCAAGGGTGTGATCGACTGCCCGGACCTGCCGCTGAACGTGAGCCGGTCCTTCCTGCAGAATGACGGTTATGTAAAGAAGATCAGCGCGCATATCACCAAGAAAGTCGCGGACAAGCTGAACAGCCTGATGAACACCGAGCGGGAGACGTACGAGGGCTACTGGGATGACATCGCTCCATTCGTGAAATACGGCTGTATCAAGGACAACAAGTTCTTTGATATGGTGAAGGGTTCCATCCTGATAAAGAAGACCGACGGGAAGTATTCCACGCTGGAGGAATACAAGGCTGCCAACTTCGACAAGACGGAGAAGAAGGTTTACTACACCAACGACGAGAAGCGCCAGGCGGCCTCGGTGAAGCTGTATACCGACCGGGGGATCGAAGTGGCGGTCATGAATACCCTGATCGACGGGAATTTCATGAGCTTCATGGAGTATCAGGGCAAGGAAGAGGATCGGGTGACTTTTGCCCGGGTGGACGCGGACATCGACGGTCTGAAGGAAGAGTCCGAAGAAGGGAAGGAACTGGACGCAGAGAAGCTGCAGACCCTGTTCCGCGGGGCACTTGGAAAGGAAACCCTGGAGGTGAAGCTCGAAAGCCTGGGCGATGCGGATATGTCCGCGATGGTAACCGAGGATGAGCAGATGCGCCGGTACAAGGAGATGAGCCGGATTTATGGGCAGAGTTTTCCGATGCCGGACAGCTTCACGCTGGTGCTGAACCGCCGGAATGCTACTGTGCAAGCGCTGGCGGAACGGGACCCCGAGGATGAAACGACGAAGATGATCTGCTGTCAGGTGTATGATCTGGCAAGAATGGCGGCGCAGCCGCTTGAGGCCGAGGAGATCACGGCGTTTCTTGACCGCAGCAGAAAGCTGCTGGCGATGATTGTGAAATGAGGAGACCCCCTCAGATCGCATGTGAGTCATGATAATTGTTGGATAAGATTATGAAGTGGATAAAAAAGAACGTCCGGGTTTGATTCCGGACGTTCTCTTGATTCAAGCGGATTATTCCTGGGGAATTGCCTGGATGGAAGCCAGAATGATGCTGCCAGCGAGCTTGCTGCTGTCATCGGTTACCGGAGCAACAACCGCTTCGAGGATGTAACCGGCTTCTGTGGTGAAAGCAATATTCATGGAGTTGTTGGCAGGGACTTCATAGGTGACACAGGGCAGGCCGTTCACAGTACCGGTTTCAATTCCGGTGGCGCCGACTTCGGACAGAGCGGCGGCGTAAGCTTCCAAATCCATGCCTTCCACGTTCACATACTGAACGGCAACGCCAGAACCATCTTCCGCGGCGAAGTATCCAATGTAGCTGTCATTGGGCAGTTCAACCGATTCCAGGCCTTCGGGAATGAAGATCGCGACGGCGATCTGATCGAAGGTGTAGAAGTTGCCGTTAACGCCGCCCTGCTCGAGCAGGGGTTCAACCTGTTCCCAGGTGATTTCGTTTTCAGCCAGCGCGGTGCAACCGCACAGCAGGCACAGGGCCAGAACCAGAGCAAACAGTTTCTTCATATTCTTTTCCTCTTTCCTTCAGGGACTCTTTCCCCGATCTTTTTTGTCATGCTTTTGCATAACTTCAAAAATTATATGCAAACGATTAAGTAAAGTCAAGGGGGCTTTCCGATCGCCCCCTTGAACCCCTTCGGGCAAAGCGAGTTTGTTGAAAGAATAAAGAGGTCAGATTCCCTGGAAAGAGAACTCGAAGCGCAGAGGTTTTGAGATATCCGGCAGGTATTCCGGGTGGGTCCGGGCACCCCAGCTGTCATCCCCGCCGACGCCCATCTGAATTGCGCTCATCTTCAGTACGGTATAGACTGCCGGGGGCAACTCATACCCGTGGGCGGCGTTCTCCATTTCGTGGGGCGTGTAAGGCAGGGCGGAAAACTCACCGCCGTTCAGCCACAGCTTCAGGCCCTGTCCCTTCGCGTTGGTGATTTCCGCCCAGCGGACGCCGGTACGGTTGCCGCATTCCTGAGGAAGGAGGTAGGGCGTCAGGTTTTCCGCGGCGCGGTAGTTCCAGATGCCGAGACGAGCACCTTCCCGCCGGTCGATATAGTTTTCCTCCGGCCCGAGACCAAAGAAACGCACCCGGTCATAGTCCGCATCAAGCTTCGTGATCATGCCGAACTCCGGCATCACTCCGAGTTCCTTCACGGGGTCGTAATCCAGAGAGACATCCACCCTGCCGCAGGGGCGGACACGGTAAGTTACGGTACAGGAGGCCGCAGGCGCAGTCGGCAGGTCGTAGACCATGGTAAAGGTGACGCTGCCGTCATCTTCCTTCACGGGCCTGACTGCGGCATTTTTTTTCAGGGTTTCCGGATCAAAAGCGGCTGACGCGTAGAGGGAGGCGATCTTCCACTGGGCGTAGCGCTGGGGCATTTTGCTGCCATAGTCGTTATTGATCGGCGCCCGCCAGAAGTTCGGCATGAGCGGCGACTTCAACAGCTCCGCGTTCCCCCAACGATAGGAGGTCAGCGCGCCGGTGAGGCGGGAGAACTGTACACTGAAATGCTCTCCGCGGACAGAGATGTTCCACGGACTGGACATGGAGAACAGTTCCCCGCTCAGGCGCCGGCAGGTCTTTTCCGTTTTCGCGCTCCACACAACCTGACCAAAGGCGATTTCATAGCCCGCCGGAGCCCAGGAGGTATCCTCCCGCAGGAGGAAGGAGACAGTGACCGCGTATTCTCCGGGTTCCGTCTGAGCGCCGAAGGGCAGCGGATACATCGCCGAGGACAGCGGCTTTACGTCCGTATCGATTTCCCGGCGGGCAATCTCTTTCCCGTCTTTCTCGAGTACCGCAACGCAGCGGAAGGAGGAAGTCGGGGTGAACATATGGCGGTTGATTACTTCTATCTTCATGTCTTCCGGATTTTTGATATCCGGCCTGACGACGATATTCTGGTAGTTATATTTGACCTCCTGCAGCTTAGGGGTTTCCCGGCCGTCGGCAAAGACGATGCCGTTGCCGCAGAAGATCCCGTCCGTCGGCCGGTCATCCCAGTCCCCGCCATAAGAGATCGTTTCCTTTCCAAAACGATCCCGGGTGACCAGTGCCTGGTCGATAAAGTCCCAGATGAAGCCGCCCTGGTACAGTTCCTCCTCATACGCCATTTCGGTATACTTGTGCATGGCGCCATTGGAGTTCCCCATGGAATGGGTGTATTCGCAGAGGATGAAAGGCTTTTCGCGGTGTTCCTTCAGATATTTCCGGATTTGGTCCGCAGGCGTGTACATCTCGGTTTCCACATCCGTGATGTCCCGGAGACGCAGGTCCGGATACAGGAAGTCCACCTGATGATCCCCTTCGTAATGCACGGGACGGGTGAGGTCGAGACGTTTGAACTCCCGACTCATCTCCAGGATCACGGTGCCGGTGAGACTTTCATTGCCGCAGGACCACATGACGATGCAGGGGTGATTCCGGTCCCGACCCACGGTGGAGCGAACCCGGTCCAGCAGGAGCGGCTCCCACTCTTTCAGACAACCGGGGAACATTTCCTCTTTCCCGATATATTCCTGCCAGAGCATATCCCACATGCCGTGGGTTTCCATATTGTTCTCGTCGATTACATACAGGCCCAGCTCGTCACACAGGCGGTAAAGGGCACTTGTGTTCGGATAATGGCTGGTGCGAACCGCGTTGATATTGTTCCGCTTCATCAGGAGCAGGTCCCGGCGGATAGTCTCCTCCGTTACGGCGCGGCCGGTTTCCCCGCAGAAATCATGCCGGTTGACGCCCTTGAAGACGACGCGCACCCCGTTGATACGGATGACGCTGTCCCGGATTTCAATCTTCCGGAAACCGATACGCTGGGCGGATGCTTCCTTCGTCCCGTCCGGCGCGGTCAGCACGACCTCCAGATCATAAAGATACGGATCCTCGGCGGACCAGAGGCGGGCGCTGTCCACAATGAGCGTGCCGGAAAGGGCCAAATTGCCGGAGACGGTATGCTCCGTTTCCGCCAGGACCGTTTCGCCGTCCTTCAGGCGGAGCTGCAGGGCCGTTCCGTCCGGCGCGGATACTTTTGCCTTCCACTGCAGGATACCATTTTCGTAGGTGTCATCCGGCTCCGCGGTGACGTTCAGGTCCCACAGGTGGACGGCGGGGATTGCATAGAGATAAACATCCCGGTAAAGGCCGGAGAAACGCAGGAAATCCTGGTCTTCAAGCCAACTGCCGGCGCAGAAACGGTATACGCGGCAGGCCAGCTTGTTTTCTCCTTCCCGCAGGGCCTGCGTCAGTTCGAACTCATGAGGCGTGAAACTGTCCGAAGAAAAGCCGATATACGTTCCGTTCAGCCAGACAGCGACGCAGCTTTCCGCGCCCTGGAAAGAGATGAAAACGCGTTTCTCCTTCATTTCCTCCGGCAGGCGGAAATGCTTCACATAGCACGCGACCGGGTTAAAGCTCTCCGGCAGCTGCCCGGGGCGGAGATTCTCCAGCCCGTCCCACGGGTACTCCGTATTGCAGTACTGGGCATGGCCCCAGCCTTCCAGCTGGATATGCGCAGGCACATGGATATCATCCCAGCCGCGGCAGTCGAACTCCGGGTGTTCGAAGTCCGGGATGACCTGAGCCGGATTCTTCGCGTGAAAGAATTTCCACAGTCCGTTCAGCGGCAGACGGTATGACGGCCGACACTCATGGTCGGAATGGGGATCCAGACGGTTTTCACGGAAATAACCGGGTTCCTTCAGTCGGTTTACATCAAACATATACAGACCGCCTTCAGTTTTATTTTTTGTATTCATACTATACCACAGACAGGATGGATTTGCCTATTCTTTCTTTCTAAACTTTTTCACTGCCGCAGCGATCGCCAGCAGCACCAGGACGATCAGCAGATAAGGCCAGACGGTGAGCAGGAAATCGCCCATGTCAGCGAAGAAACCGCCGACGCCTTCGCGAGCCACGGAAGCAGATGCGGGTGCTTCTGTTGCCGGGACTTCCGTTGGGGTGATTTCTGCGGCGGGGGCTTTCGCAGTCATCTTCACAGCAGGCCGCGTTTCAGCTTCTTCAGCTTCTTCCATGGCGCCGTCGTAAGCTTCTTGAGCTTCTTCCATGGATTCTGCTTCGTAAGCTGCTTCCCAGGCGGAGTCCATTGCCATGACCGGCGCCTCTTCGGCTGAATTCACAGCTGTAAAGTCAGCTTCGCTGGCGGTATCCATCCTCAGATCGGCTTCGACGGCTGAATCTGCCGCTTTTTCCATCGCCGATCCGGCTATGGTTGTTTCTGACATGGATGTGTTGTTTGTTTCAATTATTTCTGTAACGGCCGCCGTATTCACGGATCCGTTTTCAGGCAGGATCGGTTTTCGGACGGAACGGTATATCAGCGTTCCTCCGATCAGGAAAACAAACACCGCGGCAATGCTGAGGATTTTCGGCCACTGGGATACGGGGGAGGATTGTTTTATTTCTGTGCGTATGGCGTTCATCCACTTGTCATGGAAGTCTGCGGGCATCGGGGGCACATCTTCCGCCATGCCGACAAGCAATTGATCCAAATACAGTTCAGGATTCAGTTCCGGTTTGATTCCCGTCTGACTCATGTCCGCGACCTCCTTTCACTTTTTTTGACGTTTCCCGGGACGGAAAGTTCCTCTTCCGTGGATAACAGATCCCGAAGCCTTGCTTTCGCCCGATTCACACGGCTCTTGACCGTACCCTCCGTGGTATCCAGCATCCGTGCCGCCTCCTCATAGGAAACGCGTTCCAGCTGAGTCAGAACCAGCGCGTCCCGCTGATCATCGGGCAGCAGGGCGATTGCCTCCCGCAGGCGGTCGCGTTCGTCCTTTGCAATCACCCGGGCCTCGGTGCCGGGGGAAGTATCCGCCGGATCAAAACCCTGATCTCTCATCGGTTCCATCGAAACACTCCTGTCTCTCTTTTTTTTCCGCAGCCAGTCCATGCAGCAGTTGGCAGCGATCCGGTACACCCAGCTTTCAAAGGCACAGTCCCCGCGATAGCTTTCCAGACCCCGCCAGATGCGGATCATCGCATCCTGGGCGCAGTCTGACGAGGTTTCCCGGTCGCCTGTATAGTGCCAGCATACCCGCCATACCAGTTGCTCCATCGGCTCCATCAGCTGTCCGAAGGCATCGGGATCACCCCGCTGCGCCCGGCGAAGCAGTAATTCATTCATGCGCATTCTCCCTGATTGAAATATGTTCTGTACTGCAATATGGTTTCCGCATTGCAATATGCTTTCTTCTATGATAGCATAATTCCGATATGAAAGCACAGCTTCATTTTCACGGCTTTATGATTCAGCTATGTTTTTGCCGGGATTCCGGCCGGCCTGAGGACGTATGATACAGACAGAAAACACCGCTATTGTGCTGCGGCACGTCAATTACCGGGATAATGACCGGATGGTTACCCTGCTGTCCCCGACACGGGGCCGTATTGACGCGATCATCCGCGGCTGCCGGAAACCGAAGTCCCACAACCTTAATTCGGGTGAGCTGTTTGCTCTGGGCGACTACATGATGCATGAGAACGGCGGGCATATTACCGTGACCTCCGTGCGGCTGATTGAGACTTTTTACCCTCTGCGAAACGACTATGACCGGCTGACCTGCGGGATTTATCTGCTGAACCTGACAGAAGCTGCCGCCGAGCCAGAGCAGCCGGAGCAGGAATTGTTTATGCTGCTGCTTCACACGCTGTCTCGTCTGACCTTTTCGGATCAGGAATGGAAACCGCTGCTGGCCGGGTTTCTGCTGCACTTCTCCGCGTGCCAGGGTTTCAAACCGCGGCTGAATCACTGCGTATTCTGCGGAAAACGCCTTGCGGATGAGGAACCGGTCTTTTTTGACAGCGAGGAAGGCGGCGCGGTGTGTGAAGTCTGCCGCCGCCGGAAGGATCAGACGCAGCTGTCCGCGGAACAGCTCCGCTGGATGCGCATGGCACTGGAAACCGGCTCTGCCGGCTGGGTGAACACGCAGGAGGCTTCCGCTCCTTTCATCCTGCTGCGGAAGTATGTGGAGCAACGTCTCGGCCGCCGCATCCGCAGCGCCGCGATGCTGCCCGAATAACAGCGGAAGACCGCTGCCATTCGTTGACAACGCTTTTTGTTTCTTTTATACTTTTCCCGGACTATGCAGGAAGCAGATCAGGATAATCCATAAGGAGGAAGAGAGATCATGAAACGCTTTTTTGTTTGGATGACAGCGGCAGCCCTGTTTCTGTCGATTGTCTGCGCGGCTTCCGCTCAGACTTTCAGCACAGCTTATTTCACAATCAAACTGCCGGACGGCTGGGAAATTGATACCGACGACCTGGAGAAAAAAGAAAACGAGGAAACCCTGGGCTTCTTTGGCGGAGAAACGTCGGACGGGTTTCTCCTCGGGGGCGCCTATCTGGTTTATTACGAAAACCTGAAGGATATCTCTCTGTGGAACGCCAGCGAGGAGGAACTGCAGGAGTACGCGGACGCTCTGCTGGAGGATTATGAGGATACCAATCCCCAACTGATCGGTACCGTGACGGCCGGGAAGATCCCTCTGGTGCTGATCAGGGGCGCTGACAAGGACGGCGAATTCGTGTACGCGGATACGATGACAAACGGATACGCAATTGAATTTGAGTTTTACGTTACGGATGACGAAGGAGATCAGCAGCTGCCGATTACGGACGAGCATATTGTGCAGATCGAAACGATTCTGGCGAGCTTTGAACCAGCGGCCTGACTCCGGAAGGAGCCGAACTGATGCTGTCGGGAGGAATCTGACGTGAAGAAACCGGTTTGCCTGCTGCTGGCAGCTGTCTTATGCAGCCTGCTGTTTTTACGGGCTGTACCGGCCGCACAGGCGGAGGAGAAGGAACTGACCATTCTGGCCTATATCTGCGGATCGGACCTGGAAAGCAAGGAAGGCGAGGCCAGCGGCGATATCCGTGAGATGTTCTCTTCCGGCATCGGGAATTCCGACGCGGTGACGGTACTCCTTGCGACCGGCGGCGCTTCCCGCTGGAGCGGATATGATTTTTCCCCGCGGAACGTCCAGTATTACCGGTTGGAGCAAAACGGTCCTGCTCTGCTGAAGGACGCAGGACGCATGAGCATGGGGGATGCGAAAACGCTGAGCGCATTTCTCAGCTACGGGATTTCCGCCGCTCCCGCGAAGCGCTATATCATGATCCTGTGGGATCACGGCGGCGGGCCGGTATACGGTCTGTGCAATGATGAAAACTACAGGGATGAAAGCCTTTCCCTCGCAGAACTGAAAAATGGCCTTTCCAAAGGATTGAACGGGAACAAACTGGACGTGATCGGGTTCGACTGCTGTCTGATGAACTGCGTGGATCTGTGTTCGGACCTGTACGGTATTGCGGATTATTCTGTGGTGAGCCAGGAGCTTGTCAGCGGGACAGGGCTGGATTATGACGGCTGGATGAGACCGGTCGGGGAGAATCCGCGGCTTTCTTCCGAGAAGATCGCTACGCTGATGGCGGAAACCTATGTGGAAGAGAATGCCAGGGGACGGAACGCGTCCACGGCGACGATGACCGTGGTTGCTTCCGACAAGATGCCCGCCGTGATGCAGGCCGCCAACAGCTTCAGCAGCGCGCTTACATCCCTCATGAAAACCAACCTGGCCGGCGTAATCCGACTGCGCGGACAGCTTACTTCCTTCGGGGAATTCATGGATGAGGACGCCTCCGATCTGGTGGATGTGTCCGATATGTGCGATGCTTTTTCGGCATTGCTGCCGCAGGAGAGCGCCGACTTGAAGGCGGCTGCGCAGCAGGCAGTGTGCTACAACTGCACGACCGCGGATATTGCCGGGTATGCGCACGGAATGTCTTTCTTCATGCCGTATCAGACCGTTTCGGCAGACAGGCAGGAGATTCTGTCCCATTACAGCGGGCAGACCGAACCCTATGCTGTTCTGGCATCCGCGATGACCAGCCAGGTCGCTTCCTCTGGCTATGCCATGACGGCTTCCTCCTATTCGCCGAACAATTTTTTCTGCAGCAGTGACGATTCCTGTTCCGGCTCCTTTTGTGATATCTGGGATGGCTATTACGGGGACTACTGCAGTTTTGACGATGCCTGGAGCGCCTGCGACGGAAATATCTGGTCCGGGCTGAGCGTTTCGGGCGGTTCGATCTGGGACGGTTTTTCCTCCTCTTCCGGCATCTGGAGCGGTTACGGACAGAGCCAACCGGAAGCAACACCCGTTACAAGCGGCATCTGGAGCGGCCTGGAAGACGCAGAAAATGTGCCCGCGCAAACGGAACCGCCGGCCCAGCAGACATCCGCATCTTCGGCACTGAACAATATCTGGGCAGGTTTGCTGAATCAGGGGAGCGATTACTACCAACCAGGGGAAGAAAACCAGAATGTCCAGCCCGGCGTGAGCGAAGCTGTTTCCGTTGAGGATGTGCTGGAAACGGCAGGAAGCTACTTCTCATCGGTTCCCGTGAACGCACAGATGATCTATTCCATTCAGCTGAACAAGGAAGATCTGGATCATCTGTCCACCGCCAGCGGTGTTCTGAGCAAAGTTGAGGGAGACGAGGTTATCCGGTACGGCAATATGGGCAAGACCACCATTGACTGGTCAACGGGACTGATTCTTTCCATGTTTGACGGCGGCTGGCCGATGCTCGGCGACCAGATGGTCCGTGCGGAGTACCTTTACGGCGAAGAGAACGGTGACGTGCGTTTTGTCATCCCGGCGGTCATCAATGACCTGAAAATGTACCTGCTGGGCAATTATACCGCCGACGGAAAAACAGAACTGATCGGAGCGACCCAGGGATATGACGCGAACGGATTCGCGATCCGCGGATCGATTCCCCTGGAAGCCGGAATGAAGATTTATCCCCTGTTCACGGCAGTATCCGCTGACGGAACGGAGCGGGAATACCGGGGAAACGAGATCGTGATTCCCGCGGAAGGACTGGAGCTGAGCTGGGGAAAGATTCCTGAGGGGCATTACCGGTACTGCTTCGGGCTGACAGACCTGTCCGGGAAGGTTCACTACACGGACAGCGTGGAGCTGGATTTCTGATAAAGGCCGAGGCTTGACGCTGAACAGATCCATATGATAGAATGATTTCTGAAATCTGAGGACGGAGGATATCACTATGAAACATATTAAGACCCTGAATACCCGGAATCTCTGCGAGAGCGCCAAAAAGGGCGGCTGCGGCGAATGCCAGACATCCTGCCAGTCTGCCTGCAAGACCAGCTGCGGCATTGCCAATCAGCAGTGCGAGAATAAAAAGGAAAAGAAGTAAATCATAATCAGCAGAAGCAAATGCCGCCATCTGGCGGCTTTTTTGAAATACAAAAAGGGGAAACATCATGATCCATCGCTATCACCTGGACGACTGGTTTATCGTTATCGATACCTGTTCGGGCAGTGTACATACGGTCGACGAAATCGCTTATGAGATGATCGGCTGCTACGAACAGAAAGCCCGGGAAGAAATCCTGACCGAAATGACCCGCCGCTTCGGGGAGGATCCGGCGGAGATCGCCGAATGCTATGACCAGATCACGGCACTGAAGGAACAGGGGGCCCTGTTCTCGCCGGATGTGTTTGAGCCGCTGGCCGGGGAACTGAAAAAGAAGACCGCCGGCGTGGTGAAGGCACTGTGCCTGCATGTGGCGCATACCTGCAACCTGAACTGTGCCTACTGCTTTGCCAGCCAGGGCAAATATCACGGAGAACGGGCGGTGATGTCCTTCGAGGTCGGAAAGCAGGCGTTGGATTTCCTTGTGGCACATTCCGGCGGCAGGCATAACCTGGAGGTGGACTTTTTCGGCGGCGAACCGTTGATGAACTTTGAGACGGTGAAGCAGCTGGTGGCTTATGCCCGCAGCATTGAAGCGGAGAGCGGCAAGCATTTCCGTTTCACCCTGACCACCAACGGTTTGCTGATCGATGACGATGTGATTGACTTTGCCAACCGGGAAATGAGCAATGTTGTGCTCAGCCTTGACGGGCGAAAGGAAATCCACGACCGCTGCCGGGTGGACTACGCCGGAAACGGCAGCTGGGACAGGATCGTGCCGAAGTTTCAGAAGCTTGTGAAGGCCCGGGGCGGAAAGAATTATTATATGCGAGGGACCTTTACCCACGCGAACCCGGACTTTCTGGAAGATATCAAAACGATGCTGGATCTGGGCTTCACGGAACTGAGCATGGAACCGGTAGTCTGCGCGGCAGGGGATCCCGCGGCGTTGACGGAGGAGGATCTGCCGGTGGTGCTGAAGCAGTATGAGGATCTGGCCCGCCTGATGCTCGCGAGAAGGCGGGAAGGAAGACCCTTCACATTCTATCACTATATGCTGGACTTATCCGGCGGTCCCTGCATCTACAAGCGGATCTCCGGCTGCGGTTCCGGAACGGAGTATATGGCCGTTACTCCCTGGGGCGATCTGTACCCCTGCCACCAGTTCGTGGGGGAGGAAAAGTTCCGTCTGGGCAATGTAGGGGAGGGCATTACAAATCCCGGGGTGCAGGAGGAATTTGCTGCCTGCAATGTTTATGCGCGGGAAGAATGCCGGGACTGCTGGGCCCGGCTATACTGCTCCGGCGGTTGCGCGGCCAACGCATACCATGCTACCGGTTCCGTCCGCGGTGTGTACCAATACGGGTGCGAACTGTTCCGGAAACGGATGGAGTGCGCGATTATGATTCAGGCCGCCATTCAATCTGAGGATGAGCAGGAATGAACACACCGATCTGCGATTTTGTCAAAACCTACACCGCAGGGAACCCGGTGCGCCTGCATATGCCCGGGCACAAAGGACGGACGATCTTCGGTCCGGAGAGCGCGGATATTACGGAGATCGAAGGAGCGGACGTGCTGTATCGCGCCCAGGGGATCATCCGGGAGAGTGAGGAAAACGCGACATCTCTCTTCGGAACGTGCCGCACGTTGTACTCTGCGGAGGGGGCTTCCCTGTGCATCCGTGCGATGCTTTATCTGGCTTCGCTCACAGGCCAGAGCCGCCGCCTGCTGGCCGGGCGGAACGCACACAGGACGCTCATGACCGCGGCGGCGCTGCTGGACATCGAAATCGATTGGATGATGCCCGGAGCGAATCTGCTTTCCTGCGTCGTGACGCCGGAGACACTGGAGAAAAAACTGGGCGAGCGGGAGTATATGGCAGTCTTTCTGACATCGCCGGATTATCTCGGCTACCGTGCGGATCTCCGGGCAGCAGCAGACGTCTGCCGCCGCCATAAAGTCCCGCTGCTGGTGGACAATGCTCACGGGGCCTACCTGAAATTCCTCTCCCCGGATGAGCATCCGGTGGCGCTGGGGGCCAGCGCCTGCTGTGACTCTGCGCATAAGACGCTGAGCTGCCTGACCGGCGCGGCATACCTGCATCTGGCAAAGAACGCGCCGGAAAACTGGAAGGAACAGGCAGAAGAGGCGATGATCCTGTTCGCTTCCACGAGTCCCAGCTGGCTGATCCTGCAGTCGCTGGACCGGATGAACGCGGAGCTTGCCGGGGACTATCCGACCCGACTGCGCGACACGGTGCGGAAGACAACCCGGACAAAGCAAATCCTTGAAGAAGAAGGCTGGATGCTGACAGGGGACGAACCGATGAAGATCACCCTGAACGCCGCGGCCGCCGGTTATACCGGCACGGAACTGGCACAGCTGCTGCGGCACAAAGGGATCGAATGCGAGTTTGCCGACCGGGAATATCTTGTGATGATGCCCTCTGCGGAGACAACGGAACAGGAATGGCAACACCTCCGGAACGTCGTGAAGGCAATTCCACGCCGGGAGGCACTGCAGCTCCGGAAACAGCCGTTGCCTGTGCCGGAACGCGTGATGTCCATCCGGGAAGCGATGCTTTCGCCATCCGTGGAAATACCTGTGGAGGAAGCGATCGGGGGAATCCTGGCGGACGCTGCCGTCAGCTGTCCTCCGGCGGTGCCGGTGGTGATTGCCGGTGAGCGGATCACGGCAGAAGGCGCGGCATGCATGCTTTATCACGGGATCACCAAATGCCGGACCGTAAGGTATGCAGCTTTCATGAACCGGATTCAGACAACCGAAAAGGAGAACGGCAAAGATGAATGAGAAGCAGAGGGAACTGTATCATTTCTTCGAAGACAAGGCAAAGCGGCTGCAGGATGAAATTGACCTGGAGATTGCGAAAATCGGCGGGGAGAAGATGCTGCCGTACCGGGTGGATCTGCTTTACTGGGTGGAAAAAAGCCGGGGGCAGATTGAAAACTGCCATATGATCTGCCGGATCCTGGAGGGTAAGGCGGAAGATATTGACACGGAAACGGTTATACGAAAACTGCAGGAGACGATGGAATCGGATCAGGCGTCTGCCGTTGAGCTCCGAAAGAAGCAGGAAGAAATTGAAAAAACGCTGAAACAGCTGATCGATGAAGCGGAGTACTACCGTATGACGCTGGAGATCCTTGGAAGACAGAAATGATTCCGAACCGGAGCAACCGGAATGACGATATTCCCGCGGAGACTCCGGTATCAATCAGCGGGCTTCGTTTTATACACCCATGAGTGCCTTCAGGACAATGAGGAGTACCAGATGCGCGGGGTAGAGCGCGTAGCCCAGCCATTTGGGTATGCGCAGATCGTGTTTAAAGGGAATGAGGATCAGCGGGAGCGAAAGCAGGGCGTAAGCCTCCATCCGCAGGAATGGGGACAGCGGACGGGAGAGGAAGGGCGGCAGTTCATCAAGT
>Ga0265301_10002607_pt1 | contig 20462 bp, 14 predicted proteins | sample AusTroGonzalo_MG_2_FD_193488 | JGI IMG/M metagenome (GOLD analysis project Ga0265301, IMG submission 193488) | Bovine rumen microbial communities from tropical cattle in Woodstock, Queensland, Australia - Gonzalo_04 | ecosystem: Host-associated > Mammals > Digestive system > Stomach > Rumen ... | reverse complement strand
CGGAAGCATCGACATCCTGGTGAACAATGCCGGTATCACGAAGGACGGACTGATGCTGCGTATGACAGAACAGCAGTGGGACGCCGTGATTGCCGTGAACCTGAAATCTGCCTTTAACTTCATCCATGCCTGTGTGCCCGTGATGATGCGCCAGCGCGGTGGTTCTATCATCAACATGGCATCGGTGGTAGGTGTTCATGGTAATGCCGGACAGGCCAACTATGCCGCTTCGAAGGCCGGCTTGATTGCACTTGCCAAGAGTATCGGTCAGGAGATGGGTCCGAAGGGTATCCGTGCCAACGCCATCGCCCCCGGCTTCATCGAGACAGCCATGACGGCAGCCCTGCCTGAGGAGGTTCGTAACGAGTGGAAGCAGAAGATTCCTCTTCGTCGTGGCGGTCAGGTGGAGGATATCGCCAACGTGGCCACCTTCCTCGCATCAGACATGTCGAGTTACGTCAGCGGACAGGTCATCCAAGTGGATGGTGGTATGAACATGTAATCAATTGATAATTGATAATTATGGAGGTAATCTACGAGGATAACCATATTATCATAGTAAACAAACAGAGTGGGGAGATCGTACAGGGCGACAAGACTGGCGATCGCCCCCTCTCTGATATTGTCAAAGACTATATCAAAGAAAAATATGCCAAACCCGGGGCGGTATTCCTGGGAGTGGTGCACAGGTTGGACCGACCTGTCTCAGGTCTGGTGGTATTTGCCCGTACCTCGAAAGCCCTTACCCGACTGAACAAGATGTTTGCCGAGGGGGAGGTGCATAAGACATATTGGGCAATCGTTCCTAAGTCCCCTACCCAACCCCCTAACTTAGGGGGCTTTAGAACGTTGGAACATTGGCTGGTTCGAAATGAGAAGCAAAATAAGAGTTATGCCTACGACCACGAGAAGCCGAACGCCAAGAAAGCCATCCTGAAATACCGCGTCCTCAACCATAGCGACAACTACTCGCTTCTGGAAGTGAACCTCATGACAGGTCGTCACCACCAGATACGCTGTCAGTTGGCTGCGATGGGCTGTCCTATCAAAGGCGATCTGAAATACGGTGCCCCACGAAGCAACCCCGATGGCAGCATCTCACTGCTATCGCGCCGTGTTGAGTTCGTCCACCCGGTTTCCAAAGAAACGATTATTGCCGAGGCTCCCCTACCCGATGATACCCTCTGGCGGGCCCTTGACCCCAACCATCAACAATCTGAATGAAGAAAGCGTTCAAGTGGCTTGGATTTGCGGTACTGACGCCCATTCTGCTATTTCTCATACTCGCCGCACTGCTCTACCTACCACCCGTACAGAACTGGGCGGCCCAGAAGGTAGCGGCTATTGCCTCAGAGAAAACAGGTATGGAGATCACCGTCGGACACGTCAATCTGGAATGGCCCTTGAACCTCGGCATCGACGATTTCCGGATGCTCCATCCAAACGACAGCCTGCCCAACGTTACTGACACCATTGCCGACATCGGTCATCTGACAGCCGATATCCAGTTGTGGCCGCTGCTGAAGAAACGCGTGGTTATCAACGAACTCTCGATGCAAGAGGCCAAAATCAATACCAACGGTTTCATCAGCGACCTGCGCATCAAGGGTCAGATGCAGGAACTTTGGCTATCGTCGAAAGGTATCGATCTGGACAAGGAAACGGCAGAAGTGAACGGTGCCCGACTGGCAAATGCCGACCTCGACATCCAGTTGTCAGATACGGCAGCGGTTGACACGACGACCTCAGAAATGAAATGGCTCATCAATGCCGACAGCCTCAGCATCCACCAGACACACCTGACACTCCACATGCCAGGCGATACGCTCAACATCAATGCCTATATGGGTCATGCTGTGGCGAAGGAAGCCAATATCGACCTTGGGAAGAGCATCTATCAGGTGAGCAGCCTCAGATGGGACGACGGTCAGTTCAGATATGACAACCACGCCGAGCCCACTGTGGCAGGCCTTGACTACAACCACATCGCCCTCACGGACATCAGCCTCGGCATCGATTCAATCAGTTACACCCCCGCAGGTACATCTTTTTATATCCACCATACGAGCCTCAAAGAAAAGAGCGGTCTCGAAATCACCGGGTTGAAAGGCGGCGTCAGGCTCGATTCAACCTTTAACAAAATCCAAATACCTGCCCTCAGTCTCAAGACGCCTGATTCGGACATCTACACTGAGGTCGACATGGACTTCAACGCCTTTGAGAAACAGAATCCTGGTAAGATCAGGATGCGTCTGAATGCGCAGTTGGGCAAGCAGGACCTGATGCGATTCATGGGCGATATGCCTGCGCATTTCATCCGTCGATACCCGAACCATCCTATCTCCATCAAGGGCTCACTCAACGGTAATCTGCAACAGATGGAATTCACGGGCCTCGACATCAACCTGCCCACCGCCTTCCATCTCACTGCCAACGGCACTGCCGGGCATCTGACAGACCTGTCCAGATTGCAGGCGGATCTGAACATCAAGGCCCAGACGCAGGACATCGGTTTTATGACTGCCTTGCTCGATGCCAAGATGATGAATGACTACCGCATCCCCAATGGTATCACCCTCGACGGTACGTTGAAAGCCGACGGCACACGCTACACAGCCGACCTCATTGCCCGCGAAGCCAAGGGAACAGTAAAATTGAAGGGCAATGCCACCATTCCACAGAATGCTAAGGGTGAGATGATGCCCAGCATGATGAGTTATGATGCAGACATCAGTATCAACAACCTGAACCTGCATCATTTCATGCCCAAGGATTCGATCTATACCCTTTCGGCTGACATCACCGCCAAGGGATATGGCACAGACTTCCTGTCGAAGAACACCCGTTTGACAGCCAATGCCACGCTGCATCATCTGCAATACGGCAGTTGGAACCTGAACAACATGACTGCGAAGGCTGCAATCAGTAACGGACGCGGCAAGGCTACCCTCACGGGACATAACGCCCTGTTTGAAGGTGACATCATTGCTGATATGCTACTGGCGCCGGCCCTTTCAAGCGACAAGACCATCGAGGTACAGTTATGTGCCGACCTCGCAAAGGCCGATCTCTTCCAACTGCGCATCATGGACGAGCCTCTCACCATTGGTCTGAGCGGCGACCTAGACATCAAATCCGACCTCAAAGAGACCCATTACGTCAGTGGTCTGATTGACAACATCAGTATTCAGGATGACAAGACCACCTATTATCCAACGAAAGTGGGTCTGTTGCTAAAAACCAATCGCGACACCACCTATGCCAGAATACAGAGTGGCGACTTCATCGTAAAAGTTGATGCCCAAGGAGGCTATGAACGGGTGCTGAAACAGATGAGTGCGTTGGCCGACTCCGTCATGGCGCAATACGAGAACAAGGTCATCGACCAGCCTGCTATCAAACGACTGCTGCCAACGATGAAACTGCATGTAGAGAGCAAGCGAGACAACCCCATCGCCAATCTACTGAAGACTCAGGAGATCGATTTCAAGGACCTGTTGCTCGACTTGAACACCTCACCGCAGACCGGTATCAACGGTTCTCTCCATCTCTATTCACTGAATTACGACAGTACCCGCATCGACACCATCTATCTGCACCTCACACAGAAAGGCGACCGTCTCACCTATCAGGGACAGATACGCAACAACCGTCGGAACCCGCAGTTTGTCTTCAATGCCCTCATCGACGGTCATGTGCATGAGCATGGTGCTTTGGCAGGGCTCCGCTATTACGACAAAGACGGAAAGATGGGTGTCAGAATCGGGGCTACAGCCGAGATGGAATCCGGCGGTATCCGCTTCAAACTCATGCCCGACCGTCCGACGGTGGGTTACAAGGAATTCAATCTGAACAAGGATAATTATATCTTCCTGAGCAGCGACAAGAAGATCCGGGCGAAAGTCGACCTCATTGCCGACGACAAGACCGGTCTCAAACTCTATACCGAGAACCAGGATTCTACCATGCTGCAAGACCTAACCCTCTCGTGCAACCGTATCGATCTGGGAGAGATCACCTCTGTGATTCCCTATCTGCCGAAGATAACTGGCAAACTCAATGGCGACTATCATATCCTTCAGGATCAGAACGAGAAGTTCTCCGTGGTCTCTGATATGGCGATTCAGAACATGACCTACGAGGGAGCAGCCATCGGCAATTTCAGCACCGAACTCGTTTATCTGATGAAGGAGGATGACACACACGCCATCGAAGCCCACCTCATGCTCAACGATGAGGAATTCGGAACCTTGAGCGGTAATTATCAGAATAAGGGCGAAGGATATATCGATGCCACCTTCAACATGACACGTTTCCCGCTATCGCTCGTCAATGGTTTCATCGAAAACCAGATTGTCGGTCTCGAAGGTTATGCTGAAGGTGAACTGGCCATCAAGGGTACCCTGAAGCACCCGAAGGTCGATGGCGAACTGTATGTCGAGGATGCCTATCTGCTGAGTCAGCCTTACGGCATCCGCATGCGTTTTGACAACGACCCTGTGCGTATCATCGATTCCCGTCTGTTGCTTGAGAACTTCGGACTCTACGCCTATAACGAGGAGCCTATCAACATCATGGGCAACATCGACTTCTCGGATATGGACCGTATCACGATGGACATGCGTATGCGAGCCCGCAACCTGCTGTTGATTAACTCAAAACAGGAGGCCAAGAGTATTGCTTTCGGTAAGGCCTACGTCAATTTCGCAGCACGCATGCAAGGCCCCTTAGAACAATTGGATATGCGAGGCCGTCTTGATGTGCTTAGTTCTACCGACATGACCTACATGCTCCTCGACTCGCCCCTCTCTACCGACAACCGTCTCGATGAACTGGTGAAGTTTACCGACTTCAGCGACTCCACCCAGACCGTTGTTGTCAAACCGGTGCCCACAGGTCTCAATGCCGACCTGACCATCTCCGTGAACCAAGGCGCCCATATCGTCTGCGACCTCAATGTTGAACAGACCAACTACATCGATCTCATGGGCGGTGGTGACCTCCGCATGAAATACAATCATGAGGGCCTCAACCTCACGGGACGCTACACCCTGAACAGAGGTGAGATGAAATACTCCCTGCCCGTGATTCCGCTGAAGACCTTCACCATCAAGGACGGCAGTTATGTGGAGTTTACGGGCGACCCGATGAATCCCAAGTTGAACATCACCGCCACAGAGCATACCAAGGCCTCTGTCAACGACGACAGTAACAGTCGTATCGTGGCTTTCGAATGCGGTGTGATCATCACCAAGACGCTCAACGACATGGGGTTGCAGTTTATCATCGAGGCGCCAGAAGACAACCTCGTCAACGGCGACCTGAACAGCATGACTGTTGAAGAGCGCGGAAAAGTGGCAGTAGCCATGCTTACCACGGGTATGTATCTGGCAGACTCCAATACCAGCAGTTTCTCGATGAACTCCGCCCTCAGTTCGTTCCTCCAGAGCGAGATCAACAATATCGCCGGTTCTGCCCTGAAGACCCTCGACCTCAGTGTAGGCATCGACAACACCACCGATGCCACTGGCGCCATGCAGACCGACTACTCCTTCAAGTTTGCCAAGCGATTCTTCGACAACCGTCTGAAGATTGAGTTAGGAGGTATCGTCTCCTCAGGTGCCAACACGCCACAGGGACAGAAGCAGTCGTTCTTCGACAATGTCTCGATGGAGTATCGTCTGAACCAGAGTGGTACGATGAATGCCAAACTCTTCTATCAGCAGAATGTCTACGACTGGCTCGACGGCTATACCAATATGTATGGCGGCGGTTACGTATGGCGACGGAAACTCAACAGTTTCTGGGACATCTTCCAATTCTGGAAACCAGAGCGTCAGCCCATGATGCCAAGACCGCAACAGCCACAGACAATGCAACGCGATAGCGTAGTAACAGACACGTTAAAGGTAACTGCCCATGAGACGAAATAGTATTCTATACCTATCGATAGTCCTGTTCTTCTCGTCCTGTTCCCTCACGAAGAACATCCCCGATGACGATCAACTCTTCAGAGGACTGAAAGAGATTGTCTATCTTGACGAGCAGGACGATAATCAGCCAGAAGACCAGGCTCGCGAAAACCAAGAGGCCATCATGAAGGAAGAGATAGAGGCTGCCCTCGCCACCATCCCCAATGGTTCGCTTTTCTTCAGCAGTTATTATGCTGCCCCTTGGTCCTGGCGACTCTGGGTCTATAACACCTATGCCTCGAAAGATTCCAACTTTGCCAAATGGATGACCAAATCCTTCGGCAAGCCCCCGGTGCTGATGAGTCAGGTGAATCCGGCCCTCCGCGCCTCTGTGGCTACATCCGTACTCCACAATAACGGCTATCTCCGCGGTAATGTCACCTACGAGCCCGTACCTATGAAGAATCCTAAAATGAGCAAACTCCGCTATACCGTCAAACTCGACTCCCTCTTTACGGTCGACTCTGTGGCCTATACAGGATTTACCGACTCGCTGCAGTCGCTCATCGACTCCACTCGTCAGGAGACACTCATCCCCAAGGACAGTCCCTTCAGTGTATCATCCCTTGACGGCGAACGCAACCGTATCAGTTCACTATTCCGCAATAACGGCTATTACTATTTCAGACCCAACTACACCACCTATCTTGCTGATACCTTCGCCGTACCCAACAAGACCCAACTCCGTCTGCAAATGGTTGACGGACTCGCAGAGGATGCGTTGAAGAAATGGTATATCGGCCATATCGACGTGCAGTTCCGAAAGACGGCCCGTGAGATACTCTCCGACACCATCCGGCGCCGACACCTCACCATCCATTTCAATGGCAACAGTTCGCCCATCCGTCCACGTACCATTCTGAAAGATCTCACCCTCCGTCCACGTCAGGCCTTCAGTCAGGAGAAATACCAGGAGTCGGCAAGCAAAATCAACGCAACAGGTGTGTTCAGTTCTACCGATTTCATCTTCACACCACGTGCCGGTACCGATACGCTCGACCTCACATTGAACTGTGTGTTTGACAAGCCCTACGACTTCTATTTCAGTGCCAATGTCATCGGACGTACCATCGGCCGTTGGGGTCCAGAGGTAAAAATCGGTATCACCAAGCGTAATGCCTTCAAGGGTGGCGAAAAACTCGACATCAACCTGCATGGTTCCAATGAGTGGCAGAAAGGGGGCGGCTCCGATATGAACAGTTTCCAGTATGGTGCCGACGTATCGTTGGAATTCCCACGTATCATTGCTCCTTTTTACAATAGCGAGAAAATACGTCGCGACAAGAACGGACGTCCCAAGCCTCGCCGTTTCATCTCCACGCCCACCACCTATACCAAGGTCTCTGCAGATGTGGTGCGGCGTCCGGAATATTACAAGATGCACGTTGTCTCGGGCGAATGGACCTACCGCTGGCAGACCTCTCCCAATAGTCGTCACGAATTTTCTCCCCTTACGCTCACTTATCAGTATTTGAACAGCACCACCGATAAGTTTGAGGAGATGAGGGACACGATGCCCTATCTGATGGGACTCATGGAGGATAAGTTCATTCCCAAGATGCGCTACACCTATACCTACACCAGTCCCTCCAACTACCGTCATCCCATCCGTTGGGAGACAACCCTCGAAGAGGCCGGCAACATCGTCTCACTTTGGCACCGCCTGGGTGGACACAGTTTCAACGAGAAGGAGAAGACGCTGTTCAAGAACCCCTACTCCCAGTTCCTACGTATGGAGACCGACTTCACCAAGACCTGGAGCATGGGCACATCGTCGACGCTGGTGGGTCATGTCAATGCAGGCGTTCTCTTTAGTTATGGCAATAGTTCTGAGTCGCCCTTCAGCGAGGAGTTCTATGCAGGTGGCGCGAACAGCATCCGTGCCTACCCTGTGCGCGAAGTGGGTCCTGGTGAGTTTACCATGGCTGGCGTGCGCAATCGCCAGTTCGCCTATCTGGTGCGCAACGGTGACCTGAAACTGGTGGCCAATCTTGAATACCGCATGCCGCTCTTCGGCAACCTCCACGGTGCTGCCTTCATCGATATCGGCAACACCTGGCGACTGAGGGACATTGAACTAGGCAGTGATGAAGAATGGTATGAAGAAGGAGGAGAAGACGGGTTGGCCGACAAAATATTGATGGCGAATTATTTCGATATGATGAAACTCAAGCCGTCACGTTTCCTCAACGATATTGCCGTCGGCACAGGCATCGGTCTGCGCTACGACCTGGGATTCCTCGTTATTCGCGTCGATTGGGGCTTTGCCCTCCATAATCCAGAGACTTCGAAATATACCGGACGCAGCAGTTACTTCAACTTCGGCCGCTTCAAGGACATGCAGACGCTCCACTTCGCCATCGGCTACCCATTCTGATGGGTGAGTCATATACGGTGAATAGTTAATAATTGTAGAGCGGCAGCAAATTCTTCGCGAATCACTTTTCACTATTCACTAAAAATTCGTACCTTTGCAGACAATTCAATAATCATTCAAAAAGATCGAATATGAAACCTACTCTTTTTCTGCTTGCAGCAGGCATGGGAAGCCGCTACGGAGGCTTGAAACAACTTGATGGTCTGGGCCCCAACGGCGAAACCATCATGGATTACAGTATCTACGACGCCATCCAGGCCGGATTCGGCAAAATTGTATGGGTCATCCGTAAAGACTTTGAAGAACAATTCCGCACACAGATTCTTTCCAAATATGAGGGACATATCCCCTGCGAACTCTGTTTTCAGGGACTCGATGCCCTGCCCGAAGGATTCTCCGTACCCGAAGGTCGTCAGAAGCCATGGGGCACCAACCACGCCGTACTCATGGGTAAGGACGTGATCAAGGAGCCTTTCTGCGTCATCAACTGCGACGACTTCTACAACCGCGATGCCTTCATGGTCATCGGCAAATACCTCAGCGACCTGCCCGAAGGTGCCAAGAACCAGTACGCAATGGTAGGTTTCCGCGTGGGTAACACCTTGTCGGAGAATGGTACCGTGGCTCGCGGCATCTGTTCAAAGGATGCACAGGATCACCTCACTACAGTGGTGGAGCGTACTGAGATTGTGCGCTGCGCTGCCGACGGTTCCAATGCCGGTGCCGCCAGTGAGCCCATCCGCTACAAGGATGAACAGGGTCAGTGGGTTGTCGTCGACGACAACACTCCCGTCTCGATGAATATGTGGGGTTTCACACCCGACTATTTCGAACACTCTGAGGCCTATTTCAAGGAGTTCCTCAGCGATCCGAAGAATATGGAAAACCTCAAGGCTGAGTTCTTCATTCCCTTGATGGTCAACAAACTCATCGTCGAGAAGACTGCCACTGTGAAGGTGCTTGATACAACCTCGAAATGGTTTGGTGTCACCTACGCCGCCGACCGCGAGGGTACGGTAGCCCGTATCCAGCAACTCATCAACGAGGGCGTCTATCCGAACCAATTATTCTAAATGAATATCGACATCCTTACGCCACAGGAGTGCAGTCGGCTCAGCACACTGATTGACAACAGCCAGAATATTGTTGTCACCTGCCATCGCAGTCCTGACGGTGATGCCATCGGCTCCTGCCTTGCATGGGCAGAGTTCCTCCGTACCATGGGCAAGGAGCCGACGGTCATCGTACCCGATCAGTTTCCCGACTTTCTCCACTGGCTGCCCAACACCGAGAAGATTGTGCGTTATGACAAGCACCGTGAGCAGTGCGACCTGATTCTTCAGATTGCCGACCTCGTGTTCTGTCTCGATTTCAACACGACGAGCCGTGTCGACGAGATGGAGCCTGCCCTGCTTCGGACTCCGGCTGTCATCGTCCTCATCGACCACCATCTCAACCCCGATGTGCCCGCTGAACTCACAATCTCCCACCCCGAGGCTTGCAGCACCAGCGAACTCGTTTTCCGCATCGTGTGGCAACTCGGCCTATATGAGAAGCAGACCAAACACTTTGCCATCCCCGTCTACTGTGGCATGATGACCGATACTGGCGGTTTTACCTTCGCCTCTACGCGGCCGGAGATATTCTTCATTATCTCCCAACTTCTGACCAAGCACATCGACAAAGACCGCATCTATCGCAATGTCTATCACAACTATTCCGAGAACCGTCTCCGTCTGATGGGTTTTGTCATGTATGAGAAGTTGGTCTATCTGCCCGAGTTTCACGCCTCATTCTACACCATCTCCAAGGAAGAGCAGAAGCGTTTCAACTTCATCAAGGGCGATGCCGAGGGACTCGTGAATATCCCCCAGCAGATTAAAGGGCTGAAACTCTCTGTCTCACTGCGTGAGGACACTGAGAAAGACCAGGTTGTCTGGGTGAGTCTGCGCTCCGTCGACGACTTCCCCTGCAACGAGATGGCCGAACAGTTCTTCAATGGCGGCGGACACCTGAATGCCTCTGGCGGACGCTTGCAGTGCACCCTTGACGAGGCTGTCGAAATCACCCGCAAGGCCATCGCCGCCTTCGGCGAGAAACTTAAAAGTTAAAAAAAAGCAACTTTTCCAAATTCCCGATTCACTATTCGCTAAATTTTCGTATCTTTGCAGCCGATATGAAGAAGTTTGTATTGATATTCGTGGCCATCGTAGCCGTTCTCGCCAGTTGCAACGACTATGAGACCTATGGCGACAAGAAGGAGAAAGAGCGTAATTCCATCTCCAAGTTCATATCCGATTACAGTATTATTGTAATCGATGAGGATCAGTTTGTGCGCCAGGGTTATACCACCGACACTGCCCGTAACGAGTTTGTCAGACTCAATAAGAGCGGTGTCTACATGCAGATTGTCCGTCCTGGCTGTGGCGAGAAACTCAAGGAGGACGAGACCGCCAACATCTGCTGCCGTTTCAGGGAATTCAACATTGAGGGCGACACGGCGACGCTCCGCAACAATACCGACATCTATGCAGCCCGCGTTGATGTCATGCGTGTTACCAATACCAGCGGCACCTTCTCAGGATCCTTTACCCAAGGCGTCATGATTTCGGTTTATGGTACGGCCTCCGTACCCGCAGGTTGGCTCGTGCCCTTCTCCTATATCAAGGTAGGTCGTGCGAAGACCCTTACCGACGAGAAGGCCAAGGTGCGCCTCATCGTGCCCCACAGTCAGGGTCACACCATCGCTGCACAAGAGGTACTGCCCTATTATTACGAAATCACATACGAGAAAGAAGCATAACGATTTGCAAATAAAACACATCCGACAATGACACTTATAAAATCTATCTCCGGCATCCGCGGTACGATTGGCGGACAGACCGGCGATACCCTCAATCCTTTAGACATCGTTAAGTTCACCACCGCCTACGCCACCTTTATGGCACGTAAGACCGGTCATAGCGGCAAGATTGTCGTAGGTCGTGACGGCCGTATCTCTGGTGAGATGGTAAAGAATGTGGTCTGCGGCACCCTCATGGGCTGCGGCTGCGATGTCGTCAATATCGGCTACGCCACGACACCCACTACCGAACTGGCAGTCCGCATGAGCGGTGCCGACGGTGGCATCATCATCACCGCCTCGCACAACCCCCGACAGTGGAACGCCCTGAAACTGCTGAATGGCGAGGGTGAGTTCCTAACCGCTGCCGATGGTGCCGAGGTACTCGACATTGCGGCCCGCGAGGACTTCAACTATGCCGAGGTGGACCAGTTGGGACATTATACCGAGGACTTCTCCTTCGACCAGCGTCATATCGACAGTGTACTCCAGTTGAAACTTGCCGACCTCACGGCAATCAGGAGCCGTAAGTTCCGCGTCTGTGTCGATACTATCAACAGTGTGGGAGGCATCATCCTGCCCAAACTCTTCGATGCCCTTGGTGTCAGTTACGAGATACTCAACAGCGCCTGCACAGGCGACTTCGCCCATAACCCAGAGCCCTTGGAGAAGAATCTGCACGGCATCATGGATAAGATGCGTATGGGCGGATTCGATCTGGGCATTGTAGTCGACCCTGATGTCGACCGTCTCGCCTTTATCTGCGAAGACGGCACCATGTTCGGCGAGGAGTACACATTGGTTTCTGTGGCTGACTATGTACTGAGCCACACCCCAGGAAACACCGTTTCCAACCTCAGTTCCACCCGTGCCCTGCGCGATGTCACCCAGAAATACGGAGGCCAATATGCAGCAGCAGCCGTGGGCGAGGTTAATGTCACCACCAAGATGAAGGAAGTCAATGCCGTCATCGGCGGTGAGGGCAACGGCGGTGTCATCTACCCTGAAAGTCACTATGGTCGCGATGCCCTCGTGGGCATCGTGCTCTTCCTGTCGTCACTGGCCCAGAAGGGTTGTACTGTCAGCGAACTGCGCAGCACCTTCCCTGACTATCAGATTGCCAAGAACCGCATCGACCTCACCCCAGAGACCGATGTCGACGCCATCCTCGTCAAGGTCAAGGAGATGTTCGCTAAAGACAACAGTGCTAAGGTCAATGATATTGACGGTGTGAAGATTGACTTCGCCGACCGCTGGGTTCACCTGCGCAAGTCGAACACCGAACCTATCATTCGTGTCTACAGCGAGGCTCCAACCATGGATATGGCCGACGAACTTGGAAAGAAACTCATGCAAGTCGTCTACGACATGCAGTCGAAATAAAAAGAAAGCCCGCTTCTGGCGGGCTTTTTTAATATCCTTATTTAAACAGGTATTGTGCAAACTCGTGGAGTGACTTACGCCACACCTGCCATTCATGGTCGCCTGGATAGGAATTGAAACCTACCTCCACGCCACCATCACGCATCTTCTTCACGATGTTACGGGTGTATTCGATACGCGGATCCTGCTCACCGCAACTGATGAAGAATACATCAAACTGGCGATTGAAATTCTTCACGTCAGAGAGCATGCCAGGCACCTCCTTCTCCAGATCGAAATTGGATGCCCCTTGGATGCCACCGAACATGCCGGTTGAAAAAACACCAACATTAGCAAACACCTCAGGGTCGCGCAAGCCGATATAGAACGACTGTCCGCCACCCATCGAGAGGCCGCACATGGCACGGCTCTTACGGTCTTTCTTCACGCGATAGGTCTTCTCGACAAAGGGGATCACATTCTCTAACAGTTCTGAGCGGAAAGTCTGCATGCCCTGCCAACTATATCCGCCACCGCCAAAACCACCGCTGCTAGAACGGACATTACTATTCGAACTCACCACGATCATCGGTACGGCCTTGCCTGCTGCAATCAGATTATCCATAATCTGCGCCGTGCGCCCCTGTTCCATCCAGCCACGATGATCCTCACCACCACCATGCTGGATATACACCACGGGATAATCCTGCTTACCCTGGTCATAACCAGCAGGCGTATAGACCATCAGCGGACGCCATTTCTTTTCCACATTCGAGAAATAATGGATGGTGCGCACCTCACCGTGCGGCACAGCCTGTACCTCGAAGTCGTCCATGCCCTTTTCCGGAATCTCAATGGCGCTCGACCAACGGCTGCAGCCATAGAAGGACTGACTGGCGGGATCGGCTACCGACACGCCATCGATGATCAGCGAATAATAATGGAAGCCAGGCACCTGAGGCTTTGTTTTCACCGTCCAAGTGCCACGCTCGTCCTTAGTCATGTCGTACTTCGTACCGCCAAGGTCCACCTGCACCTGCTGTGCCTCTGGAGCGCGTACGGTGAATTGCACGCTGTTGTCACTCAACAATTGCGGGCCATTCGTCAGGCTGATGTTCGTCACGGGCACTATCGTTATCCCGTCTACCTTCATCATGCCACGTTGTCCCTGCGCTGCCACTTCCGTGCAGCAAACGGCCGTCAGCAACACGGCCAGGAAAAGTTTCTTAGTTCTCATGATTATCTTGAAATGTTGGTTATGATATCAACTGCTTGGCACGGTCGAGGGCAAGGTTGATGTGCGAACAGATATTGTCCTCACCCAGCATGGCATCGAAGCCGGCCTTGTGAAGCACCGCCTGAACGGTGGGGTTGACACCCGAGAGCACCACCTGAATACCCTCGGTCTGTGACATCAGACAGAGGTTCGTAAGGTTGTGGATACCCGTAGAGTCGACGAAGGGCACCTTTCGCATACGGATGATACGCACCTTCGGACGATGATGACGCAGGGCACCCATGATTTCCTCAAACTTATTGCCTGCACCGAAGAAGTAAGGACCGTTGATCTCGTAAACCTCGACACCCTCTGGAATGGTGAGGTGCTCAAGGTTGCCCAACTGGAAGTCGCTCTGCTCCTCCTCAGGATTAATCTCCTGACTGATAACCTTGACATCGGTGGTCTCAGCCATACGGCGCATGAAGAGCAGACAGGCACAGATCAGTCCCACCTCGATGGCGATGGTCAGGTCGAAGATCACGGTGAGCAGGAAGGTAACCCAGAGCACAATCACGTCGCTCTTCGGATTCTTCATAATGCTCAGGAAACTGCGCCAGCCACTCATGTTATAACTCACAATCACGAGCACGCCAGCCAGACAAGCCATGGGGATATACTGTGCCAGCGGCATGAGGAACAGGAAGATCAGTACCAGCACGATGGCATGGATGATACCAGCCACAGGCGTACGACCACCATTGTTGATGTTAGTCATCGTACGGGCAATGGCACCTGTGGCAGGAATACCACCGAAGATGGGGCTGGCCAGATTGGCGAAGCCCTGTGCGATGAGTTCCGTGTTGGAGTTATGACGGTCGCCAATGACACCATCGGCCACAGTTGCCGACAACAACGACTCGATGGCACCGAGGATGGCAATGGTGATGGCAGGCGAAACAAGCCCCTTGATGATATCCCACGTAAGCGAAGGCACCTGCGCCCCAGGCAACTGATTGGAGATGCTGAAGCGGTCGCCGATGGTCTCGATGGATGTCACACCTGCATACTGCTTGAGCAGCAGGGCAACGACAGTCATCAGAATGATGGCAATGAGACTACCTGGCAACTTACGCAGCAACTTGCCAAAGGCCACCTTCGGCCAAAGGGCGATGACGGCTACGGAGCCGATGCCCACAGCGGCACTCCACTTGTCGATGGTGGGGAAGGCCGAAAAATAGGCAATCCACTTCTCTACGAAGTCGCTGGGCACGGAGGCCATCGTCAGTCCGAAGAGATCCTTGATCTGCGTTGTGAAGATGGTCAGCGCGATACCCGAGGTAAAGCCCACCACGATGGGATACGGGATATACTTGATGATGGTGCCCAGATGGAGCAGGCCGAACATGATGAGAAAGACACCTGCCATGAGTGTGGCGATGGTCAGCCCCTCGAAGCCATACTGCTGGATGATGCCATAGATAATAATAATGAACGCGCCCGTAGGGCCACCAATCTGAACCTTGGAACCGCCGAATACTGAGATAATCAGTCCGGCAACGATGGCGGTGATGATACCCTTCTCAGGGGTCACGCCAGAAGCGATACCGAAGGCGATGGCCAACGGCAGAGCCACAATGCCGACAATGATGCCGGCGAGCAAATCTGATGTCAGTTGCTTCCGATTGTAATGCTTCAACGTCGAAAACAACTTTGGCTTAAACTCAAAAGTCGTCATTTATCCTAAATTATCATGAAAACGACTGCAAAATTAAGAAAAAAGTTAAAAAGCGCAAAAAATTGAACTAAGATATTTAAAAATAACCTATATTTGTTGCCGAAAATCAAGACCCCCACATAGTGGGGGCATAATTTGAGAGAAAGAAAGATCATATTATTAACTATTAAATGAAAGCATTATGAAGAAAATTATGTTTGCTGTGATGGCATTGTGCGCCATCGGTTTCACCGCATGTGGTAACAAGGCTCAGAATGCAGAGGCTCCTGCCGACGAAGTAGAGGCTGTGGTTTACAACGCTGAGGAAGAGGCTGCTGCTTCTATCAATCAGTTGACCGAGCAGATCGAGGCTCAGGATGCTGGCAAGTTCCAGGAGGTGCTCACCGCTATTCAGGAGAAGATCAAGGATATTATTGGTTCTGACCCCGCAGTGGCCAAGGAATATGTTACCAAGATTCAGGACTTCCTGAAGGAGAATGCCGACAAGATCAAGGCTTTTGCTGGTGAGAACGAGGCTGTACAGACGGCTCTGGCTGCCCTGACCGCTGCTCCCGCTGAGACCGTAGTAGATGGTCTGATGCAGGCCCTCACAGGTGCCAAGGATGCAGCCGTCGATGCTGCTGAAGGTGCTGCCGATGCTGTTGAAGGCGCAGCAAACGATGCCGCTGATGCCGCCAAGGAGAAGGCCGGCGAGGCTGTTGACGCCGCTGCCGATAAGGCTAAGGAGGCTCTGGGAATCTAATCAAATATCCTGATGAAGAAACTAGTCTTAATGATAACTGCCCTTATGACCTGCTTGATCATAAGGGCAGCCTCTGATGATGTAGAGATAACAGTCAGCATCAACTATAATGCAGACGGCACGGCTGTGGAGATGGATGTTCCTGCAGAAGTCAGCCAGTACGTGAATTGCACCAGTGGCACGTCTCCACACGTAAAGATCCAGCAGTCCTTATCAAAGGCAAACAATCCGAACAATTATGTGATCTGCTATTCCCTGAAAGGAACCACCAGTGACGGCAGTTTCTATCTGGAGGCAGACCATAAGACGGTTATTGAACTCAACGGTCTGACGCTGACCAATCCGTCGGGTGCTGCCATCAACCTGCAGAATGGCAAGAACAACAAGATTTACGTCAAGAAGAACACCACCAACTCACTGACCGACGGTAAGAACGAAGATACCAATGGCTGTATCCATTGCAAAGGCCATCTGGAGTTCAAGAAAACAGGTACGCTGAATATCGTCGGCAATAGCAAGCATGGCATCTACAGCAAGGAATACTGCCAGATTGCCAAGCCGACCATCAACATTACCAAAGCCAAGAAAGACGGTATCCATTGCAAACAGTACTTCTGGTTGGAAGATGCTGCCGTGGTGAACATCTCTGGCGCAGGTGACGACGGTATTCAGGTGGAGTACGACGATAAAGACGCCTACACAGGTCCGCTGCCCAATCATGAGGATGAGGATGCAGATTTGGATGAGAACAGCGGCTATTTCTATCAGGATGCCGGTACGCTGACCATCAGCGACTTCGCTGGTTTCGCCATCAAGGCTGATGGTAAGGTGATAATCAATGGCGGTACGCAGAATTACGATGCAAGCAAAGTGTCTGAAGACAACAACGTACCCGCTGGCATCTCCGATGTACGCAGTGACGACACACGTATGAACGACCACACGACTGATACGGTCATCTACGACGTGACAGGCCGACAGTTGAAGGATATCCGAAAAGGACAGATTATTATCATCAAACAAGGTAATGACGTCAGGAAAGCAATCGTCCAATAAACAATAATCCCCGCCGATTGGCGGGGATTATTATTTTCTCCAGATTTACCATATCTGTGCACGTTTCTTCTTGGGGATGAAGAGTTTGTCACCCTTCTTGATGTTGAAGGCATCGTACCACTCGTTGATCTGCGGCAGGGCAGCATTCACACGTGCCTTGGCCGGAGAGTGAACATCCACGGTAATCAGGTACTCCACATACTCAGGACGGAAATTACCAGCCCACACGCGAGCCCAACTCAGGAAGAAGCGCTGCTCAGGCGTGAAGCCCTCTTTCTTACCTGTGGGATTCTGCTTCAGTGTGTTCTGCAGGGCACGGTAGGCAATGTTCAGACCACCGTTGTCGCCGATGTTCTCGCCCAAGGTCTGCTGACCGTTGATCTTCTTGCCGGGCACAATCTCAACCGTACTGAAATAATCGGCCAGCACCTTCGTACGCGCCTTGAAGTTATCCTTATCCTGATCCGTCCACCAGTTACTCTGGTTACCCGTCTTGTCGAACTGCGAGCCCTGATCGTCGAAGCCGTGACTCATCTCATGACCAATCACACCACCGATGGCGCCATAGTTCACGGCATCGTCGGCATTCGGGTCGAAGAATGGCGGCTGCAGGATAGCAGCAGGGAAGCAGATCTCGTTGGTGGTGGGGTTATAATAGGCATTCACGGTCTGCGGTGTCATGTGCCACTCCGTCACGTCCACGGGCTTGTTCACCTTACGTCCCAGCACATCGAGTGTCTTCCACTCAGAGATGTTACCCAGGTTCTCGTAGAGCGACAGGCTCTCATCGACCTTCAGACCACTATAGTCCTTCCACTTGTCGGGATAACCAATCTTAATGATGAAGTTCTCGAGTTTATCCTTAGCCTTGGCCTTGGTCTCAGCACCCATCCATGTAGCCTCATCGATGCGCTGTGCGAGGGCCGTCTGCAGGTTGTGTACCAGGTCGAGCATACGCTGCTTGCTCGAAGCGGGGAAATACTTCTCGACATAGAGTTTGCCGATGGCCTCGCCCATGATACCACTGACAAGACTGACGGCACGTTTCCAACGGGGACGATCCTGCTGGGTACCGTTCATCACACTGCTCAGTTTGAAGGCCTCGGTACGGAAAGCATCACTCAACTGACTGCTGGCACCAGAGATGACCTTGATCTCGGCATATGCCTTCAGATCGTCGAGGGCTGTCTCTGCCAGGATTTTCTCCACCTCGTGGATGGCCTCGGGCTGCCCCACGTCAACAAGATCGAAAGCGGGGAATCCGCTGATCAGGAAGAGGTTGCCCCAGTCAATGCCAGGATAGTCGAGCACCAACTGATTATAGGTCATCTTGTGGTAGTTGGCATCGATGTCACGCAGTTCCACGCGGCTCTTGCTGGCCTTGGCGATGCGTGTCTCAATGGCCATCACAGCCTCCATCTTCTTTTTGGCCACAGCCTCATCATTACCCACGAGTTCGAAGAGGTTGGTCATATAGGTCTTGTAGGCCTCACGGATACGCGTGGTCTGCTCGTCATCGTTCAGATAATAGTCCTTCGTACCCAGACCGAGACCACCCTGTCCGATGCTCACAAGGTTCATCGAGGCATTGCGCATGTCAGAGCCCACGCCCACGCCGAACATCATCGTCTCCTCACCCTTACGGTCGAGTTGGGCCGTTACCAGTTGGTACTCGCGACGGTCCTTGATGGCGGCAATCTTCTCCAGACTGGGTTTCAGCGGTGTCCATCCCTCGCGGTTCAGACGCACACTGTCCATCATCATACGGTAGAGAGAACCGATCTTCTGTCCCAGCGTGCCCTGTTCCTGAGGCGAATTGGCATACTGCAGGATAAGTTCCTGGATCTGCTTCTGATTCTCATCATACAGATCAGTGAAAGCACCATTGTTCGTGTGTTCAGCATCGAGCGGATGGGCTTTCATCCATCCACCGGCGGCATACTGAAAGAAATCATCACCCGGACGCACAGAGGTGTCGAGGTTCTGGGAAAAGTTCTGCCCCATGGCCGTCATAGCCATCATCAGGCAGGATACTGTCAACATTTTCTTCATAGTCACTATGTTTTTAAAATTTACGCCTTAAAACTTGAATTTATACGTGAAGCCTATCAGATGAATGTTAGGCTCGTCATTGTCATCATCATTACGCACGGCCTGATAACGGTAGAACAGCCCCATGCTGTGTTTCTTCGACAGGTCGTAGTCCATACCCACCGTATAACGTGTCTTCTCCAACGACCATGCATTAAAGAACTCCACATGGGCATAGGGCGAAAAGTTTGTCTTGGGCACGCCATACTCCACTTGCAGACGGCTGCGGAGCAGATGCTTAGCCTTGCCGTTATAGGTCTTCGACTCATAGTCCTCATCGTCCACATCATAGCGTTCGATGGTCTTCTCCGGACGGTAGGTGTACTGCCAGCGCTCACGCAGCGAGACTTTGAAATCACCCAGTTTCTGACTCGCCGTCAGAGCCGCATTCAAACGGTGACGCACCCCCCAGAACTCCGCGAGTTTATTCAGATCGCCATTGCTCTTATAGGTCGATTTGTCGCGATTATCAATCAGCAAATCGTAACCCGCCGAGGCCTTGAGCCATTTGGTCACCTTATAGTCGGCCCCCACGCCCACACTCCAGCGGTCCACCGTCTTGGTATTATTGCGGGTACGCAGTTCTCCACCCAGACTCACCGACCACTTCTTGGTGAGTTTCTTCTGCGCCTCCAGTTGCAGGTCGAGCCCGAAGTCATCACTCTGGGCCGAGGCCGTGAAGAGTGAGTAGCACATACCGATGCTCAGGGCTACCAGATAGCGCAGTTTGGCGGAAGGATGGTTATACGGCTTCATACTCTGAGTTTTTGATTTTCAACATATTCTTCACATCACCGCTGTCATTGCCCTCGTAATAGACACGCAGCACCGTCATATCGCGCAGGAAATCAACGGCTCCTACCCTCACCGACACGACCTTGATGCCCAGACGCGCCTCCAGATCGGCAATCAGTTCCGCCCTACGCTCAGGCTTGATCAGGTCGATACGGTCGTACTGCACCAGTTTCGATGCCTGCACCTTGAGCGAGCGCTCGAAGATGATGATGGCCAGGATGACAATCAGGTCGATCACCACCAATTCGGCAAACGGTGTGCCCACCATGGC
>Ga0265301_10002606_pt1 | contig 20476 bp, 13 predicted proteins | sample AusTroGonzalo_MG_2_FD_193488 | JGI IMG/M metagenome (GOLD analysis project Ga0265301, IMG submission 193488) | Bovine rumen microbial communities from tropical cattle in Woodstock, Queensland, Australia - Gonzalo_04 | ecosystem: Host-associated > Mammals > Digestive system > Stomach > Rumen ... | reverse complement strand
GTGCATCTTCACAGTGGACGAAGAGACAGGTCTAACCGGCGCCATGAAACTCGACCCGAAAGACTTCACAGGCCGCATCCTCCTCAACCTCGACTCTGAGGACGAAGGCGAGATCTTTATCGGATGCGCTGGCGGCATGGACACCATCGTCAAGATTTTCTACAAACTCGAAAACGCCCCAGAAGGCTATATTCCTTACGACGTAAAGGTCAGCGGACTGAAAGGCGGTCACTCAGGCGACGACATCAACAAGAACCTCGCCAACGCCAACAAGCTGTTAACCAGAATCTTATGGCAGGCAACCAACGATTACGATCTCCGTATCTACGACATCCAAGGCGGTAATCTGAGAAACGCCATCGCCCGCGAGGCAACAGCTGTCGTCTTCATCCCGAAAGACTGCGCAAAGAAATTCGAAGCAATGGTGAAGAAGTTCGAAAAGAGCTTCAAGAACGAATATCAGGTGACAGAACCTGGCATCACAGTGAAGACAAAGAAATCTGAGACCACAGCCGACGTCGTCATCGACGAGATGACACAGTTCGACCTCCTGAACGGCCTCCTCACCTGCCCTCACGGCGTCATCGAGTGGTCACAGACCGTCCCGAACTTCGTGGAGACATCGACAAACCTCGCTTCAGTGAAGAAAAAAGAAGGTTATTTCTTCATCCAGACCTCACAGCGCAGCTCCATCGAGTCGGCTAAGGAATACGCAGCGGCAATGGTCGAGGCTTGCTTCAACCTCGCAAACGCAGAGGTGAAACACACCGACGGCTACCCGGGCTGGACACCTAACCCGAACTCGGCAATCTGCGCCATCGCTGAGAAAGTCTATAAGAAACGCTTCGGCAAAGACCCGAAAGTGAAAGCTATCCACGCAGGTCTCGAATGCGGCCTCATCGGCGACAAGATCGCTGGCATGGACATGATTTCATTCGGCCCGACACTCCGCGGCGTGCACTCACCTGACGAGAGAATCGAGATCAAGACAGTCCAGATGTTCTGGGATTTGCTGTGCGATATCCTCTTGGAAGCACCTAAAAAGTAGTTTAAAGTTTAGAGTGTAGAGTTTAGAGTAGTTCTACAGTTTAGAGTTTAAAGTTTAAAAAGTGACGAAAAATCGTCACTTTTTCTTTTTTTTATACCATTTTAAGATATTTTACGTTAAATTTGCAGGTTGTTTGACTTTTTATCTTTAAAATATGAGAAAATTTTTGATTACAGCGTTGATGGTTTTAGGACTGACATCCTTAAGCTTGGCGCAGAATGTGGAGTTCAATATCGTGAAAACAGACGGCACAACTACCAGTCACGTAATGAACACAAATACGAAGATTTACTATTCCGACACCCAGCTTTTCTTTGATGACAATGGGACAACAGTTTCTTACAACTTGTCGGAACTTAGAAAAGCTTATTTTACAACACAGCAAAACACCGAAGAAGTTGAGAATCAGCAATTGGCGATATATCCTAATCCTGCCAAAGATGTTTTAAATATCAAAAACCTTGCAGATAATCAAGAGGTTACGATTTATTCGATAAATGGCTCGGTTATCATGAAGACCATCGCATCAGGCAATGCTGAAATCAATATCAGCGAGTTGCGCCCGGGGATGTACGTGGTGAGCGCAGGCAATCTGGTTTCCAAATTCATAAAAATGTAATGCCATGAAGAGAGTGTTGTTCGTTATATCATTGATATTCATTGGATTATCAGTCAAGGCACAGGATGGTGAATACCATGTTCGCATTCATGGCCAGGAAAACAAAGGCATAGTTTTAGATGCGCCAGTCAGCTCCATAGACAGCATGTATGTCAACGATAATGGTAAGCTTAAAGTGCGGACTACCAACAACTTATACTCGTTTGACTTCACCGAAGTCGACAGTTTGACGTTCCCGTTTATTCCGACAGGCTCGGGTGACATCGTATACATTAATTATAATGGAACGAGCGCTGAAGTCATCAACCCCTACCCTGTCACACAAGTCATCGTAACGGTGAGCGAGGGAAAAGTTTCCATCACATCTTTGAGCTCATCGAACATAACTTATTGTCTGTCAGGCTCAGCAAATCCTGGACGTTTCGCAATTGAGAGCACAACAACGCCGACTATTCAGCTTAATGGTGTGAATCTCACCAACCCTACTGGCAAAGCCATGGACTTGACATGCGATGCAGGCGTCATTCTGGAAATCGTTGATGGAACTGACAATTCGCTCAGCGACGGCAGCGATAGCGACAAGAAAGCCGCTCTTATGAGCAACAGCGACTTATTGGTACAAGGCAACGGCACTTTGAACGTCACCAGCTATGTCAAACATCCTATAAAGGTGAAAGGAATCTGCACTGTAAATTCAGGTAACTTTGTAATTACCAGCGATGTAGACGACGTCAACGGTCTCTCAGCCGACAGCACTTTAGTCATCAACGGAGGCTCGTTCAACATCACTATGAACGGCGATATTTCAAAATGCATCAAATGCGATGACAACATGACAATCAACGGCGGCAAGTTCACTCTCGTGGCAGCAGGAAGCACAGTGTTGGAAGTCGTTAATAATCAGAATGTTCCGTCATATTGCACCGCTATAAAATGTGATAACGACATTATTATCAATGGCGGCACGTTCAACATCACTTTGCCAACCAGCAACCATGGAGGAAAGTCAATCAGCGCTGACGGAAACATCACCATCACTGGCGGCGATTTCGACATCCTTACACAAGGAGCAGGCGCAGCTTACACCGTTTATGGCGACACCAAAGACTCTTATACCTCATCATGCCTGAAATGCGACGGCAATATGGAAATTCTGGGTGGTAACTTACTTCTGAGAAGCACAGGAGCAGGCGGCAAAGGCATCAACTCAGGCGGCACGATGAAGATCGGCTTGGATAGCGCCAACAACGACGACCTCATCCTCAATGTCACCACCAGCGGCGAGCGCATCACCGTGGAATCTGGCGGCGGCGGATGGTGGCCAGGCGGCGAAGGCGAATACGCCAACCCTAAGGCTATCAAAGCTGATGGCAGTATGACAATCAACAGCGGAAACATCACCGTCAACTGCACTCAGACACAGAACGAAGGCGGCGAATGCATCGAGAGCAAAGCCATATTGACCATCAACGGCGGTAACATCGAGGCTTATTCTAAGAAAGACGACGCTGTCAACGCTTCGAACCAGCTCATCCTCAACAGCGGAGTTTACTACGTTCACAGCGACGCCAACGACGGCACCGACTGCAACGGAACGATGCAGATCAACGGAGGATTCTTCATCTCCAACGGCTCACGTTCGCCTGAAGAGGGCTTCGACTGCGACAACAACCAGTTTAAAATCACCGGAGGCACTGCCATCGGCACAGGCGGAGGAACAAGCAACCCCACCTCAAGCGTCTGCACTCAGCCGAGCATGAAAATCAACACGCAACCGGGATATGCCATCCAGATTCTCAAGTCAGACGGCACTGTTGTGTGCACCTACAAATGCCCGACATTCACCAGCGGCGGTGGCGGAGGACCTGGCGGAGGCAACAGCATGGTGATGCTATTCACCGACCCGCAGCTCCAGACCGGACAGACATACACAATAAAATATAACGGAACAATCAGCGGCGGCACCAACTGGAACGGCTACTACACAGGAAACGTGACATACAGTGGCGGCGACACCACCACAGTGACGCTCAACTCGATGTATTCTTCAGTAAATGCTGGCAGCAGCGGAGGAGGATGGTGATACCCGTGAAGAGGTTACTGTCATACTTGTTTATCGCACTTATCCTTGTCGGATGTGGTAAATCAACCGATGCTAACGACCCACGATTAGCTATCGACGATAATCTTATACACATCGACAGTCTCATGCAGCAGGATCCAGATTCGGCATTGCAGGTGTTATTGTCATGCCATTATGAAGGAAACGAATTCAACGAAAAATATCATTCCCTACTCCTCTCTGAGGTTTTCTACAAAACAGGAATGCCACTAACCAACAAAGCGGAATTGCAATGCACGATGCTGTATTTCGACAGTCTTTATACATGTCATCAGGCTAATGACAACCTTGCCTTGTATTCAGCTCGCGCGCATTATATGAACGGCGTAGGTTATTATGAAAATGACTCGGTTGTTGATGCCTGCAAGGAATATCTGAAAACGCTCATGATAATGGAGAGTCATTTTGATATCGACAAACTGACTGATAATGAAGCGAAGTTTATGGGCTTGACATATACCCGCTTGGGTGAGTTGTTTTCATATTATGGCACCACTCAAACGACAATTGACTCATATAAAAATGCTCTGATATATTTCTCTAAAGTTGAGAATTACAGTCTGGCCAACACTTACAGACGCATTGCCGGTTCATATCGTTTTGACAACAATAACGACAGTGCTTTGTACTACTACAGAAAAGCCATCAATTTGGCAAAGAAACAAAACAAGATGTCGGTGTACAGCAACGCATTGTCGGAGTCGGCATATGTTTATTATGAGTTGGATTACACCGACAGCGCGTTTATGATGATCAGAGAGGCTTTGCAGCTGCCAGTGAGTGAAGACCGTCGTTTGGCACAATATTTCACGTATGGTTTGTTGTTAGCTAACGAAAATCAATATGATTCGGCGATTTTTTATCTGGAAAAAAGCATTGAGCGCAATTACTACGTAACTCAGACCGTCTCAGCCGAGATTCTCATGAACTGCTATGAGGCATTAGGCGATACAGCCAAGATGCTTTATTACAAAACGCTTTATGGCAACAATTTCACGCAATACAGAAACACCTCTGCTATTGAGACAGATCTGGCGAAGACTTATGCGGATTATAAGCATCTCAAATCACAAAGAGAGCTCATAAAAATCATCAAACAACGCAATATCCGTATTATTATCATTTCGATACTAATTATTATCACTATTATCGGAGTTGTAATAATTATCAGGAAAAAGATATTTGACGTAAAGAAAAAATCAAAAGACGATATCGAGGAGAAAGACAAGGCTTTAGCCAAGATGAAGCGCAAGATTGAGGCAAATCCTTTTGTGAGCGAGCCTATCTGTAAAACCATTTTGGAGGTTGTTGATACGCAACAATTCAAATCAAAAGTGCATTTTAGCACATATAAAGAATTTGCATTGGATAAAAACCAGCTGCTGATGCTACGAGAGGCCGTCGACAGGCGTTACAACAACTTCACTCAGACGTTAAGCAACAGGTATCCGGAGCTGACTATTGACGATATCGATTATTGCTGTTTATACCTCCTCGGATTGAAAGATGCCGACATTTCTGCCTTGATGCAGCGTGCATACCCTACGGTATGTCAGCGTAGTCGCAAGCTAAAACGCATATTCAACAGCAATGAATCGCTTCAAACAACCATTGCAAGTATAACATCTCCAATGGAATAGGCCATACATACCATTACATACCTTTTTTTTATTGACTAATTAGTGCTATTTATTAAATTTGCATATCAAATTATTCAAATAATAAGGCATGCTAAAAAAATTCACTTTACTCATTTGCATGCTCGGATCTATAGGTCTGAGTTTTGCCAACAATCTTCACTCCGAAGATAAACTCATTATCCAATCAATTACCAATGGAGATGATGACAGATCCAATATAGCGTCATTAATCTCCGCGAACATCAACAATCATGTTCTCGTAGTCGCCTTCCCGCAGAACCTTGGCGAGGTTATGGTAGAGATCACCACAGCCTCAGGTACCATTGTAAATTGCATACTGATTCAGACACCGACAGGTTACCAGATCTACATTCCTGCGGCAGGCAGCTACATCGTGACATTCACTTTGTCGAACGGTGATGAATATTTCGGGGAATTTGAAGTGACAGATTAATTAATGTATAAATAACTTAATACTATGAAAAAAAGACTATCATTATTTTTAATCACAATATTGGGGATTTCTACTAACATTTATGCGCAGTGCGTTCAATGTGACGGCTCTGCCACACATCTTGGCACCAATGCCAGTGTAATCGGAACATCGACAGCCGCTGGCGGACATTCGGCCTTTGCTTCAGGATACAACTCAACCGCTTCAGGCAACTATTCAACAGCCATGGGATATGATGCCAGCGCCACAGGAATGTATTCAGCAGCAATAGGTAAAAACGTACGCTCTCAAAACACCGCTTACACTTTCGGAAGAGACATCACAGCATCAGGAAGCAACTCAATCATCATCGGCTGTGGTTATTCATCATCAGCGGTATTGACAAACTCAATTGCAAAAAGTATTATGCTTGGCGTAGGCAGTAGCTCTCCTGCCATGATTATCCGCCAGCAGTCGACAAATGATGTTCCCGCTTTTGTAGGTGTCGCCACCTCCGACCCGAAGCAGGAATTACACGTCAACGGCAACGCCATGATCAGCGGCTCAGGCAAAAGCCTTTTGTTCGCTACATCAGCATCGTCGACATACGGCAATTTCGGCATCAGATACACAGGTTCGGGATTGAATTTCTATCTGCCTAACAGCGGCACACCGACCAACTATCTAATGTTTATCAAAAACAACGGAAACATAGGCGTCGGCACAAGCAATCCATCATGCAAATTCGATGTCTCAGGAAGTCTGAAGGCCACATCGATGCAATCGACATCATTGAGTGTGTCGGGCGGCGTCACTTTCAGCAGCTTAGCCAGCAATTCCACAAAAGTCGTGACAATTAACAGTAATGGGGAACTGTTAACCACTGAATTTTCAACATTCCAGGACAACTTAGGCAACCACACAGCTGATAAGAACATCAACCTTAACGGCAACAAGATCATCGGAAGCAATTCAGGCAATGGCGGAATCTATGTCTCATCAGACGGCAAAGTACGCATAGGAACAGGCAGCATGGCACCTTCAAACGCTCTTGAGGTTAACGGAACAATCCGTTCAAAGGAAGTCGTCATTGAGTTGACAAACTGGTCAGACTTCGTCTTCGAAAACGACTACAAGCTCATGTCGTTGAAAGAAACAGAAAGCTACATCAAGAAAAACGGACATCTGCCAGACGTGCCGTCAGCTGAAGAAGTGATGACCAACGGAGTGGAACTCGGCGAAATGAATGCTGTTCTGCTTCAGAAGATAGAAGAGTTGACACTTTACGTCATTGAACTTGAAAAGAAAATTGAAAAATTAGAAAATAAATAATAATAAACTCAATCACTATGAAAAAATCAACAATACTTTTATCAGCATTATTACTTATTGCTGTATCTGCAACAATTTTTGTCTCATGCAGAAAAGACTTACATGAAGTCGCTTTAAACAACAACAACAGCATAGAAAAAGCCGAGGCTCAGCTTGTTTATGAAAAAATAATGAAGTTCCGCGAGGCTTGTGAGCATTATCAAGCCGATATGAGAAGCGACAACGGCTTTGTGTCACCAATGGAAGCTCGCGTCATCCTCGACGGCGCCATCAACTACGAGTTTTCAGATATGAATCGCACTCTTAAGGACACTGAGCTTGACACTTTACGTTATCCTGCTCCGGCCACCAACGAGGAAGGTGATGTAGCAGTAAACGAGCTTATCAAGATTTATGAAAGAGTTGAGGCAAACATCGGCAACGACATAAATAATGTCAACTATTTCATGATTCTCTATCCTATGGCTAACTCCAGATCATCAGAGGTGGAAGTCGTTTTCACAAGAGGCATCCAGCCGCCAACACCTGAGCCGATTCCTTATCTGAATTATTTTGCTGAAGGCGAAAACTGGATTTGGAATTATGACAACGGCCGATGCGACCTGGGAGGCTATAGCGACGCAGCGCAGGAGCTTTCGAGAAAATGTCATACCCTACTTCATCCAAACGATACAAGAAACATAGTTGACACAATGAACGTAATAAATAACTACATGATATATGATGTTGAATATTTCGATATTTATTACAACGATCTTGAAAGCTTTGTACATGGCCTTGATTACTGGCTCTTCCACGCAGAGAACGTGTCGGTTGAGGACGAGAACTCATACTGCCTCTCATACGATAATCTTAATCTTTATCTAAGAAATATAAATAGCGCTTTGATTAGAAATAACGGTTGCTACCATTATTCTCCAACATTCCACTCCCCTATCAGAGAAATCAATATTAAAGGACTCTCTACATGTGCCGGAAGTTTATATAACATAAATCATTATGCGCATTCATATTATTACAAAATCGGATTGCCACGCTAAGTCAACACGAAGCAGAATGATTATATTAACCATGTTGCTTTTTCTGAGCAACATGGTTAAAGCACAATTTGAATTCGAATACATTTTCGATTCAATTAAAAACGAATCATGTTGTTCTATTTTTAGTGATATAATTGAGCTTGATAACGGCGACTTTATATTGAATGGAAATGATTTGGTAAAATATGATTCACAATGTATCTACAAGTTTTCTTCATCTGGGGAATTGATAAAAGTCAAACATTTCAAAGATGAATTGAAAAAACCTGGATACAGACAACATGATAATGAGGGCAGCCCATTGTTGGTTGATAAGAATGGCGGTTACTTTATGTTTTTAACATATAATCCGATTTTTGACACCGCAAATGTCAATTATGTGCCAGGTACTTTTGACGCAAAAATTATAATGAATAAACTTGACGACGATTTTGAGATAGAGTATTCTAAGGAAATGTCAGTATGTTTGGACACTATTGATTGGAAAAACCTTTGGGCGCATTATAATTCTGCATTCACGCCTCCATTTATTACTATTGGAACAGTGATTGACAATAATGGTGAAGGATTTGTGATAAGCTATGAAAAATATATTGGTGAAAACCCTAAACATTTATGGGAACACGGTAACGACTCAACGTTTTTCCTGAAGACCGACTATAATCTCAATGTCAATACGGAAGGTTACTATGAGCACAACAGATGCAATAATAAAAGACACAGAAACCATCTGTTGCATGACAATGAGGAAAACAAATACATCTACTATACCGGCAGCGATTGGAGAGAAAATGATGCGACCAAAAAAGGATTTTATGTACATGTTTTCGACGAAGATTTCAATTTTGTTAAAGAAAGTATGTTGCCGAATTCAGATGGATTAGGTTATAATACTTATCGATTTAGAGATAACACGTCGACCTGTGAAGGCATCACTTTAAGACGCACATCGTCACATACAACGATAATTGGTGGTGGCAGTGAGATTATTAATGTAACAAACAACACTATTGAAGATTATTTTGCAGCCACATGTATTGAAATCAACGACAATGCCATCCTCCTCGACAGCATGAATTTTGCATATTCTGATGGACATTCGTCAAATTTCAGGACAGGAGTGCCAAGCGGTTGCTGCATTGATTTTATCGATGAAAACCGACTGTTCTTCGGCGCCACTCCTGGTGCATACATGTCTTATGTTTGGATGCCTGCAGTATATCAATATTTTATCTTGCGTTTGCTTGACAGAAACCTAAACACTCTTGATGAAGTGTATTACAACATGGGTGTTGACAGCACTGTTATGTGGACAAACACTTTAAAAGCCACACGTGACGGAGGTTGTATTATCGCAGGCCTTTTCAGAAACTATGTCGAAAATCCGAATATCATTACCTTTCGCGCTTACAACAGTGTGTTGAAGAAATTTCCTCCCGAAGCATTCGACGGCATCGAAGAGGCACACGCAAGCGGACTGAAAGTCGCGTTCGCCTACCCTAACCCGGGAAACGACCAGCTCAACATCCGGACATCTTTGCGTAACGCTAGTGCGGAAGTTATTGACTCGCAAGGCAAACTAATTCACCATCAATCTATTACAGACATTACGACTCCGATAGACACCAGCACATGGCCTTCGGGAGTCTATTTCTGGAGAGTGCTTTCAAACACCACGACGGGAGCAGTCACCGTAGCGGAAACAGGAAAATGGATTAAGGAATAAACAATTAAAAACCATAACAATGAGAAGATTAATAATCAGACTCGCAGCACTTATAGTGCTGACGATGACAGGGTCTATGTGCCTTAACGCACAAACAAGAGGCTATTTCGTGAACTTCAATTATGACACCGACGGCAACCGAACAAGCCGTTTCATTAGCCTCGGCAACGACCGCGAGGATCGCGACATGGAAGCCGACAGCACTGATATACAACACTTTACTGATCTCATTGATGAGAGTGAGATAAACATCTACCCTAACCCCACTTCAAACAGCGTGTTCGTAAACACCACTAATCCGGTTGAGGGGAACAGATTAACAGCAACGATGTTTTCGCCATCCGGCATTCTCTTGGAAACAAAAGAAATCGGCACATCTCCTGTTGAATTCGACTTAAACAACATGGCATCAGGCATCTACATCCTTGAGCTTCGCAGCGACACCGACTTAAAAACATGGAAGATCATCAAAAGATAAAAACAATGAAACATAACATATTATATCTGATTTTACTCATCGCATCGCCATTCCTCGCATCAGCACAGGTGATATACGATGAAGTGCATGAAGACGAGAGTTTTGTACTCAACACCACTCTCAACTCGAATCAAAACCACCATTATACAGCGTCAGAACGCATTGTGTTCAACCCAAATTTCAGATACTCACCTTCCAATGGGAAGTCGTCACTGTTTGAGATTAACCCGACCATGGTGTTTCCTCCGACCGCAGGCCTTACAGGTGGCCCCAATGCAGGCGACAACGGCGTTTTAGGAAGCATCGGCGGTTCAGTTAACGTCAGCGCACTCGGCGGCGCCACCTTCACAATCCCTATCGAAGTATTGCCAGGCAAAGACGGTATACAGCCCGCGCTCAGCGTGATGTACAACAGCCAGGCTGGCAACGGACTTCTAGGCTACGGTTGGAACCTCGCAGGAATATCATCAATTACCAGATGCGATAAAACCATTTATCATGACAACAATCCTGTTATTGGTAATAGTTATACAATAGGCGACGGCGTCAACTATAATGAAGATAGGTTTATGCTCGACGGACAAAGATTATTATCAATCAGCACGAATACATCATATGGACAAGACGGCTGTCTATATAGAACCGAAGTTGACAACATTTCAAGAATCACCTCATATGGAGGCGACGGTCAAAACCCTGATAAATTCAAGGTCTGGACGAAAGACGGATACATCATTGAATATGGTTATACCGAAGATTCAAAATTCAAGAACCCTACCAACAACAAAGTAGCGATGTGGATGGTGAACAAAATCTCCGACTACAATGGCAATTACATGACTTATCATTACCACACAACAGATAATCATTGTCGCATTGACTACATAGAATATACAGGATGTGGCAACGTTCAGCCGATATATCAGGTGGAATTCAACTATACTTCCAGAGATGACAAAGAATGCATCTATCTATATAACCAGAAAATTCTTTCGGATTATCTGATTGCAAGCATCTCGATAAGATATCAAAACAACGAAGTGTACAAATACACCTTCACTTACGATGGCATAAATCCGTCTAACGGACGTTTTTACAGCCGACTGATGTCGGTTGGTCTTGAACAAGACGGCGTGAGCTTAAATCCAACAACTATTGAGTGGGGTGATTATACCACACAATACGACAGCACTTTGGATATCATAAATAACAACATCAAAGACGCTTGCTATGTCGGCGACTTCAACGGCGATGGCATTGATGATATAGTTACATTCCCATATATCAATCAAAACACTACCGGCACATGGATGTGTCTTTATGGTAATGGTGACGGCACATTCACTTATACTGGCGTGAATGGTAATAACAAAATAAGCGGTAATTATATTAGAAATGTCATACCTTGTGATCTCAATGGAGATGGATTGTGCGACATGCTTACATTATCTACAAATGAATATAGCAGCAACAATAATGGTGTTTATAATTATCAAGTCCATCTTCATGCCTACTTTGCTAATAGTGAAGGCAATGGCTTTACGCTAAAATATATTGGTAATTATGTTACATCTATCAATATTTTTGATTGTGTTCAAGTTGGTGATTATCTCGGAAACGGTACAACCGACATCATGATTTTAAGTGGCAGAAGCAATTCAGGAGGCACAAACGGAACGTATATCACACTTGGCACATATGACTTTGTAAATGATTGTTTTACTATAATTCTCGATGAGAAGCATGTCAGTAGCAAATGTGACATCGTGACTCAAGGCGACTTTAACGGTGACGGCAGAACAGATATCATGTTGACTGATGAATATAATTCTACGATTTACACATTGATTAAAAATGGTTATAATTGGGATCTTTCTACTTTGTATACTGCTGGATATCCAACGAAATGGCATAAGGTATATGCCGGCGATTTCAACGGTGACGGCAAAACCGACCTTCTGACATGGGCAAACGATGCCTCTCCCAAATGGCAAGTAGCAATATATAAAACTACAGGTTTCGTTGACCAATGGGGGGTCGACGACAGCATGGAATTCCCTACTACAACACCTCCATCACGAGGCGTATCGCTAGAAGGCTCGTCAAGCAATCTTACAAATTACGACATTAAAATCAGCGATATGGATGGCGACGGCAAAACCGATATCATCTTCGTCTATTCCAATAAGATAAAAGTATTTCATTCACCTGTGACACATGTATCAAGCACATGTACTTTCATAAGAAAGAAAACCATTAACAATCCCGACGGCACCAGCAACACTCCAGGTCAAAACTACATAAGTTATAATTTGGTCGGTAAATTCACCAGTAATTCCTATTACTCACTCTTGCTGAGATATCACCCTAACGTTACAAGAAAATATTTCCTGAAATCGTTTGATAATCAGTTCGAACAGAACTATGTCAAATCGATAACAAACGGCATGGGCAATTCAGTGGCTTTCAACTATGATTACTTCACAAATCCTGATTTTTACACTATCTCAAGCGGCGACAGAATCGTAGCCAATACAGAACGTGTTAAGAAGATTATGATTCCTTTAAAAGCTTTGCGCTCAGTGACGGTACAAAATGTTTCAGGCACAGCAATCACCACACAATATAGCTATGAAGATTTGTATTTCCACATGTATGGTCGCGGAATCATTGGATTCAAAAAGAACATAGTGATGAATGTTTCTGACGGAATCAAGACTGTCAACATCAACCGATATGCAGGAAACAGCCGCATAACTCTTCCGTTCTTCGTGCCTAGATCATCGACAACATATCTCGTTGATGGAAATAATGAGAGACGTATAAAGGAAACCTTAAGTTCTTGTATTTTGGTATGCGGGACAACTATCCTCAATCAAAAACCACCGGTTGCAATACAGACAGATTCAATAAGAATCAAGAATTATGACATCAACGGCACTCCTATGTATTTTGAGATGGTTGACTATGTTTATGATAATAATGGTAGCGGATATGATGTACATTATTCATACAACAACCCTAAAAAAATTAAAAAAGGATATACAACAACCATGAATTGTAATTCTATAACTGCATGTCCTTTCTGGGAGAACGTTGATATCGAATACAATAATAAAGTTACAGATGATTATTGGCTTATCGCTCGAATATCGAAAAAAACTACAACATCATACAATAACGCCTCAGAGCATGGAATAAGCGGTATCAAAAACTCTGTAGAATATACATACGACAGTAGTCACCCTAATTTGATTCACACTGAGCTTATAAAACCCAATAATGAAAACAATGTGCTGTCATTACAGACCCAATACGCATACACTTTCAACAATGGTAATATCAGTAAAGTAACAACGACATTGTCGGCTCCTAATGATCCGACAACATCACCAAGGACTTCATCGGTTTCTTATAGTTCGCAATATCAGTACAGGTTTGCTACCACCACAACAAACAGTCTCAATCATCAAGGCACAGCCACATACGACCCTAAGTTCGGCTGGAAGTTGTCCGACACCGACTGCAACAATCTCACAAGCAATTATACATATGACTTCTTCGGACTTGATTCTGAAAGCGTTTCACCTGAAGGAATTCATACACATTCCTCAAAAAGATGGGCTCAGAATCACAACCACGCTCCGCAGAATGCCATGTATTACACTTGGTCACACAGCTCTGGCACATACCCGTCAATGACATTCTATCACAAAACCGGCATGCCACTTCGTACTGTAAATCGAAACATCGACGGACGTGTAGTTTATGTCGATATAATTTATAACTCTAAAGGCAACCTCTACAGAGAGACACTTCCTTATGAAGCTGGCACCAGCCCTGAAGGTTATGTCACCTACACTTACGATAAACTTAACAGAGTTATCTTGACCGAATATCCAGATGGAACCTGGGACGAAGTCGCCTACACCGGTAACGAAGCAACTACAACACACCATGACGCTGTTGGCGGAGAATCTCAAACCACTACGAAGAAATATCATCCTAATGGATGGCTCGCAGAAACCACCGATACTGGCGGTAACACCGTCAAATATGTCTATAACAGCGACGGCACTCTGCATTCGACTTACGTTGCGGGCTTTAATTCTGCTGTGACGCTTGAATACAACGCGGCAGGTATGCGCACACGTATCATCGATCCTGACTACGGAACTATGACTTATGACTACAACGCTTTCGGCGAAATGGTCTATCAAAGAACTCCGAAATCTGTTGAAACAGAGTTCGAATATGACGCTTTGGGCAGGACAACTCAACGTAAAATGATGGTCAGCGGCTCCCCTGATGAGATAACCACATGGGAATACAGCAACTTGCCTGGACATCTCGGCACTCTCGAAAGAATATCTTTCGGCGCAGGCGCACAAACAACATCATATCAATATGACAACTATCAGCGTGTTGTACTTAGCGAAGATAATTATAATAACGTAACATACCAGACCTCGTACACATACGATCAATTAGGAAGACTCGATTCTAAAGTTTATCCAAGCGGCTTTGAAGTCAAAAACGTATATAACGATGGCGGTTATCTGCATGCTGTAAAAGATGCTGATGCCAATACTCTATGGCAAGCAGATGATTACGATATCTACGGACATCTCACCGAATTCCGTACAGGTAACGGGCTGTCAACATATCGCGAATATGACGAAACTAACGGAAAACTACTCAACATCATCACCCATGCAGGTGAAAATTTATTACAAAACTACACCTACACTTACGATGATTTTGGTAACTTTGCATCGAGAAAAAAGAATGTCGGCATCGTGCTTCAGGAAAACTTCAGATATGATGATTTCAACCGCCTAACTGGTATTGAAACCAATGGCATTACGCGCACTATCGCTTATGATAACTATGGTCGCATACAATCAAAGGAGCAGGATGGTTTCACATTCCACGATGCCAAGTATTCAACTCAACACCCACACGCAGTTTCGGTAGTGCAATCTAACAATCAGCCGCCTTTCGGAAACCAAAATATCACCTACACTCCATTTGATAAGGTAAAAACCGTCACCGTGGGCAACAACAGCATCAACATTGATTACGGCTATCATCGTCAGCGTATCCGCATGACCGAGAATATCAACGGTCAAGAGCGCGTCAAGACTTATGTCGGTGGCTGTGAATTCGTACACTCCAATACCGACAATGACCATAGCCTCACCTATCTCTATGCGGGCAGCGGTATCTTTGCTGTGGCGGAAAGTACTAATCACGGATTTGTGCTGCATTATGTCCACACCGACAATCTCGGCAGCTGGGATATCATAACCGACGAACAAGGACATCTTGAGCAATCGCTCAGCTTCGATGCCTGGGGCAACCGACGCAACGCCAACACATGGAACGGCCCTGCCACCGACACTCCTTTGTTCGACCGCGGATTCACCGGTCATGAGCATCTCTACGACTTCGGTCTCATCAACATGAACGGACGAGTCTACGACCCGTATATGTCATCATTCCTCTCGCCAGATAACTTCATCCAATGCCCTGATAACTCTCAGAACTTCAACCGTTATGCCTATTGCTTGAACAATCCGTTGAGATATACCGACCCGAGTGGAGAAGTGTTTGGAATCGATGATATTATTATTGCAGCAGCAATTGGAGCAGCAATAAATGTCGCATACCAAGGACTATCAGGAAATATAACCACTCCTGGTGATTTCTTCGTCGCAATGGGCATTGGCGCTTTATCAGGAATAGTCGGCCTCGCAGTAGGAAGTGCAGCATACGCCGCTATGCCTTGTGGCGGATTCTATGGCGGAGCTGTTGCAGGCGCAGCCGCAGGTGCATCATCGAGCTTTGTTACAGCCTACGGCAACTCAAGATATCAAGGCAATAGCATTGGCGACTCTTTCAAAACAGCCGGCCTAGCTAGCTTAACAGGAATGGTTACAGGCGGAATAATGGGAGGTATCGCAGGTGGTTTAAATAGCTTGGAATACGGTGGTAATTTCTGGAATGGTAAAATAACAGTTGATTATGCAGCCGAAGGTACTCCTATGTTTAATCATCCAAATCTTCGTAACTTCTCAAATTATGACAGCATTGAACCACAAGAAACAGATGCTCTCGTAAGAAGAATTGAATGGACATATGGTTCTGACGTAATTGATGATTTTGGTATCACCGAAGTAACAACCAAAGCTCCTGATGGGTTTTCAATAGATCCATCAACAGGCATCTATACCAGTGAAGATAGTGATCTTTTCGGACGTCTTATATACAATCCGAAAACAAATACGTCAAGCATGTATATATCTCCTTATGCATCAACGCATCATGACGCAATAATGTTTAAAGCAATTACTGGTCATGAACTGACGCATGCTTATCATTTCTCATTGGTGACGAGCGGTAGACTTTCAGGAGTAGATGCCGTAAACTCTGAAAATGCAGCATTGGACTATTCTTATATGATTTATAGTCAAGCTGGATATACCGATATGAGTAGCACAATCACATATACCTTCCAATATCCAAGAATGTATTATGTTCCGGCAAATTACAATTTCTCAACAATAGAATTCGCAAAATCAATAATGCTACCTAAACTATGAAAAAAATACATGTTTTCATTCTGATAATTGTATCGTCAATGACCTCTGCATTCGGCCAAGTTCACGAATACTTGGAAAATACGACAAATGAATATGAATCTATGTTTCTTACATTATGTGATAACAATTATTACATATTCGGTTTTCGTGTCGATTATATGGATATCTTCCATGAAAAAATTATTTCGGATGGCTTTTATAAGCAAAATCACAACGATACGATAGTACTAAACGATCAGGTCAACGGATATGAATTGGTTTTCATTAAAGATCAAAATAATGATTTACATGCTATAAAAGGTTTCTGTTTTATGGATAATCTTAAATTGATAGATAAAGGGTATTCTCAAGGTGTTTACGACAGTTCATACTATGTCTTTGACCCAAACCATTCATTGGATAATCTGTTGAACGAACGCGAAAAGTACCGCAATCAAACGGCTTTGCGTGATTTTCAGCCTGGAGTTTACGAGATTGTGCATCAAAGTGATAACCAACTGATTATCAATGTCAACAAAACATATTCATATCCATCAAAAGATAAACCTTTATCAGAAGGAACATGGAAACGAGAGGGTAATCTACTGATATTCAGCGACAAATGCCTTGGAGAATTCTTCACAGCATTTATCGAAGATGATTATATCATAGTGAAACACTTGTTTTATTTTTCAAAAAATGAAAAATTTCAAATCTTTCCGGAATAGGAAATCATCTTGATTAACGGATAACTTCTCCGTAGCAATCAAAATAATCGGCTTGAGTAATCTTAACATTGACGAAAGAGCCGATTATTATTTTATTGTCTTTCATTGAGATAAGTACCTCATCGTCAACTTCTGGCGAGTCATATTGAGTACGACCGACGTAATAACCGCCTTCAGTACGGTCGATGAGCACTTTTTCAGTTCTTCCCAGACGTTTTTGGTTGATTTCCAATGAGATATCCTGCTGCACATCCATGAATTTATCAACGCGCGCCTTCTTGACATATTCCGGGACATCGTCTTCGAGTTCATAAGCAGGCGTCCCCTCTTCAGCCGAGTATGCAAACACGCCGGCGCGCTCGAAACGCATCTCCTTGATGAAATCGATAAGCTCATTGAACTGCTCCTCCGTCTCGCCAGGGAAACCGACGATAAACGTGCTTCTGAAAGCAATATCAGGAACGTATGAACGCACTTTCTTGACAAACTCAACAGTCTGCTCATGGTCAACGCCACGGCGCATAGCCTTCAAAATAGGCGTGCTGACATGCTGCAAAGGCAAATCGATGTAATGACAGATCTTCGGGTTGTCGCGCATCAACTCAAGCAACTCGACCGGGAATCCCAGCGGATAGCCGTAATGTAAACGAATCCACTCGATGCCGTCGATTTCAGTCAGCTTCTGAACCAACTCAACGATATGCGACTTTCCATCAATGTCGTAACCATAATATGTAAGGTCTTGTGCAATGAGTATCAGCTCTTTAACACCTTTCTTTGCAAGGTTTTCGGCCTCTTTCACCAGGTTTTCCATCGGCACCGACTTATGGTCACCGCGAATCAACGGGATCGCACAGAAAGCGCAGTGGCGGTTGCAGCCTTCGGAAATCTTCAGATATGCATAATGCGATGGCGTTGAAAGCACTCGCTCAGCAATATTCAGCATGATAATCGGATTTCATGATATCTGCGGCAACATGCTGCACAGGCTCCACTCCAAAGAAAGCGTCAACCTCATGAATCTCTGCACTAAGCTCTTTCTTATAACGCTCAGAGAGACAGCCCATCACATATAACTTCTTGATTTTATTAGCTTTACGCAACTCGGCATACTCCAAAATGGTGTCAATAGACTCTTCTTTCGCGTCGCCGATAAAGCCGCAGGTGTTGATAATCACCACGTCAGATTTCTCATCGGAATCGTGGACGATTTTATATGTGTTGTTCAGCAAAGCCGCCAGATGCTCTGAGTCGACTTTGTTTTTCGAACAACCTAAAGTTACAATATTTAGTACTTGTTTCTTCATATGCATATATTTGTCATTTCGACTGAAGTGGAATGAAATGTAACGGAATGGAGAAATCCTTGTTAAACGAAATCATTCAATTGTTTTCGATAAAAAAGGATTTCTCGACTTCACTTCGTTACGCTCGAAATGACACCTTGGCTCCTTTACTTAAACAATGAATCCACGAATTCTTTTCTGTCGAAGATTTGAAGGTTTTCCATCTTCTCTCCCACTCCGATGTATTTTACCGGAATCTTGAACTGGTCGGAGATGCCGATGACCACGCCGCCTTTTGCGGTGCCGTCGAGCTTGGTGAGTGCCAATGCGTTGACTTCTGTTGCAGCGATAAACTGGCGAGCCTGTTCGATGGCATTCTGTCCTGTTGAAGCGTCCAAAACGAGCAGCACCTCATGCGGTGCGTCAGGGATGACTTTCTGGCACACTTTCTTAATCTTAGAAAGCTCGTTCATCAAGCCGATTTTGTTGTGCAGACGGCCTGCGGTGTCAATCAGGACGACGTCAATATCTTGTGCCACAGCCGATTTCACGGTGTCGAAAGCGACAGAAGCCGGGTCAGCGCCCATGCCTTGCGACACGATTGGCACGCCAACACGGTCAGCCCAAATCTTAAGCTGGTCGACAGCGGCTGCGCGGAATGTATCTGAAGCGCCAAGCATCACCTTCTTGCCTGCCATCTTGAAGTTGTATGCGAGCTTGCCAATTGTAGTGGTCTTGCCAACGCCGTTCACACCAACAACCATGATGACGTAAGGTTTCTTACCCTCTGGAAGGTCGAAGTTGCTGCCGTCGCCAGAGTTGTTCTCCTGCAACAATGCCGCGATTTCTTCCTTCAAAATCATATTCAACTCGCTGGTTCCCAGATACTTATCACGTGCAACACGTTTCTGGATGCGGTCAATAATCTTCAAAGTGGTATCGACGCCGACGTCTGATGTCACCAAAATCTCCTCAAGGTTATCCAAGACCTCGTCATCCACCGTCGACTTTCCGATAATAGCCTTCGAGATGCGGTCGAACACGCTGGTGCGGGTCTTCTCCAGACCTTTGTTCAGGTCTTCTTTAGCTTCCTTGTCTCTCTTAAAAAATGAAAATAATCCCATACTTATCATTTTTTCTCACAGATTTCACGGATTATTATGATAGAATTGATCAGTGTTATCAGTGTAATCTGTGAGCGTATTAACCTCAAAAAGCTCTCCCGCCGAGACGGGAAAGCTATTCTAAATCAATTCAAAAAACTATATTAGTTCTTTGCGATGAATTCTTGTGCCTGGTCGATCGGGACGATAGTCTCTTCAAAATAGTAAGCACCAGTCTTCTCTGATTTCTTCATTTTGATGACCTTCGTATATTCCTTACCAGCTGTGTGCAATGATGCAACTACCTTCTTTGCCATATCCTAAATCTTATTTAATT
>Ga0265301_10002604_pt1 | contig 20499 bp, 15 predicted proteins | sample AusTroGonzalo_MG_2_FD_193488 | JGI IMG/M metagenome (GOLD analysis project Ga0265301, IMG submission 193488) | Bovine rumen microbial communities from tropical cattle in Woodstock, Queensland, Australia - Gonzalo_04 | ecosystem: Host-associated > Mammals > Digestive system > Stomach > Rumen ... | reverse complement strand
ACGTTAAAGTGTTAAGATGGTCTTCGACGTTAACGTGGCATAGCCACCATATTAACTGTTTAACGTCGCATAGCGACCTTTCAACGGTTTAACGTTACTTGCCGTCAGCAAGTAATTGATCAATGCGCTCCATTCGGTTGATAGTATCGTCCAGATGGAAGATTATCTCCGGGATAACGCGCAGTTGATGGCGCTCCAAGGTGCCGAGCTCACCGCGAAACCGATGAGCGTTCTCTTCAATCAGCGCCATCGTCTCTGCCACTTTGTCTTGCGGAAAGATAGAGAGATAGATGCGCGCAATAGAAAGATCCGGCGACACGCGCACTTCGCTCACGGAAATCAGCGTTCCATGAAGCGTGCGCGCGTATCGCAATAAGATATCGCTCATGTCTTTTTGAATCAGACGAGCGATTTTGTGTTGTCTAGTTGACTCCATTAAAATTTGTGGCGTCCTTCGTCGGCTACTGTCAGTTTCTTGCGACCTTTAGCGCGACGTGCAGCCAATACACGGCGACCGTTGGCGGTAGCCATTCTCTCCAAGAAGCCGTGTTTGTTACGACGCTTGCGTTGGGAAGGTTGGAATGTACGTTTCATTGTCTTATTTTATTTATGTCTTCTCACGAAGATTTTTAAATAATCGCGCCCTTGCGGCAGAGAAGACGGGTTTATACGTCAAAAAAGCGTGCAAAATTACTGCTTTTTTTTGATATGACCAAATTTTTTTGCATTTTTTTGAAAAAAAGTGTGTTTTTAGGCTGTAAAAATAGGAAATTTTGGAAAAAGTATTATTCTTGCAGTAAATTCATGAAGAGGTTCCATTACCAAATAATTTAGTCGTTTCTTCAGATGTTCTTGTGTTTCCGTTCGCCATGCTATCTGGTGATTTTGCACTTATTCTCATCTATTTTATTACTCAAAGTTGCTTATCAGCCTGTGACTTATACTACATTTCCCGGATTAGTAGTCCCGGATATAATTGTCCGCCGGAAATCTGTTTGAAATAAGTGGCATCCAATTCCTGCTCAATCTCATCTGTTGCCATAAAGCGGTTATCCCAAATCCTGCCGTCTATCGGCTGTATTACACCCACACGTTTGTAAGTATAAGTGCCGTCCTCAAGCAATTCCGGTTCCAAAACCTCAAAACTGGAAGAAGGTTTAATGTCTTCCTTTAATCCTACGTAGGCTTTGAATATGTTTTCATTTTCTTCCGAAGCCTGAAGACTTGCTTTGATTCGGAACTGCGGGAATTGGTGTTGCAATTTTGCGATATTTCTATCGGTTATTCGCACGCAAACTTTCTTGACCAGTTTTGGTGTGGTCAAATGATGTGTGTTTTTTTCAGAAAGTTTGTCAGAATACATACCCACGTATGACAGTCGAAACAGTTTTTTGTCTTGCTTGAATGCTTCGATCTTTTCAGGGGTCGGTTCGCTGCAGCTAAAATAATAATCATGGTAGAACGTTCCTGACACATCTTCAGTCCAATCCAATTGAAACAGATAAGAGGTACAATTGATACTGAATTCACTTAATAACCGGCCCCCACCATGCAGTTGTTCATTATAAGCATCCATCTCCTGTTGATTGGATATATCTAATTGATCTTTTGATATTTCTTGTGAAGAATTGTCTTTTTTAGAAGAATAAGTTTTTTTATACTTATATTCATTTACCACAAGGAACGTACGCGAAATCAACTTTTCGCCTGCATCGGCAAGCACTGCTTGCCCCCGAATGGTATGCATGGCAACAAGGGCATCCGGTATGGTAGCGTTATATAATCCCCGTTCCTGGATCAAGTGAGTGTTGAAGCATCCACTTGCTTTATCTCTATCGAACCACTTGCTTACCATTTTTTTTGCAATTTCGGCATGTTCGGAAAACGATATGATTGCATCCAATACAGGTTTGCCATCCTGTGGTACTTTGAAAACGCGTACACCTAATGAATGGTCGTTGAAACGTTCAGGCATATCCATGTTACGGAATACCTCTTCAATCTCGATGCTGAATGCCATTTCTTGGCGGGCAACCATCATTAAACACAATGAAGGACGGTCATAACGTGCAGAATCGTATTGCGCCCTGATAGGAATACTATAGAATATCAGACTCCAAACGGCCAAATATTTAAAAATCCCACTCTTCATTGATATCGTAGATGATAACTTCTGTTTGATTGTTGTTTTTCTGTTCTTTATTTTTCTTGGCTTTCTTCAGCGCCTTCTGGTTTTCTACGAGTAATACTCGTTCTCGAACCTGATAGAAATCTGCTGCAAGTTTAGATTTTACAGGTGCTCCTGTCTCTTGTGTTTCGGTTGCTGCCTCATAATCTGTGTTATCCAACGATGTGCCCATGCTTTCTAAGAATTTCAAATTTCTTTTCATAGAAGGGTATATCTCAGCACAGGCGTAATAATAGTCCCTCATTGTCGGCATCTTTTCCTGGGTGAAGAATTTTATTGTGGTAGGAATGATGAAATCCGTATCATTTATAGCAGATGGTGATATGGATATGATCTCATAGGTAAAAGATGTTGATACCTCATTAGTAGATGCATTGTCTGCCTGTGATTTATCATTGCCGGCAATACTGGCATTGCCCCAAATGGCAGTTGCACCACTGACTGCTCTTTCCGTAGCTGCACTTGCATAAACACGATTTGTGTATTTAAGACACAAATCATTGTTCAAACATGTTGCGGTACCGGTAGGGGACGAATATAGAATGGAATATATGCTATTCAATAGGGTGTTGGATATATTGTACTGGCCGGGGTCTGCTATCCACCCATCTTCTTCCACTTTGTAATACTCAAATTCTGTAATGCCTTTGCATAAATGAGCAGATACATCACTGATTTTTCTGGTTGCATTTGTTGGCGTCCATTGGAAGTCTGTCGTAGGAAGTAAGAATGCCGGCATGTTGAATCCTGAGTTGGAATTATCACTCCAGCAATACACTCGTCCTTCTTTTATTACTTTATGAATGCCATTTTGCTTGTAATACAGATGCACATTCTCACCTTTAATTGTGACAAAACAACTATCTGCATGGGAATACAGATATGGAGCCAATTTAATCGTTTTACTACTATACGACTCCATTGTTTTGAGCGTCATGGTTCCCTCAAAATTCTCTTGAGCCTGCGTAAAAGAGGTTGTCAAAAGAAGCGTTACAATACATGATGTGAGCTTTTTCATTGTAAAAAATTTTTTTGCCTACTCTTTATCGGATTTTCGGCATACTCCTTTTTTCCTATTAGTCAAACACTTCCATTAATACATCTAAAGAACGGGGTGTTTGGAATGTTTCGACATGTTCGGAGAAGTAGTTGCATAGTGTGCGTAGCGTCTCCTGGCGGGCCTTACGGGTTTTGGGATTAGAGATTAACGGGTTAGTGGTCTCGGGAATTGCGAAACCTAACTCGGCCGCGAAGTCAATAAGGAATTGCAGATGAAAGTTCTGCGGCTCTGCAGTCTCATCCAATTCCTGAACCGCGTGTACCAGAAACTCAAACATCGGTTCGTCCGGCATGGGATGTCGAAGGACATGGTAGAGTATCTCGCTGATGAATAATGCGATAGTACGCTTGTAAGGGTCGTCCGTGAAAGGAGAATGGTGAGATGTGAAAGGTGAAAGGGTGGTCTCTTTGAGGGTCGGCACGCCGTTGGGCGGGCAGGAAGCCGTTATCTGTATAAGCGATAAGGGCGTATAAAGTCCGATGGGGTGCTTGCGACCGATACCGTACACCTTATAGTTTACGCGTCCACCGGCGCGTGTGTACGCGTGAAGGACATGCGCCTTGTCCGACTGCGGCTGCAGCGACAATACAATCGCATCAGTCGTGACTAACATGGAGAGAATCTATAAGTTTGCCATCTTCAAGGTTGAAAATGCGCAACTCCATTTGAGATTTGTGATTTGAGATTTGAGACGGCTTGACAGACAGCACACCGTACACGGGTACGGTATCAGTCACCTGTGCATGCAGGCCTCCACGCTGTTTCTTGGGCTTGCCGCCTGTATTGAGAATGACAAACGGAGTACGGCGCATATAACTGTGGTCATGACCGGCGAGAACCAGATCGGCACTGCCCAAGGCATGACGGAACGTAGCCCAGATAAGCGGGTTAAACCGCCCTTTGGCGGCAGAGATAACGGGATGGTGCATGAGCACAACGGTATATCTGTCGCTTGCCGAATTCATGGTCTTGTGAAGCCAAGTAAGCGTACGCGTGAAGTGCATAATACGCCAAAGCGGGTTGGTGTCTATGACGATAAGGCGAATTTGCGGCAGGTCTATGTAATACGTTGCACCGGGCACACCTTTCGGTCCGTTGTCCAAATATCGGAACGCATGATTCCATACATCCGAACGTGATTTGAACAACCCTTTCGAGTACTCGTGGTTACCCGGTGTCGCAATGACCGGCAATCCGTACAGATCGCTGTACAGCCATTCCTGCAGCAGACTCTGATAGTAGTAATTCTGTCCCCATGCCAACCAGTCACCGGTCTGCAAGACGAGATCGGCTTGAGGTACGCGTTTGGCCAACAGGGAGTAGTCTGCACGCGTGAGGTTGTTATGGATATCGCCCAACACCAGTATGTCAAACTGCTGCGGAGTGTTGTCGCATTCATACATCGGAAAGACATAATCGCGTGTCGGACCGGTCCATTCAGGCTCAGCCGGCATGTCAAACCACGCGTGCCAGCGGACGATGCACAAGGTGGCAACGCCCGCCAGCACGAGAGATAGAAAGATATATTTTTTCTTTATTCGACGCATCAGAACGGCAGATCGCTTGTGCCGTCACCGGCCGAAGCGTCAAATGGATCGACGTTAGCTATTGGTTCAGCAGGCGCTGCCATCGGTGCCGCCGGAGCTGCCGGTTGGGCCGGAGCTGCCGGAGCAGGTTGTGCTGCATTCGCTTGCGTCATGTCGCCCTGCTGGATCTTCCATGCGCGGATGGAGGTGTACCAACGGCCGTTGAACTCACGGCTCTCGATATCGAAAGACACGGTAACGACCTGATCGATGTCACAAGGGTTCTGTTTGATGCGTTCTTCGCCGAACACCTCGAAATGCACCTTGCGGGGGTACTGGTCAAAGGTCTCCAGTACGTACGGTTGTACTTTCCAGGGGTTGCCGTTACGGCCTACACCTTCTTGTGTGGGCAATACTTGTATGATTTTACCTACTACTTCCATGTTTAAAATTTCATTTTAAAAGTTAATAGTTGATAGTTTAAAGTTAAGAGAAGTTTTTAAGTCTATACTTCTCTCAACTCTTAACTTTCAACTTTCAACTGATTTATCCTTTGATAGCTGCTACACCCGGAAGAACCTTGCCTTCGATAGCTTCGAGCAATGCGCCGCCGCCGGTAGAGATGTACGAAACCTTGTCAGCCAGACCGAACTTGTTTACACAAGCCACGCTGTCGCCACCACCGATAAGCGAGAATGCGCCTTCAGCTGTCGCCTCTGCGATAGCCTCACCGATAGCACGGCTGCCGCCACAGAAGTTGTCGAACTCGAATACGCCGGCAGGACCGTTCCAGAGGATGGTCTTGGCACCCTTGATAGCGTTGCGGAAGTTCTCCTGTGCCTTGGGACCTGCATCGAGACCTTCCCAACCCTCCGGGATGGCATTCGACGGGAATATCTTCTGGTTGGCGTCATTTGCGAAGTTGTCTGCGCAGACTGCATCCGGAGCGAGAACGAGTTCCACACCGTTCTTCTTGGCGAGCTCCTCAACGCCGAGTGCTACATCCAGTTTGTCGAGCTCCACGATAGAACCGCCGATCTCACCTCCGTGTGCTTTGGCGAACGTATAGGTCATACCACCGCAGAGGATGAGTTTGTCCACTTTGCCGAGCAGGTTCTCGATGATACCGATCTTGGAGGATACTTTGGAACCACCCATGATAGCTACGAACGGACGTTTGATGTCACCGAGTACTGCGTCCACAGCAGCAACCTCTTTCTCCATGAGGAAACCGAGCATCTTGTTGTCTGCATCGAAATAATCGGCGATGACAGCGGTCGAAGCGTGCTTGCGGTGAGCCGTACCGAATGCGTCCATTACATAGCAGTCAGCGTAGGAAGCCAGTACTTTTGCGAACTCTTTCTGGCGGCCCTTCATCTCTTTCTTAGCCTCTTCGTATGCCGGATCCTCTTTCTCGATACCTACCGGTTTTCCTTCCTCTTCCGGATAGAAGCGGAGGTTTTCCAGCATCAGCACCTCACCCGGTTTCAGTGCAGCAGCCTTGTCAGCCGCCTTCGCGCAGTCGTCAGCGAACTGAACGGGACGACCGAGCGCAGCCGCTACAGCGTCCACAATCTGGCTGAGGCTGAACTTGGCAGCCACTTTGCCTTTCGGCTTGCCCATATGGCTCATGATGATGAGCGCACCACCCTCATCGAGGATGTGTTTCAACGTAGGCAGCGCACCGCGGATACGGGTGTCGTCTGTGATTTTTCCGTTCTCGTCCAGTGGTACATTGAAGTCCACGCGTACAATCGCTTTCTTACCGGCGAATTTGTAATCTTTGATAGTCATAGTGTTAAATATTTTAGTTTGTTAATAGTTAGCATTCAGCTGTCAACCGTCTTACCAGTCAATGGAGTTCAACCGGCCCTTGTACACATCGCTAAAGGTGGTGTGCTGGTCTTGTCCGCCGAACAAGAAGATATTGTTGTCGCGAACGATGGCGTTCTGTTTCTGCCGTGCCTGATAGACTTCCGGCAGTTGGTTCTTGGTGGTATCGGTCATGTCCCAGTTCAGTCCTTCGTCAACGGACACCAGGATATCCCGTCCGAAATAATTCATTTTCTCATCCACACCGCCGAATAGGAGCAACTTGTCGTTGTACTCCACCACTGATATGCCGGTCAGGCTGGTGAAGGATGGACGGTCAATAGAGAACTCCTCCATACGATAACTACCGTTCGGCTGCGGATGGGTGGAGTATTCGAGGTTCCAACGGGTGTTCAGACTCTGGCCGTTTTCTGCAAAACCGCCGATGATCATTGCGCGTTGACGCATGCTTGCACTCTTGAAACAAACGGTAGCGAAATCGCTGATCGGGAAGTTGTCGGTAGGCTGCAGCCCGCTGAGCGTCAGAGTTCCGTCAGTGTAGGTGGCCAACTCATATCCGCTGCCGTTATCCACCAGCGCCCAGACAGCGTTGTTCCAGTAGAGCAACATCGTGTGAATAGGATAGGTGACACTGTGTCCGGTCCAGTTGACCGCATCCGTGGAGGTGTATAGCGTATTGCCTTGACCGTAATACAACGTATTCCCGTCGCCGATGATCTGTCTTACCCGTGTACCTGCCGGCAGTCCTGCCGGGGTGCCGAGGTCCGTCCACGATGCACCGTCCGGGGAAGAGTAGGTATGTAATGCAAAACCGTTCGAACAGATCATGATGAAGTCATCCCCCTTTCCGACCACACGTTGTTCGCTGTCGTCAGACGGATAGATGGCATCGGTCAGCTGCGTCCATGTGTACAGATCCGGATCCACCTGATGCACCGTCGCCTTGATCTCATAGACCTTGGTGGTGGACTGGTCCGCCGAAACAATCGTCAGGTAAACGGGTGTCTTGGTGAAGTCCAAGGTGTCGTATCCGGTCAGGGTGACCAGTGTGTCCGGGAAGGACAACACAGCGGACCCCGGAGTGGCGGCGAATACAAAACGCGGTACCACGCTATCCAAACGCGTACCGTACAGGATAGAGTCCTTGTTCCATACAAGTCCTGTGTCTATCCGCTCCTCTACGGTGAAGACGGCATCCGCCAGACCCGGCATCGAGTCGTTTTTCGCAAACGAGAATCCGGACAGTTGTGCAACCGAAGAATAGGTCTTTGTGGTCGACGAACTCTCACAACCGACCCAAATAATCGATATAATCAGCAATATTATGTAAAAATATTTGCGCATTTCATTTTTTTTTTGTACCTTTGCAGCCCGCAAAGGTAAAATCACAATTTATAAATTATAAATCACCAATAACGTTATGTTATTTCAAGCTCAAATACATGATTTTTTAATGTGGCTTCCTTGGACTCGTGAGCGTAAAGAGCAAAGGGCTCTTCGTGCTATTGTCGAGCAGCGGCGTCGTATCATGACACCGGAGGAAGTGGCGGAGCAGTCCGGCCGTATCATCGCCCAGTTGGAGCGGATGTCCATGTTCCGTAATGCTCAAACGGTGTTGCTTTATTACCCGATTCATAATGAGGTGGACTTGCGTCCGCTACTCAAGAAGTATGAGGGGCAAAAAACCTTCCTTTTCCCGGTCACCCATCGTCACTCGATGGAGGTGCGTCCCTATGATGGCGAGGACATGATGCGTAAGGGTCGTTTCGGCGTCCCGGAGCCTCAGACGGAGACCTACAAGGGTGCTATTGACCTGATCATCGTGCCGGGTGTGGTGTTTGACCAGCACTGCCACCGTATCGGTCGTGGAGCCGGGTATTACGATCGTTTCTTACGTAAGTATATCAATGCGCATAAGATAGGAGTCTGCTATACCTTCCAGTTGAAGAAGCATACTATCCCGCATACATGGCTTGACCGTAAGATGGATCGCGTGGTTACTCCTCAGCAGACCATTGGATAGTCGGTTGGCTGTCTTTTATCCTCTGAAGCTCACGGTCGCCTGCGGCTGTGAGCTTTTTCTCGCCCTTGCGGTAATAATAGATCAGTCCGTACATCTGGCATTTCATCAGACGCGCATAAGGCAGTTCGTCCTTATACTTCTCCTCTACCAGGTTCCATATATTCAAGATCACTTTGTCTGCTTCTGAACGGAGTGTCTCCAGGTCGCCGTGTACGCGCTCGGAGTTCTGCAAATGGAAGGCATGCTGACGCTGGTGCTCGCAGAAGATGTCATAATGTACCTTCACTTTGTTGATCGCCGGGTTGTAAATCGGGAACCCGCCGTTGGCCATGCGTTTCTGTTCCCCCTCGATGATCTTCTGTCCCCATTCCAGGATATACTCTTCCGTGGACAAGTCCGGCACCACATTCTGGTGCGGGTCCAGACCGTACAGCAGTTTCTGCTCCTTCTTGATCTCTCCGCGTACTACTGCCAGGTTCAGCACCTGGATGAAGTGGGAGATATACATGCGTGCGTTCTGCACGATATGGCGGTACTGCTTGTTCGCTTTGACCGAAGAGGTGTAGTTGTCTTTCGATTGCATCACGGCGTTCTCGAACGGGACGAGGAAACGCTGTGCTTCGCTTTGCAACTTATACGGTATTACCTGCTCGGTATAGTCAGCACTCTGCGCGCGTTGGACCGCATTCTGTAAGGCGTGTAACCGCGCTAAATCTGTGTTGGGTAATCGACGATAAGGCATAGATTATTTTCTTATTTAATCATTTTCTCATTTGTTCGTTTTCTTATTCAGCTCTTGCGATTTGCCAGTCGTTCGGCGAGTTCGCGCAGACTCTCCGTGGCGTCGTTCTGAGGCAGTTTGTCCAACTGCGCCAGCGCCAGTGCCATCTGCTGCTCCATGATCACTTCGCAGGAGTCGCGTACGCCCAGACGGTTGTATATCTCTGTGACGGCTTTGATCTTGTTCTCGTGCTGCTCTGTGCCCATGAGCCATTGTAGCAGCTCCGCTTTAGTCTCGGGATCTGCGTTCTCGAGGGCGGTGATGAGCAGGGCTGTCTTCTTGTTGGCGCAGATGTCGCCTCCGATGGCTTTGCCGAAGGTCTTCGGGTCTCCATAGACATCGAGTATGTCATCTTTGATCTGGAATGCCAATCCGATATGCAAACCGTATTGGTACAGCGCTTCCTGTTGAACGGGAGTGGCACCGGCAATATATCCGCCAATACGCATCGCGTGGGCCAACAGCACCGAGGTCTTCAACTCAATCATGTGCATGTAGTCGTCGATGCTCACCTGGCTCATATGCTCGAAGTCGATGTCTAATTGCTGACCTTCACAGATACCGGTTGCCATCTCGTTGAACCAGTTCAGCACCTGCGGTAACTTGGGCGCCGGTACCTGGGCGAGAAGTTTGTACGCCTCTATCAGCATCTGGTCTCCGGACAGAATAGCCGTGTTGTCGTTCCATCTGACATGTACCGTCTCGCGTCCGCGGCGTATCTGTGCACGATCCATCACATCATCATGCATGAGCGTGAAGTTATGAAAGACCTCCAGCGCCAATGCAGCCGGTATCACATCATCCATGGAGTTGATCAATCCTCCGTTGATCACCGCCTCTGCCGCAATGATGGTCAAGGTCGGGCGAACACGCTTGCCGCCTGAAGCGAGCGTATACTCTATAGGCTCATATAATCCTCTCGGTTCCTTCTTCCAATTGAGCCCCTCAATCGCTTTGTTAATGTCTATCATGTTGTTTTGGGTTTTCAGCATTCAGCATTCAGACTTGTTTCTGATGGCTTAATTAAACTTATTCTCAATAATGTCCGTCAGCACGTCCTTCATCTCCAGTCCTGCGGCGCGCACCTGCTGGGGAATGAAACTGGTAGGCGTCATGCCCGGTGTTGTATTCACCTCCAACAGGTTGATCTGCCACTGGCCGTCAGCCTCAAGTTTCTCTCCGTTCGTCGTTATGATATAGTCCACGCGGATGATACCTTGTGCGCCGATGATGTCGTAAATCTTGAGGGTGGAAGCCTGGATGGCGTCGCGTACCTCGTCCGGAATACGGGCAGGGGTTATCTCATCCACTTCGCCTTTGTACTTGGCGTTGTAGTCGAAGAACTCGTTGTGCGTCACTACCTCCGTTACAGGGAAAGCGACCGCTTTCTCTTTCGTCTTGTAGGCTCCGCAGGTCACTTCGGTACCTTGCATGAAACTCTCGCAGATGACTTCGTCGCCTTCCTCAAACGCCCGTTCTATGGCAGGCATGATGTCCGCCACGGTCTTGACCTTGGTGCAGCCGAAAGACGAACCGCCCACGTTCGATTTGATGAAACAGGGCAGGCCGAGCTGCTTCGCGAGACCTTCGGCGCCGCCGAACTTATGCAGACGCTCCTCTATGGGCAGACCGTACAGCTCCTTTTTGAGCAGGATACTCGGCGATATCTTCACTCCGAAACCGGCGAGGTAATGATTGCAGGCGTATTTGTTGAACGTCAAGGCTGCCGCCAGGACACCGCAACAGGAATAAGGCAGGCCGATCATGTCCAGATAGCCCTGCAGGATGCCGTTCTCCCCCGGTGTGCCGTGAATAGTGATGTATGCGAAATCAAACGTGTGCTTTACGCCCGCACGCGTAAAAGAAAAATCATTCTTGTCTATCGGACATCCGTCTTCGGTATGCCAGTCTTGACCTTTGAATATCACAATGGTGATGTCATAGCGTTCCTTGTCCATGAAGGATGCTAAACCTGCTGCAGAACGCAGCGACACCTCATGCTCGCTACTGTCTCCTCCCGCTATGATGGCTATATTTCGTTTCATTTTATGTTTGAAATCAAATTTGGCTACAAAGGTACAACAATTTTTTGATATACGCAAGTTTTTTTAATTAATAATTAAAATTTAATAATTTATATCTTATTGCGGACACAAGAAGGATAAACATCATCTCGGGCGGCAATCCGGATCTTACTCAAAGCTGAGATAGGGAGCAAGGTGTTGCAGGTCGTCTTCCGTCAGTTCCGGAAGGGTGCGAAGATCGTTTATGGAATGCAGTCGGACATATCGGCGGCGAAGCGTGTAGATGGCCTTCGCTTGGTTGTAGCGCAAGTACGGATGACGCTGTAAAACATCTAAAGAACAGGTGTTTACGTGAAGGCGTTGCACTTCCGAAGAGTCGGCTGTGAAATGCGCCAAAAGCGTGTCCAATTGACATTTGGCAAAGTATGGGTCCTTTAGTTGCTGCGGACTGACATATCCGCCTAATTGCTCGCGGTAACGGACTATCTGTGTGGCTGTATAGGCGCCGATGCCGCGAATAAGCTGCAGTTCCGTCGTGTCGCAGTGGTTAAGGTCGAGGATAGTGTCTTTCTTGATATGCCGGACATAGTGTATGCCTATCGAATCGTGCCACAGCGAGTCGGCTCTACGGACGGAGTCGTACCATTGTTGCCGTTCTGCTTTCCATTCTTCGCTCCGTCTGGCGTTTGCTTCGCGAACCGAGTCATAGCGCTGTTCGCGTTCGACCGCCCACTGCGCATATCGGATGGAATCGGCTCGTTCCATGGAGTCACGACGTTCCTCCCATGTACGGTATTTCTTGGGCGCAGGCGGTTCTGACAAGTGGGACAGGTCCGGTTGTCTGGACGGCCATACGGCTACGGCCACCCAGCCTATGAAAGCGATTCCGAAGAGGACCGCTGCGCCTATCCGTTGATGCCTGCTGAGTATCATACTTTCAAATCGCGGCTGCCGTCCGCCAGATGGGTGGTGACGATGTCGCCCGGTTGAAGTTCCTGCACACTCCTTACTACCTGTCCGTTTTTAGTCAGCAGACTGTATCCCATGCGATAGATACGTTCCGGATTGCATGCCGCCAAGCGCTGTTCCAGCATCTCGATGCGATGACGACGAAGAAGTATCTGTCTTTCTCCGGTACGTTGCAGGCGTGCCAGCAGGTCCTCGATGCGTGCCTGTTGGTTCTCCATCCGGTGGATGAGCCATTCGGCTACTGCAGTCGGTGTCTTAAGCGCTTCATGGGCAACCATGTCCTGCACCGACACATCCCGCGTATGACCGATACCGCTTATTATGGGCAGTTCGAATTGTGCGCAGACGGCGCAGAGCCTGTAACTGTCAAAGCAACTGAGATCGGTAGTGGCGCCTCCGCCTCGTATGATGACGACACAGTCGTATTGACGATTGGACGATTGACGAGTCACGATTGATATCTCGTCCAAAGCAGCCAGGATGGATTTCTCGGCGGCCTCGCCTTGCATGGTGGCGAAGAATGGCGAGAGGTGAAAGGCGAAAGGCGAATGTGCCAGTTGGTGGCAGAAATCCTCATATCCCGCGGCGTTGGGAGAGGAGATGACGGCGATACGGCGGATGAGCGTGGGGAGAGGCAGCAGTTGCTGGGCGTCAAGCAGTCCGTCTTTCTCCAGCGTGGCGATGGTCTGCTGGCGCTGCCGTGCGATGTCGCCTACGGTATAAGCCGGGTCTATGCCGATGATGGACAGACTCAATCCATATACCGCGTGCCACTGGACTTCCGCTTCCACCAATACAGACATGCCGACCTGCAGACGCTGACCCGTTTCGCTTTCGAAATAAGCCATCAGCATCTCATTGACTCCCGCCCAGCAGGTGGCGCGCAGCTTGGCCTTTTGCAGTTGGCTATTAGCCATTGGCTCGACCAACTCCAGATACATATGCCCGCCTTTGACGCTGAGGCTGCTGATTTCCGCTTTCACCCAATAAGAAGGCGCCAGACTGCCGTCTAGCGCTTCGCCGATTTCCTTACACAACTCACTAAGGGTGTAACTGCTCATACGTGATTAGCTGCTAAATGAACCAAAGAGGAAATATCCTAATGTCGCCATGTATCGCACAGAATACAATGTTCTTTTTCCTGGAATCCGAACAGGACAGTCAGACGCAGACCGGTGTACAGGTTACGCACCCAGAAATCCCTGGCGTCTGCCGTGGAGAAGATATGACTCATCTGATATGTAGGAAAATCATAGAGTGTGGAGGATGGCATGTCATAGAGAGTATTGCCGGTGTTGGGGCATATGTTCAGTATGCCGAAGTCCGCAAAGGCGCCGATACGGATACGGCAGTCCAGCCGGTCACCCGGTCGGGTCTTGTAGTTGGCTGCGCTGCGGAAGGTGGAGAACTCGTAACCCATCTCGATATGCGCCAGAATATCCAGTTTCAACTTCAGCGGGTCACCGGTCCGCTCGATCGGTACCTCTTTACGGAAACCGTGGTTGTCCATCTCCTCCCATACACCGATGTATTTCTCGTACAGTCCGGATGTGGAACCGACAGCAGACATGTGCGTCTTGTTGCTCCATACGACATAATTGGCCTGTATACCCACCAATCCGTATCCGATACCCAGCGGGCTGAGGATATAGTGACCGAAATACAAGGGCAGCTGTCCGTATGCCTGCTCGGAGACGTCATAGCGCTGCTCAAACTGATGCCGTAGGGTGAACTCCACCGGATTGATGTTCGACCATGTATCCAGCATATGCTCGTGATAGATGGAGGTGTCGCGTACGCCGTTGGTCACGCGCTGGTAATTGATACCGAGACCCGTTTGGATAATGAAACCGCTGTACTGGTATTCATAGAGGAGATGCAGTCCGCCGCTTCCTCCGCCCGGTGCCACTTTCGCAGCCGGCATCGAACTGACCAAGGACGACCAGCTGCCTTCGGCAGACAGGCCGATCAGATGGTGCGAACCTGTATATAAACCGGCATGCAGACCGTTGAGGATATCCGTCTTGCCATTCACATCCGAAGAGGTGAACCCGCTGAGGCTCGCCAGTTGATACTCCCATCTGTCCGAGATGGAGTAACGCCTTTGTCCCCACATGAGGGCAGGGATAAAGCTGAGTATCAGAAGGATGTAGCGCAATTTTCGCATTTCTCTCTTACAAGTACTTTAATGGCTCGGTACGGTTCTTCCGGTGTCTCCGGTGACCATAGTTGGATAATATACATTCCGTCAACAGACGGCAGTTGTATCGGTGTGACGTCGGCCGCAAACGATCCTTCGCTGATCAGTCTTCCTTCGGAAGAAGCGATGCGGTACGTACCGCCTTTGCGCGACAGGATATGTGTAACCGGATTGGCCGTTACGATACATGTCGGTGTTACGGACAGGTAGCCCATGGTAGGCATATAATCGTTGCCGTTCGGGTTGCGTACCACGGTGATAGGACAGGTCGGGTAGGCCTCCGTCTCCCCTTCGCGGGTCAGCATGACATGGTACTGCTCGCCGACAATGAGACCTGTCGGTATATGCAGATACGGTTTGGTCTGGCCTACCAACAGCGAGTCGCCTTGATACCACTGGTATTCGGACCACAGGTAACCGCCGTTGTAGGATTCGTTCAGCAGTGCTATCACATCTCCGTACCGCTGCTCTGTCAGCCAAGCCGGATAGTTCATCTCCAGGTCGAAGTCATAGGTCATCAGGCTGTCCGTCAGACAGATACCGTTGTTGAACGCTATCTGCGCCTGGTAAACGCCCGGCCGAGGATAATCAGTCGGTTGGGTATAGGACGGAACAGCCAGAACGAGCGTCAGCTCATCCTTGCCGATCACGACATCCTCTGCGTCTTCGAAACCTTCGGCATGAGCCGCTGAGTCATAGCGCAGACTGTACGATATCGGCGCATCACCGTCGAAGGTGTAATGCAGCAGATATACATTCGCTGAACCGTCTTGGTCCACGCAGACCGGTTCGACATCCAGTTCGAAAGTCGTTAACGGCACTTCTTCCAGCGTCAGGTAGTAGAACGTGGAGCAGCCCCATCTATTCGGTTGCTGCGCGGTATAGTTACCCGGCTCGGTCAGTAGTTGCCCGAACAGGTTGTAGATCTCGCCCCGGCAGATGGTATCTGTCCAGATCGAGTCGAAATTAGGTGCGATAGTGATGTCCAGACGCAGCGTGGAGTCGCAACCGGCCAGAACGGTCGGGTAGGTGCGGCTGAACTGGTAAGTACGCGGTTCCAACCAGGTGTTGGCATCCCGTAACGTGTCGTCAAAGACGATGTCTTCCCATTGGTAATGTTCGACATCCGAGCAGAGGAAGACCGTCTCGGTCGTGTCATACGACAGGTCGAAATGCAGCCGCATGAAATGGATGGAATCACAGCCCTCTACAGAAGTCCTGTAAATCGTATCCCGCACATCCTGTTTACCCGTATAGGTATATATGGTGTCCTGCCATCTGAGCGTATCGGATGAGCAGAGCACAAATGTCGTGTCGTAGGTGTAATACGTCGGGTTGATGTGCAGCTTGAGGGTATATACCGAGTCGCAGCAATAGGTGAGGGTCTTCAGACTGTCAAAGAAGGTGAAGTCTCCGGTCATGTCTGTCGGAATATAATCGAGCTTATGCCCCTTGCCGTCACGCAGGTTGGCGGTATGCTCTGTCGTCTCGCCTTCCGTGAACCAGTGGTAATCGTCGAATTGACAGATGGTGTCGTACTCAACGGATATTTCGCTGCCGTAAGACTGGACGAACGTCAAATCCAAATGGTAGATCTCGCCGCAAGGCGCGTCAGGGCCCTGATATTTGGCCTCTACATAGTTGTATCCTCCCGGCTGATAGAATACCTTCTGGTTATGCCAGATGATGGTATCGTTCATACAGAGCGTGGTGTCAAAATGATGGTATCCTGCCGGCAGTACCGTCAGACCCAGCACATAGACGGAGTCGAACACATGGGTTCCTACCGGCACGCAGCCTACGGAATCGTATACAGGGCCCGATACCAGCAGGTTGACGTTCGTATGGTTACGCCAGTTGTACGTCATATTGGCGCACACGGCTGTGTCAAACTCAAAGCGGTATGAAGGGAAGACACTCAGGTAGGTGTGTACAATCGAGTCACATCCGTTGGCGGTACGCAGCGTGTCAATGAACATGTACTGACGTTCGGTACGTCCTGTCGCCTGCGAGTAATCCACCGGTGTGCCGTCGTCGTAATAATGGAACTGCTCGCCGGTCACTAACGGTAACGTGTGCTCGTGATTCGAGATGTCGCCTCCGAAGAACCAGGTGCTGTCATTGTCGGCGATCGTGTCATACACCTGCGTGAACTGCATCTCGCAGATATGTATATCCACGTAGTGTACACTGTCGCAGCCGAAAATCGAGGTGTTGACTACCGAGTCGCGCCACATCTCGTCTCCGGTGGAATGTATATAGACAACGGTGTCGTATTGCAGTTCCAGTTCCGCCTTCGTGATATCTGCGGCAGCAAAGTCAAAGTCGTATCCGACAAACAGCACATGAGGCTGGACGAAATGGGAAACGGTGTCATTGGAACTCATCGATACGAGGTCTGTCAGTTCCACATACCGGTCGTTATACGTAGGATGAACGGTCAGCGTCAGCACATAGACGCTGTCGCAATGCATCGGTTTGACGATGCCAGTCTTCGGATCCGTGAAGATGGTGTCGGTGGTCATCGAGTCGGTGACGATGACGGTGCCATAGGCATCGGTCGGGATGACGGATATCACCTGGTCGTCAACATACAGCCGGTGCTGAACACCGTTGTCTCCTGCCATGTGTCCGTTCCAGATGAACGTCTCGCCTTGACAGACCTCATCCTCTTCCGTCTCGTTATAGTTCGGATACGTGGTCAGGACACGCACATAGATGGAGTCGTAACCCAGATTGGTCTCCAGGCTGTCGTAGTAATAGCGCTGCTCATAGGGCTCCGGAAGATCGGTGATGTAGATGATGGTGTCACGGCCGGTGATAGGACTCGTGATGACCCATTCGTAAGTACCGCAGTTGGCGCAGGTGGCGTCATATGTGGTGTCACGGAATACTTTTCCGATCTTTAAAGTCAGTGTGCGGACAGAGTCGCAGGTATGGGTACCGATGGGTTTTGTATGCAATACATCGGTTATCTCATTGATGCCGGAAACGGTATGCACCGGCCATCCGTTCGGATTGTCAAACACCGCAGTGGTACCGGCGTAGATGCGTCCTTCCCAATGCACGGTGTCTTCGCTTGACATCTGATGGGTGAATGACAAGTTATAGGTCGGCAGCACCACCAGCGTCTTGTGCCAGATGGAGTCGCAACCATGGATGGTGGTCAGATGGTCCACCAGTTCGTAGGAGTCTACGCGGGCAATCGACTGCTGACCCGTCCACTCGGGATGGTTCGCCCATGTGTAATAAGCCCCTTTCTCCTGACATACGGTATCTGCCTCTTCGCGCAGGTCCATATACGTCGGATAAACGGTCACATTATGCAGCACCATACTGTCGCAGCCGTGAATGGAGTTCACGTGGATCTCCAGCGGATAGGTATTGCCCGGAGTCCATGGGTTGGAGGCCGTGTTGTACCAGGTCCCGTAGAAATTATACGGTTCGTTGGCGCACACTGCCGTATCTTTCTGTTCCGCGATATAAGTCGGATGGATAGTCAGACTGAAAGTGAGGACGGAGTCACATCCGTATTGTGAAAGCATGTTACGCTGGGAACTATAATAGTCTCCTGTCACCTGCTTGCTCTTTCCGTCGGTCGGGATGGTCCCTTTGTAGTTGATACCGTAGAACAGGGTGTCTTGCCATCTGACGGATCCGTCGTCGCATATCTCTTTGCGGGTCGGCACAAGGTATGGCTGGCCTACGCGTAACTTGAGTACACAGATGGAGTCGCAATCGGTATCATAGGTCTGCAGGGTATCGGTGTAGGTGAATAAACCGGTACGCGTCACGGGGATAGAACTGAACTTCGGGTGGCCTTCCCACGAATAGGTCTGTGGTCCGGAACTGCCGCTTCCGCCTAAACAAACGGTATCATAGGTCATCTGGTTATTATACACCGTATCGACAAAGAACGTCACTACATCGTCGAATTCGCACATCACTACGGATTGTCCGCTTTCGTTCGTTCCGCGAACCTGTACCGTCAGCGTTACCGAATAGGGGGTGTTGCATAACTTGCCTCTGGAGTCAAACGTGGTGCGTGCACTGGAATTGACGGAGTTGGAATAGGTGTACTTTTCTCCCTGGCACACATGCACGGTATGGGACTGCTGGTCGTCGCTTACGAATGTCAGCCGCAGGATGTTACGCACGCTGTCGCAACCGGCTTTCGGACAATCGGTACATTCCACGTACTTCACGATATCGCTGTATGTGTAGGGTACGTCCGGGTTTAACGTGTCGGCGCTGAAGGTCTTGATAAGCCGGTTGCTCTCTTTTTCACGCCATTCGAAGATGGTGCCTTGCGACATACAGCGGTTCTCAACGTACACGTTGTTCACCACTTTCTTTACATTGAGATGCAGCTCCAGCACCGAGTCGCATCCGTTGAACTTCGGACAGTGTTTCTTGAACTCCTCGAACTCCGGCGTCTCCATACATGCCTTGGCGCGCAAGGTGTCGTAGATGACCGTATCGGCAATCGGCCATTTGTTTCCGTTCTTGAACCGTGCGAAGAATTCACCGTAGTCCAGTCGGCTGGTACCGTCCTGGCACACCACGGTGTCCTTGTGCTCGAAACTCGGTGCACAGACGAACAGTTTGAGTGTACTGAGAGAGTCACAACCTCCGCTGGATTTATAAAATCTGGTGATTGTCGTATCTCCCAGCGCGTATTGGTGATAACCCAGCGACGGATTATGGGTCGTGTCGTTGAAGATGGATACTTGCAGTATAAAATCCTGGCCTAAAACCGGTTTGTCCGTGAGCGTGGCAGGATTGACATTCCATATGGTGTCTTTGAAGAACTGTACCGTATCTCCGATACAGATGGCGCGCCATGTCGTATCATTGTATTGCCGCAGTACACGTACAACGGTGTTGAATGTGTCTTTCTGCCAGTACTCCTCCGGGATATCTTCGCACAGAATCGGTTTGCGGAACAATATACCGCGCAACTCGAAATCCTCAAACGGTTCAGCGTTCTGTTCGATAGGCAGCAGGTGGAACTGGTGCTCCAGCTCCGGACGGGCCACATTGTCAGCCATCTGCTCTTCCGGTGTGAAATAACCGGATCCTTGTATCGAACCCTCTATCTCCCAAAGCACTTTGAACCACGGGAGATAGGTCTTGATCGGGAAGGTCAGAATCGTACTGTCGCAAATAAAAATGGAGTCCAGCAGATACTCGCCGTTGTCCAACAGTATCTTGTCCAAATGCCAACCGCCTTCGGTAGGGCTGACATAATCCGCTTTCCATTCGGACTCGCGTATCGTCCAAACGGAGTCGTTGTCGATGACGAACAAGGAATCCTCTTTCGGCGTGAAGTCGTATCCGATGGGGTACATGTATGCCTGTCCGTCACTGATACCGTAGGCGTAGCCGGAGAAACATTTCGTCGGCGCGGTAACGGTATAGGTGCCGGGGGGGACGTCAAATGTGGACTGGGCATAGGAGGTGTTGCTGGGTACGGTCCGCCAGTCGGTGATGGGGTGCACGGTGCCGGAGGCATCCTTCATCTGGATATTGGAAATCTGCGAACTCAGTGCCCAGATGTTCACCTGATGCACCAGCGTACCGTCTCCGGCTTCATACATGCTGAAGATGGTTGTGTCCGTCAGGTAATCCAATGGCGGAATGATCGTCATGGAAGGGTCACTCGGGGTAAAGGTCTTTTCCAATTCATAGTCCACCCATGAGTTGGCACCACCACTGGATGCATACAGATATACCTGAATCGGTTTGTCCGCCGTTACATAGTATGCCATTCTCTCCGGATTGGGGCTTATCTCCGGCTGCAGCATCATACGGGAATAATGCTCGGTCGCATGCTGTATGATGGTGTCTTCCAATACGGTTCCGTTACGCCGGATGACAATATGGGTGTTGTCT
>Ga0265301_10002601_pt1 | contig 20508 bp, 6 predicted proteins | sample AusTroGonzalo_MG_2_FD_193488 | JGI IMG/M metagenome (GOLD analysis project Ga0265301, IMG submission 193488) | Bovine rumen microbial communities from tropical cattle in Woodstock, Queensland, Australia - Gonzalo_04 | ecosystem: Host-associated > Mammals > Digestive system > Stomach > Rumen ... | reverse complement strand
TACAACGGCCCGGTGCTGTTCACGGAACTCGGCACGGCCTATTTCCGCGGCACGGACGCCGCCGGCAACGTGTCCGACGTCACGAAGTACGAGGTGACGAAGCTCTCCCTCGGCCCGGCCGCTCCGGTCGTCTACGCGGACATCACCGCGCCGACCAATCAGAACGTGACGCTCTACGCGACGTTCGACGACACCGCCGTCCAGCGCAAGTACGCCATCAACACGACCAGCTCCTGGCGCGACTACACCGATGCAGGCGTTGTGCTCAGCCAGAACGGCACGGTCTACTTCGCCTGCGTGGACGCGGACGGCGAAGGGTCCGATATGACCACCTTCGTCGTGTCGAACATCGACAAGGTCGCGCCGGAGAAGCCGGTCGCTTCCGCGAGCACCACGGAAAACACCTTCGAGCCGGTGGTCGTGACCGCCACGTTCAGCGAGGATTCCGTCAAGCGCCAGTATTCCTATGACGGACGCGAGGGCTGGTACGACTATCCGGAAGACGGCATCACGTTCGAGACGAACGGCTATGTCTACTTCCGCGGCATCGACGCCGCCGGCAACGTGTCCAATCTCACCGCCATTGACGTCACGAATATCCTCGAGGCCGAACCCGACGACGATGCGGCCGACGACGGCTGGAACGATGTCGTGTACGACAAGAAGGCGAAAGAGCTTACCGATGGCGCATGGGAAGTCAACTATACCGAGCTGTCCGATGTGTACCAGTTCATGAAGCAGAATGATGAAACCATCACCATCCAGTTTGACAAGTTCGGCTCCATTATGGAGAACGGCATGTGGAACGCCGTCGGCGGCAAGCGCACGGAAAACGGAAAGACCGTGTACGACGTCGACTACGCGAGACTCGAAATGGCCGCTCCGGGCACAGTGGCCTTCTCGATCGAAGCGACTCAGGCCGTGAGAATGTCGGTCATCCAGGTCACCTGGGCCGACGACAAGGCCAAGATGAAGACGCTCCAGACGATCAAAGTCAAAGCCGACACTCTCACCTCGTCGAAACCTCTCATGATCAATCCGATGGGCGGGGAAGACAGCATGTACTTCATCTCCGTGGAAGGCATCAGTCCCAAGAAGGACGGCGTCGCGTACTACAGCGTCGCGCTCGATATGGATCAAAGCCAAATCTTCTTCCAGGCCGACAATTCCGACGACTGGACCGATCTCAAGGAGAACGGTGACGATTCGTACGAGTTCCGCGACCTCGGCATGCTGGAGGACTATTTCGACGAGATCGCAGGCGTTGACTTCTCCCGCGAAGACTGGGTCGGCTACGGCAGTGACAACATCGACTACTGCAAGTTCACGCTGGAAAACAATGCCACCCTGACGTTCAGAGTCGATGCGGAAGATGCCGTGAAGTTCGGCATTTACACGCTCGCCGGAAAGGAAGGCAGCTATTCTCTGAAGAACGTGCTCAAACCGACCTCCACCAGTTCCGGCAGCCTTGAGAAGACGCTCCAGCTTGAGGCCGGTACGTATTACTTCTCGGTGGAAGCCAACACCAAGAAGGTCTTTGACGCCGCCTACAACGTCGAGATTTCCGGCATGATCTACGACCGGGCCGACCACGATGACGACTGGACCGACCTCAATGCCAACGGCCCGGACGGACTTGTCTACGACGCCGGGACGTTCACGGAAGACACCATCGGCACGCCGCTCGAAGAAGAGGGCTGGGTCGGTTTCGGCGACGAGATCGACTACAAGGTGTTCCGCATCTCCGGTCCCGCGAAACTGAACTTCACGATCGGAGCCGACGACGCTGTGAAGCTCACCGTCTACGAGGTCAAGAGGAACAAGAACGGCAAGTGGTCCCTGACGGCATTCAATAAGAACGTCGCGACAATCACCGCGCCGAAGGACGGTTCGGACTTCTACAAAGAAGTGTCAACCGGGTCCATCTTCCTCAGCGATTCGAACGCCATTTACGCCTATTCCGTGCAGTCCACGAACGCCAGGAAGGGCGGAAGCGCGGATTACAACGTGATGCTCGACAGCGACGGCAGCGGATTCATCCCGGTTCAGAAGGATCCGGAAGGCGTGGACAACAGCGGGCTCCTGATCAAGACCAAGGGATTCCTCGGCGGCACCGTCGAGATCATGGATCTGGAACAGTGGGCCAGCGATTCGCTTGTCGTGAACGGCAACATCGGCTATCAGGGCTGGGTCGGCTACGGTGACGCGGTCGACACGCTCGGGTTCAGTCTCACGGCCGACACGCCGATTCAGAGCATCAGTATCGAATCCACGGATCAGATCTCCGTCGTGCTCTCCCAGGTCATCAGATCCGGCAAGAGCGTCTACAAGACGAAGAAGATCCTCTCCTCGACCAAGCTCTATGCCGCCGATCCGCTCTATACGGGCTACTCCTACGCGCTGACCTGGGACGGGCTCAACGGGACGAAGAAGAAATCGATCAACCTCGGAGCCGGGGATTACATCATCTCCATCAAGTCCACGAACGCGACGAAGGGCGGCAACGCCAGCTACAAGCTGACGCTCGGCTGCGAAGCGCTCCAGAAGGTCCAGAACGCGGACGTTCTGACCGATCTCTCCATGCCGGAGACCTCCGACGAGCTCGCGCTCTCGAACGATCTGAGCCTCGGCCAGTTCGCCGAAAACTCCTCCGCCATCTCCTCTGCGGTGACGGATGCGCTCGACGACAAGCTCGGCAGCATCATGAATGCCAGCTGGACCACGCTCGCGTAACATCAACCGAAAGGCCGGATCCCGGTTTCCCGGGTCCGGACCTGAACCAGCATCAACCTCGGCCCGCCGGAATTCCCCCTCCGGCGGGCCGAGTCTTTCCCTGCGGAACGCCGCAGGGGCGGAAGCAAACTTTTTTGGGCTTTTTTGCCGAATTCCGCTTGACTTTCCGAGAAAACGGCCTATATTAAATACCATACTTGATTTTTGTGCGCCCTTAGCTCAGTCGGCTAGAGCAAATGACTCTTAATCATTGGGTCCGGGGTTCGAGTCCCCGAGGGCGTACCATTTTTTTTGCCTTTTTTCCGGACGATCGACCGGATTTTGAACTGGGAAACATGATTTCCGGCCCGGCATCGGCGGCGAAAACGCGATGAATCTTGATCCGGGCGGATCCCGGGAGGAGTTTCAAAATGACCCAGAAAATGAAAAGCGTATTCGGTCCGATCATTTCCCGCAGGCTCGGCGTCTCCCTCGGCGTCGATCTCCTGCCGTTCAAGACCTGCTCGCTGGACTGCGTCTACTGCGAATGCGGCGCGACCACGAACCTGACCATGGAGCGCGGCGATTTCTACCCGGTGGAACGCGTCCTGGAGGAACTCGACGCCTTTTTCGCGAAGCACGAGAAGATCGACTACGTGACGTTCTCCGGCGTCGGCGAGCCCACGCTCCACACCGGGATCGGCCGCATCATCCGCGCCGTGAAGGCGAAGCGCCCGGAGGTCAGAATCTGCCTCATCACGAACGCCACGCTGCTCGGCGACCCCGGCCTTCAGAAGGAGCTGGAGGGGATCGACCTCATCATGCCCTCGCTGGACGCTTCGAGCGAGGAGGAATTCGTGCGTGTGAATCGTCCGGCCCCCGGCGTAACGTTCGACGGGCTGATCGAAGCGCTGAAATCGTTCCGCGCGGTCAATAAGGTGGAAATGTGGCTGGAGGTGTTCATCGTGCCCGGCGTCAACGATTCCCCGGCCTCGCTGGAACGTTTCGTGAAGTATCTGCGGGAAATCTCGCCCGACCAGGTGCAGATCAATTCTCTGGACCGCCCCGGCACCGAGGACTGGATCGAAATCCCGACGCGCGAACGCCTCGAAGCGATCAAGGCGGTGTTCGATGCCTGCGGCTGCCCCGTCACCATCATTTCGCGCAAACAGTCCGCCCCGGCCGTTCAGCCGCGCGGCGCGAACTGACCTCAGCCTGACGTGCGGCGGGGCAGGGGGCGGGACCCCCTCGCTTCCATCCGTTCACAGCAATCTTAATTTTCTTTCAAAAAAACGCCTCCGAGCCGTTGCAGCTTCGGAGGCGTTTGTGTTTGAGTTTGGTTTTTGCGCCGGTTTACGCCAGCATGGCCTGCAGGGCGGACTTGCTGCTGTCCTGCACGTCGACGATGGATGCGACGGAGAGGTCGGGCGATGCCGCGGATGCGGTCTGGAAGACCTCCAGATTGTCTTCCGTGCTGTCGGGTCCGGTGGTGAGTTCACTTGAATCATTGGTGAACACGTTGTTCTCCAGCGTGCCGGGCTCAGATTCCTCCGGCGCAGGAGTGAAGTTTTCCTCTTCCACGGGCTGCTGCGGGGGCTGGTCCGGCAGATTGGAGCAGCCGACGTCGTTGAGCGAGACGTTGTAGTACGCGAGCTCGCCCTTCTTCGCGTTCGTGGCGATGACTGCGATGTAGTAGTCGCCCGCCTCAAGGGCCTTGGTAGGCTTCGTCCCGCCGGTCACCGTGAAGAATTCGGCGTATTTGTCGGCCTTCTTGAGCGTGGTGGACTGGATTTCCTTCATCTTGTAGGTGGTGACGCCCTTCTTGTCGACGCCTTCGACGAGCTGATAGATCACGAACTTGGCGGCGTTGGTGGCCGTCACGTTGAAGCTCAGCGTCGAGGTGTTTGCCAGCGTGATCTTCAGGTAGTCGGCGTCGTCGCCGTACCCGACGAAGTTCTTGAAGGTCGTGCCGCCGACCTGTTCGGAGACCGTGTCGGCGACGTCGAGCTGGATATCGCCCATCTTCTTGTAGAGATACGTGCCCGTGGAATCGTAAAGGGCTTTGTTCAGCGGCTCTTCGCGTTTCTTGTCGTACACGTAATCGTTCCAGCCGTTGTCGGCGTCGGTGTAGAAGATGCTCTTGTCGGAGGTGACGACGCTGTAGTACGCGCTGCCGCCCTTGCTGGCGTTCGTGGACTGGACCGAGACGTAATACTGGCCGGTGAGGTCGAGATTGAGCCGGAGTTCCTTCGTTTCCACGGAGTAGAGGCCGGTGATCTTGTCCTTCTTGAGCGCGGTGGTCTGGATCTCCTTCATCTTGTAGGTGACGGTACCCTTCTTGTCAACGTCGGCGACGAGCTGCCAGATCGTGAACTTGGCGGCATCGGTGGCGGTGACGTCGAAGACCAGGGAGGAGTCGTAGGGCAGAAGGAGCTTCGCGTAGTCGGCATCGTCGCCGAATCCGACGAAGTTGGTGAGCGTCCTGTTTTCCAGCTGGAACTCCGCGGCAGGGGTGTCGAGCTGGAGCACGTCGCCGACTTTCCCGACCATGTTGTCGAGCAAGTCGCCGTCGATAGCCGCCGGACTCAGTTCTTTCGTCTTCTTGTCGTAGACGTAGTTGTTCCAGCCGTTGTCGCCGTCGGCAAAGAAGTGCGTCCGGTCGTCCGCGCAATTGATTTCCGCATTGTAGAACGCGTAGCTGCCGTTCTTGGATGCGGCCTCGGTGGCCTGCATCGAGATGTAGTAGTCGCCCGCTTCGATGAGCAGATCCTTTGAACTCGCGATATAGCGGCCGGTGACCTTGTCCTTCTTGAGCGTGGTCGCCTGGAGGGACTTCATCGTGTAGGTGACGTTGCCCTTCTTGTCCGTGCCTTCGACGAGCTGCCAGATCGTGAATTTGCCGGCCCCTGTGGATTCGAGGTTGAGGCTCAGTCTTGCGCTCTTTTCGAGCGTGATCTTCGCGTAGTCGTATTCGTCGGTGGCGCCGCCTTTGATGCCGCCGACATAGTTGCGGCGTCCGTCGCTGTAGACCGTGCCCTTGTCGTCCAGCAGGATGCCTTTCACGCCGTCTTCCAGCGCGGTCGAAACGAAATTGTCGAGGAGAGGATTCAGGACCTTCGTCTTCTTGTCGTAGACGTAGTTGTTCCAGCCGTTGTCAAGCTCGTTTTTGACCTTGACGACCGACAGCGTGAGTTCGTTGTCCTTCGTGACGTCGAACACATAGGAGAACTGCTGCTTGCCTTCCGCATCTTTGAGGACCGGGAATTCCGCCCGGCTGACATATGCCGTCACGCCGTCGGCGACCTGGATTCCCTGATAACGCATATCGGCGGCGTCGGTAGCGAACACGTAGTTCCCGACGGTCGTCCCGGACGCCAGGACGTAGGCGGGTACGCCTTCAACGCTGGACAGGCCGACAAACTGCGGCTGTCCGCCTTCCGCGTATTCGGAATTGAATATGATCGAGCCTTCGCCTAAGACCGCGGCCTTGTCGCCGATGATGGATTTTCCGCTCAGAACCGCGCCGTCTTCGAGGAACAGCGTGGCATAGACGTCGGTATTCGTCAGTTCGGCGCCGTTTCGGATGACCGTCTGCTTCACGATGCCGTCCGTGAATGACACCGTGCCGCCGACGACTAGGATTCTGGCACTGGCGGGCGAAGCGGCGGCCGCGGCGTCACCGGTGGCGAACGCGTCTACGCCGATAACCGCATCGACGCCGTCGACGGTGACGACCGTGCCGTCTTCATATTCGGCCCATGCGGTGTTCACATAGTAGTTCGGAACCTTGATGTTCAGCGTAAGAATGCCGTCGTCCGTAAGAATGAGCGAGAACGTGCTGGAGCCGATCGTGACGGGTTCGGAATCGAGCGTCAGCGTGTATTCCCCGAACTTGATGCCGCGGTCGAATCCATCGGCGCCGCCCGCGAGCAGATAGGTGCCGCCTTCCTGTGCGTCAGACACGCTGAGGACCAGGTCCGGAAGTCCGGCGATTGCGGAGAAGTCGCTCACGAGCGCGTAATCCACGGGTCTGGCGAGGCTGGCGAGGTCAAATTCGAGAACCGTGCCGTCGGCCATTTCGATGAACGCGCCGTCTTCGGTCGTGATCCGTCCGGTGAGCTTCGCTCCGTCGGTGACAGTTACCGTGCCGCCCTCGACGAGCGAAAGATTGCATGCCTCGGCGGCGGAGCCGGAGATGGTGAAGAGGCCGCCGGCGAGCACGTCGACCGATTCCGCGATGCCGCGGTCGAACGTTTCCAGAGCGCCGCCGTCCTTGACCTGAATTTCGGAAACAAATCCGGCGTTGCGAACAATGCCGCCGGACAGGATTACGGAATCCAGAACGGAGCCGACCCCGTCCTCAGTGTTGGACGTGGCAATGCTGCCGCCGTCGGAAACCCTGGCCTTGCTGACCACGCCCCATCCCGTGACGTTCATCGCATCGTAGAGCGTCACCTTGGTCGCCGTGCCGCCGATGTCCGCCTGTCCGCCGAAGACCGTGAGTCTGGTCAGGTAAGAGCCGTCGTCGGTGGTCAGACTCCCGCCGTCGGAGACCGTGATCCCGGACGCGCTGCCGCCTTTGCTGACGCTGAGGCACCCATATTCTTCTGCAGTGTCGCCGCCGGAGAGGTCGATGTCTTTGGCGAGGCCGCCTTGGGAGACGGTGATGTGCGCGCCGTCAGAGACGCAGGTGTTTGCGACCGTTCCGCCCATGACGACCGTCGCGGACGCGCCGCTGCCCTCGAATTCCAGAGCGTTGACGAGCGCACCGGAGCCCGCAGTCATCGCGCCGCCGTTCTGAATGGTGACGTCCGTAAGGTTCACTGGCGCATCAAGATTGAGTGCGGCTCCGCTGGAAACGACGATGCTGGACGCGTCTTCCGTAAAGGATGCCGAGCCGCCGACGATCTGAATTTCGCCGCCCTTGGGGGAGACCGTGCAGACGGCGGTGTCGCCGTCCGCGAACGCATCCTTGCCGAGCGTGGCATAGGTCGTGCTGTTGACCTTGACCATCGTACCGGAGGCGAGATTGGCCCATTCGCTGTTCACGTACACGAGCTTCGGACGGGACGACGGCGTTTTGGCCTTTTCGACCGTGAGGGAAAGCGATCCGCCCATGAGGGAGACGGCGTACGTGAAGTTGCCGACGCGGATGGGGGCAGCTCCTGTTTTCAGCGTATAGACGCTGAACTTGATGTTGCCCTTGAAACCCTTTGCGCCGGACGCAAGCTGGTAGGTCCCGGCGGCCTTGATGGAATCCGTCAGCGTGTAGGTCGGCGTGCCGGAGATATTGGAGAAAGTGGCGAACTGCGCATAGGCGGAGGTCATGTACTGCGTGTCGAAGGCGATCGTGCCGTTGATCGTGATCGGCGTCTTGAAGGTCGCTTTCCCCACGACCGTCGCATCGGCGTCGACCGTGATCGTCTTGCTGTAGCCTTGGGCGAAGGAGACTTTGCCGCCCGCGACCTCGACCGCGCCGGTGTCCGTGACGGCCGCGATGGCCGTGGCGAGCTCCGAGAAGGCGTCGTAACCGATGATCGCGGTCTTTTCGCCGACCGTGACGACCGTCTTGTCCGCAAGCCCGGCCCATTCGCTGTTCACGTAGGCCAGCGTCGGCGTCGGCGGGATATATTCTTCGACGGTAAGGGCGAGGACGCCCTCGTTCAGGCTGAGCGCGTAGGTGAAATCGCCGACCCGGACGGCTTCCGCGCCGACGGTCAGCGTGACGTCGCCGAACGTGACATCGCTGTTGAACCCGGCGGCATCGGTCGCGAGCAGGTAAGTCCCGACGGCCGGAGCATCATCGGTCAGCGTGTACGCCGTGGATGTGGAACCGGTGATGAACGAGAAGCCTCCGAACTGGGCCGTTTCAGCAGTCGCAAACTGCGTATCGAATGCGACCGTGCCCTCGATCGTGATCGCCTTGTCGAACGCGGCGCTGCCGACGACGGCTGCTTCGGCGTCGACCGTGATGGTCTTGGTGTAGCCGTCGGCGAAGGAGATGCTGCCGCCCGTGATTTCGACCGCGCCGTCTTCCGTGACCGCTGCTTCCGCCGGAGCGAGCGCCGCGAAGGCGTCGTAACCGATGGTGGCGGTTCCGGTTTCGCCGATCTGGACGGTCGTGCCGTCTTCGAGCTCGGCCCATTCGCTGTTCACATAGGCCAGTGACGGAGCCGGCGGGATATATTCCGCGATGGTGAGGACGAGGTTGCCCTCGGTCAGATTGAGCGCGAGGGTGAATTCGCCGACCTGGACGGGTTCCGCGCCGACCGTCAGCGTGATATCGTTGAACAGGACGTCGCTGTCGAACGAGGCGGCGTCGGAGGCAAGCATGTAGGTCCCGATGACCGGCTCGGCGGCGGTCAGCGTGTATGCCGTGGTGGTGGAGCCGGTGACGAAGGAGAAGCCGCCGAACTGGGCTTCTTCCGCGGTCGCGTTGGCGATGTCGAACGCAAACGTGCCGTTGACCGTGATTGGCTTGTCGAACACGGCCTTGCCGAAGACGGTTGCATCGGCGTCGACCGTGATGGTCCTGCTGTAGCCTTCCGCGAAGGAGATCAGGCCGCCGACGATTTCGACCGCGCCGTCGTCCGGGATGGCGGCCTCCGCCGGGGCGAGCGCCGCGAAGGCGTCATAGCCGATGGTCGCGGTGACGGTCTCGCTGATCTGGACCGTGTCGCCGGGCTGTTTTTCGGCCCATTCGCTGTTCACGTAGGTGAGCGTCAGGACCGGCGTCGGCGGGTCGGGCTCGACGGACTTGACCCGCAGCGCGAGGTCGTTGTTGTCCGTGATGCCGAGCGCGTAGGTGAAATCGCCGACCTGAACGGCTTCCGCTCCGACCGTCAGGGTGACGTTGCCGAACAGGACATCGCCGGTGAACGCGGCGGCGTTGGATGCGAGCAGGTACGTGCCGGCGACCGGGTTCGCGGCGGTCAGCGTGTAGACTGTGGAGGTGGAACCGGTGACGAAGGAGAAGTCGGTGAACTGTGCCGCCTCGGCGGTGGCGTACTGCGTATCGAAAGCGACCGTGCCGTCGACCGTGATCGCTTTCGTGAACGCGGCCTTGCCGATGAGCGTGGCTCCGGCATCAATGGTCACGGACTTGGCGACGGGGTTGGTGAAGAAGACTTCGCCGCCGACGACTTCGAGCGTGCCTTCCGCAAGGACGTTCGCGATGGCGACGTCGCCGGATGCGAATGCGTTCACGCCGACGGTGGCAGTGACGGTGTCGCTAATCTGGACTGTGTCGCCCTCTTTCTTGTCGGACCATTTGCTGTTCACATAGGCCAGATCCAGGGTCGGCGTCGGCGGGACATATTCGTCGATGGTGAGGGCGAGCGTACCTTCGGTCAGGCTGAGCGCGTAGGTGAAATCGCCGATCACGGTGGGGGCCGCGCCGATGGTCAGGGCGCCGGGTCCGAACTTGACGGTCCCGGTGAACGCGGTGACTTCGGTCGCGAGCAGGTATGTGCCGACTGCCGGGACGGCGGCGGTCAGCGTGTACGCGGCCGTGCCGGAAATGAAGGAGAATCCGCCGAACTGGGCCGCTTCCGCCGTGGCGTTGGCGATGTCGAATGCGATCGTGCCGTTGACGGTGATGGCCTTGTCGAATACGGCTTTGCCGACCACGGCTGCGGCCGCGTCGACCGTGATGGTCCTGGTGTAGCCTTCGGCGAAGGAGATGGCGCCGCCGGCGATCTCGACCGCGCCGTCTTCCGTGACGGCGGTTTCCGCCGGGGCGAGCGCCGCAAAGGCATCATAGCCGATGGTCGCGTTCTTTTCGCCGACTTTTACGGTCGAACCGGCGGGGAGGGCGGACCAGAGGCTGTTCACGTAGGCCAGAGTCGGGATGTTTTTGGCGATCTCGAGGGTTAGCGTGCCTTCGGTCATCGTGAGTGCGTAGGTGAACTGGCCGACCGCGACTGGTTCCGCGCCGACCGTGAGCGTGACGTCGCCGAACGCGACCGTGGCGTCAAACGGGGCCGCGAGGCCGGACGCGAGCAGGTACGTGCCGACAGCCGGTTTTTCGGCGGTCAGTGTGTACGCAGTGGAGGTGGAGCCGGTGATGAAGGCGAATCCGCCGAACTGGGCGGCTTCCGCCGTGGCGACGGCGATGTCGAACGCGATCGTGCCGTCGATCGTGATGGCCTTGTCGAACACGGCCTTGCCGACGACCGTCGCGCCCGTGTCGACCGTGATGGTCTTGGTGTAGCCTTCGTCGAAGGAGACTTTGCCGCCGACGACCTCGATCGCACCGTCTTCCGTGACGGCGGCTTCCGCCGGGGCCAGGAGTGCGAAGGCGTCGTAACCGATTGTGGCGGTGACGGTCTCGCCGCTGATCTGGACGGTGTCGCCGGGCAGTTTGCCGGACCATTCGCTGTTCACGTAGGCCAGCGTCGGAGTCGGCGGGATGTATTCCGCGATGTCGAGGGCGAGGACGCCTTCGGTCAGACTGAGCGCGTAGGTGAAATTGCCGACCTTGACGGGTTCCGCGCCGACTGTGAGCGCGACGTCGCCGAACGCGACCGTGCCGGTGAAGTCGGCGGCGTCGGAGGCGAGCAGGTATGTGCCGATGACCGGAGTCTCGGCTGTCAGCGTGTACGCCGTGGTCGTGGAACCGGTGATGAAGGAGAATCCGCCGAACTGCGCCTTTTCAGCAGTCGCATTTGCGATGTCGAATGCGATCGTGCCGTCGACCGTGATGGCCTTGTCGAACACGGCCTTGCCGACGACGGTTGCGCCCGCATCGACCGTGATCGGCTTGGTGTAGCCGTCCGCGAAGGAAATGCTGCCGCCGACGATCTCAATGGCACCGTCTTCCGCTGCGGCGGCTTCCGCCGGGGCGAGCGCCGCGAAGGCGTCGTAGCCGAATGTGGCGGTGACGGTTTCGCTGATCTGGATTGCGTCGCCGTCCTTCTTGTCGGACCATTCGCTGTTTACGTAGGCCAGCTCGGGCGGCATCACGGAAACCACGATGAGCGCGAGCTCGCTGTTGTCCGTGATGGTGAGCGAGTAGGAGAAGTCGTCAATGACGACGGGGTCCGCGCCGACAGTCAGTGTGACATCGCCGAAGGTGACGTCGCCTGTGAACGCGGCGGCGTCGGATGCTAGCAGGTAGCTGCCCGGAACCGCCACGGCGTTCAGCGTGTATTTTGCATTGCCGGAGACGGCGGAGAACCCGGAGAACTGGGCTTTTTCGGGAGCAGTGTATTGGGTGTCGAATTCGAGCGTGCCGTTGATCGTGATGATCGATCCGGCCGCGAACGCCGCATTGCCGGTCAGCTTCGCGCCGTTGTTCACGACCAGGGTCACGCCTGCGGCGACGTCGGAATTCGTGATCACCGCGCCATTGTAGACCGTGGTGTTTTTCGTGACGCCAGCGGCGAAATTGACCGTGCCGCCCGCGACGCGCACTTTGCCGTTTTCGACTTCGGCGACGGCCTCCGTGGCGGCATCGCCCGTGGCGAACGCGTTGGTGCCGATGGTGGCCATCGTGCTGCCGATCTTGACCTCGGTACCGTCCGCGAGGCCGGTCCATTCGCTGTTCGCGTAGGCCAGCGTCACGATGCCGGGCGTCGGCGGGACGTATTCCTCGATCGTCAGGTCGAGGACTCCGGCGTTCAGGTTCAGCGTGTAAACGAGGTCGCCGACCTTGAGCGGTTCCTCGTTGAGGCGCAGAGTGTATTGGCCGAACACGACGTCGCTGTTGAATTCGTCCGCGTCGGTGGCGAGCAGGTAGATGCCGACATCGACGCCGGCGTTCAGCGTGTAGACCGCGTCGCCCGTGACGGCGGAAAGGCCCTTGATCTGCGCTTCCGTCGCGGTCGCGATGTTGGTGTCGAACGTTACGGTCGTGCCGGCGAGCGCGACTGTCGCGCCTTCCGCGAAGACCGCTTTCCCGAAGATCATCGAAGCGCTGTCGAAATCCACAATGGCTTCGCTTCCGGCCGCAAAGCCGTTCGCGGTAACGCCCGTGAATGTCCCGGTACCGCCGTTGACGGTAACATCGTTCATTTCGCTCGCATCCGCGAAGAACAGGCTGAATTCGTCGTTCATGGTCAGGTCGCTGATCGTGGCGCCGGAAACGGACAGGAACGCGCCGGAATCGACGAGCGCGCTTGAAAGCAGGCCGCCCTCAAGCGTGAGCGCGCCGCCGTTCATGGTGAGGTCCTGGAGCGTGGATGCGGAAACCGCACGCACTTCGGCGCCGTTCACGATGGTCTTGATCGCGGTCGCGGAGATGAGCTCCAGTCTGCCGTCGTTCACCGTCGTGTCCTGGACCGAGTCGCCGGGATTCACGCGCATGGATCCGCCGGAAAGGACCGTCCCGGCGGCCGAGCCGCCGAGCACTTCGAGGAACCCGCCGCTGAGGGTCGTGGCCTCGGCCGCGCCCGCGGAGATCAGACGCATGATGCCGCCTTTCAGGACTGTCGTGTGGTTGGCCTTGCCGGTTTCGAGCTGGACCACGAACGAACCGCCGCTTGAAACGACCGTTTTTTCGCCTGTGCCGCCGTACAGCATGAAATAGCCGCCGGCCACGTTGGTGTCCATCGCCGTTGCTCCCGCACCGATGACGCCCTGTCCGCCTTCCTCAAGCATCGCATCTTTCAGGGCGCCGCCCGTGTATGCCTGAAACTGACCGGAGTTCCTGGCCGTGAGGCCCTCGGCCGTACCGTCGATCACGATGAAGCCGTCTTCCTCGACGTCCGTGTTCAGCAGAAGTCCGCCCGCGTCGACGGTGATCATGCCCTGGCTTGTGGCGACGGATGCGTCCAGCGTGCCGCCGTTCTCGATCACCACGAATCCCAGACCCTCGACGAGCAGCCCGGCGGATGATGCTCCGCTCGAAATCACTAGATCGCCTGAAACGATGATGGCACTGTCAACTGACATGGTGGAAACTCCTTATTTTGAAATTGTTTATATCAGCGGAATCATGTTGCGGAGAGCCTGCCCGAGGCGGTTCCTCCCCGCGGAGCCCGGCAAAAACGCGGAAATGAGGTCCGAATGTTCGCCGGAAGGACAAAACATCATATAAGATAGCACCGCTTCAGAAGATTTCAAGCTATATAAATAGTAATTAAACAAAATTATGGTCTGCGCGCCTCCGCGAATGCACCTGTACGCGGGCTCGGGCAAAGATGAGGGGCGGCGGAAAATGCCTTACGGCTGGATGAAATATTCCACGCCCATGTGAACGGTCATCGGTACATTGCTTTCGACGAGCAGCAGATAGTGGAAGCCGTCCGGCAGTTTCCGAACGTCCTCCTGCCGTTCCACGTCGATCATCATTTCTTTGAGCGTGCGCAGGAAGAACTTCAGTTCCTTATCGCCGTCCGGGGCGGGAAACGCGGGCGCGAGTCCCTCCGGCATTGGCTCCAGCCAGAGTTCGTTCGGGCGGATGAACGCCACGACTCTGCGGTGGCGGACGCGGAGGATCTGCAGGCACATGGAGGTCAGGAAAATATCCTCGGCTGCTTTTTCGTTCGTGAGCCCGTTCGGGACCTGTATTTGCGGGGAAAATTGGAATACGAAGCGTTCGTAATCGGGCGGGATTCCGTCCTTGATGTCGTCCGGCGTCAGGATCGGTCGCGAAAGCCAGTCCTTCCGCAGCAGGACCGTCTTCAGCGGGGCCTCGGGGCAGGGCACGGCCTCCGTGAACTTCGGATAGGCGTTCAATATCTGCGAACGGCGTTTCGGCCAGGTCTCCTTGAGATGCCGCGCCGTCCGGCGGACTTCGTCGAAATAGTACTTCTCCGCCTCGTCGTCCGAATCTGCCGCACCGATGTCCCGGATGGCCCGGAGCATTTGCGCGCGGTTCAGTCCGGCGCGGAGCGTGACGATGCAGCGGCTCATGACCTTGCGGTCGGCGTCCGCGAGCTTGCGGGGACGGCTGATTTCGATCAGGTCGACCAGCGCGAACGCGTGCTTGTCCGGGTCGTACAGGATGTTGCCGAAATGCAGGTCGCGGTGCAGAAATCCGGCATCGAAGAACTTCCGCAGATACGCTGTGATCTCCGACACGATCCTGTCCGGATTTTCGCCGCCGTGCACGATGTGCGTGTAGTAATACTCGTCGACCGAGACGCAGCCGGGCAGGGCGCGCGTGAGGAGTACGTTCGTGCCGCCGAGCCGTCCCCAGCCGAGGCACTCCACCGCCGGAATGCCCGCCGCCGCCAGACTCCGCCCGATCGCGTATTCCTGCCGCGCCTTCGGGCGCAGACGGTTCCGCAGCGAGGTCAGAAGATTGATCCCGAACTCGAATTTCAGGAAGTAATCGCCGCAATGGTACACCGCACGCACAGACGAGCTTTTCACGAGCATGCCGTCCTTCAGGTCCAGCGAGCGCACGGCCTCCGCGACCGGAGCGTCCGGGATATGCCATTCCCATTTCGGGGAACGCAGGATGTCGTGAGGGAAGGGGACTCTGTTTTTCATGCGGTTTTCCATTTTCATTTTGTTCAAAAATACTATAGCGCGGGAATGGAAAATATCAAGCGAGGAACGACAAATATCATCATCGGGAAACGATTGATTGTCTTTTTTTTGTAAATATTTCATTGCTTCCTGTTTGAATTTCGGAAAAGACGTGATATAGTATGATTAAAATGCAACATCCGCCGCCGGGAATCACCATGTTTGCGGCGGTCAAATCCCCCTCATGGAAAGGACGAAACCATGTTCCTCTTCGGCCCGAAAAAAGACAAAAACTATTTCATCGCGCAGAAACTTTTCGATATCCTGGCGGAGGCCGCCCCGGCGGGGCTGAAGGAAAAGATCGCGCTTCACAAGGATATGATGAAAAAGGCGAAGGGCGGACATTTTTTCAATACCGATTATTCGCTGATTTTTTCATATAAAATGCTGTACCACGACGAACCGTTCCTTGAGATCGGCGCGTCGTTCATGGACCTGCCGTTCGCGTCGATCCGGCTGAAGCGGGGCGGACAGGAGTTTTTCGCGGACTTCTTTTTCAACTCGAAAGGCGTGATCTTCGCCGTCATGTTCTCGAAGTTCCCGGCGGACGACCAGTTCGAGGCCGTCGGCGTAGACTTTTATCCGAACATCCTGAACTGGGCGAAAAACGGCGGAGACGATACGCCGAAGGAGCCGTTCCGCATCTCCGACAAGCTCGTTTCCATCCTCGGCAAAAAATGCGATATCGAATATGTCCCGTACGAGGACGACGATTTCGAGAACAAACCTGAGCAGGAATTCGAGGCGGCGGTGAAGGAGGAGTTCCGGCGGGAATGGGCGAGGTTTCTCCACGCGGAGATGCCGGAGGACTGGCTGGAATTCAGTCGGTATTTCTCCTACTTCGAATGGGACGAGGGGGAGTATGTGGCCATTTTCGGGTACGGCCGGGGCCTGGATTTCGTCAACCTGGATGACGGGACGGCGTGGTACATCGTCGCGAGGTTCTTCAACGAGGAATCCAGCATCAATGAATCCTTTGTGCTCGCGGCCGCCGATCCGTCGAAACAGGGCACGCTTTACTACTTGCCGGACCACGACGTCGGTGCGGCGGGGCTGGTCCCGATCGGCAACGATCTGTTCGGATTCCTGCGCAAGGCGGGCGATCCGGCGTTTCTGAAGTCGCTGGAACGCGGACGGTAAACCGTCAGCGGGAGGCGCAAATCTTCGCGAGGGTCTCCTCGTAGATGGAGATCAGCTTCGGATAAGTGAATCCCTCCAGGACTTTTTCGCGGCCTTTCGCGCCCATTTCCGGCAGACTGGCGCGTTTCGCGTAACTTTCCTTCATGCGGTCCGCCAGAGCGGAGACCTGTTCGGAGGGGAAACGCCATCCGTTGACGCCCTGTTCGATGAGGTCCGGGTCGACCGCGTCGCTCTGGATGACGGGAGTCCCGGCCGCCCAGGCTTCCACGATGACCGCGCCGGAGTTCATGAAGCGGACCGGCGCCAGCATGACGTCCGACGTCTTCAGGAACGCGATCACGTCGTCGCGCGGGATCATGCCGGTGAAGATCACGCGTTTTTCGAGTCCGGCCGAGGCGATGACCTGTTTCATGCCGTCGAGAAATTCCGGTTCGTAGTCGCTGCGGCCGACCACGACGAGCACGGAGGCGGGCATTTCCGCCGCGGCTTCGGCAAAGGCCTTCACCGCGATGTCCTGTCCCTTGATCCGGGAGACGCGCCCCAGCAGAAGGAATACCATGGCGTCTTCAGCGATGCCGTAGCGCGCACGGAACGCAGCCCGGTCGACTTCCGCCTCGTACTCGGACGGTTTCACCGGGACCGGTGAGAAGGACACGCTCGGGTTGTAGCGGCGGAACACGTCCATTTCGCGGTTGGAGATCGCGAAGATGTGGCTGCACATGGCGAACAGACGCTGGCGTTTGCGGCCGGGGGTGTAGTGTTCCAGACAGTGCGGGTCGATGGTCCCCGTCTTTTTCTGGATCTCCGCGTAGTCCAGCAGGTCGAACGAACAGAGCACGAACGGAATGCGCCGGAGTTTCGCGGCGAAAAGCGCGAGAATATTGTTGTGGTTCAGTGCGGGAAACGCCATGACCGCGTCGAAGCCGCCGAAGAGAATGCGGAAGAATATTCCGGGCATGAAAGTGTCGCGTCCGATGTTCGGCAGGCGGTTCCGGACATCCAGCAGACGCCGCACGGAGAAGTTTCCGATCGTTTCCTTTTTCGGAGTTTCCGGCAGGCGGCGCGGGGTGAAGACTGTGACCTCGTGACGCTTCGAGAGTTCCTGAGCCTGAAAATAAAGATTCGTTTCGGCTCCGCCTACTTCCGGGTAAAAACGGTTGAGCACGATGGCGATTTTCATGTGCGGATGTCCATTCCTGTTTGTCCTGTTGAATCGTTCCCGCCGATGCCGTCCCGCTTCATGGTTCGGGCGGTGTCCGATTTGCTCCTGGCGGGGAAAAAATGTGTTTTCCCCGACAGAAACAGGGTTTCTGAAATATACCGGATTAATGTATCATGCCGGAGGGAAAAAATCAAGAGAAGGAGGACATTTTTTCTGTCCGGTTACATTGTCCCCTGCATTTGCTCAGCCGCAGGAACAGCGCGGCGAACGGACAGGTTCCCCGGTCCACCGCGGAACGCGTCACAGCAGGATGTATTTGAGGAGGAACAGGATGGAGAAGACGATCAGGATGGCGTTCACGCGGTCGCGGCGTCCGCAGACCAGATTCACGCCCGTCCACGCGATGAAGCCGAAGCAGATGCCGTCCGCGATGTTGTAGGAGAACGGCATGACGATGATGGCCAGCAGGCACGGGAACGCCTCCGTGAGGTCGTTGAAGTTGATCTTCGTGATCTGGCTGATCATCAGGAATCCGACCATGATGAGCGCGGGGGCCGTGGCGAATCCCGGGATGGCCGTGAAGATCGGCGCGAGCAGGACCGACGCCAGGAAAAGCGCGGCGGTCACGTAGGCGGTCAGGCCGGTTTTGCCGCCCTCGGAAACGCCCGTGGCGGATTCCACGTAGGTCGTGGTGGTGGTCGCGCCCAGCAGCGCGCCCGCGGTCGTCGCGACGGCGTCGGCCAGCAGGGCCTGTTTCAGTCGCGGCATTTTGCCGTCCTTGTCCAGCATGTTCGCGGTAGAGGCCACGCCGGTCAGCGTGCCGAGCGTGTTGAACAGGTCGTCGAACAGCAGCGTGAACATCACGACGAGGAAGTTGCCGGAGAGCAGGAGCTTCCACCCGGTCAGATGCGAGCCGTTCAGCGACCATTTGTTCACGTCGAGGCACTCGCCGAAGAGCGAACCGAACTCGCGGAACGCCACGCCGATGGAACTGAAGTTCAGCGTCGGGTACAGCGAGTACATTTTCGCCTCGGGATTCACCTGGTAGATGCCCGCCGCCTGACAGAGCATCCCGAGCACCCATGTGAACAGAATGCCGATCAGGATCGCGCCTTTCACGCGCTTGTGGTACAGCACCACCGTGGCGAAGAGGCCGATCAGCGCCAGGAGCGCGCAGAGGCCGGAGGTGCGGAAGGCGCCGCGGAACGGCACGAGCGTGGTCAGGCAGGAACCGTCCACAATGATCTTCGCTCCCTGCAGGCCGATGTAGACGATGAAGAGACCGATGCCCACGCCGATGGAGGTCTTGAGGGGCAGGGGGATGGCGTTGAACAGCTTTTCGCGGAGCGGCACCACCGTGCAGAGCACGAAGATGAGGCCCTCCAGAAACACCGCCATCATGCCGAACTGCCACGAGATGCCCATGCTCATCACAACCGAAAACGCGAAGAACGGCACGATACCGACACCCGGCGCCAGCCCGAACGGGTATTTCGCGAGCCACCCCATCAGGAACGTGCCGACGAACGACGCGATGGCGGCGGCGATCACGGCTCCGCCCGCGGGAATCCCGATTTCGCTCATCACGCTCGGGTAGACCGCCAGAATATAGACCATGGAAAGAAACGTCGTGATCCCGGCGATGATTTCGGTTCTGACGGTGGTGCCGTTTTCGGCGAGATTGAACTTGAACATGCTCCTGTTTTCCTATGCAGAATCGGCGAATAAAAATCAGCGATAATATACCGCCGGTATTTGCATTTTTCAAGAGGAACCGGGCGACAAAAAGGGTACACCCGGCAGTTCCGGGTGTACCCTTCGGGTACGAATCTCAGATTGAGATTACTTGCAGTATTTCTCGACGTAGGGCTTGATGGCCTCGGCCCAGATCTCGTACCCCTTGGCGGTCGGATGCAGGAAGTCGGCCATGATGTCGCGTTCGATGTTGCCTGCCGGAGTCAGGAACTTCGGGCCGAGGTCTTCGTAGAAGACGGTCTGATTGTCGGCGAAGCCCTTGATGATCTCGTTGGTCCGCGCGATCTTCGGACGGTTCTGGTCGTTGGGCGTCTGGCCGGAGGGGAAGATGCCGAGAAGGAGAATCTTGGCATTCGGGGCCTTTGCCTTGATCGCGTTGACGCAGAGGCGGATGCCTTCGGCGGTGGCGACGGGGCCGCCCTGGTTCCAGCCGAAGTTGTTGACGCCAATCAGGAGCATGACGAGTTTCGGATCGATCTTGGAGAAGATGTCGGTCTTGTCGATCACGTACAGGCAGTTCTGGGTGCGGTCGCCCGCGAATCCGAGGTCAAGCGGATGATACTGGGCGAAGTTCTTTTCGAGAACGTCTTTCCCGGCCTTTTCCCAGAAGTGGGTGATGGAGTCGCCGACGAGCACGAACTTGATGTCCTTGCCTTCCTTGTCGGCCTGCGCGCTCTTTTCCTGAATGCGCTGGACGTAGTTGCGGCTGAGTTCGGGCGTGGTCACGCGCTGGTAGCCGAAATCCTGTTCCGCGCCGGGGACGGGGGTGTCGAGCGTGGATTTGACCGCCGCTTTGCCCTCGGCAGAGCCGCCGGAGATGTGCTTGTCGAAGAACGCCTTGATGGACTCGCCCCAAATCTTGTAGCCGGGCTCCGCGGGGTGGAGACGGTCGAAGTTCATCACACCCTGGATGAGGTTGCCCTGTTCGTCGGTGAACTTCGGGGTGAGGTCTTCGTAGAACACGGTTTCGTTGTCCGCGAAGTCCTTGATGATCGCATTGGTGGCTGCGCACTTGTCGCCGAGGCCGTCGCCGCGCGGGAAGATGCCGTAGAGCAGGATCTTGGCGTTCGGGGCCTTTTCCTTGATGGCGAGGACGATCAGGCGGATGGCTTCCGCGGTGGCGGCAGGTTCGGATTCATGCATGCCGAAGTTGTTCGTGCCGATCATGACCGTGACGACCTGAGGGTCGATGAGCTCGAAGATGCCCTCGTTCTTGACCACGTGGAGAATGTTCTCGGTGCGGTCCCCGGAGAATCCGAGGT
>Ga0265301_10002599_pt1 | contig 20522 bp, 40 predicted proteins | sample AusTroGonzalo_MG_2_FD_193488 | JGI IMG/M metagenome (GOLD analysis project Ga0265301, IMG submission 193488) | Bovine rumen microbial communities from tropical cattle in Woodstock, Queensland, Australia - Gonzalo_04 | ecosystem: Host-associated > Mammals > Digestive system > Stomach > Rumen ... | reverse complement strand
AAGGGCTTCGCTTGTCCCGTGGTGGGGGGGGTGTCCTTGCTTCGTGTCCCTTTCTCCCGTCCACCTTTGCCGTCCGTTTGTACCTGCTGACAACAGACGGAACACGGCAAAAAATCGGGCTTCCGTCCATCTGTGCACGGGTTTTGCGGTCTGTCGCTCGTTTCGGTGGGCTTTTGTCCTTTGGTCGGTTGGTTTATCCGTGTGCCTGCGTACCTTGTCAAGATGGGGACAAAGGGCGAAAATTTTGCACAATCTTTTGAGGGTTGCAAGATGGCAAAAAAACAGGCCGTCCGTTTGGGCGGTCTGTCTGTTTATCTGTGTGTGTTGGTGTGTCTTGTTGTGGGTTTTTATTTCTCCATCAATAGAAACGGAACACGGCAAGCGGTGCGGGCTTTTTGCCAAATATCCGTATTTCTTTTACGGTGTTGTCGGTTTCCATCCTTCGTGCGGTTGGGCTTGCAATATACCAAAGGTTTGCACGGTCTTGGGCTTCGGTGCGTGTCTTGCACCAATATACGGTTACTTGTTTCATTTCGTTTGTCTTTTGTGGGTTGTGGTTTCTCCTGTTGTTAGATGGTGTCGGGGATTAGGTACGAATTGCCTGCGGTTTCAATCCTCAAACCTTTGGCCGTCCTCCATCCTACGGAAAAGAAATGACAACTTGCCGATATGATTCTATAATTTACGCCGCCTTCCTCCTGCATCATCTTTTCACAAAAATAGTTGGCTCTCGTTTTGTTGGTGCTCGGTGTCTTATACGCTTCATAGATGGACGTAAAACGGGCAACAGAATAAGCGTAAATGAAATACTGTGCTTTCTTGGTGTTGGGATTTAAGGTTTTCATTTTCTGAGGGTTTTTTGTTGTTATACTTGTGTGTTGTTGTTTCTCCTTGTTAGGCTTCGACAAATTGCAAAGTTCCATCTATTTCAACGGTGACGGCTTCCTGTTTCATCCATCTACAAACGGCCTTTGCAAAGTTGGTGACGGCATCGGTGTACTTGGCTTTGTCGCTCTCATTACAAGCGGAATAAACAAGGATTTGTTTTTCTGCTATCAATCCCTTTTCGGGACTGTTCCAATATCCTACGGCCTGCGTTGTGGTCGCTCCACCGAAATACGTTGAAAGTCTCTGAGCGGCTTTGCGTGTTGCCTTTTTCTGCATACGCTTTGCGGGCTTGTTTCCGTCAAATGTGGACGGGATATAAATACAAATTCTGTGGTTTAACTGTTCCATCTTGTTTGGTGTTTTTCTGTTGTTTTCTTTTTCTGTTACAAAGGTACGGCAAAAAATCCATATCTCCAAATTTTTTTTGACTTTTTTTTGATTTTTTTTTGATACCTTATATATATATGCAAATTTATATTTGCTTCTGAGGGTTGCAAAGTTTTCCCGTTTTCCCTTGTTTTTGTCGTTTGGTTTTTATATCGGGATATGGGAATAAATCAGTATTTGCAAGCGTTTTTCGTGTTGTGTGTGTTGGTTTTTCTCCCTTACTTTGCAAACGGAACACGGACGGAACACCACCACCACCGAACACGGACGGCGGACGATGGACACGGGAACAGGGTGAAGCGTCAAGCCCCACCCGTAATTTTTAGACCCGTAATTTTTAGATTTATTTCTCCCTGTCGGACGGTGAATTTTTAGACCCGAGATTTTTAGACCTCGGGTGAATTTTCAGAATATTTCTCCGTGGATTTTTAGACGGCCATCGTGGATTTTTAACGCTGAATCCGATAGAGTTTGTCTGTTCCCTCCTGCTCGTCCACGAGGTAAACGTGGGTCTCGGCAGTCGTGCGGAAGTTTCTCAGCCCCACGGTCAGCCCCTGTGCGAAGGTTATCATTTCCTCGTCCGTGTCGAAATAGCCGTCATACAGGCACTCGTACTTGTTGTTGCAGACGAAATAAAAGCGGAAGTGTTTTCTTGTTTCCATAGCGTTCTCCTCCCTATTTCCAACCATCAACACCGATAAACTTCTGCCCGTCCTGCTCATAATAGAGCCTGTTCCCGAAGGGCACATTTGCGTAGCGAAGGTACATATAGTTGCCGTTCGCATTGTTCTGACCTTGGGCGAGGAAGTTGTAGCAAAGGAAAATTTTGCTGAACTGCTCCCACGTCTCGGGCTGACCTTCCACAGAGCCGTGGACGTTTCTCTGAAAGTCAATGCCCGTCTGCTTCCGCAGGTTTTCAAGGGCTACGTCATTGAATTTGGAGGTGATAACGACCTTGGGGATTTCACGCTCGTAGGGTCTGCCGTTTCCACTAATGAGAGTTGTCTTTTCCATATCGCAAAAAGATTAAAAGGTGTTGTTTAACTTTCTTGGTACAAAGGTAAGTCAAATATTTGTAATTTCCAAATTTTTTTTGACTTTTTTGCGAAAAAGTTGCATTTTACTTGTGGCTTGCAATTTCTTCGAGGCTTTCAATATCTTCGGGAGACGTAACCAACCAATTTACGAGGGACTTTCCCGATTCCGTTTCAAGGAACTCAGCGAAGGTGTCAAAAGAGACGATATAAGGGTTTTCTCCACCCGTAAGGGCGAAATATCGGTCAGCACCCGAGTAACGGCTATTCTTGTGCTTGGAAGCGTTTACAATCACTTCGAGCGACAACTCCACGAGGAAGTTTCCCTGTCCGTCCTCCGTGTTGTCTCGGATTCCCTGCTCGGAATAGTCCTGCCACGGGTCAATGATGACGTTATTGTACCAATAAATAAGGGTGGAATCCTCGAAGGAGAGGAGGTAATGCTTCACCTGTTCTGCGTTCATTTTGCGGTTCATAATCGTGTGTTTTTTGTTGTTCTCAATTTCTACTGCAAAGATAAGTCAAAAAAACGACATTTGCAAGTGTTTTCCAAACTTTTTTTGGATTTAGTTATATTATATTATAAGGTATCGCAAAAAATTCAAATTTTTCTTGCATAATCCAAAAATTATACTTACCTTTGCAACAGAAACAAAACAATAGCAGAAATGAAAAAAATCTATGTGGAGGAAATTCGACAGGACGGAATTATCGCCTGTGTCGGTTTGGCTTTCACCTCCAAGGCCAAGGCTCGGGAACACTGCCTCAAACTTTTCGAGGAACAGTCCACCGCCACCCTGTTTGACGATGAATGTGGCTTTGGTGTCACCTATATGGCGAACGGTTGCCGTGTCACCATCACAATGCAAGAGACAGAACTCCGTTAATTTTTGACGATAATTTTCAGATATGAAAAAGGTCATCCGTTTCGTGGGGAAGCATCCCTACCGCACCATCGCCACGGTGCTTCTCGTGGCTCTTATGTTCCATTGGGGTTACTTTGGTTTTCTCCTCCTGTCCGTGCCCGTGTTGGCCGTTTGGAGAAACCTGCTCCCGTAATTTTTGACAGATTATGACGCATATAGATTTTTGGGCGAGAGTTCGCTCCCTCGTCAAATATATGAGCAACCCTTGGTTTAAGGGTCTGAGCGAGGACGAAAACGTGTACTTCAAGCGTGTCCACCTCCTGTGGAACAAGGTCTCGGGGATTGAGAACTCCAACTATATCCCCACTCCCGAGGACATTTTTGAACTTTACGACCTCGAACAACACAAGCCTGCCGACCCGTTCCCGTATGCCCGTGGGCCTCTGTACCGATAATTTTCAGACGTTTAACCCGATAATTTTTAGCCTTATGCAGTACATCAATGAGCATATCGTAATCAAGGGCAACAAATCCTCCCTCAAATGGATTATGGGCTACCTTATGGAGCATTTTGTCTCCTTCACCTACGACAAGATGACGGGATTCCTCACCTTCGTACAGAACTGCCCCGATGACCGCACCTGTGGTGTCCTGTCCGACCTCCAACACATTATAGAGCGTTGCCCGTGCAAGGGTTGGGACATCGTTTCGCAGTTTCCCTGCTCCTACTCCGACATTCTCAATCAATAATTTTTAGACGAAAACTCAAAAATTATTTGGATATATCAGAATTTTTACTTACCTTTGCATCAGAAAACAAATCCAACAATTTTTAATCTTTTTTCATTATGGCACACAAGCGTACCGAACCCACCACTGACATCTATCAGATTGTCACTGACCGCATCCTCGAACAGTTGGCTCAGAATATCGTACCGTGGCAGAAGCCGTGGAGAGGCGGTCTCGAAGGAGCAATCTCCTATGCTACGGGCCGTGCCTACTCCCTGCTCAATCAGTTCCTTCTCCCGAAGGAGGGCGAGTACCTCACCTTCAAGCAGGTGCAGGACGCAGGCGGCAAGGTGAAGAAGGGAGCGAAGTCCTATATGGTGGTGTTCTTCAAGATGTTCCCCACCAAGGATTTTCGGAAGAAGAAGGACGAGGAGGGGAACGAGACGATGGAGGAAGATGTCAAGATGATTCCCGTGCTCCGTTACTACAACGTGTTCCATATTGAGGACTGCGAGGGTATTTCTCCCAAGCACGACACCAAGCCCGTGTGCACGTTGAAGCCCGTTGAGCAGGCTGAGAAGGTCATCGCTGACTACTATGGTCGGGAGAAGTGCACCCTCAATCTCGAAATCAGCGACAAGGCGTTTTATTCTCCCAAGAGCGATTCCGTCACCTGCCCGAAGATGGAGCAGTACGAGATTGTGGAGGAGTATTATAGCACCATCTTCCACGAGACGGGTCACTCCACGGGTCACGTCTCCCGTCTGAATCGGGAACTCGGTGGAATGTTCGGCTCTGACAAGTATTCCAAGGAGGAACTTGTTGCCGAAATGGTCTCCGCCTTCCTGTGTCAGAAATGCGGTCTTGACAGTGACAAGGCTTTCAAGAACTCCGTGGCCTATATCCAAGGATGGGCGAAGAAGTTGGAGGGCGATAAGAAATTCATCGTCAGTGCCGCTTCCAAGGCCGAGAAAGCCGTCAAGTATATTCTCACAGGGGAGCGTCCCACCTCTGTCGAAAAAAGGGACTAACAACTATATTCATTTCTGTGTTTTTTTGTTGTTTGCCTTGGCCTGTCGGGAGATACGCCAAGGTTTCTTTTTTGTGTTTCTCCCCTTACTTCTGCCCTTTTGCGAGTAAATTTTCGCCATCCTATGCGTCTGAGAGGGCGATTTGCGAGTAAAAACACGAGTAAATGCGAGTAAATCTTTTGCCCTTTACTCACAAACGCTCAGAAAAGCCCGTAGAGCCACGAAAAAGGCTCGGATGATACCTTGTACCACCCAAGCCCCGAAAGTGCGTCAGAGGGCTTCTTTCGTGCCCTATCTGCGATAATACTTGCAGACTGTCGGACGATGGATTGTTTCTTCGAGTTTCTCCCCGAGACACTTGTCCTCCGAATCGAATTTGGAGGTCTTACCGAACAGGCAGTTTTCACAGGTGTTGGGGGTCTTTTTGATTTCCCGAATTTTCAGCCACTTGCCGATGTCCACGGAAGCGGTCAGCCCGAGGGTGATGGTGACGATGACCGCCACGGGAAGCCACACACAGGAGGTTGCGACCCACCACGAAGCCCCAAGGATTTTTGCCACGATGCAGAGGATGACCCAAACACCGTATGCGATGTAGGCGGAGATTTTCATAAGAGATTAAGATAGCAATTTTTGAAGGTTTGGTAGTCCTCCCGAAACGGGCGGAGCGTCTGAATCAAGTCCTTTGCCGTCTTGACACCGAAAACGACAGTGGAGTGGTTCATCTTGAATATTTTTCCGATTTCGGAATAGGAGGCAGATGTCTCCTCCCTAAACAGGAGGAACACCATATACCGCACTTCCACGAGTTCCCTCTTGCGACAGGTCACGAGGTAGTGCTCCAAGGGGTTGCCGAAGGTCTGTTGCAGGGCGGTGTCCACTGCTCTGAGCACCTTGTCTTTGTAGAGGATTTGCTCTTTCACTCTCCAATCGGGATTTTCAGCAACGTAGGAGAGGACAAGGCTTGCGACCCTGCCCTGCTCCTCCGTGTAGTCACCAAGGATTTTCGTTATCGTCTCCCCGTATTCCATCAGAAGGGCAAGTCACCCTTGCCACGGGAATTTCCACCCTGTGCCTGTCCGCCCTGCCCGAACTCCTGCGGTTTGAGGTTGCCGAGATAGACGGGCTTCCGTGCCTGCTTGTCGTACACGGAAATGGAGTGGGTGTTGCCGTATTGGTCTGCCCCGTTCTTGTTGGGAACGATGTCCACATAGATGAATTTCTCCCCGTTCTGAGATTCTTGGATAAGTTCACGGGGAATACGGCTTAGATTTAATCTACCATTCAGTTTTTCTGCCATACTTTAATAGCGTTTGATGATTTTTAATTTCTACATACTTCCAATAATAGCCCTTACAGGTGTACGGTTCTCCTTTTCTGAGGGCGGGTGCAAGTGATTGCTCTGCTACCCCAAGTGCCCGAGCCGCTTCGCTTTGGCTACTAAACTCTCTAACAAACGTCCCGTCTTTCGTGTAGCAAGCAATCCTGTTAGACACCTTCTCAGCGTGTTTTCTCTGTGCGTCCGCATAGTTCACGTTGTACTTTTGTGTGCACCACTCCAAATTGTCCACATTGTTATTCAGAGGGTTGCAGTCCTTGTGGTTTACTACATTGTACCCGTTGGGGTTCTCAATGAAAGCAAACGCAACGAGACGATGGACATAATAGTTTCTGCAATACCCTCCCTTGCACAATACGACAAACGGGTAGCCGTGTCTGTCAAGGAATTGCCCTAATTTCTTCCCTTTCCAATGAAGGATTTTTCCGTTAGACGTTTTGATAATACGGTCTTTTGAGAACACCTCTCCGTCAGAGGTGACGTAGTAAGATTCCTCGAACCCCACTACGGGCTTTGTTAATTTTTGCATCGCTTTTATTCTTTTTGCACCCATTAAAACGAGAGGAAGGGCGGATGCTTACCCTTTTCGGCTCGGGAGCGACCCAAGCCTATCCCCTCGTATGCAAATATAACAAAAGCCTCTCAGATATGCAAATTAAGTGTAGCCCATAAGATTTAGTTATTTAACATACTTGCTTTCGAGGTAGTCAAGTGCCGTCTCGTAGTCCATTTTGAGGGCATCCATAACGAAGGAAACGGGGTTGCCCATCGTCCCACAGGAGAAGCACCGATACGTTTGGGACACGACCAACAGAGAGCCTTCCGAGTTGCAGTGGGGACAGGAACAGACGAGATTTCTCCCTTTCTTCCTGCACTTCATCAAGTCCTGTGCGACCTCGGGGAAGTGGGCGTAGGCGAGGACGTTGTTAAGCCTCTCCACCTCCCTCGGGGTGATGGCCTCGGACACGGTGGTGTTGAAGGTGAAGCCCCTGTCACGGGCGATTTTCAGACAGTCGGCAAAGGGGGTTGTCGGGGGGATTTCTCCCGTGGCGTTGTTGAAAGAGCAGTTGTCAAGCAACCACTGTTTCAGAGCGTCCTTTCCCTGCACTTTGTTGATGTAGTGCCCGAATCGGTAGATTTCTGTTGTCTTGTCCATATCTTACTTGTTTAATTCTTCGAGGAAGTGCTTGCAGTCCACCTCGTAGCGTCTGAGGTATTTGAGCACTGCCCCGAACACCATCCCCCTCACGTCACTGCAATTTTCAAGCGAGGAGTGCAGGATGGCTTCGAGGTGTTCCATATCGTCATCCGTCCACAGGACGCAACCGTGGTGGCCGTCCTCCTCCTCTCCGTGCAGGATGGTGAAGTGGCCGAGGTTGAACTTGGCGAGAAGCCAAACGATGATGTCCGCTTTCCACTTTCTGAGTTTGCCCATACTACCTGTTGTCTCCACTTCCTCCGATAACGCCACGGGCCTGTCGGGATTTCAGTTTTTCATAGTTCATACGAGCGACCTCCTCCAAGGAGAAGCCGAGGTCGTGGGAAAGGGCGGCACAGTACCAAAGTACGTCACCGATTTCCTTTGCGATTTCCAATTTCTTCTCCGAGGTGAACACGCTCTCACTGTCACGGTACACCTTCTTGACCTTCTCTGCCACTTCGCCCGCCTCCCCGACAAGTCCGAGGGTGGGATAGACGATTCTCTTGCTCTCGGGGTAGATGGCAGTCTCCAATGCCCCTTTCTGATACTCACTCAGTGTCAATTCCATAGTTTATAAAATTATTAAATATATCTCCAAATATAGCCACCTGCGGATTTCTTCGTATAGTAGCGTCCATCCCTTTTATCAAGTTTTTTAGTTCCAAGGGCACAAGCAATTATCCCACTTGACCTTATCCCTGTTTCTCTCTCGGCCTCAGCGACAGAAGGATATACTGCCACAAAATCGCCATCTTTTGTAAAACAGGCAACCCTCCGTGAGTTGGCAATCTGCTCGTTTCTCCTCCCATATTGGCCGTTAGCCTCTCCAATCTTTCGGGATGAATTTCTACTCCTCGAAATAGGATTGTTGCAGTTCTCCTTTTGTGTGCTCCAACGAAGGTTCTCCACAGAGTTATTCAGAGAGTTGCAGTCAAGGTGCTCCACAACGGGCTTCCCATCGGGGTTCGGGAGAAAAGCCTCAGCAACGAGGCGATGCACGAGTTTGTGCTTATGCTCATTCCCTCCCCTACACAAAACCACATTCTTGTACCCACGGATAACACAGGGTATCAAAATCCTCTCGTGAACGGGCTTGTCTCCACCTCCACGGGTTTTGCAAGTCCTCGCAAGGCTCTTGACCTCTCCCATATCGCTGACTTCGTAAAGTCCTTCATACCCTACAACGGGCCTCCATTCAACTTGTTTCATATTAACAACAATTTCTCCTGCAAATATAGTAATAATTGTTGTAAATATCAAGTGCCTCCGTACTCTTTTTTGAGCATTTCGATGGTACGCTCATTCTTCTCCACAAACCATAATCTGAGGCGGTTTCGTGTTGTCTTGTGTTCCCACCAATTATGGCACTGCCAACAAAGGATATTGATGTTGCGACAGTCAAACGCCATTTCGGGGTGTGCCCCTCTCGTCAAGATATGGGACACGTTGGTAGCCGTGGGGTGGTTTATGGGTCTCCCACAGTTCTCGCACACCAAGGGGAAGTGATGCAGGCAGTAGCGGTAGAACTTGGCGTTTCCCTCGGCATCGTTCCCTCCGAATCTCTCCTTTTGGATTTCTCTCCGAAGGTGTATCTCCATCGGGAAACGGGTGTCGTACAGGGCATCTATGCCCCGAGCCAACAGTGCCTCGTACTCCTCTCTCGTGTCTATCCTCATTTCCTTGGCATATCTAATATGATAGAGAACTCCTCCGCCAAGAATCGGGCAAGCCACTCTATCGCATCGTTCATTTCGGCTTGGTCTAAGTCCTCGAAGTCCACGATGGTGGTTCTCCATCTGCCGTTCTCCCTCTCCTGCTTGTGGAAAAGGGGGCAGAGTTCCCGTATCTTGTCATAAGCCTGCTCCTTGGTTAAGTGCTCCCCGTACTCGCTCATAAAGGCGTTCTGAGCCTCGGGGACGCAGTAGCCGAAGAAGTAGTTTTTGGTTCTCTCGGAAGGCTCTGAGGGCTGAATCTCCAACCGCAGGATGACGGGCTTCCCCTTGTGCAACAGGCAGAAGGACTGCACGATGTCCCAAGAGCACAGGATTTCCCCGTTCTCGCCTATCCGTCCCACGATTGTCTTTCTCCGAACCCTCATTAGTATTCGTACTTCGTGTAAATCGTCATCTTGAACTTGTCACCGTTCGGCCTCTGAGAGACGTTGAACATAATGTCGGAGACCTGTGGGCCACCTTCATCGGGCAGGTCAATCTCAAAGACGCTTGCTCCGTAGCCGTTCTTCCACTTCTTGTTGTTGTACTTCTGCGTGGGGTTGAAGTCGAAAGGAATCCTCATATCCACGAGCGTACAAGCGAGAAGGTACGGCTTATTGGTGCTGACGGTGTAGTGTATCATAGATGACTTTTTGAAGTTTCTTCGCATCCTCCAACGAGGTGAACAGGTTGCCCGCTCCTCGCAGTTCTCGGGCACTCTCGCTCCCGAGTTCCACCTTGTCCACCTCGAAGAAGGCGTTGATGAAATATCCGAACTCAGCGTCCATTGGTGGGCTTCTTTTCAAGTTCGGCAAGGCGTTTGAGGAGGAGGTCTCTCTCCATCGCTTCGTAGTCCATCGCCACAAGAGCCTCGGCCTTGTCAAAGAGTTCCTCACAGACACGCTTTTCCTCAGAGATAAGGTCAAGGGTGCAGAAGGACAGAATCTTGACGAAGTTCCGCTCCACGATGAAGGTGAGGCAGGCGTTGTAGATGCCGATGTTGAGCGAGGTGATGACGTGGAAGCCCTTGGCTTCGAGGCGGTCTTTCAGTTCGGCAACTGCGTTGTACATTCTGCCAAGCAGTTCCCATTGTTCGGGGGTAAATTTCACAGACATAGGTTATTGACTTTTTGTTGCACAAATATAAGTAAAATTATTGACAAGTGCAAGGAAAATCTGCACTATCTGAACATTTCGGGGTTGCGGGCCTTCACGAAGTCCTCAGTGAACTCGGAGAGCCACCACACAACGTGCTCGGTTTTCTCGTGGTGGATGACCTTCCTCTGAACCTTGTAGTTCTTCTTCACGAGGTTGTGGATAGCGTCTCGGTAGGAGTAGATGTTGAAGGTCTCAATCATCTTTCTCCCCGTGACTGCGTAGCCGTCCAACAGACGGGCGGCGAGGCGGTCAATCTTCTTGTTGCTCTTTTCGAGGATGGTGATGGTGGGGCGGTTCTCCCGAACCCGCTCCCAATCGGAAATGAAATTTGCCATATCAGTAGGTGATTTTAAGTGTTAATTCCTTCTCGTACCTCAGTTCAAAGGCGAGGTTGCCGTCCTTGTCGTAGATGTCCGCAACCTGTGCGTCCACCCAATACGTCCCACTCGTGCAGGGAGGAGTGTCGTGGTCTCCCTTGTCCGTGTGCTCGTAGCCGTTAGCCACCACGGTCACGTTCGCCCCCCATCCTTCGGGAAGGTCGAACTCGCACTCCATCTTGGCAGAGATTCTGCCGTCATAGTCACCCTTGAAGGTGTTGTGGTCGAAGAAAGCCTCCATTTCGTCTCGGAGGGCTTTGATAATCTGAGCCTTGTCCATAACTATCTCTCGTAAATCCAATATCCGTAAACCCGTCTCGGTTCTCCCCAAGAGTTGTACCTGCTATCCCAAGTGTCGTGCACCACCCCATTGATGACCGCCACCTCGTGACGATGGGCTGAGCAGACGAGCCGACCTACGCTCGGGAGTTCACCCTTGTAGAAGTGCGAGGATTCCTTCTGTCCGATGCCACACAGGGACACCCAACGGAAACCGAGTTCTCGCATAAGACGCTTGAACCGAACCCCACTCGTCATAACCCCACCACGGGGGCTTTCACCGAGGGACTTGTAGAGAATGTTGTAAATCTCCTTGTAGTCCCGTCCACTTGCGATGGCGATGGCCCTGCACACGCAGTCACCAACGTTCTTCGCTCGGAAGTAGTTGGAGCGACCTCCATCATCATAAACATAGGGTAACAGTTCCTTTTCCATATTCGTTTCTTTGTTTCTTGGTACAAAGGTAAGTAAAAAAATCGGTATTTGCAAGAAAAATTTTACTTTTCTGCATTTTGGCGAAGTTTCACCCCTTTCTCAACCAAGCCACGGAAGGCGAAATCAAACATTTCATCGGGAGTAATATGGTACACTATCCAGCCGAGTGCTTGTGCGTTATTGTTTTTTTCCATATCCTTGACCTGCCCGACACCACCACTGTGCCGTCCTCCCGTGAACACGCCTCCGTCCACTTCGATGGCGATTTTCAAATCGGGACGGGCATAGTCAAATCTCCACTTCCTCTCGGGATGGAACGGCCACTCTGCCCACCACTCCCCTCCAAACAGTTTCTCGTATATCTTGGAGTAGGCGTTCTTGGTCGGATATTTCTTCTCCCTCGGCATCAGAATCGCTCCTCACTGTCAAAGTTCTCGGGGCGGTACTCCTCGCCCTTCGTCAATTCATAGAAGGAACTGTACGATTCGTTCCCGAGCAGGTGGATTGCTTCATCGAAGTTGCACTTGCCACCACGGTTCTTCCGAACCCACATATCAATCTTGTTCTCCTCCACCACTCCCATTTCGTCCCTCGGGCGTTCGAGCATCAGCACCACGTCTGCATCCTGCTCAATAGAGCCACTGTCCCGAAGGTCGGTGAGTTGGGGGCTTCGGTTCTCCTTGGCACTCTCTCGGTTCAACTGAGCCAAGAGCACAACGGGAATGTTGCACTCGCCCGCCACGTTCTTCAAACGCTTGGTGATGTCACCGATAATCTGTGCCAAGGTCTTTCTCCTGTCATCGTGGTTAATCAGACCCAAGTAGTCAATGAAGGCCACGTCACACTGCCCCGTCTGAGCGTCAAGCATAATCTTGGTGCACAGTTCGTCCAAGGACTTCGCCTTGTCATTGATTCTGAGGTTCGGGGACACGGACATAGCCACGGCCTCCTCGTACTTCTCCCAATTCACGTTTCGGGAAACGATGTCGTAGGTCTGAACGAGACCCGTCCCGACAATCAGCCTCTGCACGAGTTCCTTGGAGGTCATTTCGAGGGAGTAGATGGTCGGCTTCTTTCCGTCCTTGGCCGCTTTCTGAGCCATCTGCAAGGCGAGGGTGGTCTTACCGACAGAGGGACGGGCCGCTAATATGATTAAGTTGCCTCCTCCCAATCCTCCGTAGAGCATAAAGTTCAGCGTAGGGAAGGGGGTCTCAATCCTCGTGGTTCGCCCACTCTGAATGTCATCTGCGAGTTCGTTGGCGAGGTCAGAGGCATTTTTGGTCGTGTTGTCTCCCAACTGCCCCGAAATATCGTCAGAAAAGCCCTTGAATCGCCCTGTAATCGTCTCTACGCCTTCGCCCTGCTCAATTCCTTGGAGAATGGAAATGGAGGTCAAATAAGCCTGCTTTTTGATGTGCGTCTCCATAAGGGCCATCCCGAGTTGCAGGATGCCTTGCCCATAGACCGCCTCGGCAGAGAGAATGTTCTCGGTAAAGTTCTTCATATCCACCCTCGGGAAGATGGTGGACACGTCAATCTGCTCCCGCTTGTTGAACATATCCACGATGGTCTCCCACACCTTCCGATTCTCGGGAACGGAGAAGAACTCTGGCTTGACGATTCTGAGGAGTTCTCCGATATAGTTATTCCCGTACAGGGCCGAGATAATCAGCCGTGCCTCCGTCTGTGATGTCTCGGGGACGGGAAACTCTGCCAATGTGTGCTCCCTTCTCATTTCTTGTGCATTTCAAGGTATTGTTCACGGGTGATGCCAAGTTCCTCCCAAATCTCCTTCTTGGGACGGGTGGGCTGAGCAGGCTGAGAGGGTTGGTTATACTCCTTGGATGCCCAATTCGCCAACCTACGGGAGATTTCAAACGCTCCCGTCTCGGCCTTCTTGACCTCGCAACGAAGCCTGTTCTCGTTCGCCTCAGTCCAATACTCCACGAAGGCATCCACCATCTGCCTGCCATACTTCTCCACGAAGGGTTCACACTTCTCCTTGAAGATGGCCCGCTTCTCCTCAATGGTGAGTTTCGGCTTGGTCTCCACGGGCTTCTCCACCTTGACTACGCCACCCTCGAACAGAGTGAGGCCGTTCTGAGTGAGGGAGAGCCAAAAGTCCTTGCTCCCCTCCTTCTCGCACTTGGTGATGAACCCTTGCTCGGAGAGTTTTTCGATAGTCCCTCGGATAATCCTGTCGGAGAGGAACGGGAACGTCTCTTGGAGGTGCTTCCTCGAAGTCAGACACCATACATACTCCCCACGCACATACGAGGGGTTGTGCCTGTTGAAGTTGTGCCATCCTTTGAGGGTGGTGAGGACGATTGCCTGCTCCAACCCGAGTTCGGTGGCGAGATTGACATTGACGGTAATGGTGTCGAAGCCCATAATATTGAAAGGTTTTGCGTGATTTTTGTTTCTTGGTGCAAAGTAAAGCATTTTTTCTGAATAATCCAAGAAAAATTTTGATTTTCTGTATTTTTGTCACTTTTTTGCGATTTTTCTTGGTTTTCTCGAAAATTCGTCATACCTTTGTCGTGCAGTCCTTCTCGCAGGTCGGAGTGCAACGGAATAGACAATTACGGATTAAGTGGAGAACCCACATAATCCGAGACTTACATAATTTGGCTCTGACCTGCGACCCTCGAAAGAGGGAGAGCCACCAACCAACGCTCTGAGACTGCATCCTTGGAGCGTTTTTTCGTTTCCGAGGGAGACATACGCCAAGACACAGATGGACTTTCTCGGGTTCACCATTTGAAACAAAGAACCAAGTTAGTCTGTTCGCCTGTGCGATTGCAGAACGGGGACGCAAAGCCCAGTGTTGGCAACGTGCGAATCTCACGACCAACGACCTTCAACCTTCCCCGTTGCACAGATACGAACCCTCTTAGGGATGGGAACGGAGCACACACCATACCGCCCGTGTGATAACGCTACGTTGGACGAAAAAAAGTATCTTGGAAGTCAGTATTTTTCTTGATTACTGAAAGTGTATCGCCACAGTTGAAGGGATATAAAGGGGGCGGTGTTGCTTTTCCCGAATAAAGTGCTATCTTTGCAGTGGATGTCTATTTTCCTGTTCTTCATCCAAGGGGTTTTAGTGTTTCCTCCGAGGGATTTGGTTCTCTCGGAGGTTTTTATTATCTTTGTCTCGGTGAATTGACTTTTTGCATTTCCCTCGGCAGGCTTTGGTTTGTCGGGGGATTTGCTTATATTTGTCCTGTTCTTTTTAGTCATTATCCGTTTCCGAACGGGCGTGATGCTCCTTTGGTTTCGTGGTTAACAGTTTTTTGTACCATCATTTTCGATTATGTTTGTCCTCCGATGGGTGTGAACTCCTTGGAGGATTTTTTTGCTTTTCTCCTCCGATTTAGTTATATTTGTAATGGACAAATTTTAGACAGTATGAAAAAAGCAATCCTCACGGCCCTTCTCGGGTCGGCAGTCTTGGTCTCCTGCAACAAAGAGACAACCACCACAACCCCGACACTGCCACGTTACTTCTCCTACGAAATGAGGGGCAACTCAATGTACCAAACGAGGGCACAATCAGCCGAGGACGTTCTCTATCTCATTAACGAAGCCTTGCCCGAGCACATAGCCTGCAACTTCGAGGGTGACAAATACTTCGTTGTGCAGACGGGGACGTACCAAGAACTCCCCTCGGGCACTTACAACGTCTCGGGAACGTATATGGGTGCTGAGGAGGGAGGAATACTCTCGGCCAACCTCGGTGCGGTCTCCCTCTCGCCTGCCGTGCGTATCAATCAGACGCTCACAATCACAGACGAGGAGACGGAATACTCCCTCGCAGGCTCGTACTTCTGCTTCGCCCTCGTTTGGGACGATTCCTTGGTGGACAGGATAGAGTTCCGTGATGCCTACGGGAACACACACACGATGCCGTCCCTCACAAGGAATGACACCCACCTCGTGTTCGTGCAGGGTTACTTGGAGACAAACTATCTCAATCTCACCATCTACCCGAAGGACACCGACACCTACGCTGAGACAGAGTACACCATCGCCACGAAGGGGGGAACAGGGCTGAGGAAGGCGGAGTATGGCAAATACTATGTCATCGCACCCACGTTCGGTGGCAATCAGCCGAAGTGGATTCAGTTAGACCTTCCCGATTTCGTGCAGGGGGAGTTCTGAGCAGTTGGGGCTGAAAAGGCATTGGAGGGCTAACCACCCTCCTTTTTTTGGCTAAATGTGCAGATTTCCCAAAAAATTCTTGCATATTCCAATTTTTTTGCTTACCTTTGCCAACAGAAATCACGAACGATATGATTAGGATTACCGAAGCAATCACTTACGCTAAGGAGAAAGGACTTCTTGGCAAGAAGCAGAAGGCGGAACTCGCACAGGCTCTGTGGCCCAACTCCAACCCGAAGGCCGCTTATATGAATTTTCTGAACCTCGAAACGGGTAAGAGCAAGAAGATTGACGTGGCAACCGTCCCCGTCATCTGCTCTATGCTCGGGGTCAGTGCTGACTACCTTTTCGGCCTCACCGACACTCCGAACTACACGGAGAAGTCTCAGACGATAGCGGACAAGGCCCGTGAAATCGTCTCCCTCGCCGCAAACCTCTAACCTTTCAAGATAATGGACGAAAAAAGCAATCTTGGAGCGTTTGAACTCGCTCCCGAGGTGACTTCCGAGCAGATGCAGGCTTTCTTCTTTGACGAGAACGCCCTCCGTGTCCCTCCCTATCGCCTCTATCAGTTGAACACCAAGGGTGTCCGCTACTACTACACGCTCAACGACCACGGAGAGCCGACCTTCTACCCCTCCGTCACCACCATCTTGCAGGACGTGATGCCCCGCAACATCTTCCTCGAAAAGTGGAAGGCCGATATGGGGTGGGAGCAGGCCAACGCCTACACGCAGGAGAGAGCCAACTACGGCACGTTCCTCCACGGGCAGATTGAACGCCTCCTCGTGGCTCGGGAGTACGACCTTGACGGTCTGAAAGCGGAACTCGCCAAGTACATCGAACGGGAGCAGTTGCCCACGGACTTCATCAACTATGCCGAGGACTTGAAGAAGGACATTCTCGCCTTCGCTCAGTTCGTCATTGACTATGACGTGAAGCCCCTCTGCATCGAACAGTCCCTGTACTCCTCCAAGGGCTACGCAGGTATGATTGACCTCGTGGCGAATATCCGCACCACCTCTCTCTCTGACGAGTTGAAGGCTCGGGAGAAGAAGGGTGACAAGTGGAGCGAGAAGGACGAGGAGAAATACTCTCAGAGGATTGTTGCGATGATTGACTTCAAGTCGGGTCGCAAGGGCTTCTACGAGAGCCACGTCCACCAACTCTATCTCTACAAGGATATGTGGGCCGAGACCTTCCCCGAAATCCCCGTGCAGTCCGTCTTTAATTGGTCTCCGAAGGATTGGCGGAAGTCCCCCACCTACAACTTCGAGTGCCAAGACGATGCCTACGACCATCGTATCACCGAGTGCTTGTTGGAGCAGTACCAACTCCGCAAGACGGAAACCAAGTCCGTCACCCTCGTTAGCGGCACTATCAGCCTCGCTGACGGCCTCGCTGACAACTATCGCACTGTCTCTTTGGAGCAGTTGGTGAAGGAGAAGAACACCGACAAGGTGGAACAGGACGAAAGCCCTCTTTTCCCCGAGAACGAATAGGAACAAATAAGGGGGAGAGGCCAAGGGAAACCGAGGCGTACTTCTCCCCCGTTCCTTATTCCAACTTTCCGAGCAGATTTTATAACAAGGATTCAGTTATTCCAAAATGGCAGGAAGAATCTTAACTAACAAAGAGGAAAACCGCCTCGTGTTCCCGATTGTCGGCAAGGTCAAGTGTGGGATGAAGTCTGAGAAGGGCTACCCTATGAGCACGGACTACTTCGTGCCCGCAGGAAACTATGCCCCCCTGTTCACGCAGGCTTATGGGGAGAAGCCCTCTACCATCCAAATCGTGTTCCCCTCCGATGACCCCGAACTCGTCTGTCGGGAGGAGTACGTTCTCAGAGACAACGCAGGCAAACTCGTGTCCTCGGGGGACGGGGTGAACTTCCGCACTTGGTCGGAGAAACAAAAGGTCTATATTGACATTTCCACGGACGAGCAACCCAACCTTATGGAAATGCTCTCGAAGCACTACGGGCAGGAGTGGAAGGTAACGCTCACCCTCAATTTCATCCTCCCCCTCGTTCGGGGTGTGATGGGGTGTTGGCAGTTCCAAACCAAAGGCTCGGCTTCCACCATCCCACAGGTTCGGGACACCTTCGATGCTATGCTCTCGCAGAATGGGAGGGTCGCAGGGGTTGTCTTTGACCTCACTGTTACGATGGCGAAGTCTCAGAAGCCCGGAGTGTCCTCCAAATATCCCGTGGTCTCCCTCGTGCCCAATGAGAGCCGAGAAAACCTCCTCAAAGTGCAGGAAGCACGGAAGCCTGTACGCCTTGAAATCACCGATGGTGCAGAAAAGTAAAATAATTCTTGCTTTTTCGGATTATTTGACTTATCTTTGCATCAAGAAACCAATTCACCAACACTATGGCAAAAGTCACTATCAAAGTCAAGGATGGGAAAGTCACCGTCCCCGTTCTCTCCAAGGTCGTTAAGGATGGCAAGGTCATCCGTCTGTACCGTGTCCACGGTGAAGGCTCGGATGCCTATATCACCTACATCTACCCTCAGTCCTGTGGCAAGGGAGACTGCCAAGCAGACGGATTCCGTGTGGAAGAACTCGCAAAGGCCAAGCCCTGCTCGGTGGATTTTTGGAACGCCACCATCTACAAGATGGCCTTCGAGGAAATGACGAAAATCAACAAGTACGTCCTCGGCTCTACCATCAATGAGTAAGTCACCCGAATGGAAGGAACGGAGAGAAAAGTATATCTCCGAACGCAGGCGCAACGCAAAGGCCCGTCTCGAACAGGCGGGCTTCACAGTCACCGAGGAGGACAAATACACCCTCACCTTCCTGTACCACTGCAACACCATCAGATTCTTCCCCTACACGGGTGGGGTCTGTGGCAAAGGAATCAAGCCCACAAGGGGCATTGACGCTCTAATCCAACAACTGACGTGAAACTCAAAGTCGGGCAGACAGTCCTCGTCAAAGGCGAAATCGGACGGGTGGACAGTTTCTCGTGGGATATGTTCACGGGAGAAAAACTCGTCATCGTTGAAGTCCTCGGAGAACTCAAAGTCGTACACCCCGATTCTATAACTAAACCAAGGAAGAAGTGACACGGAAAATCTATATCACTGTTTGGGACGATATTCCCGAGGACAAGGCTCTGAGGCTTGCTAAGATGGCACTCGAAGCACTCCCCAAGAAACACGGCATCGTCACCTTCACGGAAGGCTCTGTCGCTCACGTCCACGAGACGAAGGCGAAAAACACCTCTATCACCATTTGGAAAGATTCAAAACCCGTCTAATATGATTATGTGGCTCAAATGGCGGTTCTTCCGCCTTCGCTATCAGTTCCGCACCGTCCGTATGCAGGACGGACGCTTCGCAGTCATCTGCCGTGACCTGTGGAAAAACGAGGAGTTCAACGCCTCGGGGAGAACCGTCTCGAAACGCTATGCCGAGGACTTGTGCGAGAAACTCAAATCCTTCAAGACCTACAAGGATTCACACACCGAGGAAGGACGGGACTTCTCCAATCCCGAGGTCAAGAGTTGGCTCAAACGACAGAGGAGAAGGAAACTCTAAAAGGTATAGTTAATACCAATCCCGAGATAGTAACCCAATTTCGGGTCGAACTCCCCCTTGAAGGGTTGCACCGCTCCGACACCACCCTGCAAACCTACGCCCCACTTCTGCTTGTGATAGACAGGAGTGGGTTTCGTTATGATGGTCGTTTTCGGGAAAACCAAGATGGAATCCAACTGAGGAGAAACACCGCTCACCCAAGCCCTGTAATCATCGCTCCCGTACTGCCTCTGCTCCCTTACAAGAGGGAGGAAAAGAGTGTCGGTTTTCTCAATCAGCACGGAATCGGGAACGGGGAAATAGAGAGTGTCGTGGAGAAACACCTTCTTTGCCACCTCTTTTGGCTTGTAGAGCGTTATCGTGTCCCTCAGCGTGATAATGGTCGGCTCAATCTGTTCGGGTTCGTTATGGCGAACGGAAATTCTACCTGCGATAAACGCAAGGATAAGTGAAGCCAAGAAGATAACAAGGGTCTGCCAAAATTTCATATCGTCTATTGTTATATCAAATGTTTCTTGCTATATTTGTATCAAGAAACAGTGTAAAGATATGGAAAATTCTTCAATTAACGAAATTTGGAAGCCTGTCAAGGGATTTGAGGGGCTTTACGAGGTAAGCAATAGGGGACGTGTTCGCTCGTTAGACCACTATGTAATTCAGAAGGGGAACTTTGGCGTGGAGTATGAGAGGCTATACAATGGGAGGGACATTGTTCCTGTGTTGTGCAGTGTCGGATATGAGACAATGACGCTCTCGAACGGGAAAACCAAAAAATCCGTTCTCGTACATCGCCTCGTTGCGGAAGCCTTCATACCAAATCCGATGGGCCTTCCACAAGTTAATCATAGGAACGAACTTAAAGACGATAATAGGGTGGAAAATCTCGAATGGTGCACGGAGAAATATAATATAAATTACGGGACAGGAAGAACACGGGCCGCAAGAAAGAAAGGAATCCCCATATTACAGATTACACGGGGCGGCGATATTGTTGGCAGATTTTCAAATGCGAACGTTGCCTCACAAGAGACGGGAATACCTTATCGGAACATCTACGCAGTCCTGCACAAACAAAAAGACAAGCAGGGATTCACAAGAAAGTCCGCAGGAGGCTTTATTTGGGTTTACGAGGGGGATTATACCACACGATAGGAGAAAGTGTCTGAAATCGCCTAAAACGTGCCAAGAATGGGGTAAAAGACAAGGGTTGCCAAGGCCAAGAAGCCCAAGGCAACCCACAGAATCACTTTCTTCTGCATCAGAACGTGCCCTTGTCGGTGGAGTTGTACGCCCATCCGCTATCGGTGCGGTCATAGGACACCGTTTCGATACCGCTTGCGTCAGCGTAGGTGAGGCACAGACCTTCGCTGACGC
>Ga0265301_10002598_pt1 | contig 20522 bp, 18 predicted proteins | sample AusTroGonzalo_MG_2_FD_193488 | JGI IMG/M metagenome (GOLD analysis project Ga0265301, IMG submission 193488) | Bovine rumen microbial communities from tropical cattle in Woodstock, Queensland, Australia - Gonzalo_04 | ecosystem: Host-associated > Mammals > Digestive system > Stomach > Rumen ... | reverse complement strand
GTTTCATGTTACTAAATCCTTTAATTTTTGACTGCAAGGCTCGTGCAAGCCGAGAGCAATAAAGCGTGCTTTAATTGCCGAGGCGCCGCCGAGTTTCGTGGTTTTTGACCACAAAGTTACTAAATTTTGAGAAAAATTCCAAATAAATCAGCGAATAATTGTTGAAAATATGAAAAATATGGCAATTATTATCACCTGATAACAATACTATCACCACCCTTGAACATGCTATATATAAAGAGATTTTTATATATTGGTGGCAAAATGATAATAAAAATCAAAATAAATATTCAAACAAATGAAGAAATAGTCACTTTAGGGTCGTTCCGATGTTTGTTTCTACCTGTTCCCAAGTCACCTACGACCCGTTCCCAAGTCACTTTACCCCCGTAAACTGACTTGGGAACAGTCGTAAAGTGACTCACCTTCGAGTTGAAGCGAAGTCAGGAACAACCCGAAAGTGACTATTATTCGATAGGCCTTGCAGCCAACGTAAGCCCCAAAAATAATCCCACCCGTCTATGATGTGACGAGTGGGATTATTCTTTAGGTTTTTACCATTATTCTGCAGTAGCAGGATGCAAGTACCATTTCTTATTTTTTGCTCCTTTCGAGGTTGACCATTCTATGAACTCGGGGAAGAATACATCGATGGCCTTACTCTCATTAGCACGAAGAAGTATGTTATCCTTGAAAGTATCGATGCTGACACCACTCAAATAGAAAGCAAACGGATAATTGCCACTACCAACATAATATAATTTATTCGCAGGATCTGATTTATCATCTTTCGTGCCAAAGTATGAAGTATTCATCTTTGCCGTAGGAGCCTCCATCGGGATATGTACTTCCCAACGCTTATCATCAGACTCGTTACGATAGATAAATGGCTTAATCTTGGCTGCCTTGCTATCTTGGATACCACCCTCATAGGTCAATTCCAAAATATAAGTGGTATGGAGTTCACGCTTAATGTCATCAGTCAGTAGATAGACATTGCCATCCTGGATGAAGTTAGCTTCCACAACTTCTGTAGATCCTGCAGGAATCTTCTTCATCACAATGCTGGTAGGTTGGGCATCACTCTTTGTCTCCAGTGTGAGAGCCAGTCCACTCTTTAGCTCAACATAGTTCTGATAGGTTGTCAGATTGAAAGTCTGCTTGGTCATGAAAGCACGATTCTTGTAAGTAAACATGGTCAATACACGATCTTCTTTCATATCAACTACCACATCGTTCATATCATAGTCACCAGCTGAAGGCCAGAGATCCTCGTATGCATACACGCCTTCGTTTGTAGTTTCGCGCGATGTTGGCACAGGCAGTTCCTGGAACAGACCAACGGGCTTGAGAGCCAAGATGACATCACCATAATCCTGATCATTGGCACCATCCTCAAAGGCTACGATAGCATACTGCTGACCATCCTTTTCATAGGCGAACTTTGCAGTACGTGACTGTCTTTCGTGATTAGGATTCGACATGCTACCATCGTCATACAAATTCTGCTCATCGTTGGGCTCACAATATGACAAGCCATCTGTAGACGACGACCAACAATTGTATTGGCGAGCTATTTTGGCACCTTTCACAGCACCCAAATAACCGTTATGATACTTGATTCCATCATGTGGTTTCTGCATGCCCCATCCGTTCGACTTCAACAGAAAGCCAATCTTCATACCAGCAGGGAAGATGGGAGTAGCGCCTTCCTCGCTGTTCTCTGCAATATTTGGGTAGTAGATTAACTGCACAGCTTCACCACGTTCAAGAGCAATATTGCCGTTATAATTACTACCGTACTTCGGCTGATTGACGTACTGTGAGTGACCGTCCTGCGTATTTGGGAACAACATGACGACGTGAATATCCTTCAGGTTTGTAGGTGCATCGCCCTGATAGTAATAATAGCCAAGGCAGTTGTTCCAGCAAGTATTTGAGCCTACCAGAGTTACAGAGACAGCTGCAGCCTCCTTCAAAGTAAGGTCAGCACTCTGACGATATTCATCTGGGCAGATTTCCTTTCTTACAATAGCAGCAGCAATACTCTGACGAATTCCTTGCATCTCATCCTCGTCAAACGTCAGTGTAGCATAATTTTCACTGTCTTCTTTCACCAAATAGTCTGGACGTCCTGTTCTGGAATCCCATTGTCCCAGCCACGTCTTCCACTCATTGTATATCTGATTATCCAGCTTGTCACCAGTCTTATAATCCACCTCATAAGAGAGTTGATAAAGCGTCTCCAAGCTATTCGTCAATACACCAGACCCCGGTGAAACTCTTCTGACAGCAGCACGATTGACACCTTTTGTCACTCCGGCCACAGCCTCAGCAGAATTGTTGGTCACCTTCACATTCATCAACTGCTCATCAACGAAGAAGTCACCAGTGAAGATATACAGATCAGTAGCATAGCTTGGAAGTTCTACAGACTGAGAGAAGCGACCTTCACCGTCTGTAAAATTAGAATAAACAGGTTTGATGTTTGGATCTAATTCATCACCCTTGAAAGGATTCTCGCTAAAGACTCTAAAGAAAACAGGTCCACCGGGATTGGAGGCAGAATAGTCAACTGTCAAATTCACATCACTGGATGTGGAAAAGTCAAAAAGATTAACTGTACCATTATCCCCCTGATTATTTCCCTCATCATTAGAGTCAAAATGGTTGGTCACACATGCAGCAAAGAGTAGTGCTGTCAATGAAAGAAAAGCAATTCTTTTCATAATTAAATTTTATGTTTGTTAAACAATTTAGTCGAGATTTATGAATAATTTCACACCTCTACACACAATTTCAAGTGCAAAGGTACACAAAAAAATGAAAAGTTGTTCATTTTTTCAGATTTATTTTTCAAATAACGAAAAAAAAACTCCAGATCTATAGTTCAAACGATGCCGATAGGTTGACATGTGCCTTTTCAAAGACGGGATTGATGACATAAGCTACACGAAGTGGTAAGGCAAAATCCTTAATCATCAGATTGTAGGTGTACTTCAGCTCTATATTACAGATACTGAAGTTATGGGTATAGTCATTATAACAACTTTTATTAAAGGTTGCGCCGACTGCCAGACCTAACTGATGACCACCCAAGAAATCGTAGTGACCACCCAGCTCAGCATAGGTAGAATATGCCTGCTTGCCATCTTCATTCTTGTCGTCACCAGCAAAAAGGCAACTGAAAAGCATATAGGCAGGAATATTGTCAGGAGCGATTGTTACAGAGCCGTCAAGGCAATGCCCCGTATCACGACTCTTGAAGTTAAAATATTGATCCTCAGGCGTATCTGTAGTAGGATAATAGTAATCTATCAGTCCAACAGTCAACCATTTATAACTGTAGCTGACGCCGAGATCTATCTCACTGAACTTCCCATTGATAGCATAGCCACCACAGACATAGCCAGTAAAACCCTTGTACTGATAATTCAGTTGGGGAAAGACAACAGGAGCCGACTCTTCCTTCATCTGCTCCATACCACGCCATAGATATTTGGTTTGGAGTTCTACGCCCAAATGGAAATTTGATTCTTTCAAATTACTTTGGGCAAACAATGGCGCTGAACATAACAACAGTAAAGCAGTAATGACGTAACGATTCATAAACAGAACTATGACTATGTAGTAAAACGATTATATATTTCAGAAACGACATCAGACACGCGCCGAGCATCAAAACGTTGAGCAACAAGTTGATAGGCATGGTTACCACATTGTTCGAGTAGTGATTTATCCCCATACAACCGCATTAATGCATCCGCTAATGCCTGGGGCTGACTATATGGAATCAATAATCCATTATCTTCATGCGTTATCACTTCTTTAGTACCATCAGTAGGCGTAGCAACTATGGCCTTGCCCATTGCCATGGCTTCTAATAATGCTATTGAGAGACCTTCCCATAGGCTGGGAAGACAATAGACATCTATGCAATGTAACAAGTCTGGTACATCAGTACGAAACTTACTGCGATAAACATAATCCGACATCTGATGGGCACTGATAAAGGCATCAACTTCAGCATCCATATCGCCTTCACCAACAAAAAGTCCCTTCACCTTCGGGTTATTCTCATGAGCCAAACGAACTGCTTCTAAAAAGTCTAATGGTGACTTTTGCTTCGTACATCGTGCAATGAAGCCAGCCACAAAATCATCTGGAGTGAAGCCGAAAAGTTCACGCAAGTTATTAAACTGCCCGTCAGGATTGAACTTAACCAAATTAATACCATTTTCAACGACTACAACATTCTTAAGTCCGAAACTCTCACAGCCAGTATCAGCATTACTTTGAGACACACAAATCACTTGGCACGCTAATGAACAGATTAACTTTTCACTCAACTGGCGAAGTGAACGTACAAGTTTTCCCTGATCATCATGGAAACTCCAACCATGAACAGTATAAACAAGGGGAATGCGCAATTTCCTGGCTGGCCATATCATATTAGAAGCAGCACGACTGCCATGAGCATGTATAATCTCTATTTGTTCATGACGTAATAAATCAACAATCTGTCGCTGAATCTTCAAATCAAAAGGCTTTAACGTATCAATGACATAACATCGGATGCCCATTGCCTGCAGTCTGTTAATCATCTCACCAGATGTAAACGATAAGCACACTGGTTCGAAACGTTCTTTATCCAAGAATGTCACCATGTCTAACAGATGAGACTCTCCTCCCCCAATCTGCCCCTGACGAATAACTTCTAGTACCTTATGCATAATAACAGCGAAACAATAATTACGTAACGATTCATATACAATAATGTTTTTACACGGCAAAATTACGAAAAAATAAATAAAAAACAAGTAAGTTTTGGAATTTTCGACAGAAAATACTAATTTTGCATTATGAAAGAACGCATTAACTGGATAGATTGGGCAAAAGCACTGGCGGTATGTACAGTGGTCTTTTGTCATTTGCCCCAATCCCAGGAATGGTTCTATTACAGATATCTGCAGGCGCTCATCATTGTTATCTTTTTCTTTATCTCTGGCTACCTGAAGAAAGACCGAGGTAACGACAAGAAGAATTGGAAGAAATATTGGTATGGACTGATTATACCTTATTTTATTTATAATGCGATTATCTACCCTTACTGGCTGCTAAAATATTATCTCACACACGATGCTATGCCTGACACCATTGCTGCCATGCGCCCCATTATCGGAACACTACTGCTGCAACACGAAGGCAGCTTTGCTGAGCCATTGGACGGACCTCTGTGGTATCTGCCCGCCATCCTCATCATGCACATTATCATTGACTTATGCAGGAAGACCAAGCATCAGCATCTTATCATGGTATCGCTTTGCATTGTCTCATTTATCCTTTATGCTGCCAATAAATACTGGTATTTCGTACCTGGTCTCACACCAATGGGACTGATGCGCAACCTACCCTACTATTATATGGGTTATTTATTCGGACAATATGGACTCTTCAAAGAATGTAAACCAAATTATGACTTGATGGGTTTTGTAATATGTATAGCTGGCAGTATTCTCATTTTCGCATGGCATTTACAAGCATATTTTAGTGGTCAGCATCTGTTGCACATCATGCTCTTCTATCCCGCTAACATCGGATTCCTCTTTGGCGTACTATATGGTTGTAAGCTACTTGATTCATACTGTTCAGCTATCATCACCAATCTTTCGATTGGTACTTTAGTCATTATCGGCCTACACATCGTGTTTGTCACCATTGCCAATTACATCCTCGGATATGCATTGGGGATAAACGGAACTATTTGCTATCAATGGTATGAGGCACTGCCAGTAGCTATCATCATTGTAACGACACTCTATCCCATCATTTTGTTTGGAAAACGTTATATTCCTATATTGTTGGGAAAAATTAAACAACGAAACATTTGATTATTCAATTATTATTTGTATCTTTGCATCAAAGTTTCACAATTATGCGAATATTGTTCATAGTCTATCACGGTTTTTCCGAGTATAGTGGAATAACCAAGAAGATACGCTATCAAGTAAAAGGACTGCGGGAAAACGGTCACGATGTCCGCTTGTGTTACTATGACTTTGCGGAGAATAGACATCGCTGCCGATATATCGACGATAAAATTATCAAAGACTATGGCAATGGAAATTTGGCTGCATTTTGTCAGCGTTTGGATTATGATTGTATCTTCGATTATTGTGTTCGTGAGGGGATAGAATTTGTCTATGCTCGTTGTTTCCAAAATGCCAATCCCTGGCTGATTCGTTTCTTCAAAAAACTGAAAAAAGCAGGCATTCATGCTGTGACAGAAATACCAACCTATCCGTATGATTCTGAATTTAAATACGTAAACTACACACAGCGAATAGGATTTAGAATTGACCAAATATTCCGCCGTCGATTATATCAATACATGGATGCTATAGTAACTTTTTCCGATGCCCCGGAGATATTTGGTCAACGCACCATCCGTATCAGCAATGGTGTCGATTTCGATAGCATTCCCCTTCATCAGCCATCAGCCATCAGCCATCAATCATCAGCCCTCCATCTTATCGGTGTCGCAGAGGTCCATATCTGGCATGGTTATGATAGGCTGATTGCTGGTCTTGGTGAATATTATAAGAATGGTGGAAAGCGAGAAGTCGTGTTCCATATTGTTGGGGGAGTACACCCTCACGAACGGTATCGGGCTAATGAGTTTCATCCTGGCCTACAAGCTATTATCGACAAGTATGGAATTGCTGATAAAGTCGTATTTCATGGCACCATGTTTGGTAAAGAATTAGATGATGTTTTTAACCAATGCCAATTTGCCATTGGTTCGTTAGCCCGTCATCGTAGCGGCATCACGATTATCAAGACACTTAAAAATCGTGAGTACGCTACGCGTGGTATACCTTTTATCTATTCTGAGCAAGATTCAGATTTCGACCATAAACCCTATATCATCAAAGCTCCTGCTGATGAATCTCCCATTGATGTTCAACAGATAATCAACTTCATTGATGATTTTGACTTGAAGCCTGAAGATATACGTAAAACGGTAGGGAATTTAGCATGGAAGATACAGATGCAAAGGGTAGTTGATGAGGTATTCAAATGAATAATTTTATAGACTTAACTAAAAACTATTATGAGTAAAAACTATGAAGTAACAATTGGAATCCCTGTTTACAACGTCGAACGATATATTCGATTGTCGTTGGACTCTGCTTTGGCACAAACTTTTCCAAGCATTGAGTTCCTCTTTTGTGACGACTGCGGAACAGATTCTTCTATTGATATCATTAGAGAATACCAACAGAATCATCCGCGTGGTAAGGACATACGTATCCTTCATCAGCCCCAGAATATGGGTATCGGGGCTGCCCGCAATCGTATGTTGGCAGAGGCTCAAGGCAGATACTTCTATTCCTTGGATGCTGACGATTCAATAACCCCCAATGCCATTGAACTGCTGTGGAATGCTGCCCAAGAGCATCAAGCAGACTTGGTATATGGCAGCTATGAACGTGTCTTTGTCGAGGATGGCAAGGAGATAGGTCGTAAACAGTTTCCTTATCCCTTCCGTGTCTTTACCGATCCAGACATCTATGCCGACTATGTATACCACTGGGGAGTACAGGGTATGAATTGGAACTATCTTCTGAGCATGGATATCATTCATCAGAACAATCTCCGTGTCACTGAGGTGGGACATGGCTATGGTGAGGATTTTACGTTCACCATCGATCTCCCGACCTATATTACTCGTGCCGTCCTTCTGCCAGACATCACCTATCAATACTATAATCGTGATGTGAGTAAACCCAAAAAGAAAAAAATTTTAAGTCGCAAATATCTGAATCGTGCCATTGAAGCCATTGCTCAGAAAAAGCGTCGTAGTGAGTTGTTGGGGAAGCGCTATTACTCCAAGCGAATCTCCATTCTCATGATGCTTGATTGCTCGTTTGCCTGCGAGATGGTAGGCCGTCGGAGTGAGTTCGACGAACCGTTTAGCAATCGTGAAGTGCGCGACATGATGTGGCACCCTATGACCTTTTGGGAAATAGTGACTGCCAAGTCTGGACGTTTCCACAATATTCTTTATTGGACCTTCGGTGTTGTTCCACCATTTCTTTGTGCATGGCTATTAAAGCCAATGATGAGGAGATACGGTACTTACAAAAGATAAAATATACGTGTTTGCAGGTTGATATATCGAAAGATATTCACATTTCCCACTTAAAACAATGATAGCATTTTCTCAACTATTGGTGCCATATCGTAGTATTTATATTCAGCTAGTCTTCCACCGAAGATGACATTATTTTCCTGTTGGGCTAATACCTGATATTTCTGGAATAGCGTATTATTCTTATCGTCATTTATGGGATAATAGGGTTCCATACCCTCTTTCCATTCCACGGAGTATTCTCTGCTAATTACAGTCTTCGGATTCTTCTCTACGTCTGCAGCGAAAGACTCAAAATGCTTGTGCTCAATGATGCGGGTATATGGGACCTCAGCTTCGGTATAATTAATCTGAGCCAAACCTTGGTAATTAGGAGTGTCAAGAATCTCATTTTCAAAGCGGACTGTACGATATTCCAATTTTCCGAATCGGTAATCGTAAAATTCGTCAATCATACCTGTAAAGACAATCTTGTCGAATTGAGAATTGAGAATTGAGAATTGAGAATTGCTGTGTTTGCGTTCTTCGAAGAAATCAACGTTCACCATAGTATCGCAACCCTTCAGCAAACCGTCAATTAACTTGTTATATCCGCCAATAGGCACTCCCTGATAGGAATCGTTGAAATAGTTATTGTCATAAACAAAACGGACGGGCAGGCGTTTGATGATAAACGGAGGGAGCTCAGTACATTTGCGCCCCCACTGCTTTTCCGTATATCCCTTAATAAGGCGCTCATATATATCTCTTCCTACCAGTGAGATAGCTTGCTCTTCCAGATTTGTAGGTGTCTTACCTTCCATTTCTTTCCGTTGTTCTGCAATTTTATGTTTTGCCTCTTCAGGTGTCAATACGCCCCACATCTGGCTGAAGGTGTTCATATTGAAGGGAAGATTATAGGCTTTGCCTTTATAGAAAGCAACTGGTGACTCTGTGAAACGATTGAACTCAACGATAGAGTTGACAAAATCCCACACTTTTTTATTGGAAGTGTGAAAGATATGAGGGCCATACTTGTGAACATTGATACCCTCTACATTATCGCAATAAAGGTTGCCACCCAAATGAGGGCGTTTGTCTATAACCAAGCAACGTTTTCCTTGTTTGGTCGCACAATGAGCAAAAACAGAGCCATATAAGCCAGCACCAACAATCAGATAGTCGTATTTCATGTCAATCAATTATATTTTTGTCAAATTTACGAATAATTGTGGATATAATGTTAAAAGTCGATGAATATTTTTGTTTTTTTAATTTTTATTTGGCTAATTCGGAGAAAATATTTAAATTTGTGGCATAATAGCGTAAAATGTCAGTACCAAATAGAAAATATAAGATCGTGTATTGTACTCCAGGCTTATATCTGGCTGGGGGAATGGAACGTGTTCTGACGTTGAAGGCAAACTATTTTGCTGATGTTTTTGGGTATGATGTCACGATTATCTTAACCGAAGGGATGGGGCTACCGTATTTCTATCCGTTGTCAAACCACATCAAGATTGTTAACTTGAATATCGGCTTTGAGGAATTATGGAATCAACCCATACTAAAGAAAATTTTCATTTATTTCAAGAAACAGAGACAATATAAAAAGTTATTGAAAGCAGCGTTAATGCAGATTCGCCCAGATATAACGATTAGCATGCTGCGAAGGGAAATCAATTTTCTTAATTCTATTCGCGATGGGAGTAAGAAAATCGGTGAAATCCATATCAATCGCGCTCATTATCGGACATTCGAGGAAGGCGATTCAAATCCATTTAAGTCTTTGTTGTCTTATTATTGGAAACACACCCTTGTTCGTCATCTCAAACAGCTCGACGGTTTTGTAGTATTAACAAAGAAAGACCAAGAGGCTTGGACTGAACTGGACAATGTCACCGTGATTCCCAATCCAGTTTCTTTCCCATCGGTTAAGATTAGTCAATATACTGAAAAGCGCGTGATAGCTGTAGGAAGATATTGCCATGAAAAAGGCTATGACCACCTCTTGAAGATATGGTCGGAAGTCCAGAATCTCTGTCCAGACTGGCGATTGGATGTCTATGGCGATGGTGACAGTACAGCATATAATCAGATGATGGATGACTGTCAAATCGACCGAGCACGGTGTTCTCTGAATGGTAGGGTTTCCGATGTTCAATCTGAGTTTGCTAGTAGTTCACTGGCTGTATGCACCTCGCGTTTTGAAGGCTTTGGTTTGGCAATCGTCGAGGCGATGGCATGCGGTTTGCCTGTTGTCTCGTTCGATTGTCCTTGGGGGCCACGCTCCATCATAACTGATGGCGAGGATAGCATTTTGGTCGAGAACGGTAATATCAAACAATTTGTTGCAGCCATGGTAAAACTCATGAAGGAAACCGATGCTTTGGAACTGATGGGTAAACGTGCTGCAATCAATGTACAACGTTTTAGTATGGAGACCATTGCTAATCAATGGAAGAACTTATTCGATAGTTTATATAGTAACAATAATTAAGTAAAAAAATGAGTTGGTACGAGAAATATCTTAGCATCTACGAAAAACCATTTAGTGAAGTTTCTCAGAATATCATCGACGAGACTCGTGAAAGATTAGTATCCTTGCAGAGTGATGAACCTTTGGTGTCAGTCGTCATCGTTGCATACAATGAAGAGCGGCATTTACCAGCATGTCTGTGGTCCTTGAGTGAGCAGCAGTGTAAATATCCAATAGAGTTTATTGGTGTCGACAATGAGTCGAAAGACCGAACTGGAGAAATCTATCAGAAGTTTGGAGTAACCTATTACACGGAGCACCAGCATACTTGTGGTTATGCCCGTCAGTGCGGTCTGGAGCAGGCCAAGGGCAAATATACAATGTGTATTGACTGTGACACCATGTACCCTCCCCACTACATTGAGTTAATGATTGATAACCTGATGCAGCCTGGCATAACAGCTGTAGCTGCCATGTGGAGCTATTATCCTGACGAGAACCATTCCAAGCTGAAGATGAAGATGTATGAGTTCTTCCGTGATATCTATCTTCGCATACAGGCCATTAACCGCCCAGAATTGACTGTACGCGGTCTTGCTTTTGGCTATTATACTGAGAATGCCAAAAGAGAAGGCTATAGAGTGGAATTGCTTCGCGGTGAGGATGGATCAATGGCATTGGCCATGAAGAAATATGGTAAAATCAAATTCGTTTATGATAAGCGATGCCGCGTTATCACAGGTTATAGTGGTTTTAAGGAGAAATCAATACTTACTGCTATGTGGCATCGTCTGAAATTCTATGGTGTTATCCGCCTATTCTCAAAGACTGACCATTACGACGATGCACCAGATAATTTCTTGAAAAAGAGTTAAAGTTCTCTATTGGCAAGATGCTTGAAGAGGTTCTCCCATAAAGGCATGATTTTCGATGCATCATAGCGCTGGGATGACTCAATCCCAGCTGTTCCCATTTTTATACGCAGTTCCTGATGATCCATCAACAGGGATACTTTCTCTGTAAATGCAGCATTGTCCTGTTTGGGCACCAAGAAACCATCTTCCCCGTCAGTGATGATATCAGCAGGTCCATAAGGGCAATCGTAAGCCACTACGGGCAATCCACAACTCATAGCCTCCGGAAGTACTAATCCAAAAGGTTCGTATCGAGAGGTCAATAACAAGATTGAACTCTCCTTATACTTCTCAACAATATCAGGTGTAGGCTCATGGACTATTATGTTTGCATTCATCTGCCTAATCTCAGCAAGCAGAGCCTCCTGTTCATCACCATACCCACCATAAATATGAAGGCTCCAGTCTGGGTGGCGTTGATAAACGGAATTCCAAATGCGCAATAGATTACCAATATCTTTCTGCTTTGAGAAACGGCCAACAAAAATGACAGATTTTGCCGTGCATTCACTACAGGAATCACTCTCATTTAAATGTACCACATTGGGGATTACACAAACATTCGTCGTCAATTTCCGCCATTCTACCGCATCACCCTCGGTTAGTGCAACTACCATCTGTGCTTTCTTAACAGCCGATTGAAGATACCTAACATGTAGTCGGCGTAATATACCATCACCCTCAAAATATGTGGCTAAACGAGAGGCATGAGATTCAAAAACAAGTGGTATACGTCCCTTAACTTGTAAAACATCACATAAATAATCTAACCGCGTACAAACAATGACATTTGGAGCGAATTCTTTTATCTTACTTGCCATCCGTTTACGAAACAGATGATGGAGTTGGCGACTCTTGATTAGTCGTCTCCAAAATGACAAATGATATTGTTGATGAAACTGAATATCCAAATCATTAAACAACACATCTGAATGTAATTGAAAACAAACAGGATGAGTTCCTTGATTAACTGTTAACAAACAGACTTTATAACCTTCATGTTCCACAAGCCAGTTTGCCTTTTCTATGATGACACGTTCAAGACCGCCACGAATAGCCATTGCATCACAAATGTAGAGGAGTCTCATTACAATAATATAATTTTACAAATTTACTAATTTAAATAGATATCTCCAAAACTCAGAGTAACATTTTTACTTTACCAATCACCCAAATAGCAGCAATGCATAATGAGGACGGCAACTTACTCAGCAAAAAGAAGGGTAAATTCTTGAGTCGTGATTGGCGGAATGAACAGATCTGACGGAATGTAACAGGATAAGATAGGATATTACTAATCTCATGATTCGAGAAAGGGGGAACAATTATTTTCCTACGCTTTAAGATATGGCAGGCTATATAAAAATCTGTCATCATGATGTTGAAACAACGATTCGGGAAATAGACCTTATTAACTAAAGCAGAGGATGTCGTTTTCAAATGCTCAATAGAATGAACATTCTTCATAATCTCATTTTTGGAAATTTGGTTTCTTTGTTGATAATGGGAAAGAGAATTATCCCTACACAAATACGAATAGGTAATATCTGGCAAAAGAACAGCTCGCTTAATCATTGTAACCAAATCAAAAGTAAATACGAAATCTTCCCAATAATCAGTAAGAATAAAACGGTGATGATGCTCACGCAATACGGAAGATTTTACCAGATAATTGCATGCAGTAGCTTCGATACCACCATATTTTCGATATGCAAAAATAGCCAGTTCGTCTTCTCCTAATAATTGAATAGCAGGATATTGACAGACAGTCCTATCACCTGTCAATTCTATTCTCTCATAAGAGCCAAAAACAATCTCTGCATCATACTGACGAGCATGTGCCATCATCAATTCTACAGTATTATCAGCTATTACATCATCGGAATCCATGAAATACAGATAGTCTCCTAATGCCTCGTCAATGATTCTATTTCGGGATGCTGCAACACCCTTGTTTTGTTCATGTCTGATGATATGGATATCACTTCCACGAGGATGTTCGGCTTTCATCTGCTCAACAATATCCATCGAACCATCAGCGCCGCAATCGTCTATGATTAAAAATTCAATAGATGAGTAAGTTTGGTTCAATGCAGATTCTATCGACCGTTGAATGTAATCAACGGACTTATAAACCGGTATGCCTATTGTCGCATCGTATTTCATCCATTTACCATCAATTCATTAAACAACTGTTCCCACTGAAGACCAACTCTTTCAATATCATATTGAAATGCAGACTTTTGAGCATTTTCGCCTATCTCCTTTCGAAGCTCGTCATCATTCATCAATAAGATTACTTTTTCTGCAAATGCATCAATATCGAATGGTTGTATTAAAAAGCCGTCAACGCTATCGGTTATAATAGAACGAGGACCATTTTCACAATCAAATGAAACGACAGGAACACCACAGGCCATAGCTTCTATCAAAACAAGACCAAAACCTTCATATCGAGAGGGCAATACAAAGATCGAACTGGTATTATACTCCTTTAACACATCAGTGATAGGTCCATGTAAATGACAACGAGAAGTGTCAATGCACAATTGTTTCATCTGGGACTCATAGGGTTCCCTATTCCCATTACCATAAATATCCAAAGTCCATTCTGGCATTTGCTTTTCTATTTTTTCCCATATTTGCAACAACAAGTCATTACCTTTGTCATAATCGTATCGACCTATAGAAACAATTCTTTTAGATGACAACTCACTTTTTGCTTTTATGTGGAAAGGAAGCGGATCAGGAATCTTAACAATATGATTTAATTCCGGCCAATCATTCATGGCACTATCTGTCAGGACGACCATCTTATCCAACTGTCTCAAATGTTGGATTAAACTATTCATCCAAACATGAGCAAACCATTGTTTTATAACATTAGAATCTCTATCGCTGAAATTCCGGTAATTAGCTCGATTGACATGTAGTTCACCTATCTTGATACTGCCATCAGGAATGTTCACTATGAAATTGATTTCACGTCTTAGAGTCGTTATAGTAAAGTCTGGTTGGAGACGCATCAGTTGAATTGTCAGGAGCTTTTTATACTGACGCTGCTTTTTCAAATAAAAGAATATTTTTTTTATGAACGAAGCACGCCATAAATTCTCAAAGCCTAACTGTAAATTGATAATGTGCACCTTGTTGGAAAGATGGAAGAAACACTCTCTTCCTTGCCCTTCGGTCACAATGACAGTGACATCGTAACCATATACCTCTGCAAAAAAATTGGCCTTTACGGATACGACGCGTTCTACGCCCCCTGCGGAATACAGGGCAGGAGTACAATAAACTATTTTATATTTTCTTTCCTTATCCAATTGATACATACAGATTAGATTGCAAATGTACAAAATATATTTGGTATCATACAAAAATCTTTCAAAAAATTTGGAACTTTGCTAAAAAATGTATACCTTAGCAGAAAAATTTAAGAGCATTGTGAACTTTTATGAGAAAGGCCTTGTTCCTAATATTTCATGGTTTTGACCCAAATAATGGTATCAGTCAAAAGATATCATATCAGGTTAACGCGCTTAGGACATGCGGCATGGACGTCCATTTATGCTATATGGACGAGACTACGACCAAAAAGCGTATAGTTGACAATGAGACTATAGCGGATTATGGAAACGGCATGATGAGCAAGATTCTGAAAAGGACAGAATTCTCATCTATTGTAAAGTATTCACAAGAAAACAATATTGATTTTGTATATATCCGTTCTAACCACAATGCCAATATCTTTACCATTCGCATGGTCAGACGGATGAAACAAACAGGTATGAAAGTGGTAATGGAAATCCCTACATACCCTTATGATTCTGAGTATGAAGCACAGGGTATGAGCAAACAAATATTTCAGGACAAATTATTCCGCAACCGACTTGCCAAATATTTAGATGCTATTGTTACCTTCTCTGAATATAAAGAGATTTTCGGACAAAGGACCATCAATATCTCAAACGGCATTGATTTTGAGAATGTGCCGATGAAAGCCACCAAGAACGACACCAGCAAAGAATTGAATCTGATTGGCGTTGCAGAAATACATCAATGGCACGGATTTGATCGTATCGTTAAAGGGCTTGCAGAATACTATTCAAAACATCAGGATTATATTGTCAAATTCCATATTGTTGGTTATTTCTTTTCTGCTGAAGGAGAAGCAGAATTTAAAAGGATTATATCCGACCATCACATGGAAAACTATGTGATTTTATATGGAAAGCAACACGGGGAAACGCTCGATCAGATATTCGATTGGTGCGATATGGGCATTGGCAGTCTTGGAAGGCATCGTGTTGGTATTCAAAAAATCAAAACACTAAAGAACAGAGAATATGCTGCAAGGGGTATTCCTTTTGTGTATTCTGAAACCGATAGTGATTTCGACAACAGGCCCTATGTATTGAAAGTTCCTGCTGACGAATCGCCTCTCAATATCGAACAGATTATTGACTTCTACAAGAGTGTCAATATACCTGCTATTGAAATTAGGAACTCTATTCAGGATTTATCCTGGTCGAGACAGATGATGCATGTCATAGATGAAGTATCTAAAGGTTAGGATATGAAGAAACGAATCTGCTTCTTGACGGACTCCATATTCTCGATTGGCGGTGTACAACGAGTGACAGCGGTGATTGCTAAGGAATTGGCAAAAGATTACGACGTGACTATTGTGACATTCGACAAGCCCGAACGAAAAGACACCTCGTTATACGATTTGCAAGAAGCAGATATCAACTACAGATTCTTTGAATACCCAAAGACATCAGCATGGAAATTGAAATGTTGTAAGATCTATAGCTATCTCTACAGGAAACATTTGCCACAGATACGCCTTACCTCTGATGTCTATAGTCATAGCTCCTTCCCATCCGCGAAGAGAAATGCACTCATCAAAGAACTGACTTCTGGAAATTATGATATTATTATAGGTGTGCATGCACCGCTGGCTGTCAGATTAGCTACTTGCAGCAAACAACTCAAAAAAGCGAAATTGATAGGTTGGATACACAACTCTTACGAAGCATTGTTTGGAGAGAAATCATTATATATTGGGCCAGAACTCTGCAAGCACTATGAATTCCAATTAGCAAAATTAGCTGAAACTGTAGTGCTTTGTCAATATGATGCGCAGCAATACCACTTCCCAACGAAGGTAATATACAATCCACTGACATTGGTTCCTGGAGAGAAATCGAATGGGACATCAAAGAAGTTCTTGGCCGTAGGACGATTCTCCCGACTACATAAAGGTTTTGATCTACTGATAGAGGGATTCCGTATCTTTGCCACAGAGAACCAAGAATGGACGCTTGATATCGTAGGGGAAGGTGATGAGAAACCGATATATCAGAAGATGGTTAAGGAATATAAACTGGAGGACAGGATTCACATCCATCCGTTTACCAACCATATCCAAGAATACTACTCTAAGGCACAAGTATATGTGCTGAGCTCACGATGGGAAGGAATGCCCTTGGTACTAATGGAAGCCATGTCACATAGACTTCCCGTCATTTCGTCTAATCTTCCTGTTTGTCAAGAAATAATGGGCGACTTCGGCATGTACTTCAGTGTTGGTGACGTCAAGGGAATGGCGCGGCAAATGAAAGCAGCCATACAGATGGACTGGCAAGAGAAATCAGAACAGGCATTAAAGATTGCCGCACGATTCGATATAGAGACAATTATTAACCAATGGAAACAACTGATTGATGAAAGATAAAGAAGGAATAAGACAGGGACTGAAGGGGAGCCCAAGAATGAAGAGATTCTTGGACTACCTGATTATGAACCAGCGGGATGCAAGACCAAGGTGGTATATCCGACTGCTGGCACCACTATACCAACATAGGGCATGGAGTTCAAAGATATATTGGAGCGTCAGGATGGACACCCCACCCTATAGACGATTCTGGCTGGGACGGAAGAGCGTCATCGAGTCGTATTGTTGTATCAACAATGCGGTAGGTGACGTGACGATTGGCGACCATACCCGCATCGGTATCCACTGTACGGTTATTGGTCCTGTATGCATTGGCAACAACGTCAATCTGGCACAAGGCATAACGGTGACTGCTCTGAATCATAACTTTGAGGACACTACCAAGCGAATTGACGAACAGGGAATCAGCACCAAGCCTGTGGTGATTGGTGACGATGTATGGATTGGTGCTAACGCTGTCATCTTGCCTGGTGTCACGATAGGACGACATGTGGTAGTGGCAGCAGGGGCTGTCGTTACAAAAGATGTACCTGACAACTGCGTTATAGGTGGTGTTCCTGCAAAACTAATCAAACAGATTTAGGGAGAGGTCTTGTTGGGGCTTCACTTCTTCTTTTTCCTCATGTTCCTCACGGAATTGTAGCAGCATCTGAAGGGCATCGGCACTGCCGGTGGTATTCAGACGGTAGTAGCCACGACGGCCCGTACTCTCAATAAGCGACTGGGATGACTTGGAATTGCGAAGCAGATACTGTTGCACATAACTACGAATCTCCTCGTAGTCGGGCTGAAAGAAGAAAGTGCAATTCATATTGTAAACATGCTTGGCAATGGTCTGCACGCTTACACCACGCTCACCTGCTTCGGTAAGGATTATCTGTATCTGCTTGTCGTAATTCATATTAAAAAAGGCTGGTAAGCCATTTTTAGCTTCCAGCCCTTTTATGCTTTCTCTAAATGTGATTAAGCAAGTGTAATCTTCTCGTCAGCTGTAGCGAGCTTACCCTCCTTGAAGAGCCAACCCAGACCGAGCAGAGTTTCCTCCTCGCTGATCTTAGCAGCCTTTGCAATCTCCTTTACAGAGAGAGCCTTCTCAGCTGCTGCAAGAGCCTGATAAACATCACCAGCCTTGAAACCTGCATTCTCAGCGTTAACAACGAATGTCTTCTTTACTGCAGCCTTCTTAGGAGCAGCGGCCTTCTTTACGGTTGCCTTCTTGGGCTCTTCTGCCTTAGGAGCAGCGGCCTTCTTTGTAGTCTTCTTTTCTGCCATAGTTCTTTAAAAATTAATACACTATTGAATGATATTTCTATCTTTATCTCTATTTTGCGTGCAAAATTAAGAACTTTTCAGATAAGTTGTTATCGCAAACAGCCGTTTTTTATTTATTTCACACTTATTCTTGATAAATGTCAAGCAACTACTCAACTAAATGCACTTCTAACTGCAATTCTTCCAGCTGTTTAGGGTCTAACTCACCAGGTGCATCCAACATGACATCACGACCAGAATTGTTCTTCGGGAAAGCAATGCAGTCACGGATGCTGTCGAGACCTGCCATGATGCTGACGAAGCGGTCGAGACCGAAGGCCAAACCAGCATGAGGGGGAGCTCCATACTTGAAGGCATTGATGAGGAAACCAAACTGAGCCATTGCACGTTCTGGTGTAAAGCCCAGAATCTGGAACATCTTCTCCTGCAATTTGCCATCGTGAATACGCAGTGAGCCACCGCCCACCTCAATACCGTTACATACGAAGTCGTAAGCCACGGCACGAACTTTTTCAGGAGCAGTATCCAACAAAGGAATATCATCAGGATTGGGCAATGTGAACGGATGGTGTGTAGCCATCAGACGCTGTTCTTCGTCACTCCACTCGAACAGGGGGAAGTCGACAATCCACAGGCACTTGAACACATTCTTGTCGCGCAGACCCAAACGGTCGCCCATCTCCAAACGCAGCGTGCAGAGCTGTGTACGCGTCTTGTTAGCCTTGTCGCCACTGAGAATCAGCACGAGGTCGCCATCCTTGGCTCCCGTCTTCTCCTTCAGCTTCTGCCAAACCTCAGGCTGGTAGAACTTGTCGATAGAGGTCTTCACTGTACCATCGGCATTGAACTTGACATACACTAAGCCCTTAGCACCAACCTGTGGACGCTTCACGAAGTCTGTCAACTGGTCAAGTTGTTTGCGGGTATACTCGGCGCAACCGGGCACCACAATACCGCCAATATATTCAGCCTCGTTGAAAACAGGGAATTCGCCCGTACCTTTCAGCACGTCCATCAGTTCAACAAACTCCATGCCAAAACGCAAGTCGGGCTTATCAGAACCGAAACGACGCATAGCCTCGTGCCACGTCATACGCTCCAATGGGGGCAACTCAACACCACGCACTTCCTTGAACAAGTGACGGGCCAAATCCTCAAAGATATTGAGCACATCCTCCTGATCGGCAAACGACATCTCGCAGTCAATCTGCGTAAACTCAGGCTGACGATCGGCACGCAGGTCCTCGTCACGGAAACACTTGGCTATCTGGAAGTAACGGTCGAAACCACTGACCATCAGCAACTGCTTCAGTGTCTGAGGACTCTGGGGCAGTGCATAGAACTGACCAGGATTCATACGACTTGGCACCACGAAGTCGCGAGCGCCCTCAGGCGTAGAACCAATCAGAATAGGCGTCTCCACCTCGATGAAATTCAGATTATCGAGGAAGTTGCGAATCAAAATAGTCATCTTATGGCGCAACTCCAGATTCTTTCGAACACAAGGACGGCGCAGGTCGAGGTAGCGATACTTCATACGAATATCGTCACCACCATCGGTATTGTCTTCAATGGTGAAGGGAGGCGTCTGACTCTCGCTCAGCACATTCAGCTTCGAAACCAGAATCTCGATATCACCCGTATCCATCTTGGGATTCTTGGCCTGACGTTCACTGACAACACCTGTAGCCTGGATGCACCACTCACGTCCCAACTTATTAGCCTGTTCACATAAGGCAGCATCCTTCGACTCGTCGAACACCAACTGCGTAATGCCATAACGGTCACGCAGATCGACAAACGTCATACCACCCATCTTTCTCGTTTTCTGTACCCAGCCAGCCAGCGTAACCTCGCTGCCAGCATCGGTGAGACGCAGCTCACCACAAGTCTTACTTCTATACATTATTATATATATTATTCGTTTTCGACCTGCAAAATTACAAAATAATTATGTAATTCACGCAAACTATTACGAAT
>Ga0265301_10002596_pt1 | contig 20529 bp, 19 predicted proteins | sample AusTroGonzalo_MG_2_FD_193488 | JGI IMG/M metagenome (GOLD analysis project Ga0265301, IMG submission 193488) | Bovine rumen microbial communities from tropical cattle in Woodstock, Queensland, Australia - Gonzalo_04 | ecosystem: Host-associated > Mammals > Digestive system > Stomach > Rumen ... | reverse complement strand
GAACGAGCTCATCTGTGGCGGGAAAAAGCTCGTCGGGATTCTGACGGAGCTCGTGCAGAAGGACGGCGCGCTGTGCGCGATCGTCGGGATCGGCGTCAACTGCAACACGGAGAGCGTACAGCTTCCGCCGGAGGTGCGAAAAATCGCGACCTCTCTGCGGCAGATCACGGGGCATACCGTCGATCCGAACGCGCTTGCGCTGTGCCTTGTGCGGCGGCTGGCGGAGCTGGATTGCGCTCTGCTGACGCAAAAAGCCGCGTGGATGGCGGAATACGCCGCCGCCTGCGTCACCGTCGGAAAACAGGTGCAGATCGTCTCCGGCGCGGAGCGGAAAACCGCCTTCGCCGAGGGGATCGACGAAAACGGCGCGCTTCTGGTGCGCTTTGAAAACGGGGAAACCGCCGCGGTCAGCACCGGCGAGGCGTCCGTCCGCGGCATGTACGGATACATCTGACAAGGAGGAAGACCATGAACGAAGTACTGAAATGTCTGGAAGAGCGCAAAAGCTGCCGCAGCTATAAGCCGGAGCAGCTGAAGGAGGAGGATCTGCAGGCGATTCTGCGGGCGGGCGTCTACGCGCCAACCGGCATGGGCAAACAGTCGCCCAAGATCATCGTCCTGCAAAAGCCGGAGAATGTCGCCGAGCTGGAGCGCATGAACGCGGCAATCCTCGGCAATCCGGCGGCAAAGCCGTTTTACGGCGCGCCGACGGTCTGCGTCGTTTTGGCGAAGGCGGATATGTTCACGGCGGTCGAGGACGGCTCCTGTGTCCTCGCCAACATGATGAACGCGGCGTGGTCTTTGGGCGTCGGCTCGTGCTGGATCCACCGCGCCCGTCAGGAGTTCGATTCCGCCGAGGGCAAGGCGCTGCTTAAAAAGTGGGGCGTCGATGGCGATTACATCGGCGTCGGGCACTGCATCCTCGGCTATCCGACCGGCGAATACCGCCCGAAGGCGGAGCGCAAGAGCGACTACGTTGTTCGCATATAATTTACAAATTAGCTCTTGCGAATTTCCAAAAATGCGGTATACTATAGGTGTAAGAATTCCAAAAACACATCGGAGGGTAATATTATGAAGAACAGCACCTTGAAGCTCATTCTGGCGATCGTCGGCGGCGTCGTCGTGCTCGGCGCGATCGCTGTCGGTCTCATCCATTTCTGGGACGACATCAAGAAGCTCCTGCCCGGCTGCTGCAAGGACGACGAGCTGCTTGAGTTTGACGACATCGAGGCATAAGCAACGTAAAAAACGGAGCGCGTACTGCGCTCCGTTTTTTTTAGCAGGGCTGCGGCGCAGCCCTGCTTTCCTTACGTCTTACGGATAAACTTTTCGCCGCATTTCGGGCAGCGAATGCTGATCTTCCCCTTGCCCTTCGGCACGCGGACCGTCTGGCGGCATTTCGGGCAGCGATAGTAACGGTTGTTCCGGTCGCGGAGGCGCTGCCAGCGCTGGCGAAACCAGCGGTTTTCCTTCTGCCGCGCGTAGATGTTGCGCGAGAAGGTACGGAACAGGCTGAAGCCGAGCAGTCCGAGCGTCAGCGCATAAAGGATCGGGGAGACGATCCGCCCGTAGACAAGACTTGTGCGGAGCAGCATCGACAGGATCGAATTGATCAGGCTGACTGCGACCGCGGCGATCAGCAGCGCGATATTCAGTTCGTCGGAGCCGTAGCGTCCGTACATGAAGCGGCGGAAGGATTCGCCGAAGCGTCGGAACATAAGAATCACCATAATGTATTATAATACGCAAATGGGATTTTACAAGTTTTCCCACGAATTGTTCACGGATTGTTTACACCGTAATATCAAAACCGGCAGATGGGGGCGGTTGAACAGCCGGAAGGGGATACGGCTGAAGCCGAGCCCGCGGCTGACGTAGAGGCAGGTATCTGCCTGCCGATAGAGTCCGGCGTCAAAATCGGGAAACAGGCTGCGATCCGCGCCGAAGACGCCGCCGAGGAAGGGCAGCCGCACGATTCCGCCGTGGCAATGTCCGGACAGCACCAGATCGGCGTCCAGCGCCGCCCACTTGGGCAGCTCGTCGTTGCGATGCGAGAGCACGCAGACGAAATCCGCCTCCCGACGCGCCGCCGCCATCACCGCCGCCGCCGACTTGCGCTCCAAGGGTCCGCAGGGATCGTCCACGCCTGCGACCGCAATGCGCGACCGCCCGCGTTCCATGACGAAATGCCCGTCCCGCAATACCTCCACGCCCCAAGCCTCCATGTCGCGCAGGGTGCTGCGAAGATCACGCGCCTGCCATTCGTGGTTTCCCGTGACGAAGCAGGTCGGCGCGATGGCGCGCAAGCCGACGCAAAGGGCGCGCAGATAGGAGATCGGCACTTCCGCGTCGAAAACGTCGCCGACCATGCAGATCAGATCGGGCGCCGCGTCCCGCACGGCGGCAAGGAGGTCTTCGTTTTCGTTCCCGAAGCTTCGCCCGTGCAGATCGGCGATCACGACGAGGCGCAGCCCGTCAAACGCCTGCGGCAGAGCCGGCAGCGCGATTTCGACCGTCTCCGTTTCTACGGTGCAGTTTTCCCACCAAAGAAAGGCGGTCAATGCGCATAAAAGAAGCAGAACTGCCAAATATTTTCTCATACAGACCCCCGTTTTTTCGGCGCGGACGCTTGTTTTTCCTATTGTGCGCGGCGCAAATGTTTGCTATAATAGAAAGAAAAAAAGATAATGGGATGGTATTCGGTGAAGTACGGAACTTGGAACATTGCGGCGCCGGAGGAAGAAAAAGTACGCGCATTGGAGGCGGCGGGCTACAGCGCGCTGACCGCCAGCGTCCTCTGCGGCAGAGGCTTTGATACGCCGGAAAAGGCAGCGCAGCTCCTGCATAGTAACGCGCCGCTTCTCGACCCCTTCGAGATGAAGGAAATGGACGCTGCGGTGCGGACGATCCGCCGCGGGATCGAGGAAAAGACGAAAATTGCGGTGTTCGGCGACTACGACGTCGACGGCATCACCGCCACCTGTCTGCTGACAGACTACCTGCGCTCTGTCGGCGCGGACTGCGTCGCCCATATTCCGGGCAGACTGGAAGAGGGCTACGGGCTGAACAACGGCGCGATCGACCAGCTCTACGAGGACGGCGTGCGCATGATCATCACCGTGGACTGCGGCATTACCGCGCTGGAGGAGGCGGAGAAGTGCGCCCGTATGGGCGTCGCCTTGGTCGTCACAGACCACCACGAGTGCAAGGACGCGCTGCCGTGCGCGGCGGCGGTCGTCGACCCGCACCGCGCCGACCGCACCTATCCCCACACCAATCTCTGCGGCGTCGGCATCGCCTTCAAGCTGGCGGCTGCGCTGCACGGAAACCAAGAGGAGATTGCCGCGCGCTACGCGGACCTGTTCTGCCTCGGAACGATCGCGGACGTCATGCCGCTGACCGGCGAAAACCGCCGGCTGGTCGTGCAGGGGCTTTCCGCGCTCCAGCATCCGAAGCGGCTCGGCGTCCGCGCGCTGATGCAGGCGTGCGGCTGCGATTCGCAGCCGGTCACCGCCTCGACGATCGGCTACATCCTCGCGCCGCGCATCAACGCCGCCGGCCGCATGGAGCATGCGGAGCTTGCCGTGCAGCTCTTCCTGACGGAGGACCCCGCGGAGGCGGAGGAGCTTGCCGAAACGCTCTGCCGTCTCAATCGCGAGCGGCAGGCGACCGAGCTGGAAATCTACCGCGAGGCGGTTTCCCGTCTGCGCGGACGAAAGGGGTCGGACAGCGCGATCGTCCTTGCCGGCGAAAGCTGGCATCAGGGCGTGGTCGGCATTGTCGCCTCGCGTCTGAGTGAGGAATACTGCCGTCCGACCTTCCTGATCTGCCTGAACGGGGAACGCGGCAAGGCGTCCTCCCGCTCCTACGGCGGCTTCAACCTCTTCTCCTCCCTGTCGGAAATGTCCGACCTGCTGGAGGGCTACGGCGGACACGAGCTCGCGGCGGGCTTTACGATCCGCAGGAGCAATATCGAAGAATTCCGCCGCCGCATCTGCCGCCGTTCGGAGGAATACAGCGCCTCCGGGCAGGCGAAATCCGCGCTGGAGATCGACTGCGAGGTCACGCCCGACCTGCTGACCGAGGAAAACACGGAGGGGCTTTCCCAGCTGGAGCCCTGCGGCACGGGCGTTCCGAAGCCGGTGTTCTGCATGAGCGAGCTGATGATCGAACGCATCAGCACCGTCGGCGGCGGCAAACACCTCAGACTGCGCCTGCGCGCGCAGAACGGCAGTACCCTGCAGGCGATCTATTTCTCCGCCGGCAGCTTGTCGAAGAAGTTAGAGGTGGGCGAGCGCATCGACGCGGCGTTCCACCTGCAAATCAACGAATTTCGCGGCGCGAAGACGATCCAGCTCAGCTTGATCGACCTTCGCCGCACCTCTCCGAGCTGCCTGTTTGACCGCTTCAGCGCCGGCGCGCCTCTGAGCCGCGTCGAGCTGGCGGCGATCGCGCCGGAGCGCCGTGACGTCGCGGACGTCTGGCAGTATCTGACGGCGCGCGCGCCCTCCGGCTGGCCGGTGCGCTCGGAGCTTTCCGTCCTCGCGGCGTCCATCGCCGAATGGACGGACAACCGCCATTCGCCGCGCCGCACCTTGAGCTGCCTTGCGGTGCTGCAGGAGCTCGGTCTGCTCCGCTTCGAGCGCGAGCGCACGATGATCGAGATCTGCCTTACGCCCGAAAACGGTCCCAATCCGCTGGAAAACAGCAGCCTGTATCATTCCCTGCGAGGTGATTGAATGGAAACCTTTGCCGATCACTATGAGAGCATGCGCAAGCAGATCCTCCTGCACTGTCCGCAGGCGGATATGGCGCTGATCGACCGCGCCGTCGCCTATGCCGATAACAAGCACCGCGATCAGAAGCGCAAGGACGGCTCTCCGTATATTACCCATCCGCTCGCCGTGGCGGAGATCGTCGCAGAGACCGGTCTGGACACCGACTGCATTCTCGGCGCGATCCTGCACGACTGCCTTGAGGATACCGACTCGACCTATGACGAGATTTCGCGGCAGTTCGGCTCGACGGTCGCGGAGCTGGTCGAGGGCGTCACCAAGCTGACCCGCGTGCAGTATTCCACGCTCGAAGAGCAGCAGATGGAGAACCTGCGCAAGATGTTCCTTGCGATGAGCAAGGACATCCGCGTTGTGCTGATCAAGATCTGTGACCGTCTGCACAACACACGCACGATGGAATACCAGACGCGTGAGAAGCAGATTTCCAAGTCCCGCGAGACGATGGATATCTACGCGCCCCTCGCGCACCGCCTCGGCATGCAGAAGATCAAATGGGAGCTGGAGGATATTTCCCTCAAGTATCTCGACCCGGACGGCTACGAGCAGATTATGAGCTTCTTGGAGGCGCATAAGGAAGAGGCGGACCGGTTTATGCACTCCATCCAGAGCACGATCATGACGCGCCTTTCCGCCGTCGGCATCCACGGCTCGATCTACGGACGAATCAAGCACGTCTATTCGATCTACCGCAAGATGCAGCAGCAGAAGAAGACGCTCGACGAGCTGTACGACCTGTACGCCTTCCGCATTATCGTCGACAGCATTCCCGACTGCTATAACGTCCTCGGACACATCCATGACCTGTTCAATCTGGTGCCCGGTCGCTTTAAGGATTATATTTCCACTCCGAAGCCGAATATGTATCAAAGTCTGCATACAACCGTTATCGGTCAGGACGGCATCCCCTTCGAGGTGCAGATCCGCACTTGGGAAATGCACGAAACGGCGGAGTACGGCATTGCCGCGCACTGGAAGTATAAGGAGGGCATCAAGGGCGGCAACGAGAAGGACTTTGAATGGGTGCGAAGACTGCTGGAAAGCCAGCAGGAGGAAAACGACGCCGAGGACTATATTCACTCTCTGAAGGTGGATATGTTCGACGACGAGGTCTTCGTCTTCACGCCCCGCGGCAAGGTCATGTCCCTGCCCGCGGGCTCCACGCCGATCGACTTTGCCTACGCCATTCATTCCGGCGTAGGCAACGCGATGGTCGGCGCGAAGGTCAACAATCGCATCGCAAGCTTCGATCAGCCGCTCGCCAACGGCGATATCGTCGAAATCCTGACCTCCAAATCCGCCAAGGGTCCGAGCCGCGACTGGCTGAAAATCTGCAACAGCAATCAGGCGCGCACAAAGATCAAGCAGTGGTTCAAGCACGAAAAGCGCGAGGAAAACGTCGCCCACGGCAAGAGCAGCTTTGAGGGCGAGCTTCGCCGCGCGGGCATCAGCCCGTCCGTGCTGCAGGACGCAGACCTGCTGCCGACCCTGCTGAAAAAGCTCAGCTTTGATTCGCTGGACGATATGTACGCGGCGATCGGCTACGGCGGTCTGACGGCGGTCAAGGCGTTCGGACGCGTCCGCGAGGAGCTGACGAAGGCGAGCCGCAAGAAGGACATGCCAAAGAACGCCGACCAGACCGCGGTGAAGACGAGCCGTCATAAGGACTCCGGCGTGGTGGTCGAGGACATTGATTCGGTCATGATCAAATTCTCGCGCTGCTGCACGCCCGTTCCCGGCGACGAGATCATCGGCTTCATCACGAAGGGTTACGGCGTTTCCGTCCACCGCAGAGACTGCAAAAACGTGGACGTGAACGACCCGAAGATGGCGGGGCGCTGGGTGCGCGTTTCGTGGAGCGCGGAGGAGGATAAGCCCTTCTCCACGACCTTTGAGATTGATTCCATCGACCGTGACGGCATCTGGATCGACATCGCCACGGTTCTCAACAGCTCGAAGGTGCGCGTTTCTGAAATCTCCGCCCGCGAGCTGTCTGCCAATCACGGCCGCGCGACCGTGACCTTCGAGGTCAAGAACGTGCAGGAGCTGGAGACGATCCGCAATAAAATGCGGCAGATCGACGGCGTTCTGGACGTGCGCAGAGGGCAGAACTGATGCGGGCGGTGGTCACGCGCGTGAAGAGCGCGTCGGTTTCGATCGCGGGCGAGGTCGTCGGCAGGATCGGCAAGGGCTTTCTGATTCTGCTCGGCGTTGCGCCGGACGATACGCCGGCTCATTGCAAAAAGCTCGCGGAAAAAGCGCTCGGACTGCGCATTTTCCGCGATGAAAACGATAAAATGAATTTAGACCTGCATGCGGTGGGCGGGCAGGTGCTTGTCGTCAGCCAGTTCACCCTGTACGCCGACTGCAAAAAGGGCAAGCGTCCGAGCTTCATCGGCGCGGCGGGTCCCGAAATCGCAATTCCGCTGTACGAGATGTTTCTGGACGAGTGCCGCGCGCGCGGCTTCACGCCGGAGCACGGGCGCTTCGGCGCGGAAATGCTGGTCGCGTCGGAGAACGACGGACCGGTGACCATTCTTTTAGACACGGACGAACTGATGTGAGGGGAGTATGAAGATTCGCACGCTGACTTTGGGAGATTTTCAGACCAACTGCTATCTGGTGAGCGATGAAACCGGCGTGACGGCGGTGATTGATCCCGGCTACGAGCCGGAGACGGTCCTTGCCCGCGCCGCGCAGGAACAGCTGCAGATCGCCGCGATTCTGCTGACGCACGGGCACTTTGACCACGTCGGCGGCGTTCGGGCGATCGCGGACGCGGCGCGCTGCTCCGTCTGGATGAGCGAGCGCGAGCGCGCCTTGCCGCCCGCCATAACGAACGGACCGCTGTATTATACCGACCTGTTCAAGGAGGGCGATACCGTGCGCGTGGGGAAGCTGTGCTTCACCGTGCTCGAAACGCCCGGCCATACGCCCGGCTCGGTCTGCCTGCGCTGCGAAAACGTCCTGTTTTCCGGCGACACCCTCTTTGCCGGCAGCTACGGGCGGACGGATCTGCCCGGCGGCAGCGCGGCGCAGCTGCGCGACAGCCTGCGCCGGTTGGCAAGCGTCCCCGAGCACCTCACCGTTTTGCCCGGTCACGGCGATAAAACAACGCTCGACCGCGAGCGCGTCTGGATCGGATAATCCCCTTCGGGAGGGGGAACGGCGGGAACGGAGTGCCAAGAGGGAGCCGAACTCCCTCAGGCACGGCTTCGCCGTGCCGGCTCCCTCAAGAGAGAGCCATTGCGGAGAGGTGTGAACCATGAAACTGTATCTGCGCGGTCATACCGACCGCTACGCCGTGGAGCAGCTGCAGCTCGCGCTGTTTCCGGAGGAACCGATGGAGCCGGTCGACGCGCCCTTTGCGGGCGACGGCGCGGTTTCCGCACTGTCGCGCGGCGGCGTCTATCTCACGGCGACGGCGAAGATCGTCCTGCATGGGAAGACCGCGTTCGCCATGCGCCGCATGAAGATTACGGACGACGTGCCCGCGACGCGCCGCCTCCTGCAAAACGCCTACTACGCCGCTGCGATGCAGCTGCGCAAGCCGCCGGAGTGGGGCAGCCTGTCCGGCGTTCGTCCGACCAAGCTGACCACGCGCCACCTGCTCGCGGGCGGCGACGCAGACAGTGCGGACCGGCTGATGCAGGAGCTCTACCACGTCTCGCCGGAGCGCAGGCGGCTGTGCGTCGAGGCGTCGCTTGCGACCGTCGAGGCGGCGAAGCGCCTGCGGGAGAACGACGTTTCCCTCTACATCGGCATACCCTTCTGCCCGACGCGCTGCGCCTATTGCAGCTTCGTCAGCGTCGGGGTGGAGCGGCTGAAGGCGCAGCTTCCGCTGTTTCTGGACGCGCTGGAGCGGGAGATCGCCCACGTGGGAAAGCTGCTCGCGCAGTCCGGTAAACGCGTCCGTACGCTCTATATCGGCGGCGGCACGCCGACCACGCTGTCGACGGCGCAGATGCAGCGGCTGACGGGCGCGATCGCGGCGCATTTTGACTTGACGGATCTGATAGAATATACCGTGGAGGGCGGAAGACCCGACACCCTGAGCCTCACGAAGCTGAAAGCCGTCCGCGCCGCCGGCTGCGACCGCATGAGCATCAACCCACAGACGATGAACGACGCGGTGCTTGACTGCATCGGGCGCCGCCATACCGCCGCACAGACGCTGCAGGCGTTTCACGACGCGCTCCGCGCGGGCTTCGAGGGGATCAATATGGACCTGATCGCCGGACTGCCGACCGATACGCCGGATTCCTTCGCCGACTCGCTGGAGCAGGTGCTTTCGTTGCAGCCGAGCAACGTTACGGTACATACGCTTGCGCTCAAAAAGGGCGCGGACCTTTACTTTGACCGCCTGCGGCTTCCCACGGCGGACGAGGTCCGCGAAATGCTCCGGACCGCGGAGCGCCGCCTGCGCGAGGAGGGTTACGCGCCCTACTATCTCTACCGGCAGAAGTACATGTCCGGAAGCTTTGAAAACGTCGGCTGGTGCAAGCCGGGCTTCGCCGGACTGTACAACATCTACATGATGGAGGAGCTTCATTCCGTCATCTCGCTGGGCGGCGGCGGCATGACGAAGATCAATCTGCCCGGCGGGAGGCTGGAGCGCTTCCACAACCCGAAATTCCCGCAGCAGTACGTCGAGCGCATCAACGACGTGCTGCGTCAGAAGGACGCCGCGTTCCGCCTGCTGTCGCAGAATCAATAAGGTTTGCCGATTCGGAGAATCGGCAAATGCCTGCATGCATTCTTCCGTATTCATTCAATACTCTGAAAGGTTATTACATATGGACGTTTTATTCTCCAACGTGACCGTCGTGACGATGGACGAGGACCTGCGCGTGCTGTTTGCCGCCTTCGTCGGCGTAACGGACGGCAAAATCAGCTATCTTTCGCGCAAGGCGCCGGAGGAGCAGCCGGAAAAAATCGTGAACGGCGAGGGCATGGTGCTGATGCCCGGTCTGATCAACTGCCACACCCACCTGCCGATGTCCCCGATGCGCGGCTACGCCGACGACGTGGAGCTGCAAACGTGGCTGTCGGACCACATCTTCCCGACGGAGGACCGCATGGACGGCCGCTGCGCGAAGGCGGGCACCCTGCTTTCGATCGCGGAGAGCCTGCGCTTCGGCACGACCTCCGTGTCCGACATGTACTTTTTCAGCGACGACGTGGCGCAGGCGGTCGCGGATTCCGGCATTAAGGCGAATCTGAGCCGCGCGCTGACCGTCTTCCCCGATCAGGACTTCGATTTTGAGAAGGACGAACGCTGCCGCGAGGCAGTCGCGCTCAAGGAAAAGTGGCACGGCTACGACGACGGCAGAATCCGCGTGGACGCCGCCATCCACGCCGAATACACCTCCGATCACCGCCTCTGGGACGCGATCAGCGAATACGCGATCAACGAGGGGATCGGCATGCACGTGCATCTGTCCGAAACGAAGCAGGAGCACGAGGCGTGCAAGGAGCGCTACGGGCTGACGGCTGCGCAGCTTCTGGACTGTCATCACGTCTGGGACGCGCATCCCGCGATCGCGGCGCACTGCGTTTGGCTCGATCCGGAGGATATGACCCTGCTTGCCAAGCGCAAGGTCAGCGCGGTCCACAATCCCTGCTCCAACCTCAAGCTTGCCTCCGGCTGCGCGAAGGTCGAGGACATGATCCGCGCGGGCATGAACGTCGCCCTCGGCACGGACTCCAACGCCTCGAACAACACCCTTGACATGTTCGAGGAGGTCCGCGCGGCGACCTACATGGCAAAGGGCAGAAGCTGCGATCCGAAGGCGCTGCCGGCGCAGGCGGCGCTGATGATGGCGACGGTCTGCGGCGCGCGGGCGCAGGGACGGGAAAAGGAGTGCGGCATGATCAAGCTCGGCATGGACGCGGATCTCATTCTGCTCGACTTCACCCAGCCGCACCTGATGCCCTGCCACAACGTGATGAGCCACCTTGCCTACTGCGTCAGCGGTCACGACGTCGTGATGACGATGGTGCGGGGCAAAATCCTCTACGCCGCGGGCAAATACGCCACCATTGATCCGGAAGCCGTCGTCAGAGAGCTTTCAGACTACGTCATGCCGAAGCTGTTCGGCAAGAAGGAAGGGTAAGCTTGAAAAACGAAAACGTCAAGAAGCAAAACTTTCTGACCGGCGCGGCGATCCTTTCGCTTTCAACGATCGTCGTCAAGGTCATCGGCATGCTCTACAAGCTGCCGCTCAATCAGATCATCGACTCGCAGGGCTTTGCCTATTTCAACAAGGCGTATGCGATCTATACGGTGCTGCTGGTCATATCCACGACGGGTCTGCCGGTCGCCCTGAGCCGCATGGTTTCCGAGGCGCAGGCGCGCGGCAACGGAAAACAGATGCAGCGCATCTTCCGCACCGCCCTGTACGTCTATCTCGCTATCGGCTTCCTCGGAACGGGGATCATGATGCTCTTCCCGCACTGGCTGGCGTCGGACGTCATGTCCATGCCGAACGCGTGGTATTCCATCTTCGCCCTCGGTCCGGCGGTGCTGTGCATCTGCGTCGCCTCGGCGTGCCGCGGCTTCTTCCAAGGGCAGGGCGATATGACGCCCACCGCGGTCAGTCAGGTCATCGAGGCGCTCGGCAAGCTCCTGCTCGGTCTCGGCTTCGCTTGGGTCGTCAAGAAGTACACCGGCGATCTGGCGCTGTCCTCCGGCGCGTCTATTCTCGGTATCAGCATCGGCGCGGCGTTCTCCGCGCTCTACGTCGCCATCAAATACCGGCGCAACCGCCGCCGCGTGGCGTCGCTGGGCGGCGAAGCCCTGTCCTACGGCAAAACGGCGAAGCTGCTGTTCGGCATCGCCGTGCCGATCACCCTCGGCGCAGCGGGTCTGCAGCTCATCAATCTGATCGACGAGATCATGGTCACGCGCCGCCTTTTGCAGGCGGCGGAGGCAACCGCGGAGGGCGCGACGAGCTGGATGGGACAGATGCTTGCGCTCGCCAAGGCGAACATGAGCGAGGGCGGCGTGATCGTCGCGTGGAAGGACGTCATGCAGACGGCGGTCGAGAACCAGAGCGGCGTCTACGCCCTGTGTCAGACGATCTTCAACTTCCCGACGGCGTTCTTCCCCTGCATCACCGCCGCGATCATTCCCGCAATCACCGCTCACTTGACCTGCGGCGATCAGAAGAACGTCAATCTGGTGCAGGATTCCTCCCTGCGCCTGACGGGGCTGATCGCCATGCCCTGCGCGGTGGGTCTGCTGGTGCTGGCGGAGCCGATCATGGCGCTGCTCGGCAGCTACGGCGACAGCCGCGTGCAGATGGCGGCGTGGCTGCTGGCGCTGCTTGCGCCGACCGTTCTCATCAACGGAATTACCACGGTCACCACCGCGATCATGCAGGCGCATAACCGCCCGTGGCTTCCGATGATCAACATGCTGATCGGCGGTATCGTCAAGGTCGTCGTCAACTTCATTCTGGTCGGCAATCCCGCCATCGGCATTCTCGGCGCGCCGATCGGCACGCTGTCGTGCTTCCTTGTGTACATGGTGCTCAATATCTTTACGATGCGCCGCATTATGGCGCAGCCGCCGAAGCTTCTGCCCAAGGTCTGGAAGAGCGGCGTTGCGGCTGCCGCGATGGGCGTCGTGGCGTTTTTCAGCTATCGTCTGCTCAGCGACTACATTGCGAGCGTCGCGGTCGCCTGCCTCGGCGCGATTGCCGCCGCCGCGGTAGTTTACATGTTAATTGTCATTTTACTGAAAGCGATCACCTATGAAGACTGTCTGCTCCTCCCGAAGGGCGAAAGAATCGCGGAAATTTTGAAAATTCATTGATTTTTCCGGTTTTTTTACTTGCTTATTTCCGCAATATGTGATAAATTCTATTGCGGAGAAAATGTCGGAAGCTTAGCATGCTGTGTCACGCTGCCGATCTGATATTTTTGAACACCAAAATGAAATTTTTAGAAAGAGGTATCACTATGAACAAGACTGAACTCATTGCTGAACTCGCCGCTAAGGCCGGCCTGTCCAAGAAGGACGCTGAGAAGGCGCTCGCCGCTTTTGTTGACTCCGTGAAGGCTGCTGTCGCGAAGGGCGACAAGGTCCAGCTCGTCGGCTTCGGCTCCTTTGAACTGAAGTGCCGCGACGCCCGCATGGGCCGCAACCCCAAGACCAAGGAAGCCATCCAGATCCCCGCTTCCAAGGCTCCCGTCTTCAAGGCCGGCAAGGCTTTCAAGGACGCTGTTGCAAAATAATTATCAATAAAACGGGGTTGCCGCAGGGCAGCCCCGTTTTTCTTTGGAGGAGTTATGCGTCTGGATAAATATTTGAAGGTTTCGCGCCTGATCAAGCGGCGCACGGTCGCGAACGAGGCGTGCGACAACGCTCGCGTGACGGTGAACGGCAGACCCGCCAAGGCGTCTTACGACGTCACGGTCGGCGATGTGATCCGTATCGCCTTCGGCAGCCGCACGTTGGCGGTCGAGGTGCTGGCGGTTGCGGACGCCGTCCGCAAGGACGACGCGGCGGCAATGTATAAGGAATTGGCGGAATAGAGCGGGGCGCCAAGCCTCCCGCTTGAGGGAGGTGGCAAAACCGCAGGTTTTGACGGAGGGAGTTATTTCTCCGATTCGCTGACATTCGACAACTCCCTCAGTCAGCTTCGCTGACAGCTCCCTCAAAGAGGGAGCCACAAAAAACGGGACTGATTTTTCAGTCCCGTTTGTTTGTCAGAAAATGCTCCAAGATCGGCACGAACAGGATACAGGTGAACGCCGCCGTAAAGCCGCCGTTATACAGGCAGAAGCCGCCGTGCAGCAGCGGCACGCTCGTGACGAGCGTGAAGTGCGCGACGCCCGCGAGAATGCCGTACTGCCAGCCGTAGCGTCCGGTCAGCGGCGAAAGCCCCGCGGCGAAGCACAGCCCGATCAGCATTGCCTGCGCGTCGATGGCGTGTACGTACTCGCCGCCGACCAGCCCCTTGCTGATCCACCCGAAGAGGAAGGACGCGCCGATGTAGCCGACCATGACCGGCCAGACGTTGCGCGGGTGCGAGCCGGCGACAGCCGTGGAGAGCATGCAGAAGATACAGCCGAGGGTGACGGCGTTGAATACCGTCTCACTGCCGCCCAGCAAGGCGGCGATATTGTAGTACAGCAGGATGAACAGCCCGAATATGCCGAAGTTCATCATCGCCGCAGCCTTGCCGTGCTGCCGCAGAAAATCGTCCTGATAGCCGCTGGCGCGCAGCAGCTTCAGATAGTCTCTCGGCTTGCAGCCGAGCGCGACGGCAAAAAGGATGCAGAACGCGAACACCGCGAGACAGAAGACGTTGGCGACCGGCCACGAGGCGACCTTCAGGCTGGCGGTCGGACCGACGTCAACCGTGCCGCGCGCCGCGCCGAGGACGTTGTACAGGAACGCCCGCAGGAAAAACGCGGTCATGCCGATCGGCACGGCGGCGGAAAACAGCGTGCAGTTTCTGTGGATTCGCGGTGAATACTGGAGCCCCGCCGGCAGGAAGAAGCCGATCAGCAGCCCGATCAGCGCGGCAAGCAGGAAGCCCTGCCAGCGGAAGCCGACGGGAAGCGCGTTCGGGTAGGCGAGGATCAGATCGGAAAACAGCGGCGCCATGCCCGTGGTGAAGAGCAGGGCGTTGACCTGCGAGCCGAGCGGTCGCCGCTTGACGAGGCAGTAGAGCGCCACGCCGGTCATGCCGAACCACATGTTCAGAATATGGATGCCCCAAAAGGACAGTCCGGCGGTCAGCAGCACGGCGACCACGGCGGGCGCGTCAGGCTTGGCGTGCGGCAGAAGGTAGAGCGCAGCGCAGAGCAGCGTCACGCAGCCGACGTTCAGGAACGTGCCCGCAAAGCCGCCGTAGGTCGGGTCAAAGTAGTTGGTCGGGGTCTTCGCCGTCTGCGAAAGGATGCGCCACAGCCCGCGCAGCATATCGCCGCGGTCGGGCATGCAGACCGCCGCGATCAGAAAGAAGGCGGCGAACAGGAAAAACACCAGCCGCAGAAAGCTTTCGTTGGAGAGCGATTTGATTCTATGCATGGCAGCCTCCGCGTTCCGCCGCCTCGATGACGTGCTTCATGAGCACGGCGGTCGTCACCGCGCCGACCCCGCCGGGAACGGGCGTGATCGCGCCGACGATCGGCTCGACGGCGGCAAAATCCACGTCGCCGGCAAAGGCGCCCTTGCCGCCCTTGCCGTTGGGCTTCGTTTCGTCCCAAACGGTGGAAACGTCAATCACGGTCTGTCCGGAACGGACGAAATCCTCGCGCAGCAGGCGCAGCGTCCGCGCCGCGGTTACAATGAGGTCCGCGCCGCGGCAAATCTCCGCCAGATCGGCGGTCTTCGTGTGGCAGACGGTGACGGTGGCGTCCCGGTCGAGAAGCAGCATCGCGGCGGGCTTGCCGACGAGCTTGCTCCTGCCGATCACGACGGCGTTTTTGCCTGCGCAATCAATGCCGTAGAAGTCCAGAAGTTCCATGCACGCGGCGGGCGTGCACGGCGGAAAGCCGAGACTGCTCCGCCCCGAAAAAACGTCGGATTTCGACAGCGGCGTCATGCCGTCCACGTCCTTTTTGGGGTCGAGGCGGGCAGTGATCTCGTTTTCATCCGCCTTCAAGTGTTTCGGCAGAGGGCGGAAGAGCAGCACGCCGTGGACGGAGGCGTCTGCGTTCAGCGCGTCGATGGCGGACAAGACCGCCTCTTTTTCGGCGCTTTCCGGCAGGTAAAACCCGCGCACCGAGACGCCGATCTTCTCCGCGCGCTTGCGGATGCCGTTTTCATAGCCCAGATCGGAGGGGTCGTCACCGAGGCGGATCAGCGCAAGCGTCGGCGTGACGCCTTTCGCGCGCAGCGCAGACGCACGGTCGGCAAGGCGCAGTGTCAGCGCGTCCGCGACTTCTTTTCCATGCAGCAGCTTTGCCATATCCGTCCCTCCTTATGCGAAAAGGTCGTTTTGGACACGCGCAAAAACTCGATCTGCCAGTGCGCCGTAGGTTTCCAGCATTGTCAGGCAGGTTTCGTTGAGCTTATCGGCGCGACCGCGGTCCTTTAGCCCCTTGGTGTTGATAAAAACGTTGAGCGCAGCCGCCTGCAGCGCCGCCTTGAGCGTCACTGCGGCACAGCCCGCGTCGGAGAGCGCGAGCTTCGAGCCCTTTTCGGCGAAAACGGCGACCGCGTCCAGCGCCGCGCAGCACAGCTCCATGATACGCAGGGGCACGGCGCAAGCGGCGACAGACGCTGCTTCGAGCTTTTTCTCGCGCGTCGGATCGTCCTTCGGGATGCGATACGCCTCCGCGAGCGGCAGGAAGCCCGCCTCGTCGGCTTCGACCTGCTCCAGAAGCTCCGTCTGCAAGGCGTCGCATTTTTTCGTTAACGCGCGCAGCTCGTCTGCAACGGCGGCGTATTTCTGCTTGCCGACCGTCAGCGCGCCGACCATATTGCCCAGCGCCGCGCCGATCGCGCCGACCAGCGCGGCAGCGCCGCCGCCGCCGGGCGTGGGCTCGGACGAGGCGAGCGCGGCGACGAAATCTCTGCACGAGGCAGTCGTCATATCCATAGATGTTCTCCTTTTTTGCAATCAATCATTTCTGTCATCCATCCGCTATGGCTCCCACTCCGAGGGAGCTGGCACGGCAAAGCCGTGTCTGAGGGAGTAACTCCCTCCATCGCTTCGCGGGTCCCCTCCCTCAAGAGGGAGGCAGGCTCAGAACAGACCGGAGACCTTGCCGGTTTCCACGTCCACGTCGATGCGGCGGTAGGCGGGGTCGGAGCCGGTGCCGGGCATCATGGAAATCGTACCCGCCATCGGGCAGAGGAATTTTGCGCCGCCGTATTCCAGCACGTCGCGGATCGGCAGCCGCCAGCCCTTCGGCACGCCCTTCCAGCCCGGCTCGTGGCTGAGGGAAAGGTGCGTTTTGACCATCATTGTGCAGTAATCGGCGTATTTGGGATCCGCTTCAAACCGCTTCGCCTTGTCCAGCGCAAGCGGCGCCCAATCCACGCCGTCCGCGCCGTAGACCTCGGTCGCAATTTTCTCCACACGCTCGCGCAGCGGCATTTCGAGCGGGTAGAGGAACTTCAGCTCGTGCGTTTCCTCGCAGGCGTCTGCGACGGTCTGCGCCAGCTCCAGCGCGCCCTCGCCGCCGTAGCGCCAGTGGTTCGACAGCGCGCAGCGCACGCCCTGCGCGGCGCAGAGCCTGCGCACGAGGGCGAGCTCTGCCTCGGTGTCGGTGTAGAACTGATTGATACAGACGACCGGCACGACGCCGGATTTTTTGATGGTATTGACGTGATGAAAGAGGTTTTCGCAGCCCTTTTCCAGCAGCGCAAGATTCTCTTTCGTGTATTCCTCCGCCAGCGGTCTGCCGGGCACGACCGCCGGACCGCCGCCGTGCATTTTGAGCGCGCGGACGGTCGCCACGAGGACGGACACGTTCGGGGTCAGACCGGACAGGCGGCACTTGACGTTCCAGAACTTTTCAAAGCCGATGTCGGCGGCGAAGCCGGATTCGGTCACGTGGTAGTCGAAGAGCTTCAGGCCCAGACGGTCGCCGATGACGGACGACTGCCCGATCGCGATGTTGGCAAACGGTCCCGCGTGCACCAGCACCGGCTGATGCTCGACGGTATAGCACATCGTGGGGTTGATCGTGTTGCGCATCCACGCGGTCATCGCGCCGGCGACCTCCAGATCCTCAGTGGTCACGGGGCTTCCCTTGCGGTCGTAGGCGACGACGATCCTGCCGATGCGCTCGCGCAGATCCCTGAGGTCGCGCGCGACCGCGAGGATCGCCATCAGCTCCGAGGAGACGGCAATGGCGCACTTCGACTCCATCAGATAGCCGTCCTTGCTGCCGCCGATGCCCATGATGATATTGCGCAGCCCCTGCGCGCAGAAATCCAGCACCCAGCCGAGCTCGACCCGCTTCGGATCGACGTCCAGCCGCTTCAGCCCGCGCTTGGCAAGCGTCTCGTCGTCATAGTTGCGCTCGTGCTGCATGCGCGCGTTCAGCGCGACCATGGCGAGGTTGTGGGCGTTCATGATGTCGTTGATGTCGCCGGTCAGACCGAGAGAGAACTCGGTCATCGGCATGAGAAGCGCGTTGCCGCCGCCGGCAGCCGTGCCCTTGACGTTCATCGTCGGACCGCCGGAGGGCTGCCTAAGACAGCCGCCGACGTTTTTGCCCAGCTTCCCAAGCCCCTCGATCAGACCGAGGGAGGTTGTGGACTTTCCCTCGCCGAGCGGCGTGGGCGTGATGGCGGTCACCTCGATGTATTTGCCGTCCGGACGGTCCTTGAGGCGGTCCATGATCCGGATAAAATCCAGCTTCGGCGTCTTGCCGTGGGGGATGATCTCGTCGGGCAGCAGACCGAGCTTTTCGCGGAAGCAGTCCACCGGGGGAAGAGATTTTTCCGCCTCCTCGGCGATCTGCCAGTCCTTATATACGGTCGGGTCGAGCCGGACGCCGCCGTTTTCATCTGTGTAGCTTCCGTTGTGAAAATCCATCATAGCGATTCTCCTTGCAAAACGTCGAAGGCACGGATTGGAAATGCCTATACTCTACCATTATAATTTAGTATATCCTACCACAAGACGGCAGGAAAAACAAGGGAATAGAGAGAATTGTTTTCGCAAAGAGCGCCACGTCGTGTCACTATCGCCGCAGCCGACGCGGTGCGTATATCCCCCTCTGAGAGGGGAAACGGCACGGAGTGCCAAGAGGGAGAGAGCAAATAGCCGCAAAAACAAGCCTACCTTTACGCATTGTCTCTATCCCTCAGTCACGGCTTCGCCGTGCCAGCTCCCTCAAGGAGGGAGCTATACTCCCTCAGGCTCGCTAACGCTTGCCAGCTCCCTCAAGGAGGGAGCTATAACTTCCACGCATCATTGCGAGACTAACGCAGAAATAGGTACAGGAATTCGGACCCTCGCAATGATGCGGCGGGGGACGATTCCGTATTACGCAGTTCGCGGTCCCAGCCCGCGGTTCGCGGTTCGCGGTTTCCAGTTCGCGGTTGGCGGTTCGCGGTTCCCAGCTCACGGTCCCAGCCCGCAGTTCGCGGTTCCCAGCTCACGGTCCCAGCCCGCGGTTCGCGGTTTCCAGCTCGCGGTCCAGCTCTCGTCGGCTGCATTCTATATATTGCGGTTTACATAAATAAATTACGGTAAACCAATCGCGTTCTGCATGCAAAATGCCACGTTTTTACAATTTGTTCACCCAAAACGGAAATTTGCGGTTATAATGTAGGGAGAAACACAGAAAAAGAGAAAAGCCGACTGGAGGACACGACTATGGCAAAGACTGTTTTGATCGTCGAGGACGACAATAATATCGCGGATCTTCTGCGCTTATATCTGGAAAAAGAGGGCTATGCGGTTTCGATCGCTTCGGATGGGCTGAAGGGTGTGAAGCAGTTCCGCGACTTGCAGCCGGCGCTTGTGCTGCTGGACGTGATGCTGCCCGGCATGGATGGCTGGGGCGTGTGCCGCACGATCCGCGCCGAGTCCAAAACGCCGATCATCATGCTGACTGCCAAGAGCGAAACGGAGGACAAGGTGCAGGGGCTGAAAACCGGCGCGGACGACTACATCACGAAGCCCTTTGAAATGAAAGAGGTGCTGGCGCGCATCGAGGCGGTGCTGCGCCGCAGCGGGATCGAGCCGGAGAAGGCGTCGCGCAAGCTGGTCTTCGACAAGCTCGTGATTGATATGGACGCCTTCGAGCTGACCGTGGACGGGCAGAAGATCCCGACCCCGCCGAAGGAGATGGAGCTTCTGTACCATCTCGCCTCCACGCCGAACCGCGTTTATACGAGAAATCAGCTGCTGGACGAGGTCTGGGGCTTTGACTATTTCGGCGACACCCGCACCGTGGACGTGCACGTCAAGCGCCTGCGCGAGAAGCTGGAGGGCGTTTCCGACCAGTGGGAGCTCAAGACCGTCTGGTCCGTCGGTTATAAGTTTGAGGTCGCCGCCAAATGAAAACGACGTTTCGCAGGCACCTGACGCTGATCCTTTGCATCCTTTTAGGCGCGACGATTCTGCTCGGCGTGTCGTTCTGGGCGCTGTTTACGCGCTACATCGTGCAGACGGAGGAAAGCTCCCTGCGCAGCACGGCGGACAGCGTTTCCGGACTGGTCAAGGCGTACAGCGCGGCGTATCTGAACGACTGGGATTTTCGCACCAATCTGTCTGTCGCCGCGGGCGCGTCGGAAAACGACATTGTGATCTGCGACGCGGACGGCACGGTGCGCATCTGCGCGGCGGATATTCAGGCGTGCGAGCATCAGGGACGCACGATCGGCAGAAATAATGCCGACCGTCTCTTTCAGAACGGCAGCATGAGTATGAATGCGGCGGCGTCGCTCCTGTACGGAGATGAACGGCTCGCCGTTGCGATCCCCGTGCGGCTGGAGGACGGCAAGCCGCTGTGCATCATTCTCGTTTCCATGCCGCGCGCGGAGATGACCCGCCTGACGGGACGGACGCTGCAGATCTTCATTATGGTCGCCTTGCTCGTCTTTATCGCCGCGGTCATCGCCACGCCCTACCTGACCCGCCGCGAGACAAAGCCGATCCGCGATATGGCGGCGGCAGCAAAACAGATTGCCCGCGGCGATTACACCGTCCGTGTTCCGACCGGTCATCAGACCGAGGAAATCGAGGAGATGGCGGTTGCGTTCAACAACATGACCGTCGCCCTGCAAAACTCCGAGCGGGTGCGGCAG
>Ga0265301_10002590_pt1 | contig 20550 bp, 18 predicted proteins | sample AusTroGonzalo_MG_2_FD_193488 | JGI IMG/M metagenome (GOLD analysis project Ga0265301, IMG submission 193488) | Bovine rumen microbial communities from tropical cattle in Woodstock, Queensland, Australia - Gonzalo_04 | ecosystem: Host-associated > Mammals > Digestive system > Stomach > Rumen ... | reverse complement strand
TGGTTGGCGTGGGTGTCGGCGTGGGCGTCGGCGTCGCTGTAGGAGCTGCTTCTTTCGTCGGCTCCGGCGTCGTTTCCTTTGTCGGCTCAACTGTTACAGTTTTTGAAGAAGATGTTTGTGCTGTTTCACTTCCCGTGCTGCAGCCGCAGGCCGCCATGGCGGAAACCACTGCCAGGATACAAAGTAGCATTATTGTTTTTCTGATCATGCGTTCCTCCTTTAATCAGAATAATGTTTGGGTCAAGTGATGCCCGCGGATAGCTCCGCTGCAATATCTTATTCATAGCAATCATCATATCACACCAATCAATCACAAACGTAACAAACGTTTCTGTGGTCTGGCTTTATTTCTGTCTGAAATACAATTTCCCCGCAGTAAGCTCCGCCCAGCTGTAATCAATCATATATGCGCCGCAATACGCATTGACATCCTCTATCCGGCCCTCGAGCATGCGGTAATAATCACAGTCCACCAGATCCTTCCGGATCGCGATCTGCCTTCTTTTCCGGATCAGCAGGCCTTCCATCCCGATTCCCTGCAGGGTATTTTTCAGATCGCTGATCAGGTTCCGGAGGCGTTGTCCGGCGGCCGGCATATCCGTTTCATTTTCCCAAAGCGCCGGGATAATCTCCTCTGCAGTACAGGCCGCGCCTTCCCGATCGATCAGAATTGCCAGAAGTTCCTTGGTCTGTTTCCGTTTAAAAATAACCGGCTCACCCTGCCAGAACACTTCAAAATGACCAAAGCAACAGACCTGAAGCTTATCCGGTTCCGGCGCGGCAGATACCGGGACGGCATTCAGTTCCTCGCGAATAGCCTCCGTTGTCAGCGGTTTCATAATGTAACCCTGCGCATGGATCCTGTACGCGTCAAGCGCATACCGCGAATAAGCCGTAACAAAAATGATCCTGGTATTGGGAACCACGGTCTTTAGTTTTACGGCAAGCTCCAGACCGGAAAGTCCGGGCATTTCGATATCGCTGAATACGATATCCGGAACCGCGTCTTCCTCCGTAATTGCCGTAAGGGCGTCTTCCGCATTTGAAAAAGTCTGAATCCCGGCGCCCGGCACACATTCAGCAATCATTCGTTCGGCCGCGCGCAGCTGCAGCGGTTCATCTTCTATAACAAATATCAGCATACATCCCCCTCTTTCGGTATGATCAGGATCACTGTCGTTCCCGTTCCGCATACACTATTGACCTCCAGTTCACCTCCGCACGTATGGCGCAGGCGCTCACGGACATTCTTAAGACCTATATGCGCTTCCTGATTTTCTTCCGTCAGCGTTTCCGGATCAAAGCCCGGGCCGTTGTCGATCACATGGATCTCAAACCTTTCGTCTCGTTCCAGAGACCGAATCGTAACGATACCGGAACGCTTCCGCTGCTTTCTTACGCCATAGGTCACGGCATTTTCCACGATGGGCTGCAGCGTCAGGACCGGCAGACTGAAATCCGTGGCTTCAAGGTCATAGTTCACCGTCAGCTCGTCGCCGAAACGAAGCATCTGAAGATCCAGATAACGCCTGACAAAATCCAGTTCTTCCGTAAAAGGAATCGGCTTCTCAACCGAAAGCGCTTCCATGTTATGTCGGAGAAAGCCGGCAAATTCCGTGATCGCCGTGTCTCCTTTTTCCGGATCCGAACGGTAGATCTCCCGGATCACTGCAAGCGTGTTGAACAGAAAATGCGGCCGGATCTGACTGAGCATGAGGGAAATGCGCTGCTCCTTTAACGCGTCATCGGCTGCCAGCTGGGAAAATTCCGTGTTGTGAATGTACAAAAGCGCCATTCCAAGGGTAAGGGCAAGATAAGCCACCCGGACTCCCCAAAGCTCTTGTATCAGGATCCCGGCAACAATCAGGAAGAGCGTTGCGTACAGGGAGAGCCGGTTCTGCCTTCGGAAGCGCTGCCCGTAGGAAACGAATTCTATGACGGTCAATATGATCAGAACAAAATAGAGTACGGCATAAACCGAATACAGCGGTCCTTTAGAATAATGGTTCCCAGCGTCTGTCGTGACCATCCATCCGGTAAAGACGCAGACCAGCTGAAATATGGTATTGGCCAGCAGGATCCAGTTGATCAGTTTTTCCCATATGCTTGTACGCTTCTTCCCAATCTGACGGACGATCAGGACGCAGGCCATAGGCGTCAGGATATAATCGGCGCATTTAACTGCCTTCAGCAATTCCACCGGGCAAGCGAGATCTCCGTTCAGCCGAAGCCCGATCCATTCGGCGAGCGCGGAAGCAGCTATTACGACATAGGACAGATAACAGGACCTCTTCACTGATGCGGCAAGCCGGCCATTTTCCGCAACCAGAATGCATAGTATGCCCAGCGTAATCCAGGAAAGAGTAAGAATGACGGTATAATAACTCAACGAAAACCTCCTCGGGCCGCGAACAGTGATTCATCGACTTCCCAATAATAATACCATACAAAACATTTACATTCATTACAAAACACTTCTGTTACGTCTGCTGACAAATATCATGTTCTCTTTTATAAAAAGCAGTTCAAAGTATTAAAAAATGCCGGCGACAACAGAAGCCTGGCTTTCCGAATCTTTTGAGGAATAAGTCCTGTGAGAGCTTTTTGCAGCATGGGGTCTCAGGGGAGGTGATTCCCTGACAAGAAGCGTTTTGTACGTCAGACAAAATGCGTATCTTGCAAGAACAATAAAAAATAGGGGTTTGTAGTAATGCAGTAATGTGTAGTAAGGCGTAAGCTTGCATGCAAAAGTGTAGTCATGTGTAGTCAACACAGATCAGAAGCTTCTTCTAAAGTGCAGATAGTACCGGATAATAAGGTGCAGTAAAAATGCAGACATTTATGCAGTAAGATTGCAGCAACGTGCAGTAAAAGTGCAGTAATAGTAGATCGTAGATATATAGGGCACATCCCGGTGGCATCAATTTAAGTAGTTTCCCCATCTGTCGCTTGGGGGGCTGGTAGTCTCCCTTTCTGCCACAAGGTGCGTGCCGTTTTCCACACCGACGGGGATGTGTCATTTTATGTCAACCAAGTTGCGCTTCCGTTAATTATTCTCCCTTAAAACACTTCAGGGCCAGTACATCAGTACCAGCCCTTGTTGTGTTTTTAGTTGTGTTTGTTTTCCCGGAGGCCGCTAACACTTACGTGTCTGTGTCAGCCCCGCTCTCGTACTTTCATCACTCTCATAGAGTAATGATATTGGTTGGGTGTGCGTCCTTACTTCTTCGTCACCGTAATCGTGATCTTAACTGTCTTGGACGTCTGCTTGAAGTTCGTTGTCTTCGCAGCTGTTGCCTTGACATAGATCACATATTTGCCGGCCTTGGTGCCTTTCTTGATCGTTACTTTACCGGACTTCGTTACCTTGGAGACAATCCCCTTCTTATCTTTGGCAAGTTTGTATGTAACTTTACCATCTCCTCTGCTGAGCACTGCCTTCATCTGGAAGGACTTAGCAGCTTTTGCAAGAGCGGAAGCCTTATAGCTCTTCGCAGTCGGCTTTATGCTCTTGAACTTCTGAGAATCCTGCTTGATCGTGAACTTGGCAGACGCAGTCCCGGTGTAGTTGCCGATACCTTTGACGTATACTTTGGCAGTTCCGGCATTGATGTTGTTCTCGTAAGCGAATTTATAGTCTGTTGCTGCAAGAACTGTTCCATCCTTAAGAGTTACAGATGTAATTGCCGGTTTCTTCTCCTTGCCGGTGTAGGTATAGGTAGTTCTCTTAAGCTTAACAGTCGCACCCTTGATGCTGGCAGGATTGATGTTGAAGGAAACATCTACAGAATCCTTGTAAGCTTTGATGCCTGTGACTGTCAGCATGGCAATGCCGGCGTCGGTGTTGTCTTTGTAGGAAACCGTATAGTCTGTTCCTTCGATCAGGACTGTGTTACCAAGGGTTACTTTGATGTCCTGGGTCTGAGGTTCGCCATTATAGGTCACATCCTTCAGACCAGAGATCTCTGCCCCTACAATAGTGTACGTAATACTTGCTACCGCTTTAACAACATCATACGTTCCGCTCGAGTTCTGCTTCCATTCATAACCATCTTCAAGGGCGTTTGCAATAGGGGCCGTTGCCACTATGCTTCCGTCAACATACTGCGTTTCCGTAGTTGTTCCCTCAAGGATAGAAATGGTACCCACAGCCTCATCGCTCTTAAGTGTACCGCCTGCTATCGTTATCTTATCGCTTTCATGAGCAGCCCCGGGATATCCCGCTTTGACATCAAGAACAATAGCGCTTGCCGGAACAGCATTGCCACAATCTCCAACTTTTCCTGTAGCGGTTCCTTTTCCGGTAATAGTCGCAGTATCTCCAATTGTTACAGAACCGGCTCTTACAACTACTGCAGGTCCTGCGAGGGAAACTATTGTGGATGTTCCCTTGATTTCCAACGCACTACTGTTCGGCTGATATACAGCACATGATACGCCGCCTTGCGTATTCGTTCCGGACTTACCAATGATCGTTCCACCGGTTATGTTTACTTTTTTGTATGCTTTTCCTGCCAGACCGTTTCCGGATACTGCGATATCGGTATCGCCTACAACTACGCCGCCGGAGATATTGATCGTTGCGTTGTTAAATCCGCAGACACCCCATACGCCGTGTACATATCCGCCGGCTACAGTGGCCGTGCCGCCGTTATTATCATCGCGGACAGAAATGCCCTGTCCCGTAGTCGAAGCGATCGTACCGCTTTGAACTGTTAAGGTTCCACCGGTGACGTTAATAGCATTACCGCCGGTTGCTGTTATCGATCCTGATGTGTATGTTACAGCACCTGTCTCAGGATTTGCTACAGGAGCAGTCGTTGCTGTACTATCTTTCACTGTCAGAGCACTTGTAACATTAAATGCCGGTGATGCACTGCTGGTGATCGTCTTTCCGTTCAGGTCAATCGTCAGATCCTTGTCGATGACCTGCGTTGCTGTAACGAGTTTCACATCCTTCAACAGGGTGATGGTACTCCAATTAGATGCATTTGTAATAGCCTCGTCCAGCGTAGCGTACCCGACAGTACCGATATATGCTTCACATAGCACAAGCTCAGCTTCACCACCAGTGGTCTCGGCAACATAGTCATAATCAAAGTCGCTGGTAAAGATGTCGGTCACCTTTTTACCTTCAGGGAGTTTTCCTTTTAATCCAGCCGTAAAGGCGCCTTTGACAGCATTCCCTTCATTATTATCGAATCTCGCCACTCTGATGGTGGAACCTTCTACCAACTTGCCGCCCTGAATCGGTTCGCCATCTTCGTTTTTAGGGTCGACAATCTCAATCTTCTCATCAATATTTGTATTGGCGTAAAGATACACTTTGTCTATCGTAACCACTGAGGCTTTGTGTGACGCATCTGTCACCAGCTGGAGATTCGCTTTACCTCTCCAATCCAGCATTACACCTTTGCAAATATCTGCTGTGTTACCTGTGATGGTACCGCCAAACATTTCAATGGTACCACCCGCCTGAACAAATACTCCGCCGCCGTACCCTTTCTTGCTTATATCCTTACCCTTTGCTACGTTAGCCGTAATACTGCCACCGAACATAGTAAAGGCAGCACCATTTTCAACGAAAACGCCGCCTCCCCAAGCTTCTCCTTCTGTATTGGATACATTGTTAAGGGTGATTTTGCCACTATTCATATAGAAATGGCCTCCCTTTTCAACGTAAACACCGCCGCCTTGAAGGCCTTCATCAGACGCAAACCCTTTGCCACCGTTGATAGTACCTGTGTCACCGTAAAGATCAAGCATAGCCCCCTCAGATACTTTAATAACCCCACTTATGGTTGTATTATCTCCATAATGAATATTGTAGTTGCCGATATTAAGCGAGACAGGATTGCCCACTACAACGATAGGTACAGAGATATCGATATTTGTGACAAGCTCATAGCTACCGTTGGGCAAAAGTAATTTGTTTTCTTCCTGTTTCCATTCTTTATTACCAATATATAACTTGCCATCTGTACCCGTTTTAATTTCTGTCACGAGTTTCTCCGCCGTATCATCGATGCCTACCCATTTGTAACCATCAGGTGCCGCAGCGTTGAAAGTTTTAGCCTTCGTGACCGTTGCCTGTTCAGCACCCTGTCCCATGACGATTGAACCGGTGAGGGTTCCTGCTGTCAGCGTAAGTTTAGGCGCCGCAGTATTTTCCTGACCTCCAAAGCTTACTTCTATATTACCTTTGATTTCACTGGTCCCTTTTACCTCTACATTATTGCTGGCATATCCGTCTCGGCCACTGCAGACATCAAATGCGATACCATTAGTTTTGGCAGTGATTGTTGTATCATTGATTGTCGTCGAACCATTATTCGTGCTCAGTACGTAGTTAACGTTATTGGTTCCTTGTGTAGCATCCAGAACCATGTTGTTTAATGTCAGTTTGCTATAGTTCTGGATGATTTTCGTCACTTCTGCATTATTCGCAACAATCGAGCCATTGTTAAATACTATTGTTGAGTCTTTAAGCAATTGGAAACACTGGTTCTCTGTTCCGGTCGAGCTGTTTACCGTGTATGTAAAGTTGTTAAAGTTTACAGTGATATCGCTTCCCTCCGGCACGACGATACCGCCACCGCTGCAGTTAGCAAGAACTTCGATTGTTACAGAATGACCTTCTGCTGCTGCAAAGGCGGCTGCGAGTGTATTATAATATAAAGAATCGCCAATCCTTGCTACGTGATCATCTTCGTTACCACCCAGCAGTTTCGCACCTTCCGACACGCCTCTAGCAGGTTCTGTCTGTTCTTCCACAACCTCTGTCTCCGGAGCCTTTGTCTCCTCTTGTATATCAAACTCTGACACTGAAGGTGTGGGGGTCAGCCCCTCATCCAGGGTGATTTGATTCTCCTCACCATCAGCCATCACCGACACAGCCGCACCCGGTATAAGCGTAGCCACCATAAGAAGTGACATTACTATGCTTAAAAAGCGCTTTTTCATTAAGTTCCTCCTTTTGCTTTCCTCATTTTTAATGTTTCAGGTTCTTAGTTGCGATCTATGTGAACTCCTTCAAGTGGAGTTATTTATTATTTTTATGCCACGCAGTTCATCGGGCTGTGGTTATTTTTCTGGCAGTGAATTGAGCATCGGTGGTAACACTACATGCATCGCTGTGATACTGCCATTCTGACAACGACCAACTCACCTGTGGCCATCCCTCGGGTTTCCGGCCGTCCCTTGGGGGTTCTTAGCCGCCCCTTGGGGGTTGCGGGCAGGTGTGGCTTCCGTTAATTTTTCTCTGTCTTCAGCTCTGAATCTTCTGGCGGTATATTTAATGCTGAAATGTCAATCTTTCCCGACATGGACTTCTCCTGTTCGTGTATAATACGGTTTTCTAAGTATTGCGTTCTCAGTTATTCAGCCCTGTAGTTTTACATTATACAGCCGCAGCGCGTCTTCATATTCGAAGCGGAACATTTTTTCATCCCAGTCCGTGTTCTGATCCTTGTTTGCTTCATGCTGCCGGATCTTTTCTGCTATTGCGGCAACTCCGGATAATGGTGAATGCCGCAGGATATAAGAGATCTGTGTGCCGCCTTCCGTTGTCAGCATCTCGCGTGAGATCTCTATGCCTTTTTCTTCCATGAACTTAAGGTCGCACAGGAACTCCGCATATACTTTCCCGGCATCTGTATCTTTTATTTCAAGCAGTTCGGATAGGGGGAAGGAAAGAACGAGAGCACCGTCTCCTATTCCATAAAACCGATGATCTGCCTTATATGCGATCCCTGCCTCAGCCAGATCATGCAGCCGCCGTATCAGGTCGGAGATCGTTTCCGGTGCTTTATGGCCCGGCAGCATTTTTTCCACGATCGGATCATATGTTTCGGATAACTGTTCTTCCTGCTGCTTCCAGAGTGCTTTCAGATCCCTGGGAAAACGCGACTTCCACAATTCATACTGCAGATCGGCTTCCGCAAAGGTTGGATCATCCGGCCCCGGAAGACTTCTTTTCTTCAGATACCAGGAAAGCAGGTAACTCAGAAGCAGTTCGATCTCTTTATTCGAATGATCAAAGGTCAGACACGTTTTCCCTTCCGTGATCTCGATATCCATCCCCAAGTCTTCTTCAAACTGGAATAATACCTGCATGACGTCTTCGAAACTTTGTATGTTGATATCCGTCAGTGCGGATGCGTCCACGTCCAGGGCTTCGATAAGTTTATTACGGATCTCTTCCTTCGGCGCCATCTTGTTGGCTTCATACTTCCGAATCCTTGAATCTGCCGTTGAAGATGAAAATCCTATTTTTACGCCCAGTTCATTCTGGGTCATATCGTGCATTGTGCGGTATTTCCTGATCTTGCTTCCGAGGTCCATCTCTATATCCTACTTTAAAATAATCGAAACTGCCCTTGCTCGCGGCATCTGGCCCGTTACAGGGCTGTTTTTATTGTTATCATACCACGAAAAGGAAAATAATCAAGATGTTTTGGGCTGTACAGATATAAAATAGTGTCTAATCAGTGTTGACAATCCGTCCGTTTTATGCAATAACTGATATAGATATAAATTTATATCTGTAATCTGGGTATAGGAACAAAGAAGGAGGAACAAAAATCCTTACTTTCCTGAAATTTTCCGACTAAACAGCCTATCACGCTTGCCTTTTTCGTTACCTTCTCGGACAAACTTGCCTTTATAAGGTGGAATCATATTGCGGTCATGTTGTTGATCCACGCCGGATATATGCTGATTCGAACGATAATTAACAAGGCTGTCAAACGAGACATAAACACCTATTAAAGCAGTTCCAGAAGCCGCGCTGTCCTCACTGAAGGCGCTCCCGACAAGGCAAGTAATCTTGCCGACAGTCGTCTTCAGGAGAGGATCAGGCGCGGCGGCCTGAGTCCCCTCAGATCCATTACTATCACTCTTCTTTCTTCGTTTATCAGCAGGCGTTTGATGATTAGTCATGTGTCAGTAGAACCACCGTCTCGACGTGGCACGAGGAAACGATTTTACTATCACACGGTACACGCCAGTATGCGGAAACATATCAATTACCCTCTGCCCGTTCGTCCGATCGGCTTCAGGAACATATCCACGTTTTTTCCGTTCGTCCGATACCCTTCAGGAACATATCAACGGGTTTTTGGTCGTTTTTGGCAGATGGGCGTTTGAGGGAACATGTCGATACAGTTAACTATAACAAAAATAAGGCTCTCTGCAAACCGTTCTGATCGCAGAAAGCCTTATATTTAAATTACATAAATGTGCTGGTTTTCACAACAGTTGTTATTGGTTCGCCATATAAGCTGCGATACGCTTTGCCACGTTGGCCTTGAGATTATTGTAATACAGTGTGTAATCGTCTTCGTGGAAGCTCTGCGGTCCGAAAAATTCAGCAGGGGCGTATTGGTCGTATGTGGTGTTCGTCACGATCACGCCACGGTTTAAGACCACCTTGGCATCCGCGCCGACATCTGTAATCTCATACATCTCGGATTCCGCATTTGGCATATAAGAGCCCAGGTTTTCGCTCGCCGGTGCGTATGTCTCGTCGCGCTTCCAGTTCAGCGGATTGATGCTGATCCCATGCGGCAGCACCGCGACATTTCTGGCATTCTCCTCCACATTCTTCGGTCCTTCGGTATGCCAGCTTATGATCACACCCGTGTCGCTCTCTCCGGTCGCAAACTTCATATGCGGATTGGATTCAAGGTCTTCCTTCGTGATGGAGTAGCCAATGGCGTATGCTGCGACCATGCGCTCGTAGTATTCGGGATGCTTCTTGAAGTAGTTTTTTAATATGTACCTGACCATTGCCGAGCCCTGGCTGTGACCTGCGATGATAAACGGACGTCCATTGTTGCACTTCTCAAAGTAGTAGTCGAGCGCAGCGCTCATGTCATCATAGGATATGCCGGAAAGCGCCGCGTCAATGTTCCCTGTCTTCGAGACTTCGTTCGCATAACGCATGCCGGCCTGGCGGTAGTATGGCACGAACACATTGGTGGAATCCTCATACACGCTTGCGTTGGTAGCATATTCACCGAGCGCCCCCAGCAGCATCTCGGGGTTATCCAGTGCAGCGTAATCGGGGGCACCTTCCTCGAAGCTGGAATCAAAGTAGACCGTGGAATAGACATAGAAGGTGTCAACATCCTTGGTGATCTCCGGAACTTGCAGCCAGCAGTCGGGAAGGGAATAGTCGGGCGCATCTGCCGCATATGTTGATAAAAGCTCCTCTGGCATCTGATCGTTAGCCATAGCATGGAACAAAGTTTTAATCATCGCCGGTGTCACAACTTTTGATTTCAATTCCATTTCAATTCTCCTTATGCTTCGTATACAACATCCCCATCAACAATTGTCGCAAGGCAGACCGCCTTCTCAATCTCAGCAAAATCATCATGCATAAAGTCACGATCAAAAACAACGAAGTTGGCAATCTTGCCCAAACTGATCGATCCCATCCTGTCCTCTTCATGCCACATATAGGCAACATTACTCGTAAGAGTTTTCAGAGCCTCATGCCTGCTGATCGCCTGGTCGATATTTCTGATGTAATCATCCGGTAGTGACGGCAGCTTCTTCAATACTCCCAGGCAGAATGCCTGTACTGCGCTGAACAAGGGAGACACGGGAAAGTCTGAATGGCTTACGACCACGCCGCCTCCATCTATAATAGACTTAACTGGATAGGCATTATAGGATTTTTCTTCACCTACATAGGCAACCTCCTGTGCAAAGATGCCTGGTTCCCTGATTGCCCACATGATCCCGCATACAGCCATAATGTTATATTCGCCGAGCCTCTTAACATCCTCCGGAGTAACTTCCTGTAAATGCGCAAGCGCATTTCTCATATCGAAATTTCCTGTCTCACTCTGGGCTTGTGCGATAGCGTCAATCCATGCCCTGGTGGCTCCGTCTCCGATCGAATGTATGTGAACGTTCATACCGTGCGCGGCCGCCGCCTTGACGAGCCTTACCATCCTATCGTGATCATCGAATCTTCTTACACCCTTATAACCCGGTTTATCCTCATAGTCATCCAACATCCACGCAGTATGACCCTCGACAACGCCGTCAGCGAAGACCTTGGCTCCAATGACCCTGACATGCTTTCCGTTATATTCCTCTGCCTCCTTAACAATTCTTTCCACATCCTCTTCGGGAGTCTCTGTATTGTCATTCACGAAGCTGCCGCAGAAAGAATACAGCTTAAGCCTCCCTTCATCGTCAAGCTCCTTGTAGGCACGGGGATCATGTTTGGTCAAAAGCTGGAAGCCGGCGTCATATACACCCGTATACCCGTTTGAAAATGCGTATTGCTGGAAGCCCAGCAGTTCCTCTTTGGCCTGCTCAATCTCCGGCTCGACCCTCTTAACAAGATCGATGGCAGGCTTTTCTGCAAGCAGACCGTTCGGTTTGCCATTCTCATCTACATGAATACATTCCGTTCCCCACTGTGCCACTGCTTCTTCATTGATGTCGAACGCCTCCATAGCCCTGGTATTGATCCACATCATGTGACCGCTGGCGCTTTGATTGATCATGGGCTTATCAGGACATATCTCATCTAACTGCTTCGCATTAAGCTGATACAATAGATCATCAGCCCAACCTGAACCGACTATGTGAGGTTTATCCTGATTCTCGTCCACATACTTCTTCAGAATTGCCAGGTAATCCTCCGGTGTTCTGCCTCCTGTCAGCTTCGCCCTGCCAAACATCTTATTTCCCGCGAAGCCGGGATGGCAGTGCGCTTCCAGAAATCCCGGATAAATAGAATTACTTCCATAGTCCAGAACCCTGGTCTTATCATCCTGAAGCTTCATTGCGGCATCCCTGCTCCCGACATAAATGATTTTTTCGTCAGCCACTGCTATAGCCTCAGCATAGGGCTTGAAATTATCCATTGTGATAACATTTCCGAGAATAATAGTCTCTGCTTTCATGCAGTCTGTCCTCCTGTACAAAAATTTCGTATTTTTTCATATTTTCCTATTATTTTCCCTTTAATTCAATGGGGTATTCCAGAATGGAATATTCTGATTTTTCGTGATACTTGTTTTTTTTAACCGGTCAAATTATCATGAATACAAAAAAGAGGTGAATGCTTTCACATGGGCAATTTATTTTCAGAAACACTGAAAAAAATCCGAATGGAAAAAGGTCTTTCGCAGACTCAGCTGGGAAAGCAGCTTTTTGTTAACCAGTCCACTGTCGCCCGTTGGGAAAGCGGCTCCCGACTGCCGGATGCCGAGATGGTCACCCAACTCTCCAGAATTCTTGATGTGGATGTCAGCACGCTGCTTTTAGCGGCGGCAAAGAGTGAGGAATCCCCCCATATCATCATAGTGGACGACAACAAAGCCATCCTCTCCGACAGCCTGACGGTTCTGGATAAGGTCTTGCCGGCCGCGACGATCAGAGGGTTTATCTGGCCTCAGCAGGCGATAGACTACGCCAGAATGAATCCTGTTGCTTTGGCAGTTCTCGATATTGAACTTGGGACAGCCAGCGGTCTTGACCTGTGCCAGACGCTGCTTGACATCAATCCCCAAACCAATGTCGTCTATCTGACTGCCTTCCCTGATTACGCTCTGCCGGCATGGGAATCCAAAGCCTGTGGTTTTATCGTCAAACCTCTGACTCCTGAGAAAGTACGCATGCAGCTTGAAAAGCTGAGGTATCCTTATTCTTTGGGACCCTCCGGAGGTGAGGCCTTATGACCGTGCCTGCGAATAACTTCCAGCTTCTGCTTCTTTGTGTCACAATGACACTGCTTCTGATAAGCCTGGTCTTTGCCGCCATCGTACCCGGAATGAACCGGTGGGACAAACGCTTCTTCATTACTTTTTTCACCGTTCTTTTACTGTACGGAGGCGTCGGTCTGGCTGAGTTTATCATAGAAACCCGTCCGGAATTCAGGATCGTGCTGGGAATCCTGTACTATACAGACTCATTATTCTCTTCGATCCTGATACCCATGCTGACGTCTTATCTTCTCCACTGCTGTGGGGAAAAACTAAGAGGCAACAGGCTTATTCGACTTATAGCAGTTTTGTGGATCGGATTCTTCGTCCTGCTGAATATGACTCCGTTCACGGCTTGGGTTTATTACATCCAGCCGGACAACAGACTGTGCCGCGGTCCTCTCTACCCCCTGATGCTGGGTTTCTTATTCGCAACGGCGCTCATTTCCCTGGCCGGCGTGTTCCGGCGGAGGAAGCGGATGGCCAGAAAATACTATTATGCCTTCCTCGTCAGCCTGATCCCTATGGCGGCTTCCTTGTTCCTCCATTTTTTCATCTCCGCCTTCGCGCTCTTTGAATTGGGAATCGCCATCTGCGTTTTTTCGATGTATATCATCATCCTGTCGGATCAGATCGAACAGAAAATGCAGCAGCAGCAGGAAATCGCCCGTCAGCGTGCCAATGTCATGATGCTGCAAATGCGGCCCCACTTCATCTATAACACAATGATGACCATCTACAGCTTATGCGATCAGGACCCGAAGAAGGCCCGGCAGGTCACTATGGATTTCACCAACTACCTGCAAAAGAACTTCCATGCTGTCGCCAGCGAGAACCTCATTCCCTTTGCCGCAGAACTGGAGCACACCCGCGCCTACCTGGCTGTAGAACAGGCACAGTTTGACGAGATGCTTGTCGTGGACTACGATACGCCGTTTACTTATTTTCGCCTGCCGCCGCTGACACTGCAGCCCATCGTGGAAAATGCGGTCAAACACGGCATGGATCCCTATAACGGGCCGCTTCACATCTCCATCCGGACACGGCGCACGGATTCCGGCACAGAGATCATCGTCGAGGACAACGGCCCCGGTTTTGATCTTTCCGACGAAAACAAGCCTCATACCACACTTACAAACATAAGGCAGCGTCTGGAAATGATGTGCGGCGGGCATCTGACCATCACGCCACGTGAAGGCTTCGGAACCGTGGTGACGGTGACGATCCCGGACAGCGCCGCGCAATAACTGTACTTTTTACCATGACAATAATAAGCTTCCTGCATACCGCTCTGATTGCAGAAAGCCTTATACGAAACCCTTCCTTCACATCGGCACCGATGGGACGTATCTTTATGATAAAGGCTGCCTTACTTAATGTGCTCGGAAATACTTATAGCGAATCCTGACGGCGCGAACAGCATGGTGGCTCTGGACGAACTTGTGTCTGTTACCTTACCACCGCGAGGATCGATAAATCCTTTTCCGATGAAGAAGTCAACTGCTTCTTGGAAATTATCAACATTGATCGCGATGCCGGTCAGATCCTGAGGCATGTTATCTGCGCTTGCAACAACAACTCGATTGCCGTTCTCATCCTTCAGGGCGATTCCTGCATATGCGCCGCCTTCGATATCTTTTTTCGTGTGGCGTTTCTCAAAGCCAAGAGCCTCAAATGTTTTAACAACGGAATCCGGGTCTTTTGTTACGATAAGTGGTCTGAATCCTGTGATTTTCATTGTCTTTTTTCCCTTTCTGTTATTTCTTTTTGTGATGTGAAAGTGCAATCAAAAATCCTGATGGCGAAATCATGGACGTACCCTTGCCCGAGGGTGATTCGGAAATCTTATCACCCTGAGTGTTTTTGAAACCATGAGCAGTTAACAGTTCATAGGCTTCATCAAAGTCATCCACATTCATTCTTATCTGCATAATATCCTGAGGAACACGCTCTAACTGGACAACATCAATGTGATTGCCATTAGCGTCCTTCATTCTTACGTCAGTGATATCTTCATCGTTCAGACCAGACTTCTCATGGCGAATTTCAAAACCGAGATCCTGAAAAAGGTTTATGATTGATTCCGAGTCTTTCGTAATAATCATAGGGTTAAATGTTGTGATTTTCATTTAGTCCTCCTGGTCAGTCTTCTTTTCTGATATGTTCTCCCAGATTGATCGCGAAACCAGACGGAGAAATCATCATTGTTGCTACTGAGGAAGGTGTCTTTGTAACGTTATCTCCCTGAGCGTTCTTAAATCCTTTTTCTTCGAGCATTTTATATGCTTCTTCAAAGTCGCGTACATTCACACGAATTGCGGTAATGTCCTGCGGAACCGGTGCCTGGGCGATATCCACATGGAAGACCTTGCCATCCTCATTAGTGTATTTCATCCGTACGTTGGAAATGTCGCTGTCGTTGATGCCGGTCTTGGTGTGCCGCTTTTCAAAGCCAAGCGCCTCGAAGAGAGCTACGATGGCTTCTGCATCTTTGGTTACGATCGCCGGGTTAAATGTTGTAATCTGCATTATCTTGTTTCCTCCTTCTTAATATGTTCCACAATTGTGATTGAAAAACCAGATGGAGCAATCATCATTGCTGACCGGGAAGAACCGGTATCCCTGGACTTTTCATCGCTAACACCCTTAAAGCCATGATCCGAAAGAATCCGATAGGCTTCTTCGAAACTGCTCACATTCATACGAATGGTTGTGACATCCTGCAGAACTGCGGCTTCAGTCACATCCACATGAAATCCATTTGAATCTTTCATACGGCTTGAAGAAAAATCTACGCCCGTTTTCCCATGCCGTTTCTCAAATCCGAGTGCCTCGAAAACATCGATAACTGCTTCCGCATCCTTTGTAAGAATTAGCGGATTAAATCCTGTGATTTTCATTGTGTCAATTCTCCTGCTTTTTCTTATGTTGAGTAAGGCCAATCATGAATCCGGACGGAGAAACCATAGTCGTTGTTTTGGATGATTCTGTCTCGGAAATCTCGTCGCCCTGCTGATTCTTAAATCCATGATTTAACAGAATCTGGTAGGTCTCATCAAAATCATCTACATTCATACGGATGAGTGTCAGATCCCTCGGCATTTCCTGTTCGACAGCCACCACATCCACATGATAACCATTCTCATGTTTAAGCCGATTACTGGTTACATCAGAATCATTAATTGAGTTGGTTGGAGCGTGTCTCTTTTCAAAGCCCAGTGCTTCGAATACCTTCATTGTATCGTCAACTTTAGCTGTTACGATTACCGGATCAAATGCTGTGATTTTCATTTAGTTCTCCTTTTCTTTCATTATTCTTTAATGTGCTCTGAAACTGAAAAAATGGTTCCGGTTGGGGACACCATGATATTGATCTTGGATGATCCGGTATCAATCGTATCATGAGCAGCCGCATGTCTTGCCTTGTGGAATCCACGGCTTTCAAAAAACTCAACTGCTTCTTCCAGATTATCTACATTCATCCGGATCATTGTCCATTCGTTTTCACCTTTCTTTTCTTCCTTTACTGTATTTTTTCTTTCATTAATTTATCGAATTTATCAACAAGGATTACTGAAATCTTTTCCCAAAGGATTTCATGAACTATTCTTTTTGCATTCCTTACCGTCCCTTTGCTTTTCTCAGGAGCAAAAACAACAGCCATATCCTCTTGAATATCAGTTATGATATAAATGCCCACTATTCCTTTGTTTAGTTCGTCAAAAGTAACGCTTTCTATATTTTCGTCTTTTTCTTTCCAATCAATACCGGACAAAAACTCTTTTAATTCATCTTTTACTTCTTCTAATAGCTGTAAATTATCTTTTATTTTTTTATCATCTAATGCCCCGTTACAAAAAGTCTTATTATAAAACTGTATATGTTCCAGCATGTTTGTTTTATCAAGATATGGGATATACAATCGTGAATAGTTTGCTGTCGGTATTTTCCAGCATAATTAAAAAGATATGTCCTTGTGTTGTTCCCTATACTGGATATCAGAACATCGCCTTTCTCAAGAAGAACGCTGGTCATCATAGCCTGCTCAATCTCCGAAACAGCAAGCGGATACTTCATATCCCGCATGCAGTTCTTTATCTACCCCTGAGGCATCTTCCCTGCCGTTTTCAAAACGACGACGATTCATCTGCAAAAGTCCGTCATGTTCCTTTACAACTTCATGAATCTCATCGCATAATTCATAGTACTTTGACAAGGAGAAATTGTGCTTTTGCATTATCCACGGTCTGACCGGTATACTGATTTTTCAGCTCAAAAGCAAACACCGGAATACCGTTCAGAACAAGTACCATGTCCACGCTTTTTTTGTTATCTGCGCTGAAATACCACTGCCGATAGCAGGCAATATGATTATGAGCATATTGAACAGCTGCCAACTGATTCAACGATGATGACTGTCCATTTCGCCCTGCAGCATAGCTACGAACACAGGTCCAAAGACTTCGGGGGTGCTTTTTATTTCACATTGATCACAGCCGTCACTGTTTTCCCGCCTGCATTATAATGATCATTGCCTGCAGCGTTTACACGGACTTTGATCTTATAGGTGCCCTTAGGGGTGCCTTTCTTGACTGTGATCTTTCCTGTAGTCTTGTTAACCTTAAAGTTTTCCTTATATTTCTTCAGGTTAACACTGTCTTTCTTGTAAGTTACGGTGCCTTCCGCTTTCTTTACGGTAATGCATTTCACAGTCTTCTTGCTGTTCTTCAGCACAGAGGCCTTGAGTGTTTTGGTCTTCGCTGTGACAGTCATCGGCTGAACCAGCTTAAGGATCTTTTCACTGGTCTGAATCGTACTGGGATCTCCGTAATATTTCGGTTCGATTCCGTAGTCTTCTTTACCCGACGTATCCACAAACCCACACACCTGCATCTCATATTTCTTTCCTGGGGTCAGGCCGTTTACGGAATATTGTGTTTTTCCAGCTTCAAATTCTTTTGATAACCATTTTTCTGTCCCGGCTTCGCGATAATTTATCTGGTAGCCGCTGATGCCGGTCTCTGCTTGATCCTTTACTGTTACGGTCAGGCATCCTTCGCCTGCCTCTGCCTTCTCCAGCACGGCCGGAAGAGGCATAATGACATAATAAAGATCATTGCTGCCTTCTACAACTCCTACATCTCCTTTGCCGGTGGCAACGACATGGGCGACGCCGCATTTTACATTATTACTGTATTCCAAATCATAGCATTCTGGCGGAAGCGTTGACGGACCGGCGACAACATCCACAGCCGGTTCGATCGCACTCCCTGTATACAGTATTTCTTTATTTGGTATCACGCCCTGTCTTGGGCTTTTCAGGATAACCCCTGTGATCTCCACCGTGTATGCATAAATGTCAAAGTAAATTGTTCCCATATCATTTCCGCTTCCATCTGTAACAGAAACGATTAGTTTGCTGTCTCCCGTGATCGGTGTTCCGTCATCTTTGCGCTTTGCGGTGACTTTGGCAGTGTAACCACCGTCTAATTCCTCCTTATCAAAGAGATTCGTGTCCACATTCCAGGAGATATTCATATCTTCCGGAAGGCTTCCGCCATAACTGGAGAAGCGAAGCTTATATGTTGCCTGATCCTGTTTTGATACAAACTTCAGATTTGGATTGCCGAACAGTTCCATCGAATAGTTCGATTCCATCGGACTGTAATAGCCTTTGATGCAGAAATTATCATAGGCCCATTCCGGCTCATCGAGCGCTCCCGGCGGATTCGGCGGATCTCCGATCTCTTTCTGGAGATCTTCATCGATCATATCATTCCAGGATCCGTCTTTAAAGAAGAAGCTTTCTTCTTTGTTGATCACTCCTTTGTAGTTTGCTTTATCTGCAATGCCAAGATTGGCAGTATACTGCGTTTTTCCGTCTTTCTTCACCGTCTCAGTTACTACGATCGCATATTTCTGTCCCTTTGCAAAGGCAAGCTTCTTCGGAAGGATCAGCTTATGGATACCGCCCCATTCAAAGTCAGCTTCACCCTCAGACAGCAAAAGCCCTGCTTCCGGAGAAGAAACATTTACTAAAGTTGAAGACAGCAGGTATATCTGCCATTCTACGTGGGTTGCCGGACGGGTCGTCTGAATGCCGATCTTTTCCAGGTGCTGGCTGCAGTCTGTAGTAAAAACATTGGCCATACGGACGGGTTCCTCATATTCCTTTGAATTGGCACTAAGAGCCGGCAGATAATCATAAGCCTCGACGGTAAGTCCGTCATTATTCTCAAACTGGTAGCTCTCTGCAAAACAGAGAGATTTGTCATAATAAGACAGCCAGAAATAACCGGTATTCACACCCTCATCATTCTCGATGCCCCATTTTCCCAGTCCTTTGTTCGGGAACTCCCGTTCCCCGGAGCCCCAGCTGTTTTTTACCAGCCATGCGCCGCATCCTCCATCGGTCGCGCCTTCATGCCGCCCGTCCGGAAACATATCCGCAGGCGGCTTGTTATCATTGCGGAACTGAACCGGTGAATCCTCTGCACCGATCGTATCATCCCATCCGACGATCGTCACGGCATGGTTGCATTCATCTTCAAATGCCCCGTAATGTGCCCAGTCATCGCTCAGCATGGAAGGCTCATTCCCCTCATCCTTAGGAGAGGACTGGTCTGCCAGAAAGGCGATGTGCACGGCATGCCCTTTCAGGAGTTCACTTTTAATGGCATTCGTTCCGGATGCATTGTAATCATAGCCACGAGAATCATTATAATCAGCTTTAGCCGGGCTCGGAAGTGTATAGCTTTCCACCAGTGAATAGCCGGCCTCGGTGCGTCTTTCATAGGGAATCTCCCAGTCGTCTGCTGCGCTGTAGCAGTAAGGCTGCAATTTGCCGTCAATGTAGCGCAGATCGGTCCAGCCATTTCTTCCCTTATAGACCAGATCCGGATCATTATTCTCCAGCACGGGACCCAGACCGTTAGCAAAGAGAAGACTTGACGTATATCCGTTGGCGCCTAAATTCATTATTTCTGATGCGCTCATATTCTCATCACGGTAGCCTTCTCCGTACTGGGAACTATTCTTATCCTTGATCGACGTTTTGGAGAAAACAGACAGATGCCGCTCTGAAAGATCCAGCGTCTGGTAGTCCAGACCGTCCTCTGCCGCAAGTCCGGAACTGAGCAGACTGCTTTCTGCCGCAGCCATCGTGGCAAATGCCCAGCAGCTTCCGTAAGGATTCTGAAGCCTGACCGGAGTGATCCATGACGTGTCGCCTGTTCCGTCGCCGTCTGTATCCACATTTCGCATGTCGAAGGAAACCGGAAAGCTTTTTGCCTCCTCTGCCAGCAGCCTTTCGGCCTCTTCATCCGTAAAGTCAAAAGCCTCCATGGAAGGGATAGACATCTCCTCTGACAGGATAAAAAAGGATTCCGTTTCCGGCTGCTGTGTTTCCTCCGGCACTTCCTCCGGCGGGACCTCGTTCTCATCAGGCTCTATATCTGTAGCTTCTGCCTCTGTGATCATATTTTCTTCATCTTCCTGAATCTGATCGATCGAGAACTCATCTTCCGCCATTACCGCCACTGCGCCCTGCGGTATTAACGCGAAGACCATCAGTATCGATACGGCCAGACTAAGCAATTTTTTCTGCATGTTATCCCCCTTTCCTTTCGGCTGAGTATGGAATGAATACCGGAAACAGCCAGTATGTCAATCGTTGGTGCTTTCTAATAAATATATCATATACTATACGTGACAGGAAGGATAGTTTCATAATGAAACGGGGCAGAACGCACCCTTTTTAATCTCTCCTGTTCACATATCAGACGCTCCGGAAAGCCGGTTCAAATCAGGGATTTCGGCA
>Ga0265301_10002585_pt1 | contig 20583 bp, 19 predicted proteins | sample AusTroGonzalo_MG_2_FD_193488 | JGI IMG/M metagenome (GOLD analysis project Ga0265301, IMG submission 193488) | Bovine rumen microbial communities from tropical cattle in Woodstock, Queensland, Australia - Gonzalo_04 | ecosystem: Host-associated > Mammals > Digestive system > Stomach > Rumen ... | reverse complement strand
CCGCGAAGTATGAGAAGCTGCAGAACAAGCAGAAGGCGCTGACGGAGAAGGAGTCCGCGTGGCTGCTCGAGGCAGATCTCCAAGCTGAGGCGCTCGGCTACTCTGGATCTTCGGAAATGTTCCAAGACATTAAGACGGCGCCCACGAAGTCGGAAGCGATCACGGCGCGAGTCAATGATCTGATAAAGATAAACTCTCCGGCGGCGGAAGCTCGGGCGGAATACGAGGACGCAGTGAGAGAGGCGATCTACAACGAGGAAGAGTCCCTTCTTATCGGCGTGGAGCAGCAGCTCATTGAGGACTACGTACAGAAAGCGCGAGGCCAACAGGAGCAGCGGAAGATCTCGGCAGAGGTAGCAGCCGCCCGTCGTCAACAGGCAAAGCTCGCCGCCCATGCTGACCTGTCCAATATGAACATGAGAGAGGCAACGAGGACAGATAAATTCATAGCAGCGGAACGGAAGGCGGCGGTCAGATCCGCCCAAATGCTGATAAAGAAGAACTATGACCAAGCCCTCGCACAGAAGAACCTTCAGGCATATTGGCACGCTATGGCGGCGGAGAGTCTGCAGATCCGGAAGAGGCGTGATCAATACAATCGTTTCCTGAAGACACAGGTCAGACTGAATCCGGATTCCTGGCTGAACGAGGAACACTTCGCAGCCATAAGCAATCTCTTTGTGAGAATGGGGATCGCCCGGCAGATCCATGAGGAAGCAGCGGAAGCAGATCCGACCAACCTCGACGCCTACGCCGCGAAAATGGAGACTCTCTATGATTGCGTGGACATTCCCGAATGGCTCCGGATCGGTGACGTAGATCTCCACGACGTCCGGGCGCTGACGCTGGAGCAGTATGAGGACGTAATCAACACGATCAAGAACATCAAGGCTATCGTGAAAGCTCAGAAGGGCGTTGACATGTTCGACAAGAAGCAGACCTTCGAGGACATGAAGGCCGATATCATGGGGCGCTTCGCCAAGCTGAAGACAGTCTTCACTCCGAATCCGAATAAGAGGACGAAGGCCGGACTGATCGAGAAGACCACGGCGGAAATGGAAAACCTCGACACCTTCCTCGAGAAGCTGGACGGGGCGGACTATGGCTACTTCTCCGAGACGTGGGGGCTGGCGATCAAGCACGCCAACGATCACGAGTTTGAATGCACGGAAGCATATCAGAAGGCAGAGTCCGAGGCCATCTCCAAATGGCTGCCGGATAAAAAGGCACAGCGGGCGGCTGCAGAGGAGATCTATTATGAGGAGCTGGGGAACTCGGCGTCAAAGTATACGCTCGTCCAAATGCTGATGAACCTCGGCAACGCCGGAAACTCTCAGAGACTTTGTGAGACTCCGCCCGTAGGATTTGAAGGCAGCAACTTATGGATCCGCCCGGCTGAGGACTCGTCCTTCAGCAGCAAGGAGCGGACGGCAGCGAGGAAAGAAGCTGCCGACATGACACGGAAGAACCTGATCGCATTCCTCAGCAAGGTGCTGAAACCGGAGGACGTCGAGTATGCACAGCGGAAGATTGACGCCGCCGGCATGTTCTGGGGCGAGAAGAACGAACTCGAGAAGCGGACGAAGGGCTTCGGCATGGGGAAGATCGAGGCGACGCCTGTCGTCCTGACGATCGACGGAAAGCCTGTCGTCTTACGCGGAGGATATTTCCCTCTTATCCGCAACGGAGAAATGGGATCACACTCCGCAGCGAAGGAAGTCGCAGAGGACGATCCGCTGCAGGGGAACAGAGTCCGGACGTATCACACGAACACCGGAGCGACGAAGGCAAGAACTCAGGCGCAGTATCCCGTGAGCTTAGTCGCAGGATCTGAGACCGGCTGGATCCAAGAGTCGATCCATGATCTCTGCTGGAGAGAGACAGTCAGCTCCTTCCGGAGGCTGCTGAACGATCCGGAGATCTTCGGCATGATGAAGAGCAAGGTCGGCGTGGCCAGAATGAATAATTGGAAGGACATGCTGGAAGTCTGTGCTGATCCTATGAACAGTAAATCCTTCGCCAACGGGAAGACCGCGCTCGACGACGCCTTCGCGTGGATCCGCGGGCGGACATCTCACGCCGTGATCATGTGCAAGCTGAAGGTCATTACTCAGAACTACGCGAACGCCCTCCTCTATGGGGACTCGATAAAGGGATACACGCTCGCAGATAATATCCGGGCGATCGGGCGGTACATGATATCGTATCATTTCCCGGGCAAGCATGCGGAGCTCGTCAACTTCGTGAACACGAAATCGGCATTCATGAGAGAACGCTGCGAGGTTCCTGATATTACAGTCCGTGACATTATGGACGAAAAGAACGAATACTTCTGGGAAGAATACACGAGGCGGATCGGCGTGCAGCTCATGGCGCTGACGGATAACGCTTCCGCCGTGCCGAATTGGATCGAGGCCTATAATAAGAAGATCAACGAAGGGGCAACGGAACAGGAAGCGATTGACTTCGCGGACGTTCTTGTCCGTCGAGTCCTCGGCTCTTCCCGTCCTTCTGACGTCTCGAAGATCCAGCGCGGAAATGAAGCGCAGCGGCTCCTCACCATGTTCCAGAGTTTCTTCAATGCCAGGCTGAACGAATTTGAGAGAATGTCCATGCTGGCAGAGAAACAATGGACGGAGGGACAGAGGAAGGAAGCATTCCTCACGGCCTTCGCTTACACGGTGAACAAGTGGCTGCTTCAAACGACTATGGCGATGGCGCTCGCGGCTCAGAATCCCTTCGGCATTGACGACGAGGACGGCTGGCCGGAGCTCATCAAGGAGCTGAAAAGTTATTCCTTCTCTATGCTGGGCCCGATCGGAGCAATCGGAAATTATGTCGTCGGCAAGGCTGCAGGCATGCACGAATTCAACTACCGGCTCTCGGCGATAGAGTCCACCGTGGACAAGCTCGGGCGGGCGGTATCCTTCGGAAAGAACACCTCGAACCTTGAGAAGCTGGAGCGAGTGACAGACTCGGCGGGGACTCTCGTCGGCATTCCTTATCAGCTCAATATACTCTTATGGAACACTGTCGATATCCTGCTCAATGACATGGAGCCGCAGTGGGGAGATCTCTTCCGTCGGCGTCCAAAGAAAGAGCGCGTGAAGTAAAAGTCAAAAAATCAAAGGGGGCAGCAGCATGGGAAAGGTCGTGGAGCTGAACACAGAACAGAAGCCGGAGACGAAGGCGATCCTCCTCGTCATTGAGGACGGGAAAGTCGGCGGGGCTACGGTCAAAGGCTCGGGATATTGGACGGAGATCCTGCTCGAATGTACGGAGATTATGGCAACGACAGGCCGAGGCTTCGACCTGTCTCTCCAACTTGAGCCGCCCCGCTTCGCGCCAGACGTTCCACCGGAGGGATCAAGACGGCGGACGTGGCTCGATTAGGCGGGCACCTATGGGGAGGAGGAAAAAGCCGGAGGCGTGGCTCGGCGTCGAGTGGTTCCTCGTTCATGAAGATGATATAAGGGCGGCGGTAGCCGATAGAAGAAAAGAGCTTTCCTTTATCAGCACTTCATGGGCGGGCAGCGGAGGCGGCGGCAAAGCAATCCGGGCGGACAGGACAGGGGATCTCGTAGTCAAACGCTCGAAGAAGATCCCCGTCGTCGTCCTCAGCAGCACCGGCGACACAGTGGACAGTCCGGAAGAATGGCTCGCGGTTTTCGATACGGTACGGAAGAAGGCAAAAGGAGAACCCCGGGCGGCGTGGATAGAGGACTTTTGGAGAATTCGTTACGCCAACGGCGGCGGGCGCTGTGTCTGTGAGATTATAACCGGGGGACTCGACAGGGAAATCGACGGAGACCGGGAAATCATGTGGATTATTGAAAACGTCGAGGCCGAAGCTGTGAAGCGTGGCTTGCTGGAAAAAGAAGATTGTCTCCTCTATGGGCGGGACGTGCGCTTCCTCCATACATGCAAACCCCGGCGGCTCGATTAAGGAAGGAGGCGAAGGAACATGAACCCGAGACAAGAGGCCTTCTGCGTGGAGTATGTCCGGAGCGGGAACGCCGCGAAAGCATACCGGGCGGCAGGATATAAGATCGGAAATCCTCACTCGGCAGACGTCAGAGCGTCGGCTCTTTTGAGGCGACCGGAAGTGGCGAAGAGAGTCCAGCTCCTCGTCGTCGAAATGAAAGGGGAAGAGATCCTCGACGCGAGACAGCGAAGGATCGTCCTTTCCGAGATCGCACGAACCAGCGCGAACACGATGGAAGTGATCCGGGCGATCGACGTCCTGAACCGAATGGACGGAGTCTATGTCCAGAGGCAGCAGATCACAGGAGCGGACGGAAGCCCCCTTCGCATATCGTGGGAGGGCGAGTCCGAGCCGGAGCCGCTGGAGGAAATTCTCAGCCGGCAACGTGAAAAAGCGAAGGCTGCAGCCGGGGAGAATCCATGAGAAGCCGCCCGCAAAGATAACAATTACGGGGCTTTCAGCGGCACACCCTCTCAGACGAGCAGAAAAGCCCCTTCAATGGGAGAAAAATTTTACAGGATAAATCACACAGGGCAGGGGCTGATCGTGGCTCCTTGCCCTGTTTCTGCTTGCAGGATTTTCCTATAGCGTTTCCGTTTTCAAAAATTGTCCGAACCCACCCACTCGATCTCCGGGAAAATGCCTGGCTAAAATTTCAGCCCCCGGGGATCCGGCATGAAGAACAAATAGAAAAGGAGGCGGTCAAAGAATGAGACGCACAAGAAGCAGGTGAAACTATCTTTCCATATAAAGATGAACACGCACAAAACCCCGGAACACATTCCAGCGGATCGGCCTCACAGCCGCCCGCCAAAATAAAATTAAAATAAAAATATCGGCAGCGGATCCGGCGACGCCTTCGACGGTGTACCTTTCAGACGGTAAATATTTTTAGAAAAACTTTTTTAGAAAATATGTGTAAAAGTATCTTTACAAACGTAATGACATTTTATATAATAGATCTGACCGAGGGAAAGGAGGTGAGCTGATGGCGAAGGGAAATCACTTAGCGAAGGGGAGACCGCCGTCTCCTGCTCCGAGGACGATCCACGTCACGATCAAGATGACCGAAGCGGAGAAGCGACGACTCGACGTCACGGCTGAGATCCTCGGAACCACGAAGACGAAAGTCTTGATCGAGGGACTCAACCGAATGATGAACGAGGCGGCGGCCATCGAGAAGAAGAGACAGGACTCCGATCCGGGATTCATGAAGCCGATCGGCTGGATCTGAAACAGCACAGCACAACAGAAGGAGGTGAAAACCTGATGAGCGACTACAGAGAATTTTCGAGCATTGAGGAGTACATCGAGAAAGAAATGGTGCCGCAAGTGGAGAACCCTTTCAACGAGTCCATAACTTTCGAACTGAAGAAAATGGCGGACGACGTCCGGCGGAAACGGTTCAAGGTCAGGGGCTGCCCGATCAACGACTTCAAGCCGTGCCACCTCGACGACTGCGCTCTGTTCGAGAATGAGATCCCCGGGCTCCCGTGGTGGGGGAGCTGCCAGCTCGGGCGGCGGAAGTGCTCCTGAGCTGATAAAAGAAAAAGCCCGCTGCATGAGCGGGCGAAGATTACAAACCCGAAACGCTGGCACCCTGCCAAGACTGACAGCGCAACGGGCGAAGGTGCAAGGGAAAACCCCCTGCCCTTTCATTCTACCAGAGAAGAAAGGAAGATTCAACATGACAAAAGAAAAAGCGATCACTGATAAACGGCGTTTCTATCTTAACGAATGGGCGGACGAGGACGAGCGTCTCGCAGAAACAAAAGAGGCGATCATGGCTCTCGTGAACACCGGAAGAAAATTCCCGTGGACGATCTCCCTCCTGCTGGAACAGATCCAGAGCCTCGCGATCTCCCGTGAGGAAGCTCTCGAGAAGCTCGCTGACTTCGACATTGAGACGGAAGAAAGCGCTCTTCGCGCATGGGCTGAGACGGAAGGGGGCGATCGCAAATGAGGAACATTAAGGCAGCGATTGGGAAATATGCACAGAAGCACAACCCGGCGACGGATCTTACCGGAAACGAGTCCGGATTTTTTATGGATCGTTTCTTCAACGGGTATGAAGGATCGCTCAGCGGGCGGCTGCTCAATCTCATTTACGACGTTTTTCGCTTCGCTTATTGGTACGGCTACCAAGCCGGTAAGCGCGACCAGCTTCGCAAGCATACGGAAGAGGACATACTGACCAGCGGATTGAGGTGAGATATATGTTCCTCAGACATGCCAGGAAGAAAGTGATCTTTCCCGGCTGGGATCCTTTCGAGGTGCCGAAGAAGAATCCGTTCCTGAATCCGGACGGAAGCTACACGAAGCCCACGAGAAATCCTTTCTTAAATGCGGACGGCACCTACACGAAGCCGACCGTGAATCCATTCCTCAAGAGAAAGACCGGCAAGAAGTAAGCAGACGAGGGGCGGCCGTCGAGCCGCCCTCATTGTCTAAGAGGAACAAGATACACAAGAAGCCTAAGAAGTACAAGCAAACAGGAAAGCGTTGCACGCAGAAGAATATAATGATACAATAGAAAATAAAATAAAATAACACGACAGATAAAAGGAGGGCTCCAACATGGCAGCAGCTTTGACGACGATCAGCGGCAGCGAGTTTTGCCCTTCTCTCTTTTCTGCCTTCGTTCAATGGGTAGATCGAGGGGAGCAAACGACGAAAACATATCTCAACCACCTGAAGCAATTCTTCGCATGGACTCGGTACAAGGAGATCCTTTCTCCTATTCGTGAGGACGTGGCAGCCTTCAGGGATTGGCTTCTCTCAGAGCATGAGGCTATACAATACGACAGCAAGACGGGCTGGATCTATCGGAAGGACAAGGCCGGACGAGTCCTGCTGCTGACCTGCACACCAAACACGGCGGCTCAGTATCTCCGCAGCGTGAAGCAGTTTTTCCGGTGGACAGGAACCAGCGGCCTATATCCGGACATAGCAGCGAATATCCGCCCGCCGAAGGTAGCGCACAGCATACACAGGAGAGATGCGCTGACTGTCGAGGAAGTGCTGGACGTAGAGCGCAGCATAAAGGAAAAGGCTCAGGCTCGGATCGAGGCGGCGGAGACGTCGGGAAAAGATCGGGAAGGGAAGACACAGCGGAAGACAGAGCAGGGAGCGAGACTCCTCGCCATGTATGAGCTGGCCGTGACATGCGGACTCCGGACGATCGAACTCTCACGGGCAAACGTCAAGGACTTCGAGCAGAAGAACGGACAATACTTTTTATGGATCCACGGCAAGGGGCACACCGAGGCGGACGAAAAGAAGCCGCTGGCTCCTGAAGTGGCGGAAGCTGTCAAGGAATACTTGACGACACGGGGCGGCGGACTCCCCGGAAACGCTCCTCTTTTTATCGGCACCGGCAACAGGAACGGAGGCCGACGGCTGGAGGCGCGGACGATCAGCACCATGTTGAAAGCAGCTCTTCGGGAATGTGGGATCGACAGCCCGAGGATCACAGCGCACAGTCTCCGGCATACTGCCGGGACGGCGCTCTTCCAGATCACAAATAATCTTTACGCAGTACAAAAATACATGAGGCACAGAGATCCGGCGACGACGGAGATCTATCTCCACAACGAAACGGAGAAACAGGAGGCAGACTTCGCGTCGCGGCTCTATGCTTTATATCACGGAAGGAGCGAGCAAGCATGCTCGAATTAGTACCATATCTTGAAATGTTTCAACACCAGAGGACAAAGGAACAGGTCGACAAAGTTTATTGCCAGGCATACTACAACGCGAAGACAGACGGCTCCTCTTACCTTGAAGACCTCAACTATATAAAAGAGTATTACGAGATATACGCTGAGACCTTCGACAGAGAACACCCGCTTATGATGGACTTCAATATGCTGGAGGCTATACAGAACTTCATCGTCCAAATGAAGCTGCCAAGAAGAATGCTTAGATACTACATGACACACCGCTCACGGAAGGAATGTCACTTCCTGCACTTCACGCAACAGGACACAGGGAAGATCTACGACGAATATCTCCACTACACGACAGGGCGTCCGCTGATCTACGAATAATTTTTGACAGACTCTCCGGCCTCCAGAAAATTCCTTGACTCAATAACATTCATTATTTCAAATAGAAATCTATTAACACTTCATAAACTTCTTGTGCATAATACGCACAAAGCATGAAAGGAGAAAGAAGAGTATGACGCAGATCATCACGGCAGCGATCATCAAAGGAGGGACGGGGAAGACCACGACGACAGCAGCCCTCTCTCAGGCAGCGAAGAAGGCCGGATTCAAAGTCTTATGTATTGACCTTGATCCGCAGGGGAACTTATCAGCATTCCTCGACGCTGATCCGGAGCGTGCCGGCAGTGTCGCTTTCTTGCACGGGGCGGCGCCGGAGGACGTGATCCAGAAGACGAAGCAGGGGATCGACACGATAGCAGCGAGTCCTGATCTCGCGACGGAAAGATCTGAGAAAGGGAGCGCGAAGCGGCTGGCTGCCGCCCTCGCTCCAATAAAAGAGGACTATGATTTTATATTCATAGACACTCCGCCGCAGATGGGCGAGCTCACCTACAACGCACTGCAAGCCTCGACCGGGTTATTGATACCACTTGAGCCGGACAACAGCAGCATACAAGGCCTCTACCATGTGGCCGAGATATACTCGGATCTTCGGGAACTCGGGGCGAAGGATCTCTCCTTATTAGGAGTTTTCCTCACCCGATACCGGAGCCGGGCGAAGATCAACCAATTCATAAGAGACGCCATAAAAGAGGCGGCGGAACAGATCGGCGCTCCATACCTCGGAGAGATCCGGGACGGCGTGGCGATCCGTGAAGCTCAGGTCATGAGACAGAATCTCTTCGACTATGCAGCGAAATCGAATCCGGCGCTGGACTACAAAAAATTATTTGACCAGATCAAGGGGAGGAAGTAATCATGGGGAAATCATTCGACAAGGCGAAGATCACGGGGCGGACAGTGAAGGAAGATCTCCGGAACGCGCTCGGCGTGGAAGAAGAGGACAACGTACAAAAAGCACCTGAAGCAGAGGAGACCGAAGAGGAGCCGATCCCCGAAGAAGAGGTCAACGAGGAAGAAGATCTCGACGCAGAAGAAGAGTCAGAAGTCAGAGACAAGCGCTGGCACATGCACACCACGGCAAGCCCGGAGGAGAAAGCGATCCGTGAAGCTGAAGGTAGGACGCGAGGACGGAAGGGCTGCAAGGCGCCGCGGATCAACCTGGCATTCAAAACGCCTGTATATGATTACGTCCTGACTATGGCGAGATCCAACGGAAAGACGCTCACGCAGTTTATCAACGCGAAGCTCGAAGAGGCACGGGCTAAGGACAAGAAGTATCAGAAGCTCAAGGCCGTGCTGGAAGAAGATGACGAGGAGGAATGATACATTATGGGGAGAAGTGAAAAGCGACCTCTCCCGACGTTCCGGATACCAGAGGGAGACGTGACGTCTCTTCGCAAGGTGTACGAGTCCGACGAATGGAACGGGCGGAAAGGATATAAGGAGATCCTCGACGAAGCCTTCGATGACTTTCGGAAGAAGAATCCGAATGAGCAGCTCCCGGCCACGTTCAAAGATCTGCTGGATAAAGGAGAACACGCTCAGCCGGCGAAGGTGTACGTCGGGATCATTACATGCGCGAACTATATCCTCGAGGACACGATCTGCGCGGAGGCACTGATCGACCGGATCGACACGGGGAACTACCAAAAGAAGAACCCGGCGCTGCCGAAGGGAATCACGAACAGGGATATCAACAACTTCTTCATGGACTACGGACTCAGCAAGGCGCCGAAGGTGCTCTCCGATATGTCAGTCATAAAGAAGAAGGGCGGCAACCTCAAGGACAAGATCGCCGAGGTCAAGCTCGACAGCGAAATGTTCATCAACCCGGGAGGAACTGCGGAGGGCATGATCGCTGTCGCGGAAACTGAAGAGGAAAAAAAGATCGCGCTTTCTCTTTATAAGGATCTGACCGAGGCGGGCTTCAAGGATCTTGCGAAGACAATCGCCGCCGAGACGGGCGGCAAGGCCTCCGACATAATCAACCCGAAGAAGCGGACGCCGGAACAGTATGATCATTTGAGGCGGGCAGTCAGAAAGAAGATCTCCTCCAGAATGGAGGCCGTCTACAAATCGAAATTCATGCAAGCGATCCGAGATATCCAGCACAAGGAAACGAAGGCGAAACTCAGCGCGGCCACGGTATCCATAATAATGAATTACGCCGCTCTGTACTTCTTCGCCACTCACCCGGAAATAAATCTCAGGGCGAAGGGAGAAATGGATCCGAAGCTCAAGGCTGAGATCGCACGGATCTATGATCGGCTGCTGGCCTTCATGGAGAAGGAGCGACAGGCTGCCAACAGGAAGAAGGAATTCCTCAGCGATTGGGACGCCTTCATGCGGTTTGTTGAGACAGAGCACCCGGAGAAAAAGTCGGAGATCGGGGCGGCTGTCCGGATCACAGCTCGCGAGGTACGAGAAGCACACTTCGAGGTCGACAAACTGAGCAGCCATATATGGAGAGATCCTTCCTTCTCGAGACCTTCACTGGGCGAGAACGTACAGCTCAGCCTCGGATTCTCCTTCGAGGATCACCGGGACACCCTGCCCGCAGTGAACACGGCGAAGCAGAAGGACAAGGCAAAGGGCAAGGACGCGCTCGTCGTCTGGGGGCTACGCTTCGGAGATCTCCCTGACAACATGAAAATCTCTCGGGAGCTGACGCCTTATGATAGGTTCGTTCATGACGCCGTGCTATCCCTTTATCGAGCCGGGGCGAATGAGGTCACGCTGAACTATATTTATAAAGCTATGGGGCGGAAGGGAACTCCGGGCAAGGACGACAGAGACAAGATCAACGCGAGCCTGACGAAGATGAGGGCGGCGATCATATACGTCGACAACACGAACGAGAAGGCCGTCAATACAAAGTATCCGCAATTCAAATATGACGGAGCCCTGCTTCCCTTCGAGCGGATCAAGGTAATCATCAAGGGGAAGGAAACCGAGACGGCGATCCGGATCCTCGCTGAGCCTCCGATGGGTAGATTCGCAAGAGAGCGCGGACAGTGTACAGCCTTTCCTCTATCCGTCTGGTCGTTTCCATTGAGCCTCACGAACGCAAAGATCCAGCTCGCTCAGTATGTGGCCGAGTATATAGTCCACGTCAAAAACAATAAAAAGCTGAGCCGGAAGCTGCTCTTTGAAACCATCTTCAAGAACTGCGGCTTCGATACTCGCTTGAAAAAATCGAGGGGCAGGGAAGACCTCCAGAGGCTCGTCGACTATTGGCGGGACGAATGCGAGCCGCCCTTCATAGGGAAGAAAAGTAAAATAGAGACAGACGGAGTCGTCTTCGACCTTTGAAAATAAAGGCTTCGGAAGCAATTAAGAAAGAAACTTGGGACGAAAGCCTCATTAGGGAAATTGATACACCACTTTAGGGAAATTGATACACCACTTTAGGGAAATTGATACACCACTTTAGGGAAATTGATACACCCGAAATCCAAAGTCTCGTTGGTGGCGTAAGGCTGGAAGCCGTTCTAAAAATGGAGTAAGTCTTATAAGACTATATAAGACTTTATAACGGCACCTCCGCCCCGCTTTACGGCGGGCGGGGTGCTCTATTATGATTAGACAGAGGAGAAAATCCTTTCTCTATCAGAAATGAATTCCTAATCGTATGTTGAATTATGTTGAGGAATTCAAAAAGGACGGGCGAGCGTGGCGCGCTCAACCCGTCCATGATTCGAGGAACTGTAGGAAAGAAACCTCGACAGGGAAATTATATCACTCTGCCGAGGATCAAATCAAGACAGGAGGCTTTACCATGACATTGAATGAGATCAGGGACAGAGTGAAAAGAGATCTGCCGATCAAGGATCTGCTGGAGAAGGCGCCGAAAGGAGGATTCGTCTGCCCGCATTGTGGCAGCGGAACCGGGCAAAACCAGACCGGCGCCGTCAAAGTTTACGATACGAACACCTACTTCTGCCACGCATGCAACAAAGGCGGAGACGTGATCTACCTCTACCAGCAGCAACAGGGGGCAGGATATAAGAAAACCGTCGAGGATCTCGGGGCAAGGCTCGGACTCTACCTCGACCAGAGGCCGGACGCTCGAAGCGCTTTCTCTTCGATTCCAGACGAGGAGCCGGTTCAGGCTCAGACAGCGCCGCCCGCTCCGGTCAAGGAGACGGCGCCGCAGGAAAAAGACTTTTCCGCTTATTATGAGAAGTGCATGTATGGACTGACCAGCGAAGGAGCAGAACCAGCGATCACCTACCTCGAATCGACGAGAGGGATCCGGCTCGACCTCGCTCTTGATTTTCGCATAGGCTACGATCCGGAATCTGATCCGGCGAACACCGGCCACCCCACGCCGAGGATTATAATTCCTACGAGTGATCATCACTATATCGCCCGCAGGATTGACGGCAATCCGGAATTCAAAGTCATGAATCCGAAAGGCTGCCGTCCGGGGATCTTCAACATGGAGGCATGCTACAAGGAATCAGCTCATGAAGTCTTTGTCGTGGAAGGAGCCTTCGACGCTCTGTCGATTATCGCTGCAGGGATTGAGACGGAAAAATACCACGACGCCCTGGCATTGAACAGCACGGCTCAGACAAAGGCATTCCTCGAAGCTATCGAAAAGAGGCGTCCGGATCCTGGCGTCACTTTCATTCTCTGCTTAGACAATGACCAAGCAGGACGGAACGCTCAGGCTGTCCTCTCTGCTGGGCTTCATCGTCTGGGAGTCAGCTTCATTCAGGCGGATATCTGCAACGGAGCGAAGGACGCCAACGAAGCATGGACGAAGAATAAGAAGGACTTCGTGGAGGCGATCGACTACGCGCTGACGAGGACAGCCGCCCGCCCTGATAACGTCTCACTGTATATCGATAACTTCATGGGCGGGGATATCGAGCACTTCAAGCAGGAGCGGAAGACAGGCTTTCTATCGTTTGACCTCCAGACGGGCGGACTCTATCCGGGGCTTTATGTGCTGGCGGCGATCAGCTCCCTCGGAAAGACGAGCTTCGCGCTGCAGATGGCGGATCAGCTCGCGGCTTCCGGAGAAGACGTCCTCTTCTTTAGCTTGGAAATGTCTCGGCTCGAGCTGGTATCGAAGAGCCTCGCCAGGACGATCACGCAGAGCACGGGGAAAAGGATCTCGAGCATGGATATCCGGAAGGGAAGGATCACGCAGGAAGTCATGGACGCAGCGAAGAAATATAAGGAAACCGTCGGCGAGCGGCTTTCCATCGTGGAGGCGAACTTCGAGCTCAATGTCTCTTCTATTCGTGATTATGTCAGAAGGTACATGGACAAGACAGGATCCCGCCCGACGGTATTCCTCGATTATCTTCAGATCCTCCAGCCGAAGGAAGACGACTCGAAGAAGCAGAGGAGGGAAGCTCTCGACAATACTGTCACAGAGCTAAAGCGTCTCTCCCGTGAGATCGACGCTCCTGTCGTCGTGATCTCTTCCGTCAACCGTGTGAACTATGCGACGCCGATCGCCTTCGAGAGTTTGAAGGAGTCCGGAGGAATCGAGTATTCAGCGGACGTCGTTCTCGGTATGCAGCTCCAATGCCTCCGCGAAGATCTCTTCAACGGTGAGAGCAGCATAGCCAAGAAGAGGAAGAGGATCGAGGAGGAAAAGAAGGCAAATCCTCGGAAGATCGAGCTCGTCTGTCTGAAGAACCGCTTCGGGATCTCGTCTTTCTCTTGTTTCTATGAATACTTCCCAAGCGTCGATCTGTTCACCGGCAAGGACTCCGTGGACACATTCCCGCAGGAAGAGAGAAGGAGGGGGATCGTGAGATGAGGGGCGGGCTCTTGCAATACGCAGAGAAGAATCCATACACGGAAACGGAACCGGCTGCAGCTCCTCCTATGAGGGACTACCGGAAGGACGAGAGGCGGGCGGCTGAGCTGAAGTCTGAGATCTCCGCGAAGATGAGACAGGCCGTGGCTCCTCAGTCGATTCTATACGACGCCTTCGAGCTGATCGGGATCCTTTCCCGTGACGAGAAATGGGCGGAGAATCTCCGGGCTGAGCTCGCGGAGATCTATGAGGGGCTGGACGAGTCGGCGCTCTTCACGGTAGGAGACGCCGAAAGGCTGCAGGAAAAGCAACAGGCTTTTAAGGATCGAGTCCTGAAGAATCTTAAGCGGAACCTTTCATCATGCGAGAGGCTGACGAAAGACCTCGAGCTCGCCATAGCAGCAGCGGAAGGGCTGGGCGGCGAAGAAGAGAAAGACGCACAAGAAGAACAGGAAGAACATGAGGCGGGAAAAGAGGTCGTCGCGCTGGACGTTCCCTTCTGAACCTGAAAAAACCTGAAAGCGAACAGGGGCGGAGAGATCCGCTCCTTTTCTATTGGCTGATCAGCGGGCGGCTGAAAAAAGTCTTGCTTTTTGAATACTTGCGAGTTATCATATAATGGCAGGAAGGGGGCGCGGCCTTGTACGAAATCGAATACTACGTCGACAAGAAGGGGAGATCACCCATTCGAGAGTTTATCCTTGAGCTTGCGGCGAAGCATGACAAGGACAGCCGGATCCGTATGAATAAGATTCGCGATTACGTCAAAGCCTTGAGCATGCACGGGGCGACACTCGGCGAGCCGTACATGAAGAAGATCGGCGGGAAGATATGGGAGCTCCGTCCGTTGAGCGACCGGATTATGTTCGCGGCATGGACGGGCAAGAAATATGTTTTGCTCAGTCATTTCGTAAAGAAGACGCAGAAGACGCCGCCCGCAGAGATCGAGAAGGCCGAGAGGCTTTTGAAGGATTTTATTGAAAGGAGTGAAGATGATGGCTAAGACCTATTCAGCAGCAGTCAAAGAAGCCGTTGACGCTTTGGAAGATTTGAAGGAAAGAGGGGACGCCGCAATCGGCGGAAGCTGGGACGATCTGGAAAAGGAAGTCTTCACGCCGGAGGAGATAGCCGCCAGTGATCTTCGCGTTGAACTTATCAGCGAGATCATAAAGGCGAGGAATGAAAAAGGAATCAGCCAGAGGAGATTAGGCGAGCTAAGCGGAATAAAGCAGCCCGTGATAGCTCGGATCGAGCAGGGAGGGACGAACCCAAAACTCGAAACCATTGTGAAGCTGCTCTCCCCGCTGGGAATGAAATTGAGCATAACACCAACAGCCGCCCATTGAGGCGGCTTTTTTATTGGTCGAATCAGCAGGCGCCGAGACCTGCTTTTGTTTTGTTTTCCTTTGTCTCATAGAGACTTTTGTGGTATAATATGCACAAGAAGTTTTTATAGTATAAGACACATAGAAGGAGCTGAAAGCAGTGGCAGAACAAAAAACACTCGACGCAAAGACGGCAGCGCGCCGGGAGTATTATCGGGAATGGAGACGGAACCACCCGGAGAAAGTGAAAGCGACAAGAGATCGTTTCTGGGCAAAACAGGCTGAACGGTTCGCGAATGCGGCAGCCGTCGCTGATATGGCCTCGCCTGTTTCCCTCGAAGGAAGGAGCATGATCCAATGAAATTTTCTTCTTATACGCCTACAGTCAGGCCGAATGTACTGCAGAATGTCCCGATCCAAACAAGCAGGGATCCGCATGTTTATGGCTCTGTTAAGGGAGCCGGTGCGGAGTGGAAAGCCCTCGAGACAGCGGCGAACATCGGCCTCGACCTCCACAAGAAGCTCGTGGACGGTAAAGTCATGGAGGCAAACAACGAATACAACCGGCTCATGTCTGAGGGGACGCTGGATCTTATGCAGCGGAAAGAGCAGAACGCCCTTAATATCACCGACGAATACGACAAGCTGCAGCGGAGGATCTCCGGAGACGTCCGCAAGAAATACGGAGCTTATATCGGGGCGGCCCCGGGAGCGGACGCCTTCAATGCCTTCACGGATCGGGACAACGTGACGCGCCGTGAGCACATCATGAAGTATCAGATCGCGGAGACGGAGAAATATCAGGATACGCAGTATCAGAACCAGCTCGCGTCCTGCTCGGAGCTCTTCGGAGAAAGTGGCTATACAGACATGGGGCTCGCTGCCGGACTGAATCGGGCGGAGCCGATCGTCCGGGCACGCTTCGAGAAGTACGGTGAGGAAGAAGTCAAAAAGCAAATGAGGGCAGTACAGGCGGGCATGGTAGCACAGGCCGTCTCTTTTGCTGTCGGTCAGGGAGACTATGCTCGCATGGGTAGCCTCGCTCAGCAGTACGGAGACCTCATGACTCCGGCGACAAGAGTCTCTCTCTTATCGGCTCTCGGCAAGCGGCAGAAGAAAGAGACTGAGCTCGGGAAGGTTCAGTATATCATGCGGACGAATCCCAATATCACCTATGACGAGCTGCAGGAGTTTGTCCATAATTCCTCAGCCGGTGACACTAATCGAGTCCTCGAGGCTGCACAAATGGCGGCCGTCGGAAAGACAATGGAAGCAAAGCGCGAGGGGTGCTGTCAGGCTGTCATTATGATGGGCAGTAATGGCGGTATCCCTTTTTGCGAGGCACATCAGGGCGAGGCATGGGTTCCGAATCTATATCGCGAGGCCATGAAGGAAGGCTCCGGCGTTACCGTGGAAAGATACAACGGGCAGCAGACAGACCGGGGAGATCTCCTCATATACGCCAAGCCGGGGCAGTATGATCCGAATAATCTCGATCCGGAAGATCTCGAGCATGTCACCATGTCGGACGGCGGATCCGGATTCTTTGGCAACAGCTCCAGCGCCCTTGACTATGAGGACGAGAACGGGGAGACGGTCAGAGGGAACGGCTGCATAGTCCACGAGGAGTCCGGCGTGCAGATCCCCGGGCTGGAGCTTGCCTATGTAATCAGAACCGGAGGCGGGCAGAGGCAGAGCCGGACGCCGCTCGACGAGAAGGAAGAGACGGACGCCCTCTGGAAAGAGATCTCTCATATACGGTCAATCGAGGCAGCGGAAGAGTCGGCTCGCATAAAGGACGCAAAGCGGATCATGCAGGACATGATCAACAGGGGAGACACGGCAGACCTCGAGTCGATACCCATGCAAGCGGCCACCGGAAAAGACGGCCAGATCAATGAGAACGTCCTCACGGCATTGGAGACGACAGTCCTCTCTATCCGTGCGAATGAGCGGAAGGCTGCAGAGCGGGCGGCTAAGAACGAACCGAAGAAGACAGTCTCTCAGGATATGCTGGACTTCATCGAGCAGGAAGTCGGAAAGGGATACGTCACGGAGGCGAAGATCTATGACTTCGCGTCTGAGCAGGGGATCACCGATAAGAAGGAGATCGCAAAGCTCCTTCAGAAGCTGGACGACTACCAGCTCGGGCGGAATATTCCTTACAAGTCCATTGAGAAATATATCCCCGGCCTCGACAAGGCGAAGGGCGAGAACAAAGAACGCATGAGCAGGACAGTCCGCGAGCTTTCTCAGGACGCTTACAGGGAACTACTGAAGGAAAACAACGGCACCCTTCCGGGCGGAGACATTCAGGACTGGATCCCCGAGATCGGAAAGCGCGTGGCTCAGAGCTTCAAGGAAGAATACCGGGGCGGAAAGGTCGTGGACGAGGAGTCCTGGCTCCCCGGATTCCTGGCAGAGAAGGAAGTCACGATCACGAAAGCGGATCTCCGGGCGGCTGGATATATCTCGATCACGAGGCTCGGAGACGAGGATCGCTTCATGGTCATGAGACCGGACGGCACTCGGGAATATCTTTCCGGAATGCAAGTAAACGAGCTGCACGGGAGCGCGGGCAGCGAAGACAAATAGAAAGGAGGCGGTTCCTTTGCTTACAAGTGAAGACTTCGAGAAATTCGTGCAGGAGAAGGATCGGACAACCGGCGACATTTACACCGTCGGAAGCATGCTCGACCTCGCCGGCACGGTGCAATATCAAGAGAGGCAATCGACAGCGGATCGCATGCTGACAGCCTTCTCTAATGGTATAAAGGGAGTGATCCGGGACGGGCTCCACGGGCTGAGGGGGCTTCGGGATTTGAACGAGCTGCAGCTCAACCGAGACCACCCGGAGAGACGACCGGGGGAACAATGGGCGCGGGATATGCTGGACGAGGCGGCAAACGCTGAGATATTGCAGGCGCACGGGGTACAAGCGGACAGCACTCTCGGCCAGCTCGGATATGATCTTCTGCAGGGCAGCGGACAGCTCGCAGTCCAAGCAGGGCTTTACATGCTCCCCGGTGGACAGGTCCTCTCTCCTGCAGCTATGGCTCTGCAGATCAGCGGCGCGGAATATGAGGAGCTGAGACAGCAGGGCGTGGACGTCGAGACGGCGGAGAAGGCCGGCCTCATCAATGCAGCCGTGCAGACTCCGCTCGAATATATTGGACTCTCTCGTCTTATGCGGGCGGTTCCTGCCGGTTCGATGATCATGCAGCGGATCAGGCACGCAGCCGAGAACGCATTGACGGAAGGCGTCACGGAATTCGCTCAGGAATATCCGGAGCAGATCTCGAAGATCTGGGCGCTTAATACGGACAAGACTCCGGAGGAGATCGTCCAGATCGTCGGCGAGAACATCGGAGACATAACGAGACAGGCCGGATATAGTGGCACGATAGGCGCTCTCCTCGGCCTCGGTGCAAGCGCTCCACGCCTTGCCCTCGACCGTAACCTTTCCCATGCTATGCAGAAAGAAGTCCATACTATCCGCATGGAAACGGAAGAGCAGCGGATCAATGACATGAAGAAGGTCGGCGTCAATCCGGACTATGCTGCAGCAGTAATCAACGACAACACACAAGGCGAGCTCGTATATGTGGACGGCGCCGCCCTTAGCGGCTACGCACAGGAGCAGGGCGCGGCGAAGGTGGCTGAGTCTCTCGGCGTCTCGGTGGAGGCGATCGAGGAAGCGGCAGCGAATGGAGACACGGTGGACGTCCAGCTCGGGAACTTCGAGGCGACGGCTGCCAAGTATGACGGATTCTTCCAAGCGGTCAAGAACGACACGGCCTTCGAGGAGGGCGGCTACACGGTCAACCGTGAGCAGCAGGAAAGAGAACTCGCAAGGCAAGCGGCTGAGACTGACTCCGCCCTCCGGGCTCAGCAGGATCGAATCGTCTCGGAGCTGAAGGCTGCCGGCATGAATAACGACGTCTCCCTTCAGACAGCCGCCCTCGTAGCAGCTCAGGCCATGAACCGGAACAACCCGATCGAGGCCATGAGACAGTACAGGATCCAGCTCGGCAAACAGGCGGCGACGACATACACTCAGTCCATGTATGACGTGAGGAAGGCAGGAGCGAAGAACGTCCTCGACCTGAAGGAAAGGATCGAGCAGCGCAGAAGCGACGGCGAGGAAGTGAACAAGCTGCAATTCTCCAGCGACAACGGGATCCGATACGCAGAGCCTGAGATAGTACACGCGACGAAAGAGCACGGGATCACGGACGAGGAATGGCTCGACCTCGAGAAGCACGGTGCCGAAATAAAAGAACCCCGTCTCTCCAAGTGGAAGGAGTACACGGGGCAATATCTCGGAAAGGTGATCGTCGGGCGGATCGACGGAGACCTCGGCTCGTATTATGTCGCTTATGAATTCTCTCCGAACGGTGACGTCTGGTTCAAGACAGCCGCCCGTGGAAGCATGGAGGGACTCAACAACAAAATAGAAGAGCTTGGCGCTGTAATGCTTTCACCCGAGGAAAACTCCCCGGACGCAGTGTCTCACAGTCACGGCTCTTCTCTTAACAGTATAAAAGATTTTCTCGGCATTGGCAAGGGCTACGAGCAGACCGGCGCCGAGATTAAAGGGGAGTATGATCCGGACATGAATATCATTTCCCTCTTCGAAGGTGCAGACGCTTCGACCGTGATCCATGAGACCTGGCACTTCTTCATAGAGCAAATGTGGAAGGACGTCCAGAGCGGGGCGGCCTCTGAGCAGACCGCCCGAGACTTCGACAAGCTCCTCGACTATGCGGGCATGACTCGCAAGGAATGGGAGAAGGCAGACACCGAAGGCAGACGAGCCGCCCATGAGAAGCTGGCGGAAGCTGGCGAGACCTACATCATGGAAGGGAAGTCTCCTTCCTATGAGCTGAGGAGAGTCTTCCGGAAATTCGCGACATGGCTCCGGAATGTCTATCGGGAAATACAGAGAAGCGGGAACGCTGCAGAGCTGACCGACGACGTGAGAGAAGTCTTCGATCGTATGCTGGCAGCGGAGGACGACATCAACCGCATGGAGCGGATCAACGGATATTTTGCCAAGCTCCCCGACGTGATCACGGACGGAATGGACGAGACCACGAAGGGCAGAGTGGAAGACTTTATCGCGAAGGCAAGAGACAAGGCCGTCGAGACTCTGACTCGCCGCGCCATGAAAGACTACACCAAGAAGCGCCGGGAGGAAGTGCGGGCGCTGAGGGCTGAGCTCCTGCCGAAGGTCACGGCTGAGATAAACGAGGATCCGAGATATAAGTCCGGATACACGAAGAAGGACGCCGCGAAGTATGAGAAGCTGCAGAACAAGCAGAAGGCGCTGACGGAGAAGGAGTCCGCGTGGCTGCTCGAGGCAGATCTCCAAGCTGAGGCGCTCGGCTACTCTGGATCTTCGGAAATGTTCCAAGA
>Ga0265301_10002575_pt1 | contig 20642 bp, 19 predicted proteins | sample AusTroGonzalo_MG_2_FD_193488 | JGI IMG/M metagenome (GOLD analysis project Ga0265301, IMG submission 193488) | Bovine rumen microbial communities from tropical cattle in Woodstock, Queensland, Australia - Gonzalo_04 | ecosystem: Host-associated > Mammals > Digestive system > Stomach > Rumen ... | reverse complement strand
GCCACCAAGAAACAGGCCAAGGATATCGTCGCGGAGTGCGCACAGAAGGTCAACATGCCGTATGTGACCGAGCGCTGGGCCGGTGGCATGCTCACCAACTTCCCCACCATCCGCAAAGCCGTCAAGAAGATGAATACCATCGACAAGATGATGACCGACGGTACCTTCGAGACCCTGGCCAAGCGCGAGCGTCTGCAGATCTCCCGCCAGCGTGCGAAACTCGAGAAGAACCTCGGTTCGATCGCCGACCTCAACCGCCTTCCCTCCGCCATCTTCGTCGTGGACGTCCAGAAAGAGATCAACGCCGTCCGCGAAGCCAATCGTCTGAACATCCCCGTTATCGCAATGGTTGATACATGTTGCGACCCGACCACGATTGATTATGTGATTCCGGCCAATGACGATGCGGCCAAGTCCATCCAGCTGATCACCGAAACCCTCTGCAACGCAGTCGCCGAAGGTCTCGAGGAACGCCGGATCGAGAAGGAGAAAGAGAAGGAAGAAGCCCCCGCCAAGGAAGAGGCCGCTCCCGTGAAGCGCGTCCGCGCCCGCAAGAACGCCGCCCCCAAGGAAGAGGCTGCTCCCGCTGAAGAAGCACCCAAATCTGAAGAGTAACCCGTAAAAGCGAAGCTACAAATGGAAATCAAAGCACTTGATGTCGCAAAACTGCGCAAGATGACCGGTGCCGGCATGATGGATTGCAAGAAGGCCCTCGTAGAGGCTGAAGGCGATTTCGACCGTGCACAGGAGATTATCCGTGAGAAAGGCAAGCTCGTGGCCGCCAAGCGCGCTGACCGCGAGACCACCGAAGGTGCCGTGAAAGCCCGCGTGGCTGACGGCAAGGGCATCCTCGTATGCCTCGGTTGCGAGACCGACTTCGTGTCGCAGAACGCTGAGTTCCAGGCCCTGGCCAACGCCATCGCCGATGCCGCCATCGCCGCCTGCCCGGCCGACCTCGAAGCCCTGAAGGCTACGAAGATGGCCAATGGCGAGACCGTCGAGGACGCCATCTCCCAGCAGACTGGCAAGAGCGGTGAGAAGCACTCCCTCGCTTTCTACGGCAAGCTCGAGGCCCCGTACGTGGCCTCCTACATCCACACCACCAATGGCAAGCTCGGCGCCATCGTCGCCTTCAACAAGAAGATCGACGAGGAACTCGCCAAGGGTATCGCCATCCAGGTTGTGACCATGAACCCGGTGTCCGTGTCGGCTGACGATTGCCCGGCCGAGGTCGTCGAGAAAGAGCGCCAGGTCGCCATCGAGAAGACCAAGGAAGAGCAGGTCCGCAAGGCCGTTGAGAATGCCCTCAAGAAGGCGGGCATCAACCCGGCTCACTGCGACAGCGAAGACCACATCGAGAGCAACACCGCCAAGGGTTGGCTCACGAAGGAAATGGCCCAGACGGCCCGCGAGATCATCGCGAAGGTCTCTGCTGAGAAGGCTGCGAACCTCCCGGAGCAGATGATCCAGAACATCGCCAACGGCCGCATCCAGAAGTTCTTCAAGGAGAGCACCCTGGAGCAGCAGGAATACCAGATGGGCGATGGCAAGACCCCTGTGAAGGAAGTCCTCGCCGCCGCCGACAAGGATGCGAAGATCCTTGCCTTCTACCGCTTCTCGTTAACGGACGAGTAATAAAATAGGGGCCGCGAGGCCCCTTTTTTTATTTGATAACACCAAGCTCTTTACCAATCTTGGTAAACGCCTCGACACACTTGTCGAGGTGTTCTTTTTCGTGCCCGGCCGAGACCTGGACGCGGATGCGCGCCTGGCCTTTCGGGACGACGGGGTAGTAGAAGCCGGTGACGTAGATGCCCTCTTCCTGGAGACGGGCCGCCATCTTCTGGGAGAGCGGGGCGTCGTAGAGCATTACGGCGCAGATGGCCGACTGTGTGGGCTTTATGTCGAAGCCGGCGGCCTTCATGCGGCCGATGAAGTATTCTGTGTTGGCGTGCAGCTTGTCCTGCAGCGCGTTGGTGGAGCTCATCATCTCGAACATCTTGATGCCGGCCGCGGCGATCATCGGCGGAATCGAGTTGGAGAACAGATACGGGCGCGAGCGCTGGCGCAACATCGCGATGATCTCCTTCTTGCCTGTGGTGAAGCCGCCCACGGCGCCGCCGAAGCTCTTGCCGAGGGTGCCGGTGAGGATCTCGATCTTGCCGCGCAGGTTGAACTGCTCGGTGGTTCCGCGACCTGTGCGGCCGACCACGCCGGCGGAGTGGCTCTCGTCGACCATCACCATGGCGTTGTACTTCGTAGCCAGGGCGTAGATCTGGTCGAGCGGGGCGACGTTGCCGTCCATCGAGAACACGCCGTCCGTCACGATGAGGCGGTGGCGCTGGGCCTGGGCCGTCTTGAGGCAGTTCTCCAGCTCTTCCATGTTGGCGTTGGCATAGCGGTAGCGCTGGGCCTTGCACAGGCGTACGCCGTCGATGATGGAGGCGTGGTTCAGGGCGTCGGAGATGATGGCGTCATGCTCGTCGAGCAGGGGCTCGAACACGCCGCCGTTGGCATCGAAGCAGGAGGCGTAGAGGATGGCGTCTTCCGTGCCGAAGAACTCGGAGATCTTCTTCTCGAGTTCCTTGTGGAGGTCACCGGTGCCGCAGATGAAACGGACCGACGACATGCCGTAGCCGTGGGTATCGAGCGCTTTCTTGGCCGCGTCCACGAGCTCCTTGTTGTTGGCGAGCCCGAGGTAGTTGTTGGCACAGAAATTCAGCACGTCCTTGCCGGGCTGGACCTTGATGGCAGCCTGCTGAGGGGAGGTGATGACGCGCTCCTCCTTGTACAAGCCGGCTTCGCGGATGGACTGAAGCTCGGCTTCCAGATACTTTTGAAAATCGGTATACATAGTGAATAGTATTCAATTAGACAAATATATGAAAATTTGGGATTTTCCCCAAAAATTACTTACTTTGCAGAATCTTGTCACAAAAGTGCCAAGCCCGAAACAGACAATTATACAAATAAATACTAAAACAAAAACCAAAACCATGGAAGACATTTCCTCAAAAGTCATTTCCATCATCGTCTACAAGCTGGGCGCTGAAGAGAGCGAGGTGACCCCGTCCGCCAGCTTCAAGAACGACCTCGGCGCAGACTCCCTCGACACCGTCGAGCTGATCATGGAGTTCGAGAAAGAGTTCAACATCGAGATCCCCGACGACGTGGCTGAGAAGATCTCCACCGTCCAGGACGCGATCGACTACATCAAGGAGCACGTTCAGTAATCCTTATGGCTAAAAGGGTTGTCGTAACAGGCATCGGAACCATCAACCCGTTGGGCAAGAGTGTTCCGGAGTTCTTCCGGAACCTGGATGCCGGGGTAAGCGGTGCCACGATCATCGACCGTTTCGACACATCCCGTTTCAAGACCAAATTTGCGTGCCAGATTCCGGACTACCGTCCGGAAGATTTTCCCGAGGTGATCGCCCGCAAGGATGCGCACCGCACGGATCCGTTCACGCAATATGCGATGATTGCCGCCGCCGAGGCGGTCCGCGACAGTCAGATCGACCCTTCGCAGACCGACCTCAAGCGGATCGGCGTGGTGGTCGGCTCCGGCGTGGGCGGCATCAACACCTACACTCAGGAAGTACACGATTTCTTCGAGGATGAACGGACGCAGTTCAGCCCGTTCCTGATCCCGAAATTCATCACCAACATCGCTTCGGGCCACATCGCCATCAAGTATGGCTTCCGCGGCCCCAATTTCGGCGTATCTTCCGCCTGCGCCACCTCTTCCCACGCCATCCTGACGGCCGCCTCGCAGATCCAGCTGGGTCGCGCCGACATCATGATTTCGGGCGGTACGGAAGCCCCGATCTCCATCCCCGGCCTTGGCGGCTTCAACTCGGCGCACGCCCTGTCGACCAACAACGAAGAATACAGGACCGCCTCCCGGCCGTTCGACGGTACGCGCGACGGCTTCGTGATGGGCGAGGGGGCAGCCGTCCTCGTGGTGGAGGAATACGAGCACGCGGTGCGCCGCGGCGCTCCCATCTACGCCGAGATTGCCGGCATCGGCATGACCTGCGACGCCTGGCACATCACCGCGCCGCGGGAAGACGGCGAAAGCGCCGCCGACGCCATGGAGCTCGCGCTCCGCGAGGCCGGCCTGACGCCTGCCGACGTCGACTACGTCAATGCCCACGGCACCTCCACGCCGCTGGGCGACCTGGCCGAACTCCGCGCCATCCAGCGCGTCTTCGGCGACGACGTCTACAAGGTGAACATCAGCTCCACCAAATCGATGACCGGCCACATGATGGGCGCGGCCGGTGCTGCAGAGGCGCTCGCCTGCATCCACGCCATCCGGGACGGCGTGATTCCGCCCACCATCAATTTCCAGCACGAGGATCCGAAGATCGACTACCGGCTCAACCTCACGCTCTGCGAGAAACAGGAGCGCCAGGTCCGCGTAGCCATCAGCAACAACTTCGGTTTCGGCGGCCAGAACGCCAGCCTCGTCTTCCGCGCATTATAGATTTGCAGCCTACTTTGGCCGCGAGAGCACGCTGAGCACCTTCACGGTGTCGTCGCGGTGCCCAAAAGACAGGATTCGCTCAAAAGGCGGTCGCGAGAACATTATGGGCCTTCCCACAGTGTCGTCGCGGCCAAAGTGAGATACCCGGTCGGAGCCGGGCATGACGAGACCCCCGATCAGGTCGAGGGCGACAGGAAGGGGCAGGCCGTAAAATTACTTCAGGACCGTGTAGGTCAGATGGATCTCAGGGTGGCGGAGGTCAGCGGTGCCGTTAAGGTAGCCTTGGGCGTAGTAGAAGTAATCGGCGTAGTAGAAGGTTTCGCCGGTGTTCGAGTTGTAGGTGGCCAGCGTGGGCATCATCCACAGGTTGTCGGAGGCGGTCAGGGCACTTTCATCCGTACGCAGGATCTTCTGGAGGTAGAGGCTCACATTCGAGGTGTAGCAGAGGTGTGAGCGGTCGATCTCGCCGGTTTCCAGGGCGCCGTCCTCGATTTCGGAGAGCGGCGTATAGCGCATCTTGCCGCCGAGCAACGTACGCTTGCACGGGAACAGGTTCAACGGATAGTAGTCGAACTGATCGCGGTCGCCGAGATACTCGAAGGGGAACGACAGGGTGGCCTTGGCGATCAGCAGTTTTTCTGCGGGAATGCCCTCGGCTGCAGCCCACTGCTCCACGACACGCTTGATCTGCGCAGCCTCGATGTAAGGCTTGATGCCGCAGAGGCCGTCCATGTAGAGGCCGTCCGCCGGGTCTGCCTTTTCGTATTCACGGGAGCCCGCCGAGCAGATATTCACGTTGTAGTACTCGCCGATCAGGAAGGATGTCGTCCCGGCACGGCGGTTCCCTTCGTCGTCATCGTAATCGTACGTGAAATTGAGATAGGAACTCGACAGGTCGAAGATGTTGAGCCGCCCGCCCGGGAGGTCTTCGTCCGGGTCGTCGCAGCGGAGATAGAAGCCGTAGAACGCCTTCATGAAGAGTTCCGCGCTGTCGAGCGTCTCCATGGGGATCTGCAGGAGCCGATTGCCCACTTCTTCCTTTATGCTCACGGTGTAGCTGTCGCCTCCCGTGTAGACGAAACCGCCCACCGAGATGGGATCGTGGTCGTAGTCGGCCTCCGTCAGGCTGTTGTTGTAGATCATCGTGGAGTCGAGCTCGACTTTCAGCCGGTGGACGTAGAGGTTCTGCGGAATATGGAGCTGCGTCGGGTCGACCACCATGGTGCTGTCGACCACGAGGGTGAGCGAAATCCGGCGTACCGACGGGTTCTTTCCCCAGATGATGGAGTCGTAGGCGGCCGTCACGGAGACGGCGGCGTCGGAGTGCAGGAGCCCGAAGTTGCCGGAACGGATGGCCCCCACGGTAGCGCGCTGGCTGATGGAGGTCTGCAGGCTGTCGGCCATCTTCATGCCGACCGGAAGGTCGAGCACGGCCGTACGGATGGAAATATCCTGATTGTCGGGCACCAGGGCGGAGCCCAGGGTATTGTCAGTTTTGATGCAGGAAACGAGGCAGGACAAGGCGAGCAGCGCCGCCAGGCCAAAGAAAACCCCTCTCTTTTTCATTCTCTTATCGCTTGTCTTTTAACAGGTCGTCGTAAAACTGGTTGTACTGCTGGACGTAGGGGCCTCCCTCCTTGCTGACCGGCGTGTAGGGCATCACGGGAAGGTTGCGCTCACGCGCCGCCGCTTCGAGCCGCGGGTCGATCGCGGGCACGCCGGCGATGATGCCGTCCGCGTACTGGATGGCCAGTTTCGCAAGATTTATGCCATCGGGGCGCTCGAGCACGGCCACGTCGGCGCGGTCGATGCCCTCCACGGCCACCTTGTCGATGAGGTTCTCGCTCAGCTGCATGTCGAGCAGGTCGTTGTAGAGCGAGAGCGCCACCTTGGCGTTGGTAAAGATGGGGTCTTCGTGGTAGACTTTTTTGAGGTAGACAGGCAGGAAGTGGGAGATCCAGCCCTGGCAATGCACGATATCGGGCTTCCAGCGGAGCTTCTTCACGGTCTCGAGCACACCGCGGGCGAAGAAGAGCGCCCGCTCGTCGTTGTCTTTGAAATCCTTGCCTTCTGCGTCCTGATAGATGAATTTGCGATGGAAATAGTCTTCGTTGTCGATGAAATAGACCTGCATCCGAGCGGATGAGATGGAGGAAACCTTGATAACCAGCGGGCGGTCGGCGTTGTTGATGATGAGGTTCATGCCCGAGAGGCGGATGACCTCGTGCAACTGGTTGCGGCGCTCGTTGATGGTGCCGTAGCGCGGCATGAAGGAGCGGATCTCCTTGCCGGCCTCCTGGATCCCCTGCGGGAGATACCTCCCCAGCACAGATATGTCTGTTTCAGGCATATAGGGGAAGATCTCGGAGTTTACGAAAAGTACTCTTACAGGTTCTTCCATGGATAAAGACATTTTTAGGCAAATTCGATACAAAGGTAATAAAATAATTTGATTATCTTTGCAGACCCGTCCTGAAAATGAACGCAAAGCGAAAAAACATCGTGCAGCAGCGGCTCATCCGCTCCTATGTCACCTCGGTCATCAGTATCTCGCTGGTGCTCGTGCTGGTGGCGTCGGCGGCCCTTTTCGCAGCCAATGCGGGCAGCGTGGCGCGCTGGTTCAAGGAGAACATGGCGGTGTCGGTGCTGCTCAAGCAGTCCACCTCCGAAAAGGAGGGCCGCGCCCTGGCCGAACAGCTCGCGGAGCGTCCCTATGTGAAGGAGAGCCGCTTCATCACGAAGGAAGAGGGTGCCGAGGAGATGAAGGCCCTGCTGGGCGACGATTTCCTCTCAGTGTTCGAAAGCTCGCCCATCCCCCTGTCGATCGACCTGAAGCTCGACGGCAACTTCATCTCCTCCGACTCGCTGGAGGTGGTCAAGCAGGAGCTGATGGCCAACCGATTCGTGGAGGAAGTGGTCTACCAGGAGACGCTGGTCGACGCGCTGAACGCCAACCTGCGCCGCATCAGCCTGGTGGTCGGGGTGGTGATCCTCCTGCTGCTGGTCATCTCGTTCGCGCTGATCAACAATACGGTGCGGCTCAACATCTACGCACGCCGCTTCACCATCCACACCATGAGCCTGGTGGGCGCCAAACGCTCATTCATCGCGCGGCCCTTCGTACGGCAGGCCGTGGTACAGGGCGCCGTGGCAGGCCTGATTGCCTCCGGGCTGCTCTATGCGCTCATCCGCTGGCTGAGCCGCGACTCCGACCTGCTCTCCATGCTCATCGACATGAACAGGGTCTGGATGGTCCTCGCCGGCACGGTGCTGCTGGGCATCCTCATCTGCGTGGTCTCGACACTGCTGGTAGTCTGGCGCGTGGCCTACATCAATCGGGACGACCTTTACTATTAGTCAAAAAACGAAACAAGATATGGCAAACTTTTCCATGCCCCGCAAAAATGTCATCCTGATCGGCATCGGCCTGATCGTGATGGTGCTGGGCTTCATCCTGATGCTCGGCGGCGGTTCGTCCGACCCGAACGTGTTCAATCCCGCGATGTTCAGTGCGCGCCGCCTCACCGTGGCGCCCATCCTGATCGTCATCGGCATCGGCGTCATCATCTGGGGCATCATGCGCAAGCCCCGCAGCGAAGAGGAGTAGGCGATGAGTTGGATTGAAGGCATCATCCTGGGCCTCATCCAGGGCCTCACGGAGTTCCTCCCCGTGAGCAGCAGCGGCCACCTGGCCATCGGCAAGGCGCTCTTCGGCATCGAGACGGCCGACCTCGGCTTCGAGGTGGCAGTCCATGCGGCCACGGTGCTGGCCACCATCGTGGTGTTCTGGAAAGACATCGTGAAGCTCCTCCAGGGCCTGTTCAAGTTCCAGATGAACCCCGAGACACGCTACATCCTGCTCATCGTGCTCTCGATGGTCCCGGTGCTCATCGTCGGGCTCTTCTTCAAGGACTACGTGGAGGATCTCTTCGGCAGCGGCCTGCTGGTCGTGGGCTTCGCCCTGCTCGCTACGGCGCTCCTGCTGTTCCTCTCCGAGACGCTGACGGCCCGCCGCGCCGGGGAAGGCGACAAGATGTCGTGGAAATCAGCCCTGTGGATGGGCGTCGCGCAGGCGGTGGCCGTCATCCCGGGCCTCTCGCGCAGCGGTTCGACCATCGCTACGGGCCTGCTCTGCGGTGTCCGAAAAGATGAAGTCGCGCGCTTCTCCTTCCTCATGGTGCTGGTGCCCATCCTGGGCGAGGCATTCCTCGACGTGGTGGGCGGCGGCTTCGCCGAGAGCAGCGTGGACATGCTCCCGTTGGTGCTGGGATTCGTGGCGGCGTTCATCTCCGGGCTCTTTGCCTGCCGCTTCATGATTGCCATCGTCAAGCAGGCGAAGCTGCGCTGGTTCGCGCTCTACTGTGCCATCGTAGGCCTGGCCTGCCTCATCTCCACGCTCTTCTGACGCATGGCTGATACGGGAAAATACTACTTCGTGTGCGACCTGCACCTGGGCGAGGCCGATCCCGGCGGCGTCCGGGAGCGGTTATTCGTGGACTCGCTGCGGGCGCTGCCTGCCGATGCGAAGGGTCTTTTCCTGCTGGGCGATATCTTCGATTTCTGGGTGGATTACCGCGCAGTGGTGCCGCGGGGCGGCGTGCGGGCCCTGGCGGCCATCGCCGACGTGGCGGACCGCATGCCCGTGTGGTTTTTCCCGGGCAACCACGACTGGTGGGTCACCGACTACTTCGAGAAGGAGCTGGGCGTCAAGATCGTCCACAAGCCCTATGAAGTGATGGAACTGCAAGGAAAGAGGGTCTGCATCGGCCATGGCGACACGCTGGGCTGCAAGGACCTCAAGTCGAAGATGGTATTCCATGTGTTCCGCAGCCCGCTCTGCCTGACGCTGCTCAAGGCGCTCCCGACGCGCTGGGTCTTCTCGTTCGCGCACGCATGGGCAGCCCACAGCCGCAAGAATCATCCGCCCCGCGCCATCACGGTCGATGAAAACTCGGGCATCTACCAGTTTGTCAACGAATTCGGAAAGAAACAGCCCATCGACCTCTACATCTTCGGTCACTGGCACTCTCCCGCCCGCCTCAAAGTCGAAAGCGGCGGCGAACTTGTCGTCATCGGTGACTGGTCGGAAGGGGTGAACTATTTCACGCTCTGAGACCCCCGATCAGGTCGGGGGTGACAACGTTACTGCCTGTAGCGTTCGGGGACGGGAATCTCGGGTCGGGGCTTGCCGAAGATGATCCAGTAGAGGTTGTCGAATTCGCCGCGTTCCCAGATGCCGACCAGTTCTTCCAGGTCCTTGTCTTCTCCGAAACGGTCGTAGGGCTGCTTGAGGTTGCCCTTGAACATCTTGGCTACGCCTTGCCAGAAGCCGGCCGCAGCGCCGCCCAAATAGTCTTTCACGATGTAATAGGGTGTGCGGCCGCATTCGCGGTCGATGAGCCGGATCATCATCAGGCCCTGTTTCAGCGTGAGCTTGCGGAAGAGCGGTTCGAAGTCCTTGAGGAGTTCTTCTTTTTTCTTGTTGAGGTATTTTTCCCGCTGGCGCTTGGTGAAGTGCTCGGCCTCGAAGAGGCTGTCGGTCTCGTTGATCACGCGGCTGATCAGCAGCGCATAGGGGTAGGCCTTGCTGAAATTGTGCACCCGCTTGTAGTACTGCACCCAGTCACGCTTGCTCATGGTCTGGCGCGGATGGATCACGGCAGGGGGCAGTTCATCGATGTAGATGGTGTCCTGGCCGACCACATAGTATTCCATGACCTTCAGCTCCCGCCGGTTCTGGGCCTGGAGGGAGGGGGCCGGAAGTGCCAGGAGCAGCACCGCCGCGAGGATCCATGGAACGCGTTTCATTCGAAAAATTTCGTAAATTTACGGACAAATCCGAAAAAGTGATGTTCGACCTTGCAAATTTCACGCCGTGGGTGCTGTTTTCCGACATGGGCATCATCTGCGCACTGCTGCTCGTGGGCAAGTTCCTGCGGGTGAAAGTCAAGCTTATCCAGCGTCTTTTCATTCCGCCGAGCCTGCTGGCGGGCCTCCTGGGTCTGGCTTTAGGCCCGAACGGGCTGGGCTGGCTCCCGCTCTCGAACAACGTGAGCACCTATGCGGCCATCTTTATCGCCGTGGTGTTCGCCGCACTGCCGTTCTCCTCGCCGAGCTTCAAGGTGAAGGAGGTGGCCCGGCGCGTAGGGCCGATGTGGGCGTATTCACAACTGGGCATGGTGTTCCAGTGGGGCGTGATGGGTCTCTTCGGCCTGCTGGTGCTGAAACTCATCTGGCCGGACCTCAACGATGCGTTCGGCGTGATGCTGCCTACGGGTTTTTACGGTGGCCACGGCACGGCGGCCGCCATCGGTTCTGCCTTCGACGGCCTGGGCTGGGACGAGGCTACGAGCCTGGGCATGACAACAGCCACCATCGGCGTGATCGTCGCTATCCTGGGCGGCCTGCTCTTCATCAAGATGGCCACCAAGCGGGGCCACACCTCGTATCTGGCAGACTTCAACGAATTGCCCGACGAATACCGCAGCGGCCTGCTGCCCGAGGAGAAGCGGGAACCCACCGCAGTGGGCACCACCTCGCCCATCTCCATCGACTCGCATGTCTTCCACCTGGCGCTGGTGGTGGTGGCCGCTTTCGGCGGCTATTTGCTCAGCAAAGGCGTGAAGATGGCCTGGCCGAAGCTGGAGCTGCCGGTGTTCAGCTGCGCGTTCGTGGTGGGCATGCTCATCAAGATCATCTTCAACAAAGTGGGTGCGGCAAAGTACATCGACCCGAAGACGACGAGCGGCATCAGTTCTTCTGCCACAGACCTGTTGGTAGCCTGCGGCGTAGCCTCCATTAAGCTCGGCGTCGTGGTGAAATACGCCTGGCCGCTGATCGTACTGACGCTCGTGGGCATCGCCGTCACGATATTCACGGTGTTCTGGTTCGGCCGGAAACTCAACCGCAAGGACTGGTTCGAGAAGTCCATCTTCGCCTGGGGCTGGTGGACCGGCACCATGGCCATGGGCATCGCCCTGCTCCGCATCGTCGACCCGAAGCAGCAGAGCAAGGCCATGGACGACTACGCCCTGGCTTACCTGCCGTGTGCACCGATTGAAATCCTGCTGATCACCTTCGTCCCGATCCTCTTCGCCAACGGCGCGGGCCTCTGGCTCATGCTCGCCTGCCTGGCCTTATCCCTCCTTATCCTGCTCCTGGCCCGGAAGCTCGGCTGGTGGAAGAAATAGGTGGCGCGGGAGCAAAAACAGCCCCCAGCGCTCCCGCGCGAGCATTTTTGCCCCGTCGGGGAGCAAATTGCGTGGTTTTTGCTCCCGGCCAGCCCCCTTGCGTCACCCCCGACCTGATCGGGGGTCTCATCATGCCCGGCGCCGACTGTGCCTTTCACTCTTTGGCCGCGACGACACTGTGGGAAAGCCCACGATGTTCTCGCGACCGCCTTTTGAGCGAATCCTGCCTTTTGGGCACCGCGACGACACCGTGAAGGTGCTCAGCGTGCTCTCGCGGCCAATCTGCTTAGCGGCGGAGTTTCATCAGCTCAGCGAGGTGGAGGAAATACGCGTTGGACCAGATATCCAGCTCGTGCGGATCGTTCAGAAAAGGACGAACATCTTCTTTGACACGGTTTATGTCTGTCCGCGCCAGTCGTTCGCAGAGCTTGTCTTTGAATTGGTCGAAGGTTATGTCCTCCCCATTGAATTGGAGGATGCGCTCATGAAGGTGATCCCAATTCAGGGGGATGCCGTTCCGAACGTACCATTCGAAGTCATACCAGTCACGACCTTTTACCCGCTGCTTCCAGGCACGGAAGACCAGCGCATGCAACTTGCCGGCGTATAGGTCGGGGAGGGTTACGCAGCGTGTCATGAAGGATTTGGGCTGCATCAATAGCTTTTGCTCCGTACTGAACAGTAACGGGGGGAAAGTATCCACTTCTATCTTGACCCTGATGAGTTTCTCTGTCTGGAAAGAGACATCGTACACGTCAGTGTTGTCCTTCAGAAAAGCGGATTCAACCTTGCCAAAGCCTTTTTTATCTTTCTTCCGGATTTCGACGCTCCGTCCGACCAGGGCAAATTGGTCGACAATGGGCTGGAAGTACTGTTCAAACCGGAAAGATTCGTCTGCTTGAAGAAGCGTAAAATCCATGTCTTCGCTAAAGCGGTTGAGGCCGTGGAAGATCCGAAGACAAGTGCCGCCATAGAAGGCTGCCTTGTCGAAAAAGCCGCCATCCGAGAGACCGGACAATACGAGCTGTTGGCTGATTTCATAAATGGCATTCCGGCGTGCGGTGTCCGTGCGTTGGTCGTACGCCGCGAGCATCTTTTCATAGAGCGCGTTCATCTGTCTATCAGTTTGATGAGGGTTTCAATGGTGCCGGTCTTTTTTCCGGCTTTTGCACATGCGCGGAGGATGTTTTGGTCGAAGCGATGAAAGGCTTCCATGTCGAGCCGTAAATCTTCCTCGAGATAGGCCCTTGCCTCGGTCTGATAGCGAAATACGACCCCGGGCGTTGCGCAGACAAGGTCGCAAAGCGCCTTTTCCGGGCTGGCAATGATGAACGTCTCTCCATCTGTTTCGCCCTGGCAAAGACCAATCTGGAAATACGCTCGGTCCACGCAGATATAATCAAATGATCCCAGGGCATTCTCGAATCTGCGCGAATGCTTGAGCGACATGCTTTGAACCAGCGCAACCCGCTCTGGGATTAATCCATGCCAGCGGAGGGCAGTGAGCATGGACACGTACGAAGGGGCGTACAGATGATTGGCGACAAGTTCCTTGTTGATACGCCGTCCACTCCACTCCGGATGAACGACATACAGCCCCCGCTTCAGGCGAAGCAACTTGCCGCTGTGGTCCAGCGCCGCCACCTTTTGGTGAGTCCCGGACACCTCCGGATAAAGCGACGCAATAGCCGCCGTTGTCACAGGGACACTACCGAATACTTCCAAAACATCCTTCATGTCGCAAATATAGTAATTATTCGTACACTTAATAATGCTTTACTTGATTTTCTATACAAATATTTACTATAAGCACCTCCTCGTCACTAACGGCTTGTCCCCTATGTCACCCCTGACCTGCCCCTTCCTGTCACCCCGGCCTGACCGGGGGTCTCAAATAGCTTTATCGGCCGGACATGGAGTCTCTGCGGGCGGTCCAGACTTTGGGGGTGAAGCCGGAGATGCGCTTGAAGGTGCTGTTGAAGGAGGAGGCGCTCAGGAAACCGCAGGCCTTGGCGATTTCTTCCTGCGAAGCGTTGGGATGGGAGCGGATGTAGCGCTGCGCATAATCGACGCGCAGGATGTTCAACAATTCGGGGAAGCCCATCTTATAGGTCTGGTTGACCATCTTGGATACGTAGGTCTTGTTGGTATGGAGCCGCTCCGCCACGTCGCCGAGCGTGAGGCTGGGCTGCAGGTAGAGGTGCTCCTGCTGCATCAGTTCGCGGAACTGGGAGGCAAGACTGTTCTCGTCGTTCGAACGGGTGACGACATTCAGTACGGCGGCCGACAGCGATGTGCCCGTACCGGGCTTTCCGCTCGCTCCGAGACCAGGCTGTGCGCCGTGCTGGGTGCTGAGTTTTGAGAGCACGTGGGTCAGAGAGTTGACGCTCAGGGAATCCGACATATCGGTGATGATTTCTTCTGCGACACTGGATTGTGTGTCGGGCTTATAGTTGAAGCGGAATGCCGTGGCAATGTCGCGTCGGCTGATGTATTCTTTTGCGCTGAAGAGCGCAAAAAAGCCAAAAAGGAAATACAAAATGGTATGGATGGCCGCAAACGACAGTGCCCAGGAAGGATTATCGTGGAAGGCGGATGCGTGCAACAGCATTTTCAGACAGATGATAAGGAAGATGGCGCCCGCGAGGACGGTCTGAACCAGCAGCACGCGGATGGGTTTTCCTCGGAGTAAGGAGACAAAGACTCCCGGGCGGAAATGTAACCTGTACGACATCACGAGGATGACCCCCAGCATAAAAGCCATCTCGGCAAAAATAACGATCTTGAACGGGAGGACCGTCCAATAGTAGTACAATTGGTTCAAGCTGCTGTTGGCCGCATCATTCACGCTGAAAGAGCCGGAATGGATACGGGCCAGCAGTTCGTCGGTTTCTTCCAAACCCATAATGACCGTCAGGATGACGGCAGCTGTTGTAAGGACGGCGGGAAGGATGATCCATATCAGGTGTCGGGGCCTATATATAAAGGGCTTGTATAAATATTTCAAATAGAGGTAGGTCAAAGGGATCAGACTCGGAGCCGAAAAATTGATGACGATATGGGCGATGGCGCTGGAGCCCAGCAAAGGAGTTAAAACGGCGTCTCCAAGAATCGAAAGGATGATAAAGATAAACAGGATGACGAGCAATCGAAAAGTCAGCGTTCCGGAGGCGAGCAGCCAGTGCACAAAAATCCAGAAGAGGCAGACCAGTGCCGGAATGGCGAGAAAAGAGAGGAATAACATAGCTGATACAAAGATAAATATTTTTTTGAGGGGACGCGAGGCGGATTTCAAAAATTTGAATAATTCTTGATTTGTAAATACAGAATACTTGTTGAAAGATAAAGTATGGTTGGTGTGCCTGACGGCTGGTTTTTGATGGAAGAAAGAGGAAATTTGTGCGTCACGGCCACGTTTTGGTGAAAATGATTCTTGTTTTCTACCCCCCCTATGGGCGGAAATTTTGTTTTTGCATATCAAGAATCGGCAATTATTGCTGAAAAAAATATGGAAAAATTGACGCAAAGTAAAAAAGTAAAGATTAACTTTGCATAAACCCTCTTGCGAACGGACCGTAGATTGTTTGCAAGGGTTTGAAAATGAGAGGTTTACGCGAGATAGCGACGATATGCGGACTGGTTTTAGCCCTGATCGCATGGCCGTCGCGGTCGGCAGCACAAGAGAGTGCCGACCGCGATAGCGTCTCTCTGCGCTTCCGCCTCGACAAGTCTGACCTCGACCTTTCGTTTGCCGATAACGCCCGGAACTGGGAACGGTTCGAACAGCAATTCCGGAAGTCTTTTGAGGGTCGCAACCCCATTGGTATCCAGTTTGACATCTTTGCAGGCGCCTCGCCGGAAGGCTCCCGTAACCGCAATATGGCGCTGGGTCAGGCACGCGCCGAAGCCATTGCTGCCCTGGTGCGGGAACGCCTGGGCGAGATGGCCGGAACCATCGAACTCCATAACCTTGGCCCCCGCTGGGATGACCTTTACGACATGATCGCTGCCAGCGACGAGCCCTGGCGCGACGAAGTGCTCCGCATCATCAAGAACGACACGAACGCCGATCCCCGCTGGCTCGACCCGCGAGAGTTGCGGCTACGCGAGTTGCGCGACGGCGCAGTATGGTCGGCCCTTCAGCGAAAATACCTGGCGCCCCTGCGCAGCGGCGGCTCCGGCGCGGCCCCCGGCACTACGCCGGCCCCTGGCGCCGGCAGTGCAGGCACCGTGGTCGTGACCTGGCACCCTGAAAGGGATACTATCGTGATACGCGACACAGTCGTGGTGATGCAGGAGCCCGCCGCCCGTGATACGGTGGTGATTATCCATGAGAATTATTTTCCTCCCGTCGTGGTTGCACCGGTCCCGGTCGAAAGACAGGAAGCCGACCAGACCAAGTCGTGGGCCATCAAGACCAACCTGCTTCTGCTGGGCGTCGCGGCCCCGAACCTCGAATTCGAGATCCCGCTCGGCAACCGCAACCGCTGGAGCCTTGAGTTCGAAGCCTTCGGCCCCTGGTTCATCTGGAACCACAATGCACAGGCCTCCCAGTGCATCAACCTGGGCATCGAAACGCGCCTGTGGCTGGGCAACCGCAAGTATCACCGCTGGCTCGACGGCTGGCACCTCGGCCTGGCGCTCGCCGGCGGCTATTACGACTGGGAATGGTTCCCGAGCGACGGCTACCAGGGCGAATACGCCAACGTCTATTTCAATATCGGCTGGCAGCACCGCTTCGGCCGGCGGAAGAACTGGGCCATCGACCTGGGCCTGGGCTTCGGCGCCATGGGCACGCAGTACCGCCACTACTACGGCGGCTCCGTGTATCCGGAAGGCCGCGAAGAGGAATGGGACGAGCACCTCATCTGGCACGACACGGGCCTCTTCATCTGGCCCGGTCCCTGCCATGCGAACATTTCGATTGTTTACGTGATTGATTTTAAAGACAAGAACCACAGGAAATGAGCCGGAACCGTACATACACGCTCTTGGCGGTCATGCTGACCGTGCTGGCACTTTCCGCGTGCCGGCGCGACCTGTGGGTCTATACCGACGAATACCGACAGGTGGAACTCTACACCGACTGGACCTGGTGCGACGAACGGCCCGACGGCATGACGGCCTGGTTCGTCTCCAACGACAACGACGGCCGCAACCGGCACGTCACGACGGCAGACATCGAGCATACCTGGCTCAATCTGCCCCGGGGCAGCTTTACCGGCATTGTGTTCGACTGGTCGCCCGCCGAATATGCGAACCAGGACTTCGTCGGGATGGAATACCCGGACGAAGCCAAAGTCCAGGCCCGCCCGGCCAGCGTCCAGCCCGACTATGACGAAGACCTCTACGGCGACCGGGCGCTGACCGCCGATATGGACATCCCCATCGTCGACTCGACCAGCATGTTCCTGCTCAGCGTGACGCCCGACCCGATGTGCGTCGACACGCTGCAGAACGTGAACATCATCACCGGCGTGATCGGCGACCTCGTGCTTTGGAAAGACCGTGAGGAATACGAGGCATCCCTCGTCACACAGACGTTCTATGCCGAGCCGCATCCCGTCATCTGGGAGCTCAACGCCCAGATCTACGTCCGCGGCATGCAGTACCTGCACTCCCTCACGTCCACAGTGGCCGGCCTGGCCGACGGCCTGATGCTCGCGGACCTGCGCCACAGCTCCGACGTCTGCCTGCATCCCTTCGAAACGTGGGAGGCCCGCTACTTGAGCGACAGCCTGGCCGTCATTGCTACTACCATCCATACCTTCGGACTTCCCGAGCCCGCGCTCACGAGAGCCGGGCTGGATGAAAATACGCATCTCCGCCTGAACCTGCGCTGCCTGCTCCGCGACGAGGAGACGGTGCTCTACTTCCATTTTGACATCGGTCCCGAAGCAATCCAAATATTTGAAGATCAGCGACTGATCCGTGTCGAAATCACCGAGCCGATCGTGCTGCCGTACGTGGATGCCAAGGGCTCGGCGGGCTTCGATGCCACCGTATCACCCTGGTTGCCGGGAGGCAATGCGGACGTGACCATATAACATGAATAGGAAAAAATAAGAGATACCATGAAAAAGAACCTGTTCGCTTTCCTTGCCTTGGCTGCCCTCGCGACGGCCTGCGTGGTAAACACCGAATCGGCAGACGACAAGACCGACAAAGTCGACCCGTCTGTCGGCTTCGGCGCCTACATCAACCGCGGCGTAGCCACGAAGGCAGGCCCGGCCGGCGAACTGACGACCGACCAAGACGGTACCGTCAAGCTGAAGGAGACGGGTTTCGGCGTGTTCAGCTATTATACGGCCGACGGCCGCTACAGCTACAATGCCATTCCCAATTTCATGTACAACGAGAAAGTCAGCTACGACGCACAGTATCAGGTGTGGACCTATTTCCCCATCAAGTACTGGCCGAACCAGTATGATCCGACCGTGTCTGACGGCGCCAAGGACCACCTGACCTTCTTCGCTTACGCGCCTTACGTGCGCGTCACCACGGCCAGCGGCATGGTGGAAGGCGACAGCGAGGTGGGCATCACCTCCCTCTCGCTCAACAGCGCCAGCGGCGACCCGCTGGTCCGCTACCAGGCCAGCCTCGATCCCACCCAGTGCGTTGACCTTTGCTGGGGCGTGTCGAAAAACGGCCTGACCGCCTCGGTCGACGGCAACAACAACCATGTCGCCAAAGGCGCGCCTTACATCGATGTTCTGCAGCTCAAGCAGGGCGACAAGATCGACTTCGAGTTCCACCACGCGCTGACCGCCCTCAACGTCCAGATCGACGCGGCGGTGGATGCGACGTCCGGCAAAGAGGTGGATGCCGCCACGCGCATCTACGTGCGGTCCGTTACTTTTGAAGGATTTGCTACCAAAGGCGCGCTGAACCTTAACAGCAGCGTGTCGGACGGCCCGAAATGGGTGGACGTCCAGGGCTTCGAGAAGATCGAAACGGAGCCCGTGACGGTCTACGACGGCCGCCGCAACGGGAAAGAAGGCATCAAGGGCCTTGTCGCCAGCAGCGAGAAGCCGACCGGCCTGAACCCCGTGATCGTGCAGGACAAACCCTATAGCGACAGCACCCTGACCGCCGGCGTCACCAGGACGGCCGTCAACCTGTTCAACAGCAAGGGCCTGGCTGTTCCGGTCTACGTCATCCCGACGGGCGAGACGATGAAGATCACCCTCGTCTACGACGTGGAAACCCGCGACGACAAGCTGGCCACCTACCTGGCCGACGGGGAAACGCACGGCAGCTCGGTGGAGAATTCCATCACCAAGACCATCCAGATCAACGGTGCCGACCTGACGTTGGCGTCGGGTCATCAATACACCATCCACCTGCACATCGGCCTGAACAGCGTCAAGTTCGACGCCAGCGTCAGCGCATGGGCCCAAGGAGGCAAAGGTTCGGCAAACATGCCGTAGCACCATGAAACGAAGTGAACGATGAAACGTAGGTATGTAATCGGAACCCTCTGGCTGCTGGCCGTGCTGGCAGTGGCTGCGTGCGATCCGCTGGAGCAGGAGCGCGAGCAGGAGCTCGTGCCTGTGAGCTTCTCGGCGGAGGTTGCCGGCGACATGCCCGCCACGCGTGCCGTGAACATGCAGGATCTCGGCAATTTGAAACGAGATGCCGGTTTCGGGGTGTTCGGCTGCTATACGGGCCTGCACACCTATGCGGAGAGCAGCGTGTCGACCGATTTCATGCACAACCAGCACGTGGTCTGGGATGCCGGCAACAACCATTGGGTCTACGAGCCCGTCAAATACTGGCCGGGCGAGGAGGGGCACTACGTGAGCTTCTTTGCCTACGCGCCGTACAGCGACGGTTCGCAGGAATGCATCCCTTCCTTCATCTTCGACCATGAGGTCGCCGACCCGTGGATCCTCTATCGCCTGGCGACGGATGTGAACGACCAGGTCGACCTGCTGTACGCCGATCCGCTGCTCGACCGCAAGCGTCCCACCGTCGGCGAACCGCTCACCTTCACGTTCAAGCACGCACTGGCCTGTGTCGGCGACACGGTCCGGATCGCCTGCAGCGACAACCTCCGTTCCACGCTGCAAGCCCAGGTTGATGACGGCATCTGCACCGAGGTCAAAATCGTCCTGAAGAAGGTCACCATGACATACACCTTGACGGCAAAGGCGCGGCTGGTACTGTGGAACCGCGGTGCGGCCAACTGGAGTGTCGTGCAGAGCGAAGAAGTGTTGACCACGCGCACGGTGGATCTGCCGGTCAATGAATATCAACTTTGGAAATATACGAGGGGTGCGGAGCGGCATACAAAATGGACCGACGAGGGCCATGGCGTCTTCTGCATTCCCGCTGAAGTAAATGGTTATGCACAAGTGGCTGAGATAACGGTGGAGTATGATATCGTGCGCCAAGGCGCCCCGTCGTCCCTGAGCCGCAGCACGTCGGGCTCGCTGGCCCTCAAACCTTATGTACAAGAAGGAAAAGTATTGAATATCAATATAGAAATCAATAAATTATAAGGAATATGAAACGAATTGCATGTTTGGTTTTGTTCTTTGCAGCCGCGTTATTGACGTCCTGCAACCTGAACATTGAGACGCCAGGCGAGAAGCCTCAGAAAGAAGATACGTCCGTCGGCTTCGGTGTGTACATGAAGCGTGGCGTTACGACGAAGGCGGGCTATGCCGGTGAGTTGACTGCTGAGAAACTCAGAACCGTTGCCAACGGTTTCGGCGTGTTCAGCTATTACGGCAACGGTGCCCTGTACAACGAGACATCGAAACCCGATTTCATGTATAACCAGCAGGTGACGTTCACGACGAACGGCGTGTGGGAATACAGCCCGATCAAATACTGGCCGAACGAATACGGCGCAGAAGCCGGCAGCGAGTCTGCCGACCGGTTGACGTTCTTCGCTTATGCGCCGTACGTAGCGGTTACGCCCTCTACGGGCATCGTGACGGCTGCTGACAACACCG
>Ga0265301_10002570_pt1 | contig 20656 bp, 13 predicted proteins | sample AusTroGonzalo_MG_2_FD_193488 | JGI IMG/M metagenome (GOLD analysis project Ga0265301, IMG submission 193488) | Bovine rumen microbial communities from tropical cattle in Woodstock, Queensland, Australia - Gonzalo_04 | ecosystem: Host-associated > Mammals > Digestive system > Stomach > Rumen ... | reverse complement strand
TCCTTTTTCATTAACCATTAAAATCTTTACATTATGATTACCCTCTGCGCTCTTTAATACGGGCTTTCTTACCCGTCAAATTACGGAGATAGTAAATTCTTGCTCTTCTCACGACACCGCGTTTCACGACTTTGAGGTCTGCAATCATCGGGGTGGTGAAGGGGAAAACTCTCTCCACGCCAATACCGCCGGAAATCTTTCTGACGGTGAAAGTCTTGTTCACGCCGCTGCCCTTAATTTGCAGCACCACACCCTGGAACTGCTGGATACGCTCTTTGGAACCTTCCACGATTCTGTAGGAAACGTTCACTGTATCACCAGCTTTGAACTTCGGAAACTCTTGGGTCGTTATGAAGTTATCTTCTACGTATTGGATCAACTCGTTTTTCATTGCCTTATCTTTTTCTTCGTTATTTTCTCCTAAATTTTGAGGTTGCAAAAATACACTTTTTTTTGATTACCGCAACTATACGCCAAATATTTTTTTAAAGAAACTCAATTTATTGAAAATCACGTTTTTATATATTGTTATGAACAGCCTCTTGGGTGAAAGACAGGTCTTGGAGCACGGGTCAACTCTTCTACAAATTCATTATTTTGAAAATTTGCCGCAAAAATCTGTCTTTCATTTATTTCTTCGATTGTTCTTTTATTCTGTCCTTGCTGAATGAAAAAACGGCAGAAGAGAAAGCCCTTCTGCCGTTGTTCATGTGCTGTGTTCTGAAAAAGGGACTTCCCGCGATTATTTGCAGCGGTACATGTCCATTCCAGCTTCGTCGTTCAGCTCTTTCTGCTTGGCTTGACATTCGGATTTGGTCATGTTCTCATCTTGGAAGACAGGGGCCATGTGGGTGACATCCGTTTTGATGTAGCATTCACAACCGGTCTTGTTGCAAGAGGTGGAAATGGCGGCCAGCATGAGGACAGCTGAAACTACGGCTAATACTTTTTTCATAATGTTTTTTTCAAAGACTTCTTGGTGATAATTAATGAGGGATACAGGTGATCGTCTTTGCGGAAGTCTGTGACACAGAGATATCGGCCGGTATCCTTTTTTAATAGGGTTTTCTTAAAAATGGAGCGTCATGCCTGCTCCTCCCGGCGTGGGACTGAAGCTCAGTCTCAAGGCAGTGCTCGGGGCGTTGAAGTTGTTGATGACGCGGTTGATGCGCACTTTGCTTTTGATGGAGAGCACGATAGCGGGTGCCATGAATGCAGTGGTCGCCATGAGTCCGCCTCCGAAGATAAAGACTCCAGCCATCGCGCTGCGCCAAATGTCAATGCCTAGATTGTCGCTTACGAGTAATTGGTTGTGGGCCTTCGCGGTTAGGACGAAGCTGGCGCAGAATTGGTATAATCCGACGCATGCGAAGGCGGCGGAACAACCTCCGGCCACGAAGAACGGAATGCTGACGTAGCCGTTCACCTTGCCTTTTCGGTACTCCGAGTAACTGTCGGATGGCAACAGACTTTTGAGGTCGTCATTGTTGAGCTTGAACAGTTCCCCGTCTGTGCCGGTGAAGTACATGTTGCCGTGGTTGTAGTAGAGCCGCCCGATGCCACGGTCGCGACGGAACGCCTCTAGAAGATCTTCCTTGCTCATCAGTTCAGGTTCGACCTGAGAGTCGTAGAGGTAGAGCGTGTCGTAGGTGACCTCTTCCTCGATGATGACGAGGGTGTCTTGGGTAGGTTTGGTCTTGTCTACTTGTCCTAATGCGGTGAAGCAGAGGGCCATGAGTACCAATGCAAGGGTAATACGGTTTGGATTCATTGTGTGCATTGTTTGATTATTTAATTGTCTTTGACGATAACGGTGCTTTTGTGTTTGCGGTGTACTTTCTTGATAATCACAGGGGTCTCAGGGTCCGCAGCGGCGGCGACGGAGTCAGGCTGTGGCGCGGTCGTCTCCACTGCGGCGGGCTTAGGGCGGTTCATCTTTCTAGTAGCAGTAGTCGTAGCGTTGGCGGGGGTGAGATCCTCAACCTGCTCTGTTTCAGTATAAGATATGGTCTGGGGTTCCTCGTTGGCAGCGGAGAGGGTATCCACGACGGTCGGGGTCGCGGGAGGAGTGGAGGGGGGTGTCTGTTGTTGGGTATGTCGCGGAAGCGTGGTCCATAGTAGTCCTCCGATGGCGGCAGTGGTGACGCCGGTGGCGACGATGGGAAGAGCGTGCGCCCGCAGTCGCACCCGTAGTGACGGTTGTGAAGGAATCTTCGTTGCGGCTATGTTAAGCGGACGCTCGGGTACGATAGCGAAGCCGCTCATCTGACGGCGACAGAAGTCGTCGAAAGCCTTGTCTGTGTTGTTGATAAGTGGAAACATGAACATAAGCAGATGTCTTTTTTGTTTTGATTTTTCAAATAGGATCTCCTGCAAGTGTCTGCGAGCCCGAAGCAGATGCGATTTGGAGGTGCTGACTGGGATCCCCAAGAGTTTCGAGATCTGCGGGTGGGTGTAGCGTTCAAAGACGTAGAGGTTCAGGACAGTGCGGTGGTGCTCAGGCAGTTGTGCGATAGCCTCCATGATTTCCTGCTGAGTGAAGTCCGCTTTCCGGATGGCATCCAGCATGTCGTCGCCAGATACCTCTTCGCTTTCCCCGATCAAGTCGGCCACATCTTCCGTTAGCTCCGTGGTCCTGCCTTGCTCTTTGAGGTAGGCTAGGGCTTTGTTGACGGTGATGCGCATCAGCCATCCTTCGAACGACCCGGTGCCCTTGAAGGTGTCAACCTTCTCGATGGCGGTGAGGAAAGCGTCATGCGCAATGTCCTCGGCCGTCTCGCGCACCGGCACGTAGCGGTAGCACACGCCGATCATCTTCGCGATGTTCTGATTGTACTTCTTTGTCCAAAACGACTTCATTCGATCCATCATCCTAACAGTTCAAGTGTTTTTCCGCGGCAAAACTACATTAAATGCCAGAATTTATTTTCTTTTATTAATCCTTTTTTCCTTTGTTGATTGTTGATAAATATAGAATGTATTATTCTGAGTGAAACTTCGTTCGAATCAATAGTATGATAAGAAAAACGCAAAGGGTTGCACTTTGTTGAAAAATTTTTTTTCGTGTCAGGTGTTGTGGTAAAAAAAAAGAGACGCGATAATCGCGTCTCTACTGTTTCGGGCGGCAGGTCGGATTCGAACCGACGACCCACGGAACCACAATCCGGTACTCTAACCAACTGAGCTACAACCGCCATGTTTGGTGTCTCAAAAAGACGCGGCAAAAATACACTTTTTTTGAATACCTGCAACAGTTGTTGAAAAAAAAGTGCCTCGAAAAACTTCGAGGCACTTTCTTTCTGATTCAGAAGCGCTTACCGTTTCTTCAGTCCGAGAATCTCGCGAGCCTCGTCGGAGGTAGCGATGGGACGACCAAGCAGTTTGGCCATGCGGACAACCTTGTCCACCAGTTCGCCGTTGCTCTTAGCGAGCACGCCACGTTCGAGGTAGAGGTTGTCTTCGAAGCCCACACGCACGTTACCGCCCATCACGATGGTGGGAGCGGCGAGGGTGAAAGCGTGGCGACCGATACCGGTGCTCGTCCAGGTACTGCCGGCCGGAATGTTCTTGACTAACCAACAGAGGTTGTCCACCGTGGCAGGGGTACAGCCGGGAACGCCGAGCACGAAGTTGAACTGCATGGGTGCGCCAGGAACTTCGCCTTTGCGGGCCATGGTGAGGATGGTGTCGAGGTGACCCATCTCGAAGCATTCGTATTCGGGTTTGATGCCGCGCTCGATCATGCGCTTGCCGAAAGCACGCATCGTCGGCATCGTGTTGTCGAAAATCTCGTCGCCGAAGTTGCAGGTACCGCAGTCAAGGGTGGCCATTTCGGGGATGGGAGTGGTGTTGGTGGAGTCGAGACGCTCGTCGGGGGTCATGCCCACAGCACCGCCGGTGGACGGGATGAGGATGACGTTCGGGCAAGCTTTGAGGATGGCTTCGGTGCACTCTTGGAAGCGAACATGGCTTTGGGTGGGGGTACCGTCATCCTCACGCACGTGGAGGTGGACGATGGCAGCGCCGGCGTCGACAGCGCTCTTGGCCTCGCGAACAATTTCCTCTACGGTGTAGGGGACATTGGGGTTCTGTTCTTTTGTTACTTCTGCACCGCAGATAGCGGCGGTTATGATCAGTTTTTCCATTATTTTTGGTTTAAGGTTTAAGGTTTAGGGGTTAAGGGCTTAGGAGCTTAAAAGCTTAGTAGCTTAGTAGCTTAGGAGTTTATAAGCCTGTAAGCTTCTAAGCTTGTAAGCTTCTAAGCTAATTCTTTCTCTGGCATTGTTTCGGAACCACACACGTACCGGATGCGCGGCAGACTACGACGGGCTCTTCCAGAACGTCGGCGGCAGAAGCGCTGATGTCGGGACGAGGACGCACGACCTTGCGGGCTTCGAAGACCATCTTGCGGGAGGTGTTGCCCACCTTGGTGATCTCACCGACTGCCTCGATGTAGTCGCCGGCATATACGGGAGCGAGGAACTCCACGTTGTCGTAAGCGCAGAAGAGACCTTCGTCGCCGTCTTGCATGATGAGCAGTTCGGTAGCCACATCGCCGAACAGAGCGAGCATGTGTGCACCGTCAACCAAATTTCCGCCATAATGGGCATCTTGAGAACTCATTCTCAAACGAATCATTGATGTTTTCTTTTCTTCCATAATGTTCTTTATTTCAAAAATTTATAATAATATTGACTTTGATTTTTCGAGACGGCAAAGGTACATATTTTTCGGATATGCACGGATTTGCGATTTGCGGTTTGCGATTTGCGGTTTACGATTTGCGGTTTGCGGGCGCATTTCGTTGTAGAGACGATGTGCACATCGTCTCTACAGGATTGAATTCGACAATGCTTTTGCGATGACCTCCGCCGCGTGCCCATTTCCGTAAAGCGCTATCGGGAACACCGGCGGGACATCGATCAGGTTTTGGACCGTTTGCAGAATGTTCATCGGGTTGGTGCCCACCACGTGATTATAGCCGCAACCCACCAGCTCCGTCCACTCGGTTTCGTTACGGAGCGTGATACAATATTTTTTCATATAGTAGGCCTCTTTTTGCAGACCGCCGCTGTCGGTCATCACCAACGTGCTGTGGCTCAGCAGGTAAAGCATCTCCAAATAGCCAACAGGCTCAATGAATTGGATGGGTGACTGCTCAATAGGATAGTTGATGGCTTCCAGACTTTTGCGCGTGTGCGGGTGGAGCGGGCAGACGACCGGAAGGGTGTTGCAGGTCTGCTCCAAAGCATAGAGCAACTGCTTCAGCACCTGTGGGTTGTCCACGTTTTCAGCGCGGTGGAAGGTGCAGAGCACGTAGCGGTCGGGTAGGGTGGAAGAGGGCTGACGCATGAGCGGGGAGAAGAGGCGGGCGGCATCTTTCATCACGTCGCCGCTCATTACGATTTGCACGCCGGCGGTTTTGCGGCCCTCCGCTTCGAGCTGACGTGCCGCCAACTCCGTGGGACAGAACAGCAGGTCGCTGATGCGGTCGGTGAGCACGCGGTTGACCTCTTCGGGCATCGCCTCGTTGAAAGAGCGCAAACCAGCCTCCACATGCGCCACGGGGATGTGCAACTTCTTGGCGGTCAAAGCGCCTGCGAGGGTGGAGTCGGTGTCGCCATACACCAACACGCGGTCGGGCTTCTCTGTCATCAGCACTTCCTCGATGCGCTCCATCATGCGGCCCGTGAGCGCGCCGTGGGGAAGCGTGTGGATGTCGAGGTTGTAGTCGGGCTCGCGCAACCCCATCTCCTCGAAGAAGAGCTGCGACATGTTGCGGTCGAAATGCTGTCCCGTGTGGATGATAACCTCTTGAAAGTCATTGTTTTGCGATAAAACGCGAGAGACCACCGCAGCTTTGATGAACTGCGGGCGGGCGCCGAGTATGGTGACGATTTTCATTGTAGGATGCTTCAATACGAAAAGGTCTATTAGGGGCGCAAAAATACATTTTTTTTGTACCTTTGCCGCCCGAAAATTTGAGCGATTATGACAAAGAAAGATGTACCTGTATTGCTGCTTACCGGCTACCTTGGAAGCGGAAAGACCACGTTGGTGAACCACATTTTGACGAATCAGAAGGGCATTCGTTTTGCCGTGATAGTCAATGACATAGGAGAGGTGAACATCGATGCGTCGCTCATTCAGAAGGGCGGCATCGTGGCCGAAAAGGACGACAGTCTGGTGGCCCTGCAGAACGGCTGCATCTGCTGCACGCTCAAGATGGATTTGGTGGAACAACTCTCCGATCTTGTCAAAACGCAGCAGTTCGACTACATTGTGATCGAGGCCAGCGGCATCTGCGAACCGGAGCCCATTGCCCGCACCATCTCCACCATCCCGCAGATGAACCCCAAATATACCGAGTTCGGAACTCCGCGTCTCGACTGCATTGTCACCGTGGTGGATGCGCTGCGTATGCAGGATGAGTTCTCCTGCGGCGATGATTTGGAACGCGAACATATTGACGATGAGGATATTGAGAACCTGCTGATCCAGCAAATCGAGTTCTGCAATATCGTGTTGCTCAACAAGGTCTCCGAGGTGAGCAAGGAGGATGTGATGCACCTTCGCCAGATTATCACCCACCTGAATCCGGGTGCGCGCATCATCGAGACCAACTACGCACAGGTCGATTTGGACCGCATCGTGGATACCCATTCGTTTGACTACGAGCGCGTGGCCATTTCCACCGGTTGGGTGCGCGAACTGGAACGCGAAACCACCGAAGAGGAGGAACGCGAAGCCCGCGCCGACCACCACCATCACGATCATGACCACGATCATGAGGAGCATCACCATCATCATGATGACGACGATGATGATGAGCACGAAGAGCACGAACACCATCATCACCACCACCACCACCACGACCACGAGGGTGGGGAAGTGGAGGAATACGGTATCTCCACCTTTGTCTATTATCGCAGAAAAGGATTCAAGATCAGCGAGTTCAATAAATTCTTGAGCCAGAAGAGGCCGAAAAACATCATCCGTTCAAAGGGTGTGCTCTATTTCAGGGAAAACCGCAGCATGTCGTATCTCTACGAGCAGGCGGGTCAGCAGCAAACGTTGAAGGAGGCCGGTTTGTGGTACGCCACCGCGCCACAAGAAGACTTGGTGCAGCTGATGCAGGAAGACCCCTCCTTCATGCGCGACTGGGACCCCGAATACGGCGACCGCATGGTAAAGATTGTCTTTATCGGGCAGAATATGGACAAGGAGAAACTAATCCGCGAACTTGACGCCTGCCTCGAAGACTAAGGCAATAGGCAACAGGCAATAGGAGATATGAGTAGTATTTTGTTAATCGGAGATATCGTCGGTTACGGCAATCTGGGCATGTCGGTGATGGTGCCGATTTTGTCGCATCTGAAATACGAGATTTTCAGACTGCCCTCCTCGTTGGTGTCCAACAATTTCGGTTACGGAAGGTTTGCGGTGCTCGACACGACGGACTACATGCGCCAGAGCATTGACGTTTGGGAGGAGCAGGGCTTTGAGGTGGATGCGGTCTGCACCGGCTATCTCGTGTCGGAAGAGCAGACGCGGCTGGTGACCGACTACTGCAAGCGGTTGAAAGCGCGCGGCACGTTCATCTTCGTGGACCCGATTATGGCCGACGACGGCAAGCTTTACAACGGTGTCACCGACCACAATGTGGAGTTCATGCGGAGTGTCTGCCGTGTGGCGGATGTGATTGTTCCCAATGTTACCGAAGCCAAATTCCTGGCAGGCAAATATTTAGACAAAGATTCGTTGACATACGAAGAGGCGGAAGACCTGATTTTGTCGTTGCACAAAATGGGCGACAATTCCGTCATCATCTCCAGCATGTTGATGGAGGGCCAGACCTGCACGATGCTGTACGACAAGAGCATCGGCAAGATAAAAGTGCTGCCGTATCAACAGGTGGAGGCGCAATTCTCCGGCACTGGCGATGTCTTTTCCGCGATGACCATCGGCCATTATCTGAAGGGTAACACCTTGGAAGACAGCGTGCAAACCGCCATGGACTTCGTGGCGCACGTCATTTCGGCCAACCGCGCCAGCATGCACGCCGACAACGGCATCCCGATCCAGAATCACCTCAGTGAGCTGTAAGACGAGTTAGCAGTGAGTAGTTAGCAGAGCTACAAATATAGAAAAAGTGTATCTTCGCTTTCAGAAAAAAATCTTTGATAAATATTGAAACAAGCTGATAATCAATATAATGTATAACAAATAATGATTAACATGAAAAAGACATTTGCATTAATGATTGCGGTTTTCGCAATGATCGTGGCATTTACCTCCTGTGAGAAAGAGGGACAATACATGCCCAAGAAAAAAATCTCCCGGATTGTGTACACCCATTCACATAAAGTTGGGGATTTGACTATTTCCACCACAGAGAGCGAAAGATGGGTGTGGGGCAAAGATCAACTCAACTACATTGATGTCTTCAATTCCGATGGTGATAAAACCAACACGTTCATTTTCCGTTATGACGATGACAATAGAATGGAAGAGGTGGAAGACAAAGAGTACACTGTGAAATATGATTACGATGACGGGCATCTTGATGAAATTGAGATTAAAAACAAGCTCTCAGGAAGATTGCTTAAGAAGATGGAGTTCAGCTACAAAGGCAGCAAACTTGCGACGATAGATGTCACTACCGACAGCAAAGGCAACGAGCCGCTCTCTTTCAATCCTTTGCGTTTCGTGATTCCTGATGAGATTGCAGAGATGATGTTGTCGAATGATGCGGCCAAGGGCACTGTGCGTTACACGGTTACCTGGTCTGGCAAAAACATCTCGGGAATCACTTCCGATGCTCCCGACAGAAGCTATGTCAAATGGACCTACGATGAGATGAATAACCCGTTCAAAGGCTTTTTCAACACGGCATACGGTTTAGATGAGATGTATTCTGCAAACAATGCCGTTCGTGAGGAGTATTCGACCGATGGTAAAGTTAGCGTTATTGATTACAACTACGAGTATAGCGGCAAATACCCGACCAAGGTGAAATATCAAACTGAAAGCAGCACGCTGGTTCCTGGATACACCTTGACGGTGGACAATGAAATCACCTATCAGTATTAGTCAATCTCAACTTCAAGAAATATGAAAGCGGTCGAATCTCGACCGCTTTTTTGTTCTCAACAAAAAGGGGAACCCTCCCGAGTCCCCCATAAACTTCTAACTTCTAACTCCTAACTCCTAACTCCTAACTGAATTAGTGGTTTTGTTTGAACAGTTTCAGTCTCTCTTCCAAGATCGGGAATTGACGGCGCGGGGTCAGGGAGACGCAGGCGCGCAAGCCTTCGTTGCGGTCACTGCCGCAAGTGCTCAATGAGATGGCGCTCACGCCGTAGTAAAGGAACTCGTGCAGCAACTCTTCACTGCTCATGCCGGGATAAGCCACGGTGAAGTAGAAACCGTCTGCCAGAGGTTTGTCGCCGTCCTTGTCATAGACGATTTCGAAACCGTTGTCGATGAACATCTTCTTCATGATGGCGGCCTTTTCGCCGTATTCCTTCACATCTTCGATGTAGTTGTAGGTGCCGTCGTTGCAGCCCTTGAGGATGGCGGCCATGGCGTACTGTGCAGAGTGTGCCACGCCGGAGCTGATGGCATAAACGGTGCCGTAGATGATGGCGCGACCCAGTTTCTTCATCTTGAAGTAGGGTTCCAGATCGTCGAACTCTCTGTTGTAGAGCTTCTTGGACATGATCATTAGGGCGATACGCTCACCGGCATAGCTGAAAGCTTTGGAACCGGAAATCAGCAAAGCGTAGTTGTCGGTGTATTTGCCGACGCTGGGCTGATAGGGCGGGATGCCCGGCGCAGAGATGTTCTGGCGGAAGTCCATACCGAAATAGGCGAGATCTTCGAACACGAACACATCGTACTTGTTGGCCACATCGCCGATGATTTGCAACTCCTCTTCGGTGAAGCAGATCCATGACGGGTTGTTGGGGTTGGAGTACATGATGGTGTGGATGTTGCCCTTTTCGAGGTAACTCTCCAGTTTGGCTCTCAGCTTGGCACCGCGGTGCTCATACACGTCGAAAGTCTCGTATTTGAGGCCCATGACGCGGTGTTGCTGTTTCTGCACAGGGAAACCGGGGTCGATGAAAAGGGTGGTGTCGCGCTCTTTGCGGCAGCGCACGAAGGTCATGAAACCAGCCATGCCGCCCATCATGGAACCGACGGTTGGGATGCAGTTTTCAGGTTCCACCTCCAAGTCAATGAAGTTTTTCACGAAGCGTGCGGCTTCCTGTTTCAGGGCGGGAATGCCCTCGATATCAGGGTAGATGGCGGCGACGCCCTTCTTCAGGGCCTCGATCTGTGCCTCCACGCCCACGGAGCACGGCGGAAGTCCGGGGATACCCATCTCCATGCGCACAAACTCCTTGCCAGAAGCTTGCTCGATCTCGTTGATCAAACGTTTCACCTCACGGATGGAGGCTTTGCCAACGCTGCTGATGCCGCTTTCAGCGACTTTCTTATCCACAATTTCTGCGGGAATCGGTGTATTCTTCATACTGATATATTGATAGTTATAATTCTGATGTTTGGACGGCAAAGATACACTTTTTTTGTTATTTTTGCGGCGTTGTTTCCCGCTTTGTGAATAATCAATTGTAGGGGCGAAAAATTTTTCGCCCCTACGGTTGTATATAGAAAAAGAGTATTTTTGCCATTAAAAGTTCACGATTTTTTATATAGAGATTATCCAATCAATTATTCCCATTTTTATTCATAATTCATAATTCTGAATTCTGAATTTATCATTAACATAAAGGTTGCGCCCGTCACGAAATCAGGGCAAAGAGTATGAAACGTTTTCTACTGTTTTGGACGATAATAGCGATTATTATGGTGTCTCCCGCGCAGGAGCGGAGCACGAGCAACAGCGGTGCAAACGCCCACTCGCAAACCGCGCGCGAAACGCACGTGACGGCCGCGGAGGCCTTGAATGTGGGTTACACGTTCATGCGCACGGGCAACGGCACCCGAGGCAACGGCATGAGCAAGCAAGCCATACAGCTGGTTTACACGGGCCAGGCCTTTGACAGTCTCACCAACGTTACCACCGACTGCTATTACGTGTTCGCCCTACAGCCGAAGGGTTTCGTGATTGTGGCGGCGGACAACCGCGTGGAGCCTATCTTGGGTTACTCCTACGACAACAACTTCGAAGTGGCGAACATGCCCGCCCACGTGCGTGGCTGGCTCGGCAACTACGAGAAGCAGATTGAGGCCGTGGTGAAACAGGACATCGCACCCACAGCGGAGACCACTACCAAATGGTCGCGGTTGAAGGCTGGACAGGCGATGAGTACAAGAAGTAATAACACAGTTGTAGGACCGTTGTTGACCACCACTTGGGATCAAGGACAATACTATAACGCCCTCTGCCCCGAAGATGCCAACGGCCCCGACGGCCATGTCCTCACTGGCTGCGTCGCTACCGCCATGGCACAGATCATCAACTACTGGGGCTACCCAGTACATGGCCGTGGATCGCATAGTTATAATGTGTCAGGATTAGACCCCAACTCAATGCCGGTGGGAACAAATGTTACCGGCTATGGAACCCTTGTTGTACATTTTGATAGTGCTACCTACGACTACGCCAATATGCCCGATGCGCTCACAGCCACTAGTACTCCTCAAGAAGTGCAGGCTGTCGCACAATTAATGTACCACTGTGGTGTAGCAGTGAATATGTTCTATGGCTATTCTGAAAGTGGTGCCTATGAAGAAGATGTGCGAGCGGCTTTGATAAGTTATTATGGATTTGCCCCGACACTAGGATATACCCAAAAACAGATGTATACAAATACGGAATGGACAGATTCATTAAGGGCTAATATTGACAGAGGAGAACCTGTCTTTTATTGCGGAAGCGGAATTGGTGTTCACGCATTTGTTTTGGATGGATATAAACAGGATGATTTTTTCCATTTCAACTTTGGCTGGAGCGGATTTGGTGATGGTTGGTATATGATTTCTGCAATCAATCCATCATGGAGTTACAATGATTGGCAATCTGCCATTATGGGTGTTCGTCCAAGTAACGAAGAACATGCCGCTATTTGCCATAAAATAATGTATGTACAAAATAATGATTATTTCACGGTCACAGAACCAATAGATTTGTACCCCATGAGAGGCGGTAGTGAATATAAGGCAACAAATGAGTGGACTGGTGTGAGAATCAACTTGAATCTTGTTCCAGAGGACAGTTTGGACCAACTGGTACTTGATATTCTTGATTTTGGCAACGAACAGTCGGTCGTAATATATGATGGAATAAATCAGGATTCGCTTGTTCGTGTTATAGAAACCAGAGGTTTTAGTAATTATGATGGTCTGCCAACAGACTCCATATTTCAAAATATGGCATGTACAGACTTTTCTCCTATCATATCCACTCGACATGGCTTTACAATTCTAGTATACACTTCCGGGGGGATGCCAGAAGGATTTCATTTGCGTGTAAGCGATGCCTCGGGTTGTAGGATGATTTCAAATCTTTCGGCAGTGGAAAATGCTTCAGGAGTTCTTGTCTCCTGGACAGAGAACGGAAATGCTACACAATGGCAAGTGAAAGTAGGGGAAACGCTATATGCCAGTGATTCGACACATCTCCTCCTGACACATCTCACTCCTAACACATCCCACACCATACAAGTTCGTGCGGTATGTGGAGATGGAAATTATAGCCCATGGAACAATGTATCATTGCATAAGAAAGATTTTTGGAAAGATATTGTAACATCCGAACCCGAAAGTTATTATTGGGATGGGGATACGATTAGAATCACTTCGGCAGAAGGGCTGGCTTGGTTGGCCCGTCGCATTGATAATGGAACTGACGATGTTAGTTTTTATTATAGTGTAATTTCAATAGAAGAAGACTTGGATTTGTCTGGCCATCTTTGGAGTCCAATACAAGCGTGGTGGAGTAATGTGGAAGGTCATGGTCATATAGTAAGCAATATGGACATCAGTACATCTGGTTACGGAGGACTATTCTCTACAGTTAATAATGCTAAAATATCCAATTTAGGATTTAAGAATGCATGGGTGAATTCAATATATCCAGCCGGTCCCTTGGCAGGATATATTCAGAATTGCCAAGTGGATAATTGTTGGTCTGTAAATCATATTGTTACTTCTGGAAATAGTCAAGGGGGCGGCCTGATTGGAAGTGCCAATAATAATTCGAAGATAACCAATTGTTACGCGTATGGAGATGTTATTGCGCAGTTTGGCTATGGTGGACTGGTTGGAGTTTGTAATAATTCGGATATTCATAATTGTGTTACCCGGTTGGGTGATAATTTTAACTGGAGATCTTATATTGCCCCGGCAGAATATAGAGGGCTTCTAACAGAAGAAGTGAGTGGAGGAATCATTACCAATTGTTTCTCTGATATTAGTAATGCCAAGTGGTATAATCCAGATCCTGAAACATTTCGCTATTATTTCTTGGGTAATATTTATAATGTAGACGTAATTGAAAATCTTGCGACTTTCAACATTGCTATTGACTCTATGGGATTGCTTATTGCTGACACAGCTGTTAACTACACGTTAGGTGAAAATATGGACGTTGTCACAGCCTTAAACAGCTGGGTGGCAGAGTATAATTCCCCTAATTATAGAATATGGATTAGAGATAGCGTTACACATCTTCCTGTGTTTGGTAACTATTATGAGGTTACCTGCCCCAATGTCAGTAATATTACGGCTGAAAACATCGTATACAATAATGGTTTTGCCGTTGCATTGTCTTGGCAAGAGGAAGGAGAGGCTGAAAACTGGCAGATAAAATACAACCTAATGGGTGCACCCGAAGACAGCGCAACGGTTATGAGTACAAATACAGTGCATGATACAATCGAAAGGCTGCAATTAGGCAACGATTATGTATTTTATGTACGCCCCATTTGTGGTGGCGAAGATACTATTGGCTGGGGTCAACCTCTCACGTTTCATGTTGACAAAACGCTATGGGTGGATATGGTTACGGAATGCCCTGAAGGGTATTCTGAAGATAGTGAAGGCAACGTTACCATATCTTCGCCAGAAGGCTTGGCTTGGTTGGCTAAAATGGGTTTCAATGGTAGAAATAACACGATTACTATTGCAAATGATTTGGATATGGGGGCATATAAATGGACTCCTATTGGTCGTGATTCATTTGAGGGTACTATCGAAGGAAATAATCATGTAATTTCAAATATTTATTGTGATGAAGGTTCATCAGGCAACATAGGATTGATTGCTCATGCTCAGAATGCCAATTTCAACAATATTGTTATACAAAACAGTTCCTTCACAGGATTTGTTAATGTTGGAAGTTTGGTCGGCTATTTAATGAACGGGACTGTAAAAAATTGTCATGCAAATAATGTGACTGTTAAAGGTGTTCAATATGTGGGTGGTTTAGGAGGATTCTTCTATGGATCATGTGAAACTCGCAATTGCAGTTCTTCTGGCTATGTGTATGCTGATCTCCTTGAAGGAGGGTTGATAGGTGAGTATAATGGAACTATCACAAATTGTTATTCAAATTGTTGTGTGCGTCCTATGGGCACTCAAATTAGATTTATTTATGGAGGACTATTAGGCACGGCAGTAGGTATTGTTGAAAATTGTTATGGCTCTGGAGATGTCGAAGCTGGCACTAACGATGCTTGGGATGCTCCAGTCGGAAGACTCGTTGGGTCTCTCGATACAGGGAAATATTTATATGCACGAAATAATAGCGGTCTGCCATTTGTGGAAGGGGAGTTTATATCTGATACCGCCTCCTTTAACAATGCTGGTGTTTTAAACAATACTGTCACTATCGCCAACAGCACGTACACTAATCTGTTAGATGCCCTCAACGCCTGGGTGGATGCCAATAACTCTGATGGTATATATCGTCGTTGGGCTGCGGATTCGGCGAATGTGAACGGTGGGTTCCCTGTATTCGCCGCCATACCTTGCATTACCGTAACCAGTAGCGACACCATCGTGGCCTGCGACAGTTACACATGGAACGGCACCACCTACACCGAATCTGGCGATTTCACGCAGACTTTCACTAATGCGAACGGTTGCGACTCCATAGTCACCCTCCACCTGACCATTTACCCGACACCGACGGTTACCATCTCTGGAAACCAAAACGTCTGCGAAACAGAACCCGTCTCTTTGACGGCTAGCGTTGAAGCGGACGGTTTTGTCCCTGAAAATCTGCACTTTACTTGGTACGAGTCCGGTCAAATACGCGATAATATGGCTTACGGTTATGGGGACGATAGTGTCTATGTCGAGTACATGTATCCCAGCAATGATCCGTACCATTATTCTGTAGAGGTTACATTTGGCGCTGATTTTCCATGTGCTTCCCAATCTGGAGAGTACCTTGTTTATGTGCATTCCCAACCCGCCGTGCAAATCATCGCCACCGAAACCTCCATCTGTGTCGGCGGAAATACGACCATCATGGCCGTGCTGAATGACTATAACGATAGCAATGTGTTCTACAGCTGGTCCAACGGCCATATCGGTCAATCTTACACTTTCACTCCTGCTTCCTCAGGTGCCTATACCTTCACGGTAACCGCTACAAATCTTATCTCGGGCTGTACCTCTATCGACGAGTTCACTATTGATGTGAACGACATGCCCGAAACGCCTGTTGTGACAGTGGACCATCCTATGATATTCGATGGCGGACAGGTCACTTTGTCAGTCACCAATGAGATAGAGGGTGCCATTTACACTTGGTACAGGAACGGTTTCCTCATCGAAGGCGCAGTTCAAGCCACTTTAGTTGATTATCCGCTCTCTGTCGGCGGTGAAACCACTACCTATAATTATAATGTCGTCGCTGCTCTTTACAACAGCGGCTGCGTCTCGTCCATTTCCGCCAACACGGATGTGACAGTCGCTCCAACTCCTGTGGCTGTTGTCTCCGTGGTTGGAAATACGATGTTGTGCGAAGGCGGTTCCACCACGCTGCACGTTGAGGTCATCCCTGCCACTATTCCTTACACCTATCAATGGTATGTGGACAATGAGCCGGCTTCGGGAGCCACTTCTGCCGACTTCGTTTTTGCTGAAGCTGCTCGTATAACTCCATATAACATCTATGTGATGGTTTCTGCAAATGGAGGCTATTCAGGCATCGCTTACGCTCCGGATATTACGGTCGTTCCCCAACCTGTTGTAGTGGCGACCATCAGCAACGACAATGTTTGCGAAGGCGAGACTCTCACGCTGAATGCCAACACGAGCGGTACTATCGCCGGAGATGTTCTCTCTTATCAATGGTATCAGGTTGTTAATGGCAATACAGTTGCCATCAGCGATGCCGAATCGCCAATCTATGCCACCTCTGACCTCCTGATCGGAAGCTCCTACAATTTCTATGTGGTTGTCACCAGCAGTATCCCTGGCTGTTCCGTGGCTTCCGATACACTTGAGACAACTGTCCAAGTGATGGCCAAAAGCCATACAGATTTTTACGAGACCGCATGTGACTCCTTCACCTGGATCGATGGCGTGACATACACCGAAAGCACGAACACTCCGTCTTTCACGTTAACGAATGCTGCAGGTTGCGACTCTGTTGTAACCTTGAACTTGACCGTCAATTATGGTACGCATAATATCGAAACCGAAGTTGCTTGTGACAGCTATGAATGGAATGGCGAAACCTACACTACGACAGGTGTTTACACGTACGAGTACACGAATGCAGACGGTTGCCCGAGCGTGGACACGTTACATCTAACAATTAACTACTCCACTACTGGCATCGACGAGCAAACCGCCTGTGAGGCCTTCACGTGGATTGATGGTGTTACGTACACCGAGAGCACGAACACTCCGACTTTCACTCTGACGAATGCCGCTGGTTGCGACTCAATTGTGACGTTGATTTTGACAATTAACTCCACGTATCACGAGTATCTGCACGTATCTGCGTGCGAGGAGTACGTGTGGAACGGGGAGACATACTTGGTGAGCGGTGATTACGACCAGACTTTCACGGCAGCTAACGGCTGCGACAGTGTGGTGACTTTGCACCTGACCGTCAATTACGGTACGCATAACGCCGAAACCGAAGTTGCCTGCGACAGCTATGAATGGAATGGTGAAACCTATACCACGAGCGGCACGTACACGTACGAGTACACGAATGCGGACGGCTGCCCGAGCGTGGACACGTTACATCTAACAATTAACTACTCCACTACTGGCATCGACGAGCAAACCGCTTGCGAGTCGTTCACTTGGATCGATGGCGTAACTTACACCGAGAGCACGAACGAGCCGACCTTTACACTGACCAACGCAGCAGGCTGCGACTCTGTTGTAACCTTGAACTTGACTGTTAATTTTGGCACTCACAATGTGGAATCAGAAGTAGCTTGCGACAGCTATGAATGGCACGGTGAAACCTATGCCACGAGCGGCACGTACACGTATGAGTATACGAATGCGGACGGTTGCCCGAGTGTTGACACGCTGTATCTCACAATTAATTACTCCACCACTGGTATCAACGAGCAAACAGCCTGCGAGTCGTTCACGTGGATCGATGGAGTGACATACACCGAAAGCACGAACACTCCGACTTTCACGCTGACGAATGCCGCTGGTTGTGACTCTGTTGTAACGTTGAACCTTACTATTTACGAGAGCACCACCTCCGAGTTTTCCATCATTACTGAGGATTCCTGCTACACTTGGAACGACATTGATTGTTGCGCCTCCGGCGACTACACCCAAACCTTCCAGACCATTCACGGCTGTGATAGCGTGGTGACCTTGCACCTGACGATTACCGTGGGCGTTGACGACCACGAAACCGTTGATTTCAAGGTATTCCCGAACCCGACAAACGGCGTTTTGAATGTAGAATGTAGAATGAAGAATGAAGAATGGGGCGAGGTGGAGATTCATGTTGTGGATATGTATGGGAAATTGATTCAAACCGTAGAGACGATGTGCACATCGTCTCTACAACGGACGATCGACATTTCCGATTTGGCCTCTGGCGTCTATTTCGTGAAATTGATGGCGGAGGACAAGACCGTCGCGGTAAAGAAGGTCGTTAAACAATAATGTTACGATACGTACGGTAGAGACGCGATTAATCGCGTCTCTACAAAACCAAACGGGACACCCTCATCGGATGTCCCGTTATTTTCTATTCGCGAATTTTTAAGCTCCTAAGCTTCTAAGCTCCTAAGCCATATTATTCGCAAAAATGCTCATAAAAGTGCGTAATCACCTCGATGCCGCGTCGGAAATGCTCGAGTTTGTAGTTCTCGTTCGGGGAGTGGATGTTGTCCTCGCCGAGACCGAAGCCGCAGAGGATGGATTTCACGCCGAGCACCTTCTCGAAGTGTGCCACAATCGGGATGCTGCCGCCGCTGTAGGTCGGGATCGGACGTTTGCCATAGACATCCATGTAGGCTTTTTCAGCAGCTTGATACGCAGGCACATCCACACCGCAACGGTAGGCTTCGCCGCCGTGTGCGGGAATCACCTCCACCTTTACGTAGTCGGGCGCGATCTTCTCGAAATGCTTCTGGAAAAGTTCCGCAATCTTGTGGGAATCCTGATTGGCGACCAAGCGCATAGAGATGTTGGCGGAAGCCGTTGCGGGCAGCACGGTCTTGAAGCCCTCGCCCGTGTAGCCGCCTTCGATGCCGCACACGCCCAAGTTCGGACGGATACCCGTGCGTTCGATGGTGCTGTAGCCCTCTTCGCCGTATAACGCTTTGACATCCAATGATTTTTTGTACTCCTCTTCATCGAACGGAGCTTGCGCGATGAGTTCGCGTTCCTCTTTGGAGAGCACTACTACGTCGTCGTAGAAGCCGGGGATGGTGACTTCTCCCTTGTCGTTGATAAGGCCGCTGATGAGGTCGCACAGCACGTTGATGGGGTTGGCCACTGCGCCGCCGAAGATGCCGGAGTGGAGGTCGCGGTTCGGACCGGTGACCTTCAGAATCATGTTGCAAAGGCCGCGCAGACCAGCGGTGATAGAGGGCGTGCCGGTGGCGATCATGCCGGTGTCGGAGACGAGGATGACGTCGCACTTGAGCAGGTCTTTGTGCTCCTCGCAGAAGCTGTAGAGCTGCGTGCTGCCGATCTCCTCCTCACCTTCGAGCATGAACTTGACGTTGCACTTCAGATTGCCGGATTTCACCAAGTATTCGAATGCTTTCGCGTGCATGAACGACTGTCCTTTGTCGTCGTCAGCACCGCGTCCCCAAATCTTGCCGTCCTTGATGACGGGCTCGAAAGGCTCTGTGTTCCAGAGTTCTATGGGATCCACGGGCATCACGTCGTAGTGACCGTACACGAGGACGGTCTTGGCGTTGGGATCGACCATTTTCTTGCCCACCACGATGGGGTTGCCCTCGGTGGGGTAGATGTCGCAGCTGTCGGCGCCAGCGGCCATGATCAGCTCTTTCCAACGCTCGGCACAGCGCACCATGTCCTCTTTGTGCTCACTTTGCGAGCTGATGGAGGGAATGCGCAACAGGCTGAACAGTTCGTCCAGGAATCGGGGTTCGTTTTCTTGAATGTAGTTTTTGATGTTCATTATTTTGGGGTTTAAGGGTTTGCGGTTTAGGAGGTTAAGCTTCCAAGCTTAACTTTTTTCGAGAAATTCCAATTAGAAACTTAAAAAGTTAGCAGTTAGCAGTTAGTAGTTAGCAGTTAAAGGCCACACGTCACACGTCACACGTCACAATTTCAACGGGCAAAGATACAATTTTTAGTTTACGCGGTTACACGGTTAAGGTTGGTAGTCATTGACTCGGATAACCCATGCATTATCCAATTCATTTAATTGTTGTGCATCAATGTTGGAAAAATCAATGGTAATTGTACCTTTTTTGTTTTGTTTCCATTTTAATTCCTTGTAAAACACGCCTTTGTGTCCATACAATTCCGTTTCCTCTTCCGTACCCAATAGCATCATAAATGCCTTGGGATTCAGTTTGGGCATATTCTCGATGACCAACGGTTTTGTAAGGTCGGGACGTTCAAACTCAATGATATACAGATTGTTATCTTTAGTGGTAAAACAGCGGGTGGTGCGATCCCAATAGATGGTGCCATCCCATCTTGCATGTATTGGCTCTTTTTCGCCTCCGTCCCGACTCCAGTTTAACGAGACAGATGCTTCTAAGTCTTCCTCGTGATAGATGGCTTTCAGTAAAAAGGGATGATCTTTTTGTAATTTTATCGTTTTCTGCTTGTTAGCTGAAGTATTGTTCTTGTCGAAAATCACTAACGTATCAGATGGATTATTCAAATCATACATCACTAAATGGTCATCTGCTGTTACGGAAAAAGTGTATTCCCCGTCTGAGGGGATGTTCACCTGACCTAACCATACTATATAGAAATGGTCTGTACTCACTCCTCGCATCGGGGCATTGCGCACCCAGTCGAAATCAACTGTCTCTGTGAGTGGCAACTTGGCTTTAGTTGTCACTCGTTGGCACGGAATCTCATACGGCCTTGAAGCGTAAATAGCCTCTCCGTTGATTTCCAACCATTTGCCGAGGCTGCGGAGACGTTCCTGCTGGATGAGCGGGATGGTGCCGTCGTCGTAGGGACCCAC